>Ga0302309_10000401_pt1 | contig 50484 bp, 45 predicted proteins | sample III_Palsa_N1_1_FD_200453 | JGI IMG/M metagenome (GOLD analysis project Ga0302309, IMG submission 200453) | Peat permafrost microbial communities from Stordalen Mire near Abisko, Sweden - III_Palsa_N1_1 | ecosystem: Environmental > Terrestrial > Soil > Palsa > Peat permafrost | place: Sweden...
GCTAAGGCGTAAGTATTTTCGCCATTTGTAAGTTTGAGCGTTCTGATTTAAGCGCTAATTCACCCAACGCGCTGCATGCTTACTTACTTATCTCCATCCTGTCAATTCCGGTCGACCCCATTTTTTAGAGTTTGCAGCTACCCGTGGGCAGTAGCAGATTTTTGATAAGGGCACAAATATACGTATTTCTTAGGTCAAAGGTGAAAGCTTAAAGGCGAAAGGTTACCTTTTACCTTTTACCTTTAAGCTTTCACCTCTTTAAGCTACTTTCCCCGGATACACCTTCAACGCTTCTTCCAAACAGATCATCGCGTTCTGTATATCATCAATATTCAAAACGTATGCCATTCTTACTTCATTAAGGCCTGCGCCTTCGGTGCTGTAAAAGCCAGTTGCCGGCGCCATCATAACTGTTTGGTTCTGGTAGGTGAATTCTTCCAGTATCCACTGGCAAAACTTGTCGGCATTATCAATGGGTAATTTCGCCACTACATAAAACGCGCCGCCTGGGTTAGGGCAGTAAACGCCCTCCATTTTATTAAGCGAATTAACTATGGTATCGCGGCGATTAGTATATTCTTTGTTAACGGCTTCAAAATATGAGTCGGGAGTATCAACTGCTGCTGTACCTGCAATCTGCTCCACCATGCCGGGGCTCAGCCTTGCCTGTGCAAATTTTAAGGCCGCCGTCCAGACTGCCTTGTTTTTGGTTATAAGGCAACCTAAACGAGCACCGCAGGCGCTGTAGCGCTTGCTTACGGTATCCAGTACTATTACGTTATCTTCCAGCCCTTCCAGGTGCATGGGCGACGTGAAGGTTTGCCCGTCATAACAAAACTCACGGTATGCTTCATCCGAAAATAGATACAGGTCGTATTTTAAAACCAATTCCTTCAACGCTTCCAGTTCCTCTCTTGAGTACAGGTAACCGGTTGGGTTATTAGGGCTGCAAATAAATATAGCCTTTGTTTTAGGCGTTATCAGTTTCTCAAATTCACTTATAGGGGGCAAGGCAAATCCATTTTCAATATGCGATAATATGGGTTTTACCACAATATCACTCTGACTGGCAAAGCCATTATAATTAGCATAGAACGGTTCAGGGATAATCACCTCATCGCCCGAGTCGAGGCAGGTCATAAAGGCTATAGTAATAGCTTCGGAGCCACCAGTAGTTACTAAAATATCATCAGGGGCTATATTATAACCCAGTTTGTTATAGTAAGTAGTTAGCTTTTCGCGATAGGTTAATGTGCCTTCGGAAGGAGTATAGGCCCAAACCTTAAAGTCGATGTTCTTAATGGCGTCGAGCATGCCCGCAGGGGTTTCAATATCGGGTTGGCCGATGTTTAAATGATATACCTTTTTGCCATCTTGTTTGGCTTTATCGGCAAATGGGGTCAGTTTTCTAATAGGCGAAGCGGGCATCCGCTCACCTTTATGCGAGATCATTGGCATGGGGCAAAATTAGTAAAAAGAAAATATTGTTAACCTTTAATATGTATTGTTAAAGTTTTGTGTTGAAAATTTGACAATTTGTTGTTGACCCTCTTTGCGGCTTGCCGCAGAGAGGGTGGTCCAGCGTAGCGTAGACCGGGTGAGTCGAACGGAGCGCGTCGAAGTCCCTGCGTTAGTGATAGTAGCGGATACCGGCCCGCGCCTAATGCCTGTGTGCGTATGAGCGGATAGCACGGGCCGTAGGTAACGCCTATATAGTATCATAACGGGCTCCGTTTTACTCACCCCGACTTCTCCGCTGTTCAGCGGATCGTCGACCCTCTCTCCGCTGCGCGCAAAGAAGGTGCGGAATAAAAAGTTTGTAAAACAAAAAAGGCCCCGTACTACGGAGCCTTTTAAATATTGTTTGTTAAAAAACTTATTTACCCGCAGTTGGTGGTGTAGTAGGGGCCGCCGCTGGTGCAGGGGCTGCTTTTGCCACAACCTCGCCAACTATGTATAAAATTTTTGTTGGTGTTTTAGCATTTGATGTTACTGTAATGCCTTTGTTAAAAGGATAGGCAGCAGCAGCATTGTAAGTAATTTTTATTTGTCCTTTTTCGCCGGCTTTTACCGGTGTTTTTGTGTAATCAGCAATAGTACAGCCACATGTAGGTTGCACATTTGTTAAAATAAGGGGCTCGGTACCAACGTTAGTAAATTCAAAAATGGTGGTAACCGGCGTGCCTTGTGGTATTTTACCAAAGTCATGCTTTTCTTCGTTGAATTTAAATTCAGCTTTTTGGTTATCTTGTGCCGATGCAGTGAAGGCAAAGCCTATAATAACTGCGCATAATATTAAAATCTTTTTCATGTTGGTTATTTGATTCATACAAATATATAAGGTTTAATGTAATTTAAAAACTATTATAAAAACTGAACGTTTTGAATGAACATTGTACCAATTACAAAATAGAATTTTATAATTTTACCGACTAAACAAATTTGATATGCCCGAAACTGCATTACATAGTGCCGGCAAATTTGGTGATGTTGAGCTCAGTTTTGATGATTTCAAAAAGATTGTGATCAATGATTACCGTGTAGCTTTTGAGAGCCGGCAAGCCAGTATACTGGGCCGCCGTGAAGTGCTTACGGGGAAGGCTAAGTTTGGCATATTTGGCGATGGGAAGGAAGTGGCCCAACTGGCTATGGCTAAGGCGTTTAAACCCGGCGATTGGCGCTCGGGTTACTACCGCGACCAAACCTTTATGTTTGCCACAGGTATGAGCAATCTGAAGGAATTTTTCGCGCAATTATATGCTACTCCTGATATTGAAAAGGACCCCGCATCAGGCGGCAGGCAGATGAATTGTCACTACGCTACGCGCTTTGTTAATCCTGATGGAAGCTGGGTAAACCAGGCCGAAACCATGAATTGCGCGGCGGATATTTCGACTACAGGCGGTCATATGCCGCGCTTATTGGGCCTTGCATACGCGTCAAAACTATATCGCCAGAACAAAGAACTGGAATATTTAAAGCAATTTTCAGTAAATGGTAATGAAGTTGCCTTCGGTACTATAGGTAACGGATCAACATCCGAAGGTATATTTTTTGAAACCTTTAACGCTGCCGGCGTGCTGCAGGTGCCTATGGCCATCTCTATCTGGGATGATGCCTACGCTATTTCTGTTCCCGCCAGGTTACAAACTACTAAGGAGGATATATCCGAAATATTAAAGGGCTTCCAGTGCGAAGAAGGTACCAACGGTTACGAAATATTTAAGGTACGCGGCTGGGATTATGTGGCGCTGTGCGAAACTTATGAACGCGCGATAAGCATCTGCCGTGAAAAGCATGTGCCTGTACTTATACACGTTACCGAAATGACACAGCCGCAGGGCCACTCTACCTCGGGCTCGCATGAGCGTTATAAGAGTAAGGAACGCCTGGCATGGGAAAATGACCACGACTGCTTGACAAAAATGCGCGACTGGATGATAACATCGGCCATTGCAACTCCTGAAGAACTGGATGAGATGGAAGCGGAAGCTAAAAAGTTTGTGCGTGAATGCCAGCGTGAAGCATGGAACGAACGTGCCGATGAAATTAAAATTGAATTAGACGAAGCTGCGCTCGCTATTGAGCAATTGGCGCATAATGTAGCAGCCGAAACTGAATTAACGGCTATTGCTACGGCATTGCGGTCGGTAGTTGACCCGGGGCGTAATGATATTGTTTCATCCATACGTAAAACATTACGTTTAACGGTTAGAGAAAATACACCTGAAAAGCAGGCACTGATAGACTGGCTATACGATGAAAATGAAAAGAATGTGGAGCGTTATAATTCCAAATTATTTTCGGATACACCATATTCGCCATTAAATGTGCCGGTTGTTGCAGCCGAGTATGATGACGATGCACGTTTGATCGACGGTCGCGAGGTTTTGAATGCTTGTTTTGATGCAAACTTCGATCGTGATAAAAGCATTGTTGCCTTTGGTGAGGATCTGGGCGCGATTGGGGATGTGAACCAGGGCTTTGCAGGCCTGCAAAATAAATATGGCGACTTGCGCATAGTGGATACTGGTATCCGCGAAGCTACTATTATAGGGCAGGGCATGGGCCTATCCATGCGCGGTTTACGCCCGATTGCTGAGATACAATACCTCGACTACCTGATATATGCCATGAATGTGATCAGTGATGATCTGGCCAGCTTAAGCTACCGCACCAAAGGCGGGCAAAAAGCCCCGGTTATCATCCGTACACGCGGGCACAGGCTGGAGGGTATCTGGCATTCAGGTTCACCTATGGGTATGATATTGGGTGGCATGCGTGGTTTACATATCTGTGTACCCCGCGACATGACGCAAGCAGCAGGTATGTATAATACTTTATTGCGTGGCGATGAACCTGCTCTGGTTATTGAATGTCTTAATGGTTATCGTTTAAAGGAAAAATTACCTGTTAATGTGGGTGAATTTACAGTGCCTTTAGGTAAAGCTGAAATTCTGCGTGAGGGTACCGATATTACGGTAGTATCTTATGGCTCAACCCTGCGTATTGTAATGGAAGCTGCCGAAGAGCTGGAAAAATTGGATATCCATATTGAAGTGATCGATCCGCAAACGCTGTATCCATTTGATACAGATAACATTTGCGGTAACTCATTAAAAAAGACCAGTAAACTGCTGGTTATTGATGAGGATATCCCCGGTTCAGGTTCGGCTTATATCTTGCAAAAGATACTTGAAAATCAGAATGGCTATTACTCGTTAGATTCACAGCCCCGCACATTAAGCGCTAAAGAACATCGCCCGCCGTATGGTTCGGATGGTGATTATTTCAGCAAACCATCGCACGATGATGTGATAGAGGCCGTATATAATATGATGAGTGAATCGAACCCCGGTAAATACCCGGCGATATATTAGAATGAGTGATAGAGTGAATGAGTGGTTGAGTGAATTGAAAAGCACTTTATAATTCAGGATTTCCATCATCGCAATATAATCTTTGTGCCCTTTGTGCGTTTCTTTGTGATCTTTGTGGTTAATTTTACCACCTGGTCCACAAAGAGATTCACCGGGTAACACAAAGATTTTTTTATTATACATGACTGAAAATTTCACCACCGTAGCAGAAAATATTAAGAACCGCCGTACCATAAAACCATTTATGATGAACGGCCATAAAATACCAAATGGGCATATTGCCGCGATATTAGAACTGGCCGACTGGGCACCCACACATGGTTATACCGAGCCATGGCGCTTTGTGGTTTATGAAGATCCAACCCAATTTTGTGCAGCTCACGCCAATATCTACAGGGAAAATACGAGTGACGAAGATCAGAACGATGCAGTTGCCAACAACCTGCTGCACCAGGGCGATAAGGCATCGCACGTAATTATTGCTATCATGAAGCGTGGCAACCTGCCTAAGATCCCAGCGTTTGAGGAAATGGCATCCACATCATGTGCCGTGCAAAATTTGTTATTGGGCGCTACCGCGTTAAACATTGCAAGTTACTGGGGCACAGGCGGCATGACGCTTAAACAGGGAATGAAGGAGTATTTAAACCTTAGCCAGGATGATCATGTAATGGGTGTTTTATATTTGGGTTACGCCGATGAGCATCCTGAAGGTAAAAGAACTATTCCGCTTGAGCAGAAGGTAAGCTGGGTTAAGTAAACTTTTTCTGTTCCTGTTCCGTACAATAAGGCTCGACAAGGCAGGTTTTGGTATTTTATTAATATTTAAGTCATTATTTTAACTATTGAGAAATAAATATAACTAAATATTGATTAGATTGTTAAAAGTTTTTACTTTTGTACTAATCACAACAATTATATCGTTTCTAATACCTGAACCTGTTGAATTATTAACAGATTTAAATACCCTAATTAGTACTATGAGGAAACATTTTTGGTGGATTACGTGCGTTTGTATGCTCCTTTCAATTACTATGATCAACTGGAGAACAGCTAATGCCAACCGGTCAACTGCTCCATTACAGGCAGCATCATCTGCAAAAGATTTATTTGAAAAATATGTAGATGATCTTTACCAGGCTGCAGAATTACAACAAACAGGTTTAGATGAAGTAGTATTTAAAAAAGCCGTAACCGGTTTCATCAACCTTAAAATGGCAAACAGATTGCCGCAAAATAGCTCGATTATTACCGTTGTTGATTTAAATAAACCAAGCCGCGAAAAACGCATGTGGATTGTTGACCTGGTTGCCAAACACCTTTTATTAAATACCTGGGTTGCCCACGGGCAGGGTAGTGGCGATGATGTTGCCAACAGTTTCTCAAATATTAATGACTCACACCAAAGCAGTTTAGGTTTTTACCTTACTGATGATGTGTATATGGGTAAGCATGGCCGCTCGTTACACCTGGATGGTTTGGATGAAGGTTTTAATGACGATGCCCGTGCCCGCGAAATTGTGGTACATGGCGCTCCTTATGTAAGCGAAAGAACTATTAATGAAAAAGGAAAGATCGGCCGCAGCTGGGGATGCCCCGCGGTATCACCAAAAGTATCAAACGAAGTTATTGACGATATTAAGGGCCGCACCGTATTTTTCATCAACGGAAACGACGATAACTACAACTCCAAATATCTGAACGAAGACCTTTCAGCCGCCTATATTTTCCCGGCTGACACTACCGCTAATAGGTTGGCAAGCCTACAGTAAGAGATTCAAGATGTAAGAGTCAAGAATCAAGATAAAACGAAAAATTCAAGAGCCAGGAATCAAGATAAAATTTTTGATATCTTGATTCTTGACTCTTACATCTTGATTCTATTACTACCTTGCTGCTAACTTTGTCATACTTCCGCTTGTGCCATTTGTCTTTACGTTATCCAGTATTTTCTCCATGTGAGCATATAAAACTATATCCAGTCCATATACATCAGGCCTGTATTGTATAGTTCCGGTTGAATCGGCCCAGCAGGTGTTATAGGTAATATAAACCGCTGTTTTATTAGGCAGGTCGATATCGGTAGGGGTGGGATTATCCGATTTCATATCCGCGTCAATTGTATTGTAATCATCAGTTTGGCCGAAAAGTGCTAATGCAAGCCCCTCCGGATTTCCCAATCGCACACAACCATGGCTAACCGCGCGCATCGTTTTATAAAAGGCTAATTTTGCTGGCGTATCATGCAAATAAACATTACTCCGATTATTAAACAGGAACTTGATCTTTCCTAAAGAGTTATCAGCGCCTGGTTTTTGTTTAAATTCAAAAGCTGATTTATCAGCGGTAGACCAATCGATGGTTTCGGGGTCGGGGATCTTGTCACCATTCTTATAAACATCAATGTTTTTGTTGGCCAGGTAATAGGGGTCTTTTGCTGCTTCAACCATTATCTCCTTATTAGCAATACTTTCGGGGATGTTCCAAACCGGGTTTACCTGTACGCTGTGTATCACACTGTTTAACAGTGGCGTTTCGTGCGGGTTTGGCTTGTCTACACGGTCGGTATCATCAAATTTGATGAGTGTTTTGGCATTATCCATATTACGGCCTTGCCCCACGCAAACCTTCATGTTTAAAACAGATTTACCACTATCCATCACATCCAGCTTAAAATCGGGGATGTTTACCAATACATATTTTACTTCACTCGGTTTATTCTGCCACCTCAAACGCTCCATACTGATCAATAGTAATCGCTGCGATTCATCTTTTGATAAACCGGTGATAACCGTTCCGCTTAAATAAGCTTTTTGTAAGATCTTATATTGGGGATCTTTAGGCTGTATAGTATCTAAATAAACCTTTAGGTTACGCGCTTGTAACGCCTGTTTTATAGAGGTGCTATCAGGCCTTTTTGTCGCCATAAAATACCTGGAATAAATTCTTTTAGGGTTGATGAGCCCAAATTTCAGGTAGTTGGTATAATTGATAAGCGAGTTGGCGCTAAGCAGTTCTAACTGTGCCATGTCATGATAAGCCTCGTCTAAAGTCTTTATGCCATTTTTGCTGTAAAACTTAGCGGCAAGCGCCCTGATCTGCTGTGGTTGAAACATATTTGAATCGAGTCCGTGTTCATCAGCTTTATCAAAATAACTGAGCATGGTGTTAAAGTCGCCACTCTGGTAGTAGGCGAGGAATAATGCCGGATCATAATCGTTATTTATATAGTAGGTTTTTATGCGTACGGGGTTGGTGAGGTTTGTTTTGTCGCTATCCAGCACATGCTGAAATACTACTGCAAAATCATCAGGATCTAAATTTTTAAAAACTTTGTTCTGCGTTCTTTTAAATAGAATGTTAGCCATATCAGAGCGTTTCTTTTTACAGCTTTGAATGGTAACAGTAAGCAGGCAGAACAGTAAAATAAATACCGGGTAACTGTTTTTTTTAAGAGTGATATAAGGGAACTTCATTTTTATGGATATGTATACGTTGCCTGTATAGCAATTGCTATACCACAACCGCAATAGTTTAAACGGTATTAAATTAATAAATGTAATGAACATTTTGCCGCCAAAATCCATTTTTGCGATATGAATAATTTTGGTGGATATTGTGATGCGAAATTATAATTATGGCAAATAATAATAAACCCGAAGTTTGGCTGCGCGGCCCGCTGGAAAATATACCACCTTTGCTACAGCCGGTAGCCCATGCCTTATTGCAGGCCCGGGAAGAACTGAATAGATTTATGGCTAATTTCCCGGACAAATTATTATGGGAGAGACCCGCGGGTCTGGCATCGCCAGGCTTTCATTTGCAGCACCTGACCGGGGTACTGGACAGACTGTTCACTTATGCCAAAGGCGAACAACTTACCCAACAACAGATGGAGTATCTGGTATTGGAAGGAAAGGATCAGCAACCTAATACACAAACTCTGCTCAATAATTTTAACCACCAAGTTGATAAAGCCATACAGCAATTAAGCGAAACAGATGAAGCCACCCTAACCGAAGCCCGAGGTGTAGGTCGGGCGCAAATCCCATCAACAATTATAGGTTTATTAGTACATTCTGCCGAACATACCATGCGGCATACTGGCCAGTTGCTGGTGACGGCTTCTGTTTTAGTATCAGGTAGCTAATTTTTTGGGATCAAGTATTTAGTATCAAGTATCAGGATAAAAAGGAAAAGATTAAGCCTGTTCGATTCCTTCCCTTGGAGGAATTATTTGAAGCTCATCTTGATACCTGATATTGGCTACTTGATACTATCGAACGATACAAAATCCAAAACCCAATTGCCGACACTAAACATATCCCACCCAATATCCACCACAAAAGGCTAAACCCGCCGAAATTAATTAGTTGCGCGCCAACCGTTGGTGCTAAAACCTGCGCGGTCGACCATGCCATGGTGTACAGTCCGGCATATTCGCCGCGGTTACTATTGTTGGTGCGGGTTATCCAAAAGGAGTTCATGAAGGGCATGGCAAACATTTCGCCGAAGGTGATGAATAGCATTGCTACTATGCCTGATACTATGTTGTGAGGCATTTCATTGAGCAATACAAAACCAATACCTACCAATATTACACCTGTACTGATGTAGTTTAATGGATGGCGGCGGCCTTCCAGTTTGTGGATCAGTACCATTTCAATAAATACGATCAGCAGTCCGTTTAATGACATCAGGGAACCGATAGTACGCTCGTTAAGCAGCCACTGCGTTTTATAAAATACAGGCTGCATAGTAAATAACTGGAAAAAGCAACTGGCAAAAAGTATAGACAAACCTATAAATACCAAATAAACGGTGTCTTTATAGGCTGATGATGTTTCTGTTACTTCTGCCTTGTTCTTTCCAACCTTAACAATATGCGACCGCGGAATAAGCTTTAACAGCATAATCGCCGCCAATATGTTTGTACAACCATCAACCCAAAAAAGTGAGTGGTAGTTATAAGCAGCCAAAAAGCCACCCAACGCAGCACCTACCGACCAGCCCAGATTCACCGCCAAACGGTTAAGCGAATAGGAGCGTGTTTTGTTCTCATCAGTACTATAATAAGCTATGGCTGATGAGTTTGCCGGGCGGAACGATTCATTGCAAAAACTGAGCACAAAAGCGCCTGCACCTACGGTTAAAAAGGTATGCTGGTAGCCTAAAATGAGAAAAAGGATACCGCCGCTTAACAGCGCGAAGATCTGCAGATCATAAAAGCCAAACTTGTCAGTCAGTTTACCGCCAATAAATGCTCCGCAGATAGAGCCCAACCCAAACAGCGCCATAATATAACCTGCCTGTACAATGGTAAAATGCAGCTGGTGGATGCAGTAAATGGTCATGAAGGGGATGACCATGGTACCGCTCCGGTTAATAAGCATCACCAGGCATAAGTACCAGCTATTGCGTGATAAACCTGAATAAGCCTTTTTGTAAAGTTGGATAGGAGAGGTCATGGTTGATATAATTTGAAGATTTGAAAGCAGCCTAATTTGAAGATTAGACTACTTTTAAATCTCCAAATTACACCAGTCTCAAATTAGTTTTGAGTTATTGTTTCTTAAATAATGATCGGCTAAGACCAGTGCGGCCATAGCTTCAACAATAGGAACGGCGCGAGGTACCACACAAGGATCGTGGCGGCCCTTGCCTGATATTTCAGCTGCATTGCCTTCGCTATCGATAGTTGCCTGGGTATGCATTATGGTCGCCACCGGCTTAAATGCCACCCTGAATTCTATCGGCATACCATTACTGATACCGCCCTGTATACCACCCGAAAAGTTGGTAATGGTAGTGATATCGCCTACGCTGTTTTTAACAAATATGTCGTTATGCTCCGAGCCGCGCATTTCGCTGCCGGCAAAACCGGAGCCAAATTCAAAACCGTGTACGGCATTGATGCTTAGCATAGCTTTACCCAGTTCGGCGTGCAGTTTATCAAAAACAGGTTCGCCTAAGCCAACAGGGCAATTTTTTATATAGCAGGTAACTTTACCACCAACGGTATCACCTTGCTTGCGGATGCTATCGATGTATTCGATCATTTCTTCAGCAGTGGCCGGGTCGGCGCAGCGTACAATGTTCTTTTCGCGGTCGTTGATAAACTCTTGTACATCGTTTATCTCCACGTTCGGGGCGTTTATTTTACCTACGCTGCTTACATGGGCCACTATCTCAATCCCCTGGCTTTTCAGCAATAGTTTTGCTAAAGCACCAGCCGCCACACGTGCCGCGGTTTCGCGGGCTGATGAACGGCCACCACCACGGTGATCACGGATACCATACTTGGTTTGATAGGTATAATCAGCATGCGACGGGCGGAAAACATCCACATTATGGGTATAATCTTTTGAGCGCTGATCTTCATTCGGGATCAGCATTGCTATAGGTGTGCCGGTTGTTTTACCTTCAAATACACCTGAAAGTATCTTAACCGTATCGCTTTCCTTACGCTGGGTAGTTATTTTAGACTGACCGGGTTTACGCTTGTCCAGTTCACCCTGGATATAATCCAGATCAACCGTTAACTGCGACGGGCAGCCATCAATTATTACGCCTATGGCCTCACCATGCGATTCGCCAAAAGTTGTTATCCTGAATAATTGCCCGAATGAATTGCCTGCCATGATGTTTTTAGATGTGCAGATCTGCAAATATGCAAATGTGCGGATGTTTATTTTAATTCGTCATTGCGAGGTACGAAGCAATCCCTAACTCTACAGAGCGGCTCTGCTAATCGGGGATTGCTTCGTACCTCGCAATGACGCTTGGTTATTATTGTGTTAGTACGTGTGTAGAGGCCGTCATGCTGAGGCACTCGAAGCATGAGCGTAAAGGCCTTTGCCCGCATGCTTCGAGTGCCTCAGCATGACACCCTTTTACCTTTCAGTTTTCACCTTTACGCTTTCAGCTTTACCTCAAATCCAATCTTTTCCAGATCACGCCAGAAAGCGGGGTATGATTTCTCTACTACCTTTGCATCTTCAAATTCAACCTCAGGTATCAGTAAAGCCAGTGGCGCAAAGGCCATAGCCATACGGTGATCTTCATAAGTGTTGATGAAGATACGCTCAGGGATGAATTTTTCGCTGCAATCAAGTTTGTAAACCTGTCCTTTTTCAATAAGTTTTACACCCATTTTTGCCAGCTCGTTTTGCAGCGCCTTAACACGGTCTGTTTCCTTGATCTTTAAGGTTTCCAACCCGGTAAAAGTAGCCTCATGACCTAATGCTGCACAGACTACAATGACGGTTTGGGCCAGGTCAGGGCATTCCTTCATGTCGAATATCTTGCGTACAATTGGCTTAACTTCTTTTTGCAGATATACGCCGCCATCCTTAAACTGTGAGGTGATGCCAAAATTCGCCATGATCTCGGTGATAACACTATCGCCCTGCAGGCTGTATTGCGTTAATCCTGGCAGGAACAATTCGGACTCATCAGCCAGCGCAGCTATTGAATACCAGTATGATGCGGCGCTCCAGTCAGGTTCAACCGGTAATATTGTTGTGGCAAACTCCTGGTGTGAAATTGTAATGACATTGCCTTCCCACGTATGCTGTATCTTTGCCTGCTCCAGCATAGCTAAAGTCATTTGTACATACGGGCGTGATGTTAAATCGCCCTCAATATGTAACTCCAAACCTAAAGGCAGCCGGGCAGCAATGAGCAACAGTGCGGTAATATACTGACTGCTGATGTTGCCTTTTATACTGATCTTACTAGTTAGCTGCTCGAAGCTGCCTTTAATTTTTAAGGGAGGGAAACCATCCTTCTCTTCGTACTCAATATGCGCCCCTAATTGGCGCAATGCATCCACCAACACACCGATAGGTCTTTGTTTCATCCTTTCGCTGCCCGTCAAAATCACCTCATCATCCTGCAAAGTAAAATAGGCGGTTAAAAAACGCATAGCAGTGCCGGCAGGGCCGATGTTGATTTCGGATTTCGGATTTTCGATTTCAGATTCGCCTCCAGTTAAAACTTTTGACTTTTGACTTTTGACTTTTGATTTTAGGATTCCCGCCAAAGTCACCGTATCTGCCGCGTCCGATATGTTTTCAACCTTTACTTTGCCATTGCTCAGGGCTTCAATTACGAGCGCGCGGTTGCACTCGCTTTTTGAGCCTGTTAATTGCACGGTACCGTTTGCCGTTTTGCTTTTTTTACTCAGGATGATGTTCTGCTCCATATATGTTTCGATATATAATCGAAGTTATTAGTATTCAATTACGCTTTTTACTCCCTCTGTCTCCTTCGTCGACATCTCCCCCTAAGAGTAGGGGGAGAATATATCGGATTGGTTGGGTTGATTAGACGTGTGTAAGTTGTTCTGCAGGAGGTGTTTCCTGGCCTTTGTTCATTACTTCTGTTTGTTTACGGATAGATTCGCTGTGTAACAGTTCCAATAATTTTTCAGTAAACTCAGCGCTTAACTTTAATGCTTTTGCATAAGTTGTGCGTTTGTTTAATATCTCATCCCAACGGTTAACCTGTAAAATAGTTATGCCGTTATCTTTTTTGTATTGGCCGATCTTTTCAGCTATCTGCATACGCTCAGCAACTTTCTGGATCACCAGGTCATCAATTTTATCTATCTGGCTGCGTAGTTCAGCTAATTTATCTTTTACTCCGGCATCACGTACTTCTGGTTTGCGCAGGGTTAGGTGGTCAATAATTTCAACCAAAGCAGCAGGGGTAACCTGTTGCGCGGCATCTGTCCAGGCAACTGAAGGATCGATATGTGATTCGATCATTAAGCCCTGCATGTCCAGGTCTAAAGCTTTTTGTGAAACATAGCCAATTAATGAACGGTTACCGGTAATATGGCTTGGATCATTGATCATCGGCAGGTGAGGTGCTAATGTTTTTAGGTGGATAGCGATATCCCACATTGGCTCGTTACGGAAAGCTGATTTTTCGTATGATGAGAAACCGCGGTGTATAGCAGCCAGTTTAGTGATACCTGCATTGTTGATACGCTCTAAAGCGCCGATCCATAATGAAAGATCAGGATTTACCGGATTTTTTACCATTACAGGTACATCAACACCTTTAAGGGCATCAGCAATTTCCTGTACTGTGAAAGGATTTGCAGTTGAACGTGCACCAACCCAAAGGATATCAACACCAGCTTTTAACGCTTCTTCAACGTGTTTTGCTGTAGCAACTTCAACCGCTGTTGGCAAGCCGGTTTCTTCTTTAGCGCGTTTTAACCACTCTAAACCTATGCTGCCAATACCCTCAAATTCTCCGGGACGGGTACGTGGTTTCCAGATACCTGCACGTAATGCGCTGATTTTACCTGTTGCTGCTAATAAATGTGCTGTAGCTACCAGCTGGTCTTCTGTTTCGGCACTGCACGGACCTGCAATTACAAGAGGTTCCTTACCTGTTTTTATCCAGGATTCAAGTGGCTGTATGTTTAAATCTAATTTCATCGTTTTGTTTTGTTAAGTCCGGAAGTCGGGATGTCCGAAAGTCCGGAAGTTTGTTATCTTTTATATATGCTAATTGTTATTTATTTACTCTTTTTAGTTTTCCGGCTTCCGGTCTTACCGGCTTCCGGACTTTTTTAACTTATATCTGTCCTAATTTCTTGATCTTTATATAAGTTCTTTTTTCCGGTTTTTTATTTTGCTCAGCAATTGGGTGTTCTTCAAATCGCTCATATTCGCCCAGTATGTTAAAGTTATGGGTGTATTTAAGGGTTTGCCTTATGGCAATATCGTATTGTTTAGCCTCGTTCCACTCAACATCTACATAAAAATTATACTCGTTGCGTTTACCTAACACGGGCATTGATTGTATTTTGCTCATGTTAAGGTTTTGGTCTGCAAAGATGTTCAGTACCCTGGCCAGCGAACCTGCTTTATTGCTCACCTCAAAGCAAAGTGACGCTTTATTAGGTGTTCCCTTAACAGGAGTTTCATGATTGGTGATGATAAGGAAACGGGTAAAGTTAACTTTGTTTGATTCGATACGGCGCTCCAGTACCTGCAATCCGTATAAATTAGCCGCTAAGGTATTGGCTATGGCAACGGTGTCGGTCAGTTGTTCTTCACGGATCCGTTTGGCACAGGCGGCGGTATCACTGCTTTCCACCATTTTAAGGTGCGGGTATTCATCAAAAAAGTCAACACACTGGCGTATAGCTATGGGGTGCGATGTTACATACTTCACATCCTCAAATTTCACACCCGGCAAAGCCATTAAATGCAGCTGGATAGGAATATACACTTCGCCAACTATAGGGAACCCATAGCTCATTAGTAAAGTATAGTTAGGCAAAATGCTGCCTGCTATGCTGTTTTCAATGGCCATTACAAGGTAATCAGCTTCTTTGTTTTGCAGCGCCTCAAATGTTTGCTTAAAAGAGTTGCATTCAATTGTCTCTATCTCTTCACCAAAATATTTGAAGGCAGCCTCTTCGTGAAAAGAAGCGCGGATACCCTGTATGGCAACTCTTGGTTTTTCTTTTTTCATAAATGCCCTTAAAGCAAAAAATCCCGGCTTGTGGGCCGGGACTTTTTAGTTTTTTTATATGTTTGTTATCGCATATTAGTCCCGGCTCTTACTGTTAAAGTAAAAGTAGTAGCCATAAAAAAATGCGGTGTTAAAAGTCATGTGTTCGTTATTGCGTGGTAAATGTACGGTTAAAAAACAGTTTGTCAATAGAAAATTTTATTTTTTTGAAAATAAGTAGGGCAAACAGAATTTAATTGGGTTTAATGATTGTTTATTACCGATTCAAATAATATTTAAATATTCATAGCCAATTCTTTTAATTCTGTTTGTTTAACATTATCTGAATTAATAAACGGATAATGTTTCTCAATTATAAGTTTAATAATCGAGAAGCTTTCGACAGTTTGAAATGGCGGTGTAGCCAACTCATCTATTAATTCTGCAATTTGTTTGGCCTTTAAGTCTTCATATTGCATAATCATAATATTTATCTCATCATGACTTCTGTGTAACGAAATCAATTCTTCGGTTTTTTTGATATTATCAATCAATTCCTTTAAATGATTTATTCGCCTCATATATTCAAATTTAAATAATTATTTCTATAAAACCTTTAGGAATTCTTTTTCTGTTTTTAGTCGGCTTTGTTTTCCCAAACTGATCTATCCAATAAGCACAATCAGCTTGAGTAATAAAGTGTGATTTATCATGTTCAGGATGTATAGGTATTATATATGCATCCATTTGATATATTTCCATGCTTTGAGGAAAAATGAATTTTTTTAATTCCTTCTCTTTTGCTTTTACAATATTATAATCAATTAGAGTTACAAGATCAATGTCAGATGGATTTTTACTTAATGTTACGTATGATCCGTCAATCCATTGGGTTAACTCATTATTATCACATAGTGTTTTTAAATCTTTACAGTATAATTTGTATAGTTTAAATAACTCCTCCCGTTTTCCTTCTTTCAAATTTATTGAAAATTCGTCTTTAAATTCGTTAAATGAAGACTTTATAATAGTTTCAGGTATTAGAAATCCCCGGTCATTAAATTGTAGCATGAAATGAAAATAGGTAACTTAATAAAAATAAATATATGTTAATTTAATTATTGAATAATATTAAAATCTTTTCCTTTGCCAATCGTCTATTATAGGTATAAGCTTATTACATGTATTCTTTTTTATTAGCCTTACATTCATTGGTACGCTGGTTTGTGCTGGCAAGTTTACTTTTTGGTATTTATCGCGGATATCGGGGTTGGTTCCAGAAGAAACCATTCTTAAAACTGGATGAACAGGTACGTTGGATTACCGCAACCATTGCGCATATACAATTGATCTTCGGGCTTTGGTTGTATTTTATTAGTCCGATAGTAAATTATTTTCTGCATAATTTTAAGGATGCGGTACATAATAGGCAGATCCGGTTTTTTGGGATGGAACACATCACCATGATGCTGACCGCCATTGTATTGATCACCATCGGCTCTGCCAAAGCAAAACGAAAAACTACCGACATAGCAAAGTTTAAAACTATGGCCATTTGGTTTACTATTGCCCTGCTGGTTATTTTAAGTTCGATACCGTGGTCGTTCTCGCCATTGATCAGCAGGCCGCTGTTTAGGCCATTTTAACTCACCCTGTCTTAGCTGCGTTCGACCACCCTCTCTATGCTGCGCAACAGTCACCAAGCCGGAGAGAGGGACGACAAGCGCAGTGGTGTCGGGATGAGTCAAATATTCGCCATGCTCAAAATTACCCTTTAAACTTAGCCAATCTCGCCAAAGCTTGTTGCCTTACTTTATTTTTCATGACTGAAGTCCAACCTAATAAATAGCCTTTCAGCCCGAATGCTTGCCCGGCCCATCTCCAGAAACTGAAATGATCGGTATGTTTAATGATTTTGCCATTGCTGAATTCAAATTGGGCGTGTACTTTGTTTATTACCTTTCTGCTGGTTAGGCTGAAGGTATAAATAGCTACCCAATCAGCGCTGCCAATGTTTTCATCGGCCTGTATATTGCTGGCGGTGATTTTAATGTCCGGATTTTTGAGCAGCATGCGCCACATGTTTTTGGCATTGTCGCCTTTTAATTCACCAAAAGCCGGGTCGGTAAATGTGATATTATCGGCATAACAACCTACCATGCCTTCAGCATCAACAGCGGCGAATGAATTGTAGAAATTCTCTATTAAAGTTTTATTATCCATGGGGATAAGTTTATAATAGATGAATGTACGGTTTTATAATTAACATACTTTCGTTTCGAGTGATAACGAGAAATCTCCTATAAGAGCAATGCGAGCTATGCAGGTCGTTAACACATATTGAAAAAGATTTGTCCCTCCGGTCGAATGACAAAGAATTTAAGCTGCATTAGTCTTTACAACCTGCTGCTGTTCATCGTATTCTTTTTGCAGTGCTCTCGCGGTTTGTGTGCTGCCATCATGGCTCCAGCCCGGGGGATTGAAGAAGTATTTAACTTTATTCACAAAACCCGGTGCTTTCTTTGCATCGTGCAATAGTGCCTTCCATTCATGAAAAAGTACATTTACCGGGCCCATATCCTCGGGTTGATGGGTGAGGCCGTATTTGATAGGTTCGGGCAGGTTTTCTTCGTGAAATGTGCCAAATACTCTATCCCAGATAATAAACATCATACCCATGTTTTTATCCAAATAGGGAATGTTTGATGCATGGTGCACCCTGTGATGTGATGGCGTTACAAAGATCCAGCCGTACCATTTTGGTAGCGGGACATTGTATTGAGTATGTACCAGGTTGCCGTAAAGCTGGGTTACCAGGTAAGCATATAAAATATTAATAGGATCGAAACCCATCAACGCCAGCGGTAAATAAAAGAATACCCGGTACAAGGGCTCAAAAACAGTAGAACGGAAACCGGTAGTTAAGTTAAAATGTTCCGACGAATGGTGCGTTACATGCACCGCCCAAAACATGCGCGAGTAATGGCCTACATAATGCAGCACCCAGTATAAAAAGTCCTGCGTTACTATCAGCACAAACCAATAAATTATAGCATTATGTATTACAAACAGCTTGAATTTATAGGTGAAACTCAGAATAAAAAAGATACTGCCGTTTACCGCCAGGTTTAATATAAAGGCCAAACTAGTTAAATAAATATTGGTAAGCGTATCGCGTTTCTCGTAATATTTACGGTTTTCGCGGTAGCTCAGCCACATTTCAACCAGTGTTAATACAACCAGCAGGGTAATCAGTACAATTACAGCGTCATTCCTTGGGGTGAGGGAATTCATTTATATTTTATAATGTTGCGTAAAAAGCTAAACTATCGCAAAGTTCGGTTTCGGTGCAGATATTATCAATACTGTAGTAACCTATTTGTGTAAGCAGTGTGCAATTTATTTTACCGTTCTGGTTTTTCTTATCCTTTTGCATCAGGGCGAATAACTCCGCGTTTGCCGATTCTTCAAGCAAGTATTTAGGGTATAGGCCGGTTATCACATCTACTATTTCATTCAATTCGGTTTCGCTTAAACCTAATTTTTTGTGTGAGAGCCATGCTTCGCAAATCATGCCTATAGCAATAGCCTCGCCGTGTGAAAGGGCCGTACCATCATCTTTTAATATAGAGTAAGTCTCTACCGCGTGACCAACGGTATGGCCAAAGTTGAGGGCTTTGCGGATGCCGTTCTCTTTCGGATCCTCAATAACTACCTTGTTTTTTATTTCGATAGAATGATAGATCAGCTCAACGGATGGAAAACTAAGGTCGCTGTTTTTAAGCTGGTTCCAGTAATCGCCATCAACTATTAAACCGTGTTTAAGCATCTCAGCCAGGCCTGAAAGAATCTGTCTTTCGGGCAGCGATTTTAGAAAATCGTAAGAAATAAACACTGCCTTTGGCTGTGTAAATGTGCCGATGATATTTTTTATGCTATCAATATCAATGCCTGTTTTACCGCCAACAGAAGCATCAACTTGCGAAAGCAGGGTAGTAGGTACGTGTACAAAATCAATCCCGCGCTTAAATGTAGAGGCTGCGAAACCACCCAGGTCGCTGATGACACCTCCGCCCAAATTTACCATCAGGCTTTTGCGGTCGGCGCCAAAATCAATCAGCATTTTCCATATGCCTATGCAAAAATCAATATCCTTGCTTTCTTCCCCGGCATTTATTTCAATGATATCGTAATTATCAATGTCGCCTAATTTTTCTTTAACAATGGGAAAACAGTGTTGGGCTGTATTCTCATCAGTTAAAATAAAAAAACGGGAGTAACCACCAGTTTTTATAAAGTTTACCAGCTCATCAATGCTGTTATCAAAATAAATAGGGTAATCAATGCTCTTAATCGTATCTAAATGTAGCGTATCCATAATTATATAACCATGATCTTTTGATTTCTGAATTCTACTACATCGCCGGGTTTAACCTTTAGGCGTTTGCGGTAATCTACCTGTCCGTTATACTTAACTTCGCCCTCGGTTACAACTATTTGCGCTTCGCCGCCGGTTTGCACCAGGCCAGCCGCCTTTAGTAATTGTATCAATGGGATATAATCGCCTGTAACTTTAAATTCTATCATGGAGGCGCAAAAATAAACTATTCGCAGAATAATGAATTATAATAGTTAGTTTTTCTACTTTTGTATTTATGCTTTCGAACGTAACTGACCTCAAAGCATCTCCAGTAACTACACTTTCGTTTGAAAATACGGAGATAGCTTTTCGACATGCAACCAATTATGAGCTCAAACGCGCCTATTGGTTGTTCCGGATCATTAATGTCAATTTTTTAGTAAAGATCGGTCCTCCCGTTACAAACTTCGCTATTAATATAGGTTTACCTATTAAAGGCATTATAAAAGCGACCATTTTCAAGCATTTTTGCGGCGGTGAAACCATAACCGAATGCGATAGCACCATAAAAAAGCTGTACGCTGGTGGTGTAGGCACCATATTAGATTACTCTATCGAAGGTGAGGACGACGAAAATGTATTTGATAATACCGGTGAGGAGATCATCCGTACCATAGTCCGCGCATCGGGCGACAAGGCTGTGCCCATTACCGTATTTAAAGTAACAGGCGTAGGCCGTTTTTCTTTATTGGAGAAACTGGACGAAGGCCTTTCACTCACCACTGTTGAGCAGGAAGAATGGCAAAAAGTACAGGCACGTGTGCTTGCTATTTGCGAGAAAGCCTACCAAACAGGTATCCCGGTAATGATTGATGCTGAGGAAACATGGATCCAAAAGACCATCGACCAACTGGCATTAGATATGATGGCTCGTTTTAATAAAGAAAAAGCCATTGTTTACAATACCTACCAAATGTACCGCCATGATAAGCTGGCATCTATAAAACAAGATTACAGTCAGGCAGTTGCAGGTGGATTTATTTTAGGTGCCAAAATAGTACGTGGTGCCTACATGGAAAAAGAACGCAAACGCGCCGAAGAAAAAGGCTATCCATCGCCCATACAACCAAGCAAAGAAGCTACTGATATTGATTATGATAACGCCCTAAGGTTTTGCGTTGACCATGTTGATGGCATTGCTATAGTAGCCGGTACCCACAACGAAGAAAGCTGTCGTTTACTGGCTGATCTGCTGAACGAAAAGCATGTCGACCCTAAAAATCCGCATGTCTATTTCTCCCAATTACTGGGCATGAGCGATAACCTGAGTTTTAACCTGGCTAACGCCAACTACAACGTGGTTAAGTATGTGCCTTATGGCCCTATAAAAGCTGTGCTGCCATACCTTTTCCGCCGCGCGCAGGAAAATACTGCGATTGCAGGGCAGATGAGCAGAGAGTTGGGGTTGATTGTGAAGGAGAAGAAGAGGAGAACTCTTTAGGTAACGGATTATATTTAACAATGTCATTGCGAGCGAGGTACGAGTGTGGCAACCTCGTCGCGTTCAATATGCAAGCGACGAGGTTGCCACGCTATCGCTCGCAATGACAAACAAAAAAGAAATTAATCCCCATCCTCCGTACTAAACAAATACGTCTGCGAATTTTCCACCGGCAGGCTGATCATATCGCCACGGCCCATTTGCCACCAGAAGTGCATGCGTGGTTTATCGGCATTGCCAATTTCGTTCATCGAATCTGAATCGTACAGGCGACCGTTTGCCATTACATATTTTATTTTCTCGCTGTTGCGGATATCTTCAAGCGGGTTGGCATTCAGTACGATCAGATCGGCCAGCTTGCCAATTTCCAGCGATCCTATTTCTTTATCCATACCTAAATAGCCTGCACCGTTCATGGTAGCGCAGCGGATAACTTCCAAAGGTGTCATGCCGCCCTGTGCCAGCATCCACATTTCCCAGTGCGCGCCGTAGCCCTGTAACTGCCCGTGTGAACCCATGTTTACCTTTGTGCCACCATCGCTGATCTGTTTTACGTATTTTGAGATCTCAATGTGTCCGTAATCGCCATATTCAGATTCCGTTCTGCGGCGTGAGCGTGCATCAACAATAAATTGAGGTACAAAATTCAGCAGGTGCTGGTTTTTCCAAACTTCTAAACGGTCATACCAATAGTTTTCACCAAACTGGGTGCCATAGCTCACTATTAAAGTAGGGGTATAGCCCGATTTGCTGTTGTTCCAGAATGCTTTTACATCTTTATAAACAGGCCAAACGGGTATGTTATGCTCAATACCGGTATGCCCATCTTCAATCATGTTCATATTGGTTTCAAAAGTGGAGCCACCTTCAGGTACTACTTCCATTTGCAGTTCTCTCGCGGCAGCAATAATTTCCTGGCGCTGCTCACGGCGGGGTTGGTTATAGCTTTTTACCGAGAAGGCTCCTACTGCCTTTAACCTGCGCAGGTGCGAACGGGCATCATCCAGACTGTTTATTACCGCTTTAAAATCACCATCGGCACCATATAAAATAGTACCTGTGGAGTAGATTCGTGGCCCAACCATGCGGCCGGCTTTCACCATTTCCGCCTGACTAAATACCATCTCTGTATTAGTAGATGGATCATGAGCAGTAGTTACACCATAAGCCAGGTCGGCGTAATAATTCCAGTCCTGCTGCGGCGAAATACCATCGGGACTTGGATGTAAATGCGCATGCACATCAACCAGGCCCGGCATAATAGTTTTGCCTGCAATGTCATAAACTTTGGCATCGGCAGGTATTTGTACCTCTTCGTTTTTGCCAACAGCTATGATCTTGTTCTGATCGATCACAATGGTTCCGTTTTCAATCACCTGGTCGTCTTTCATGGTGATGATCCGTGCGTTTTTGAAGGCTATTTTGCCTGTTGGTACATCGGTTTTTATTTTGAGGCCTAAATCGGTACTGGCAGTATCAGCCGGGTTAAATTTATCGCCAATAGCAGTGCCGATATCCCTTACATAATAGCGCGGGCCCAGCGTCCACATTAGTTTTTGGCTGTCCTTACTCCATTGCAGGTAGGTGCCTGCATCTTTAGTAAGTTTGGTTAATGGGATAGCTTTATTGTTTTCTGATAGATCCTGCGGGTTACCGGTTGTAACCATAGGTGTTATATAACAGTTGAACAGCTCGGTAAAAGCCATCCATTTACCATCGGGGCTAAGATTAAACTGCGTTGCATATTTTGAGGTATACAACGTACGTTGGTTGGCACCGCTTACATCCATAACTTTAAAGGTCTTTTTATCACCATCATTGCTCTGGTAATAGATCTTTGAGTCATCGGTTGAAAACTGCGGATTGATACCGTCATTCACGATCATTTGTGGTATACCACCCGTTGCCGATATGATATAGATGCCCGGATTCTCTCCAAATGCAAAGCCCGATATTTGATTGCCTACACCTTTAACATAAACTATCTTATCGCCTTTGTTGGAGAATTTTGGGGTGTAATAAAAGCCCTTATCTATGGTTAGTCGTGAAACAATATGCGTAGTTAAGTCGATATGGTTGATGGACGCTTTTAACTCATCCGTCCAGTCGATATAAATTAAAGATTTCCCATCAGGACTAAATTGCGGTGAATATTCAAGATCGGTAGTACTGGTGATGCGTGTTGGTACGCCATCGGGCAGGGTTTTGGTGTAGATATAACCCGCGGCGTTAAAAGCTACCGTTTTGCTATCCGGCGATGTAGTAAGCTCGCGGATCATTTTTGCAGAAAACTCATCCTGAAAAACCTTTTGCTGGTAATGCAATGCATCGCTAATGATTTGTGTTGATGTTACATCAAACGGAACAGGTGTTAAATTAAGCGTGGTGATATCCATATGCCATATCTTCCCTTTGGCATAAAATATAAGTCCCTTGCTATCCGGTGTCCATGCAAAATTGGGGTATACGCCAAAAACGGCCCATGTTTCCTGTTGATCGTGTGACAGGTCGTCATAAACGGGCCATTCTTCACCGGTAGCTATGTTGTGCAGGTAGATCTCCGACTTTAGTCGAACTCGCTTTACAAAAGCCATCAGTTTACCATCGGGCGAAAGTTGCGGCCTGCAAGCACCACCTGTACCGCCTGCCACTGTGGTTATGTCGCCTGTTTCACGGTTGAGTTTTTTTATGGCGTATATGCCCTGGTTAGGGTCTTTGTTATATTGAAAGTTAGGGCCGGGGGTTACGTCCTCGCTCCAGTAAATAAATTTACTATCGGGCGATACTACGGGTTCACCGGCATCCTGCTCATCATCTTTGCGTTTGGTAAGCTGTATACCATCGCCGCCTGTTTTGCTGTACAGCCATATTTCGCCCGCACCCAATGAACGCGTATTGGTAAAGTGCTTACGGGCTACAAGGTATTGCCCATCGGGTGTCCACGATGCGTTGTTCAATAACCTGAAAGATTCTTTTGTGATCGCGTGTTTGTCGCTGCCATCGCTATTCATCACCCATATATTGTCACCGCCATCCTTATCGCTGGTATAGGAGATCTGCTTGCCATCCGGACTAAACCTTGGTTGTATTTCCCACGCTTTGCCGCCAGCCAGCAGGGTTGCTTTACCGCCGTCGATCGGGAGGTTATAGATATCGCCCAACAGGTCAAACACTACGGTTTTGCCATCGGGACTAACATCCAGGTTCATCCAGGTACCTTCATCGGTAGTAATGGTAACTTTTTTTGATGGACCGGGTGGAGTTTCAACGTTCCATTTCTGGGCGTTTACTGTGGTTGCAAAAAGGAATAATAGTAATGAGAGGCAGGTGAATTTCATTATTATAATAATATGATTACGTTGCGAAGATAAAACTATTGAAGTAATCCGAAGGTTTTGATATTGTCATTAAATAAATTGGTGAATGGTTGGTGGTTGATTAGAGAGGACTTTCTAAAAGCGTCATTGCAATGACGCACGGTGATATTACAGGAGGTTCCCCACATAAACTCCCACCAATCCACTTTCCACTTAATTCTTATCTTCGCAACAAAGTAAAAACATAATATAACAATTAACCACTCACTTAATCAACCCAATCAACCACTCACTCAAAAAATGACCACCCACGAGCTCCTTAAACACTATTGGAACCATGATACCTTCCGGCCTATGCAGGAAGAGATCATCAAATCCGTATTGCTGGGGCACGATACTTTGGCGCTGCTGCCAACGGGCGGGGGGAAGTCGGTGTGTTTTCAGATACCGGCACTGGCTAAAGAGGGGATCTGTATTGTGGTATCGCCATTAATAGCACTTATTAAAGACCAGGTTGAAGGGCTTAAAGCTAAAGGTATTGATGCGGTATCTATCGTATCGGGTATGAGCAAGCGGGAGATAGACCTGGCGCTGGATAATTGTATTTACAACCCGGTTAAGTTTTTGTATTTGTCGCCCGAGCGGTTGTTGTCAGAACTGGTGCAGGAGCGGATCAAGTACATGAAGGTGAACCTGATCGCTGTTGATGAGGCGCACTGTATCTCGCAATGGGGTTATGATTTTCGCCCGCCATACCTGCATATTGCCGACCTCCGTGATCTGCATCCTGATGTACCGGTGTTAGCACTTACTGCTACTGCTACCGCTGAGGTGAGAGAGGATATTCAGCAAAAACTACGGTTCACCAAGCCAAACGTTTTCCAGAAAAGTTTTGAGCGCCGCAACATCAGTTATGTGGTGATGCACGAGGAAAACAAACTGCGTAAACTACTTGACGTAGCCAAAGGTGTAAAAGGCAGCGGCATAGTGTATGTGCGCAGCCGTAAAGAGACCGCCGAGATTGCCAAATTTTATAACGAGAACGGTATCAAGGCTGATTTTTACCATGCCGGATTGAGAGTAGAAGAACGCTCGAAAAAGCAAGATAACTGGATCAGGAACCATACCCGCGTTATTGTGGCCACCAGCGCCTTTGGGATGGGGATTGATAAGGCCGATGTACGCTTTGTGATCCACAAAGATATACCGGAGAGTTTGGAGGCCTATTACCAGGAGGCTGGCAGGGGAGGGCGTGATGAGCAAAAGGCTTATGCAGTGCTGCTGTATAGTCCGGTGGATAGGTATAAGGAAGAGAAAAAATTTGAACTGAACTTTCCATCAATAGAGGAGATAAAACGCATTTATCATTGTTTGGCTAACTATTACCAATTGGCCTACGGCGCGGGTGCAGGCATAAGCTTTGATCTTGATATCGGCGATTTTTGCGCACGTTATAAGCTGGATGCCATTAAAACATTGAGCGCTCTAAAGTTTTTGGAGCAGGATGAATATGTGAGTTTTAACGAAAGTGTTTTCTTGCCATCGCGCTTCAGATTTGAGGTATTTAATGAGCAGTTATATAACTTCCAGATTCAGAATCCCGGCTGGGATCCTTTTATAAAAACATTGCTTCGATCTTATGGTGGAGCATTTGATAATTATGTGCGTTTGCGTGAATTTGATCTATCAAAACGCAGCCACATGAATACCCAGCAGGTAATTGAAGGGCTTAATAAGTTACAGGAATACGGGATACTGAACTATTTGCCCCAAACAGATCATCCGCAGGTAACCTGGATAAAGCCCCGTATGGATGCTGATAACCTGCACATCAATAAGGCTTATATTGAAACCCGCAAGGCTAATTACCGCAACAAGATAGAGGCCGTGTTTGCCTATTCGCTGCATCGCCGTTGCCGTAGCCAGATGCTGCTGGCTTATTTTGATGAAACCAATGCGCCTAAATGCGGTATCTGCGATATCTGCCTTGAAGAAAAACGCCAGCTCAACGCTGCTGAAATAGGAGACGTGATCACCAATGAAATAGTAGAACTGCTCAGCGTTTCATCTCTTGATGCTTCCGAACTGATCACCAGCCTGAAAAATGGTGTGGAAAAAGAACGGATTGAAACCATTCGAATGCTGCTTGACGCCGGGAAGATCAAGAGTGATGGGGTGGTGTATTATTTGTAATGAACCAGGATTTTTAAGATTTCTTTGATTTACAAGATGTAAGTGACTTTTATACTTTTCCGTGCGTCATTGAGGAACGAAGCAATCCCCGACTGTGAAAGACTAAACTTACAGGTGTAATATCGCTCATAGCCTTAGCGGCTATGCGCAATACCAAGCGACTCAATAAATAAATCATCATATTTTCACACCAGTTAATAAGATTTAATAAACGGTTAATCGCTTTATTAACCCATTTTTTAATACCCCGCGACTATCCTTGTCGCTGGTTATCGCTTAACCTGGCATAACCGTAACCAATTAAACATAAACCGTACTAATTATGAAAACAACATTTACCAGCTATGGTAATGCAAAAACCTTTACCATGAAAAACATGATGAACACATTCCTTATCGCCCTGGGCTTTTTATCAATGAGTTGTAACAAAAGCAGCGGCTATATGCCACCGCCGCAAACGCTCACCCCTGTAAAAACTACTCCGGCAACGCCGCCAAAAAACTTTACCACAGCCGATGCTACTACCGCGTACTCGGCCTTTAACAAGTATTTCTACAGTTCGTCGGCCAAACTGTATTACAGCTCGACAGCTAAAAACAGCTTGGGCGCTATATGGACACAGGCCATTTACTGGGACCTGGCTATGGATGTGTATCAACGCACCAATGATCCCGCGCAAATGACCATGATCAATAATATATATGCCGGTGCCGTAAACCAGTACGATAACTACAACTGGAGCAACGCTACCGACTGGTTTATTTATGATGATATGATGTGGTGGGTAACAGCGCTTGCCCGGGCTAACCAGTTAACAGGTAATGCTACCTATTTGCAACAGTCGATAGCCGGATTTAATCACGTATGGGCTGGTTCGTATGACCCGGTTGATGGTGGTATGTTCTGGGATTTTCAGCACAGTGGTAAAAATGCCTGTATAAATTATCCAACCGTAATTGCAGCTGTTCGCTTGTACCAGATCACTAAGGACACTACTTACCTGGCAAAAGCAAAGTCGATATATGCCTGGGCAAAAACAAATTTGGTTAACCCGGCCAATGGCGAGGTTGCCGACCACAAAATAGGTAATGGGGCTCCCGGTTATCAAGATTATACCTATAACCAGGGGACGGCAATCGGTGCCGCTGTTATGCTGTATGATGTTACCAAGGATGCCTCGTACATTACCGATGCTACCTCATATGCTGATTATGCCAAAAATAACATGTGTACCAACGGCTTGTTACCTGCCGAAGGCGATTTTAATGAGCAGGGGGTAATGAAATCGATATTCGCACAGTATATTATGATGCTGATAAATGATGGAGGCCAAAAGCAATACCTTACATGGGTACAGCAAAACGCCAACACCGGCTGGCAAAACCGTGATGCTGCCCGTAACTTAACTTACCGTGATTACAGCGTTGCCTGCCCAACCGGCGATATACAATCGTACGAGGGTAGTAGTGTAGTAACCTTTATGCAGATTTGCCCGCCAAGTAATTAATAAAACAGGTTTCTATTTTATGTCATTGCGAGCGATAGCGCAGCAACCTCGTTGCTTGCATATTGAACGCGACGAGGTTGCTTCGTCGTTCCTCCTCGCAATGACATATGTTTTTGATTTTTGAAGGTTTGAATACCCGATTAGCAGGTCCGCCCTGTATAGTTTGGGATTGCTTCGTTCCTGGCAATGATGTTTTTATGAAAAATCGCTTTACTTTTCCCCATCCGCACATCTGCATATCCGCACATTTGCACATCAAATCTTCCTCATAAAATAAAATTCTTCCGCATTTCACCGATGTTTTTACCGGGCTTACCGATATAATCGGGGTGTACGTCTATTAGGGCAAATGTAGCTGTAACGTTTGCCTGCGGGTGACTGTCTTATTGGTGTATTTAATAACAGAGATAACACACAACAAATTGACAATCAAAAAAATAAATATCATGAAAACTAAAGTATTTACCCTTATAGCTATTGCAGCATTAGCTTTTGGAACAGTAAATTTCACTAACGCAGCTACCGTTAAAATCAACAAAGAAGTTAGCACTACCTTAACCAGCGTAAGCAAGATCAATAACATTGAAGTACGCGGAAATGTTGAAGTATTTGTATCAGACGGCTCAGCCGACGCGGTAAAAGTTTATAACCGTTACTATGCCGAAAACGCGGTAGTACAAAATGTAAACGGTACTTTAAGGATCTCATCATACAATGCTCAAAAATTGGTAGTATGGGTTACTGCTAAAGATTTAAGAGGCATCAGCGCTTACGATAATTCAGTAGTTAAATCATTTGGTAAATTAGCTGAAATAGGTTTAGATGTAGCTTTATACGATAATTCATCAGCCCAGCTTGATCTTGATGCTTACACTGCCAACATAAATGTAAACGACCATGCCAGAGCCGACCTTACAGGTAACGTAAGCGAATGTGATTTAAAATACACCAACATTACTACAGTAAACCAATCACAGCTTGCAGCTGAGCATTTAACCAAAACAGTTAAAGTAATAAAAGCCCGCACTCAGGCAGACGAAATAGCAGAATTATAATCAGCACTTTTGCAAAAGTTCAATCATATAGTCAGGAGCTATGACCCACGGGCCGTAGCTTTTTTTATTTATAGTGTAACTTCCTTTGTATATTAGGGGTCAAATAGGCTCAAACAATAATAAACTACATATCATGAAAAAAGGATTTAATTATATCATATTATTTATCGCGACGGTTTCAATAAGCGCGGTGGTATCGTCGTGCAGGTTTCGTTGTGTGCATGGCTCGGGCCACCAAACCAGCGAAACACGCAATGTGGCAGCTTTCACCAAGCTGGATGTATCAGGTGGTTTCAACTTAGTACTTAAGCAGGATAGCTCAACAAAACTTACTATTACAGCCGATGACAATCTGCTTAAATATGTTAAAACCAATGTGGAGAATGGCGTATTGCACATCTACACTAAAAAAAATATGTGTAACAGCGGCCCAATGGTAGTGCATGTAGGCATACGTGAGCTGGAGGAGATCAAAGGATCAGGCGCTCTTGAGGTTACAGCTGAAGGAAAAATAGTTACCAAGGATGTAGCTTTCCGTACTAGCGGCGCGAGTAAAATAACCCTCGACCTGGACGCAGCTAACGTAACAACAGAAACCAGCGGGGCAGGGGAGTTATATCTTACAGGGCAGGCCAGCTCGCATCATATTGAAATTAGTGGCGTTGGCAAAGTGCACGCTTTTGATTTTATGGTAGGCAATTACTATATCAGCACATCAGGGGCAGGTGAGTGCCAGATAAATGTGCTGCATTCGCTGGAGATCCACAGTAGCGGCGCATCTGAAGTGAAATACAAAGGCAACCCAACAAACGTTACCAATGATAAGTCGGGCGCTTCATCGGTTGAGAAAGTAGATTAGTTATAATACTATATATATTGAAGGCTGGGATCATTTCCCGGCCTTTTTTGTTTTACGGATGTTTGGTTAACTTATAATAAAAAGCAGGTAACTATTTGAAGATAAATAGCATAGTAGTTTTGATTTATATGGAAAGTAATTATATTTAGGGAGTTGAAACCTAACCTTCAACGCTAAAACCTGTCATGAAGAAAATTGGAAAGGGATTGCTGTACCTAATTATAGCAGTTGTTTTAATTGCCGTTATAGCGGTATCCTACATTACTTTGGCATTGCCCAATGTTGGTCCGCCTGAGCAGATAACTATTGCAGTAACCCCGCAAAGGGTGCTGCGTGGTAAATATTTGGCTAATCACGTATCACTTTGTATGGATTGCCATTCGCAGCGCGATTGGTCTAAGCCCATTGGTGCCATTGAGCCGGATAAGCTGGGCGCTGGCGGCGATAAATTTGATTCGGGCGATGATGGTTTGCCTGGTGTAATATATGTACCCAACATCACCCCGCATAATTTAAAAAGCTGGACGGACGGAGAGATTTTCCGTGCCATTACCACTGGCGAGCGTAAGGATGGTTCAGCCATATTCCCGCTGATGCCATGGGATTATTATTCAAAACTGAGCAGGGAGGACCTGTATTCTATAATTGCTTACCTGCGTACTTTGCAGCCTATAGCAACCAGCCCTTATCCAAAAAGACAACTGGATTTTCCGCTGAATATACTGGTACATACTATGCCGCATAAAGCCTCATTGGGTGAAATACCTGCGCAAAGCGATACGGTTAAATACGGCGCTTATATTATAAATGAGGCTGCTTGTGGTGGCTGCCACTCACCATTAAAAAATGGTAAGATAATCCCCGGGATGGATTATGCAGGCGGGCGCGATTTTAAGATCGGCGAGAAAGACTATTATTCGGCAAATATAACTCCTGATAAGGCCACAGGTATTGGCAACTGGACGCAGGCCGCTTTTGTTGGCCGCTTTAAATCTTTTACCGATTCGGCCAAGGCAACGCAAAAAATGCCGAAGGCTTTAAGCGCTATGCCCTGGTACGATTACAGCGGAATGAGCGAAACAGACCTGAAAGCTATTTATGCTTACCTGAGGTCGATAAAACCAGTTAACCATAAAATAGTTAATTGATGATGATTAGTGTCGCACCGCCCGTTCAAGCGTCCACGCTTGAATGATAGGAAATACGAGCGTCCACGCTCGTTAACAAATATGAGCGTGGACGCTCATAACTACATAAGTTCAAGCGTGGACGCTTGAACGGGCGGGGAAGCGGCTTTTCTTATCTTTATTCATTGCCGTTGGCTTCAGCCAACGGTGAAAATCAAATTTCAAAAAGGGGCTTTAGCCAAAAATTACAAGTAGAGTTTTAAAGTGATTTTCTGATTTTCTAATCTGCCCCACTTTCACACTTTACAATTTTTTAATACCTTTGCACCTCTAAATTTGGTATAGTTATTATGGCATAAATGCTATATAACAAACGATTAACTAAAATAGCCGCAAAAGATGAATATTTCACAGGAAAAAATTGATAACCTGAATGCGATCTTAAAGATCAACCTTAACCCTGAAGATTACCAGCCACGTGTTGATAAAGCTATAAAGGATCAAGCTAAAAAAGCAAAGATCCCTGGATTTCGCCCCGGAATGGTGCCTCCCGCTCACATAAAAAGAATGTACGGAAAGAGCATTTTGGTTGATGAGATCAACAATTTACTGTCAGATACACTGAATAACTACATAAATGAGCAGCAATTAGAGGTTTTGGGTCAGCCATTGCCACAAGTTGATCATAGCAAAGAATATAACTGGGATTTTGCCGATAACTTTGAATTTAACTACGAAGTTGGTTTAGCCCCTGCGTTTGATATCGACTTTTCATCAAAAGATAAAATAACCCAATATATTATTAAAGTTGATGATGAAACTCTGGCATCAAGGATTAAAAATATCCGCAAAAGCTATGGCAAAATGACAAATCCTGACTTATCGGCAGACGATGATGTGCTTTATTCAGAATTAGTTCAACTTTCTCCGGATGGTTCTGTTTTTGAGGATGGGATAAGCAATACAACATCGGTTAGGTTAGACCAGATTCAGGACGCCGGTATAAAGGCAGAACTGATAGGTTTACAAAAAGGAGCCGAAGTAGTGTTTGACATTCAGAAAGCATTTGATAACGATGCAGCTAAAGTTGCAGGTTTATTAAAGATAGAAGAAGATGCAGCCGCTGATCTGAAATCAAAATTCCGCCTTACAGTTAAGAACATTAACCGTTTAGAGGAAAGCGATTTAAATCAGGAGTTCTTTGATAAATTATTTGGTGAAGGTGTAGTAACTACTGAAGAGGAGTTTAAAGCTAAGATAACTGAAGAGCTTGAAACGATGATGCAGCAGGATGCTGAGCGTAAATTACAGGATGAGGTATACCATTATGCTTTAGATAAAGTTGACTTTAACTTACCTGATGATTTTCTGAAACGCTGGTTAAAAGCCACTAACGAGAAATTGAGCGACGAAGAATTACAAGGCGGCTACAATGATTTTGCTAAAAACCTTAAATGGACATTGATCGAAAACAAGATCATGAAAGAGCAAAACATCGACATAAAATATGACGAAGTATTTGCCCTTGCAAAACAACGCCTGGCTCAACAGTTCCAGATGTACAGCCCGCAGCCAATTGCTGAAGAGCAGTTAGCGCAGTACACTGTACAGTACTTACAATCAAAAGAAAATGCCAACAAGATATTTGAAGAATTAAAAGCGCTTAAGGTATTTGATTACATTAAAAGCGTTGTTACTTTAGATAACAAGGATATTTTGTTTACTGATTTCAGCAAATTAGTAGCAGAGCACAAGCATTAATGTTTGTAGCAAGTAGTTGGTATCAAGTATCAGGATTGATTTTGATAGTAGCTACTTAAATAAATACTTTCACCAAAAGCAACTTTTAAAAGTTGCTTTTGGTGTTTATGAACTTTAAATCTTGCTACTTGATCTTAGCTACCTGATACTATCCCAAATAATTTTACTTTTAAAAAACTTTATGGTTTAAATTTTATTGAAGTAAAAACTATATTAGGGCGATTAAACCCCGCCAATTTACATAACAAGGACAAATAACAAATTATGGACAGTATCGATAAAAACGAATTCAGAAAATACGCTGTTAAACATCACCGTATTAACAGTTTACAAGTAGATAAATATATCTCAAACTTTGACCGTAACCGTATGGCAAGTGGTATTGCTACCAATTTGCCAATGGATTATACGCCATATATTATTGAGGAACGCCAACTGAACATTTCGCAGTTAGATGTATTCTCCCGTTTAATGATGGATCGTATTATCTTCCTGGGAGATCCTATATATGATCAGAATGCAAACGTTATCCAGGCACAGTTATTATTCCTTCAATCGGCAGATGCAAAACGCGATATTCAGCTTTATATCAACTCGCCGGGTGGTTCGGTTTACGCCGGGCTGGGTATTTATGATACTATGCAGTTGATTTCAAATGATGTGGCTACCATCTGTACAGGTATGGCCGCTTCAATGGGCGCTGTATTGTTATGTGCCGGTGCCGAAGGTAAAAGAGCTGCTTTACCACATTCAAGGGTGATGATACACCAGCCATCGGGCGGTGCACAGGGCCAGCAATCGGATATCGAGATATCTTATCACGAAATAACCAAACTAAAAAAAGAATTATACCAGATCATTGCCGATCATAGCGGTGCATCATTTGAAAAAGTTGAAAAATCTTCAGACCGTGACTACTGGATGATTGCCGAAGAAGCAAAAGAATTTGGTATGGTTGACGAGATTTTACGCGGTAATGGTAAAGCCAGTAAACAATAAACATATAATTTGTTGATTAAGTGAACGGTTAATTAAATGAACGGCTGGTTAAATAAATCATTACCCGGTTAGTTAATCAACCGCTCACTACAACAATTTCATATTTTAATTGTATTTAGTTAAATTTGATAAATAAAAGGAAACAGATGAATAAAAACAGCAAGGAGATCAGGTGTTCATTTTGCGGCGCCGGTAAACAGGACTCCCTGATGCTAATAGCCGGACTTGATGCGCATATTTGCGATAAATGTGTTAACCAAGCCAATGAAATATTAGCTGAAGAGCTGAAAGTGCGTAAGGTAAAGGCTTCTCCTTCAACACCGGGAATATTAAAACCTTCTGAAATAAAAGGTCACCTGGATCAGTATGTAATCGGTCAGGACGATGCTAAGAAGATCTTATCCGTAGCTGTTTATAACCATTACAAGCGTTTAAACCAGCGTATTGATAAGGATGAAGTAGAGATTGAAAAATCGAACATTATAATGGTAGGTGAAACAGGTACAGGTAAAACTTTACTTGCCAAAACACTTGCTAAAATATTAAACGTACCTTTCTGTATCTGCGATGCCACTGTACTAACCGAAGCCGGTTATGTAGGGGAGGACGTTGAAAGTATATTAACACGCTTATTGCAATCGGCCGATTATGATGTAACCACTGCCGAAAGAGGTATTGTTTACATTGATGAGGTTGATAAAATTGCCCGTAAGAGCGATAACGCCTCTATAACACGCGATGTAAGCGGTGAAGGGGTACAACAGGCTTTATTGAAAATATTAGAAGGTACCATGGTTAACGTACCACCACAAGGTGGCCGTAAACATCCAGATCAGAAAATGATTACGGTTAATACCAGCAACATATTATTTATATGCGGTGGCGCATTTGATGGCATTGAGCGTAAAATAGCTAACCGCCTGCGTACGCAAACTGTTGGTTACAAAATGAAGCGTGATGACGGTGAGGTTGATATGAAAAACCTTTATAAGTACATCACCCCACAGGATTTAAAATCATTTGGTTTAATACCTGAGCTGATTGGCCGTTTACCGGTATTAACCTATCTTAATCCGCTGGATAGGGAAGCGTTACACAATATATTAACCGAGCCTAAAAATTCATTGCTTAAACAGTACAAAAAACTGTTTGAATATGAAGGTGTAAAGCTTGAGTTTGATACCGAAGTGTTAGATTTTATTGTTGATAAAGCAATGGAGTTTAAACTGGGTGCGCGTGGTTTACGCTCGATATGCGAAGCGATAATGATTGACGCGATGTTTGAGTTCCCATCTAAAAAAGATGTGAAGCAACTAACCGTAACGTTGGATTACGCACACGAGAAATTCGAGAAATCAGACTTGAAGAAATTGAAAGTGGCTTAATTGCTAAGCAACATTCTAAAATACGAAGGCTCGGTAATTTACCGGGCCTTTTTTGTTGTTAAAGCTGGAAGCTTTAACAATGCCGCACCGCGAGTTACGCTGCGCTAAACTCGCAGCAGCAAATAGAATTATATCAACTTCTCGCGTTCAAAAAACTGCTGAATAGTATCAGGCGCGGTCATTAAAAATGTTTGTATCCCTAATTTTTTTGCTGTTTCCAAGTGTTGCGGACTATCATCAATAAACAGCGTTTCGGCAGGGTTCAGGTTGTTCTCGTTTAATACCTGCTCAAATATCTCAGGTTCAGGCTTGCGTTTTCCTGTTAAATGAGAATAGTACGTTTTTTCAAATAATCCGTCATTATTATCCATTCCATATTCATCTTTTAAATAACGATGAACGTAATCGTAATGGATCGCATTGATATTGCTCAACAGGAACGTACGATATTTATCTTTCAAGTTTAATAACAGCTCATGATTACCTTGCGGGATACCAACGAATATGGCGTTCCAGGCATCATCGATCTGTTCATCGGTTAACTCAGGTTTATTGGTTAGCTCCCTTATACGATCCCTGAAGCCCGCAGGGCTTATTTCGCCGCGTTCAAGCAAATTAAATACAGGGTCTTGATGTCTGTGCCCATAAAACTCATCGGCGTTGTTAATGCCCAGCTTTTTCCATGCATCCTGCACCTGAGTGAAATTGATGTTGAATATTACGTTGCCGTAATCGAATATGATATTTTTGATGTTCTGCATTGGTATTATTGGCTGTTATTGTTTACAGCAATTCTACGAAAATTAGCGTACAGGTTGGTTTATAAAATGCCAAAAAGTAACGATTCGATAATTTTATTGTTAGGATAATTAGGGGGTTACAGGAAAATTTAAAAAATCATTTCTGTATAAACTAAAAATTTCTACATTTGCAGCCTGAATAACGGTAAACGCTGGTTTAGCACGATGTCACTATTCGGAAGTTTATCCCGATAAACTTTTTAGCGCCTATAGCTCAGTTGGTTAGAGTAGAAGACTCATAATCTTTTGGTCCCTGGTTCGAGCCCAGGTGGGCGCACTTCGTAAAAAGGTCGTTTCTGCATCAGAAATGGCCTTTTTTTGTTTCTAAACGCGGAATAGGAACCTTCGCAAAGCTGTTGCTGTAACACTTTCGTAACAGGATTTACATGTTTTTTGTTGAACTTCACGCCGATTTGTTACAAATATGCTACAGAAAATATGCGTGCTAACGAATGTAAATCATGGCAACCGTAAGCGCAAAAGTTTATGAACACCACAAGAAAAAAGATGGCACGTACAATGTAAAAATTATTATTTACCATCAGGAGGACCGGAAACATATTGATACCACTCATTTTGTTTCCAAAAGGCAGCTGACCCCTGACTTTGAAATTAAGGACAAGTTCCTGAACAAGATCATTGAAGATACCCTGAATGATCACCGGACAACTATCAGCACTCTGGGGTCAAAACTTAAATTTTTTACCTGCGAAGAACTTCGGGATTATCTGCGTGACAAAGACGGCGAATCGTTGTTTTTTAAAGAAGCAGCAGCCTTTAACCGTCTATTTTTCACCCAGAACCGCTTCAATAAATATGTTACCATCACCTTTTTCTGATTACAAATTCGTATCCGGTTGCCCAACGATCTATAAGGGTGGCGCTTTGATGTTTTTAAATTCCCGGCAAACCAGGGGCGTAAAGATCATAGCCTGCTTAAGCGTTGACCTCCATTCGATAGAACGACAATATCCATCTGATAACCACCAGGATTCAATTTTTTAGAACGATACTGATTTGTTAATAAGCCGGTTATGGCTCTTTGGCGCCAGGAATATTTTCAAGATGCTGCAAATCGTCCATGTCAAAAAGCGATGTGTCCATGTTACGGAACTGATACTATTCCGACATTTGAATTACAAAAACATAGGACATTTCGTTATCGCGGGCAAGGAAAGCTCCCTATAGTTTTTGAATAGTTCCGATAAATTTTAATAAAATTAAAAACATGAAAACGATTAAAAAAACAAACCTGACTACATCAGGTCAAGCCTTTTCTTTACGTTCGATCTTATCTGTTGCATTTGTAACCCTAATGATAATGACCGGATTTCACTCAGCTGCAAGAGCGCAGGACACCATTGTGCCTCCATTTACGCAGGAATCTGCAATTGCGAAACTTAAGATCAATGAAAGTGTTTGGAACACACGTGATCCTGAAAAAATTGCTGCACTTTACGGCCCTGATGCTGAATGGCGCGACAGGACCAATATCATCAAAGGCAGAGCTGCAATTATTGCTTACCTAAAAGCGCAATTTGCTAAAGAAACGGATTTTAAAATTTCAAAAGAAGTATGGGGTGCTAAGCTTAGTAAGAATGCGATCCGGTTTGAAGAAGAATGGAAAAACGCTAAAACCGGACAATGGTATCACAGTTATGGTGTCGAAGTTGTATTGTTTGACGATAAAGGGATTATTATCGAAAGATTTGCCAGCATTAATGACAAACCTATTAAATCCAGCGAAAGATCAATCAACTAAATACAATTGATTTAAGAAACCGGAAGCAACATGCTTCTGGTTTTTTCATTTATTCCGTGTTATTATAAAATATACAAGTATTAATCTCCTTATATATTATATACAATGTTAAGACATCAGGAACAACCAGTCGCCAGGCAACTTTCATTCGTCACCACGTTATTGAATAATTGGTACTGTCATGGACCAGCGAATGGGGAAGCACTAATTAATGTGCTTAAGTATGATCCGCTTTTGTGTAAATGCTTCGAACAGTCGATACAGGATTTTGAAAATCAAAGCCTGGAAGCGCATACGCTTAGGGTTATCGATAATTTTTTGACGAGATTTAACGGAAAACAATCTTTTTTTGAATGCAATAAGGATTTTTTACTATTACTTGCCTTACATGATATTGGTAAACCGGCTGCGTTCGCCGCAGGCGACAGAAACCTGCAAGGTCCAAAATCATTGGAGATTATAGACCAGCTTACGGCAATTTTCCCGGTAAGTTCCACGGTATTAAACAAGATTAAAATTATAATCAATGGAGATATCATTGGTAGTTATCTAAATCCATTTTACGCCGAATCGCTGGAGAGGACGATCAGTAAATATCGTAAAACGTGTTTTAACCTGCGGATGCCTCACCGGCTATTCTGGCCGGCGCTGGTAACTTACTATCAGTGCGACGCTTCAGCTTACCGGAATTTGAGAAATAAAGTTTTTGTTTTCCGGGCCGATGGTCACGCCGAATATGATTCAACAGGAACCCGTTTGTTATTTCAACCTGAACAGGAAAAAATGTTCCTTAAACTGGAAAAAGCTGTTTCAATAACTGAATATTAGTTGTAAGAATTGTATTCAAAACAAACACTGGAATTATTAAACAGAGATCTTTCCTGAATAGCCACATTGCCCGGCTATTGCATTTACAATATCAGGTATCTTAGACTAAAGCATAAAAGCTGAATATAATCCTTATGGTGAGCAGTAAGTCTACGATCTGCATACGAAAAGTTTTGAAGATTTAAATCCGGAAAATGATGAGGAGAAATGAAGATGTACAATAAAGAAACCCTAGAGATTTTTGACAATCAAACAAAAAAGGCCATTGCTGTATTTTAGTTGGTTAGAGATTTAGCGTGGTTTTAAACCATTAATGTGCCAAATCTCAATCTTTATGTACCTTACTTTTTAATAATTTATATGATACGCCGGTTGTAGGTTTGGCTGCTACAGAAATGGATACGCTGCAAGTCATCACCGGTGAAATCAAACAGGAAATGGAGAAACGTGCTCAGCCCGATCATGGTATCATTATGTCTCGTCCTGGTTTTACTTGTGGTGAACGGTAAATCAGTGATTACAATAAATGAAAACAGCCGGTTGTTGTAACCGGCTGTTCTATTTCAGAAATTATCAACTTTCTTATCAGCTTTAAAAGATCAATTTGCGATGTTCAGGTTAGTGAGGCTCTCCACTCTTGCCATTATTCCCCAGCCATACAAAGGTGCTGCAATACCAATAATTATTTCATTATCCCCCTGATTTAAGGGAATTTCAATCGTCGCATTCGTAACAGCTATTCGCCCTCCGGGATTTTTGGCATAACGCTGCCCGGCTTCGTTCTTCCCTTCATACAACAGCCTTTTATTAATGAAAACATAAACTTCTTTACTATATCCAAAATCCACTTTAACGGTCTGCTTTGCGCTGCTTTTTACAACGGTTTTCAACCATACATAACGGTTATTCACCGGGTAACTGGTTAGTTCCGTACTTTCAAATTTGCGGTACAGGTTGATCAGGCCACGGCGTTCTGCGGTAATAGGCATCCATTTTACGGTATCTCCGGGAAGGTCATCTTCTGTTAGTTGCTGGCCTTTATCCAATTTACGGGGATAACTTACCTGCCAGCGGCGGATGTAATTCGGGTCGTTATCGGTGAGGTCGAAACCAGCGGCAGGAGACAGACCTTCAGTTTGATCCGGCCTGATGACCAGGTTGGCAAAGATCGCCTCCCCATCAAAGGATATTCCACCGGCAGCATAGTTCCCTTCCAACCGCGAAACTACCAGTGCAGGCGTATCCCTGCTGTTAATATAAACCAACATTTGCGCGCCGGAGATAATAAGTTTAAAGTGGTTCCAGTCTTTATTATGAATCAGCGCATACCCGCGAAAAGGGGTCATAACATCCCACAGGTTTACCGAGCTGATAACCGGGGTATATTGAATGGCATCGTCCCTTTGTACCGATTCGTTCTCTTGGGTCCTCAAATAAAGGCTTTCAAAATTAAAGTTATCCTTCTGATGAAAATTGATTGCCATTTCATCGGTATAGTTTCCCTCTACAGGCCGGGCATCGAACTCGATCGTTCCGTTAGTAAAGTTAAAATCCTTCAGTAAGATTGGCCTGGTTTGTCTCGAGCTGAACGGCAGAATTTTCATTACATGTACTCCTTTATAGGTCAAAAACTCTGCCTTCCGCTGGGACGTGTCGAAACGGGACGCTTCAAAGGGGATTCGGATAATTTTTCCTTGTACAGAAGAATGGGTTTGTGCGACTGCATATTGCTGTAAGGACAGGCACACTATCAGGCTCAGGTATGTAAGTAAGTTAAATATTGCGTTTTTGATTTTCATTTTTTGAAATTTTAATTTTTAATAAATAAATAAGCCGGTCAGATAGATAATAGCATAACACATTATTATCATCAGCTGACAGGTGTTTTAATAAGCCTATTAAAAATCAAATTCTAAAATTCTCGAGACGTAAGAATAGCGGCACAGAACGCCCGGTTTGTGGTGGCCGGTAGATTGCAATGCGTTCAGGTACAGTTTGATATTGCATTTTTTGCAAATACCTGAACCTTGGCTGTAATTTGGCAAAGGAGGTTATCTGCTGCTTGACGACTAATGAGGCTGTTCTGGCATTATTAATTTCTTTGCAGATATTCTTGCAGCAGTTTTTTTCAGGGCTCTGTTTGGCGGCCATTCCGGGACACCGCCGATCTCCGGAAACCATGGTGCGCATGGTTGCTTTAGGCTCCATTCCTGGTCTGCAGCACGACGTTGCTTGGGCGGAAAAGCCTAAGTAACATATTGTGAAGAGGAAGGCGATCAGCCGTTTTAACATGGTGCAAATATGCTAAATTAAAATTGTTCCATATATAACAGGGTTGTATCTATTGTCCAGGGTAGCAAATAAGCTTACGATCAACGCCGGAGTCTTATAGTTATCGTTTCCTACAAAACAACTCTATTAAATTTGATGTAAGGATAGCTTGCAAATTAGATTCAATTCTTTTGATCTGATGATAAAAACCTACCACCAGTTAAACTATTCATCAACCGTAAGCACTTCAGCGTGTTATCAATGATTTGTTTAGGGGCCTGTCCTTCATTTATAGTCAGCGTAAGCATTTTCTTTGTGCCGGATTGTTTATTTCATAAATAATCCGGCACCAGTACTTTTTCCTGCGGAATTTTTCGTCGGGTTAAGGTTGTCCCTGGTAATTCCGTCATCCTTTACATCCGTAAACTCAATCCGGCCTGTTTTTTTGATATTGATTTCTTTTATATGCTTGTTTGGTTCGGCAAAAAATCTATCCTGCGCCTTTGGATAGTTACCCAGGTAATTCTTGTTGTTGGTAATATAAGAATCACTGAATGTGTAAGCGGGCTGCCCATTTTCCACAGGATAAACCATCACATAATAGCAATTGGTAATAATGTTGTTTTTGAAGGTAAATTTTGGTTGCGTTCCATCAAATCCATACCAGATAGCTGTATTGTAAGCACCGTCAATGATGGAATGCGTTAACGAAAATCCGTTGATATTCCCGCTGAGTACAAAAGCGATCTTGCTATTGTGAAAGATACAATGGTCTACATGGATGCTCTGGCCCGCAGCCCAAAACGCACTTTGAATTGCTGAAGAATTCGCTTCGCCGATAAAAAAGCATTGCGTAACATTCAACCCGCTTAAAGTTTTATCATGCCTGCCTATTGGATAGTAGTAATGTACGCTCGTATTTGGGTTTCCGACAAACTTCAGGCCTATAATATTTACATTGTTTTGGAAAATAGACAGCCCTTCGCAATGGGCAAATTCGTAGTCGGAATTATTTCCTGATATAGAAAGGATCACCGGCATGCTGGTCGGCTGCCATGCTTTATCGTCAGGTAAAGTAGCAGCCTCGATTGTATACGGCTGCCTACCGGAAGGTGATCCGGCCGTTTTTAAGGTAAGTTTGTGGGTAATAGTGTATAAACCGGGATTCAGTTTTAAGGTCACAGGTTCATTGCCTTTAAAGCCGTTTGTTTTTAACACAGCCTCGTCAAGTGATAGTATAGGATCATTAATTGTTCCTTTAGCATTGTTTTTTCCTTTTTGAGCATCTACGTAAAGGGTTTGACCCATTGTTGCCGAACTTTTAAAAGCGAATACAATCAGTAATATTAAAATAATAAGGTAACGTACTTTTACCTTATGCAACGTTGAATTATTTTTCATGCTGCAAACTTCGAATATCCTTTTCTCTATGGCAATTCAAGCAGCGTTCAACTTAGGTTCAAGTTACATCACATTATTTATCAGTTACTTATAATATTGCCGAGACGGGATGGTTTCGCTAATTTTGAATTGTACCTGATTAATAACATCGGCGAATTAAAATAACACTTTAGCATGGGCAAAGAAGAGCCATATATTCGCTTGTGGCGGGAACTTTTAGAAAAGTCTTTAGGCTGGGAAAGCAGTGATACCTGGAGTGAGTATGATTTTGAAAAATTGAGTGAATTTTTTTTTTCGAAAACTAATACCCGCTTAAGTTTGTCGACCTTAAAAAGGTTATGGGGAAAGGTGCGATATAACAGCACGCCAACAATTGCTACCCTTAATGTTTTGGCCCGTGCGCTGGATTTTGAAGATTGGAGAGCTTTCAGAAAAAAGATGGACGAAAATACGCCTGTTGACGGGAGTGCAGCACATGAAAAGACAAACAATTTCGTAAGTAACAAGCGCCCATTACTTCTTACTATAGCGGTAGTTTGCGGAGTTTTGATGCTATTAGTGATAACAAAACTTGTTAAAAGTTCGGTCACGACGGGTGCCTATGAGCCAACGAAGGAAATTTTTGAAAGCAGGGTCGTTTCTGACCAGATGCCTAATTCCGTTGTTTTTGATTATGATGCTTCTAATGATCCAGCAAACGAGATATACCTGCAGCAAAGCTGGGACCCGAAACGTACTGAAAAAATCAATAAAAATGGAAAGCAGCATACTTCAATTTACTATTATCCTGGGTACTTTAATGCGAAGCTGGTAGCAGACGGACAGGTTAGGAAAACAGTTAGCGTTTTTATAAAAACTAATGGGTGGATGGGTATTATTGATAGAAGCCCCGTACCTGTTTACCTCAATGCCGATTCAATAAATTTACAGAGTGGATTGGGAATAAAGAGCCAGACATTTGAAGAAATCAAAGGATCAAGCGTGTTAAACGATTCCTGGGTGCACTTTTATAATTTCCGCTATTTCGACGGTGCCAGCGGGCATGATCTTAATTTTGAAACTACCATACGAAATACATCCCGCCCTGAACAATCGTCTTGCCGAAAAGTAACGGTAGAAATCGTTGGAACAGAAAACGAAATCTCCATCCCGCTTTCAGACAAGGGCTGTATTGCCACACTTAACCTGTCCTTAGGCAGTAAAACGATCTATGGCAAAGATCACGATCTGAGCGGATTTGGCTGTGATTTTAATTCTTTTCAGCATCTTTCCTGTAGCGTTCAAAATAATCAATTGAAAGTGTCACTCAATGAAAAAATGATTTTTTCAGGGTTAATTGGTCAGGATATTGGTAAGATTGTTGGACTTGTAATTGGGTTTGAAGGAGCAGGCGAAATCAAGTCTGTTAAACTTGGCAACCGTCAAAAAATAATCTACCAGCAGGTTTTTGGGAAATAGCATATTTAGTCATTTTTGATGCAGCGTTTAGAAAGGCAGATGCTTATTGAGATTATGCCCGAACATGGACGACTTATGTTGTCACAATATCTGCAAATACGGATTGGCAATCCTTGTGAAACACGGATCAAGCCCATGCGCCATCGCTACCGAAGGTTTATTTAGTTCAGGGATATTTGAGCAGGGTAAGGATGCTTATGAAATTGCTCCGGATACGTTGTAGAGATTATAAAGTCCATGGGCTATGCAACATCTTAGCTAAAGAAGCGTCTACTTAAAATACGAATCATCCAATTAATGAAAATTCTGCCACGCTTTATTTTAATCATTCACACACTTTTATCCATCGCCCAATTCAGTTCCGCGCAAACAAACTTACCTATCCCGCGCAATATTCAACAAACCTATACTAAGGGCACGCGAGATAAAAGCGGCGTGCCGGGGAAAAGTTACTGGCAAAACAGGGAGGATTATACCATTAAGGTAAGCTTTGATCCGCTTACGCGAAAACTCAGCGGTACTGTAGCTATTAAGTTTACTAATAACAGCCCGGATACGCTTAACCGGGTTTGGTTTAAACTGTACCCCAACCTATACCAGGCAGAAGCGCCAAGGGCCATCGCGGTTGCTGCTTCGGACCTGACAACAGGCGTTAAAATTAAAAATATTCGCATCGATGGGCAGGAACTGGACTCCGCCAAGCGGATAATCAAGGGCACCAACATGATATTACACGGAAAGAATATTTTGCCCGGTCAGCATGTGCATTATGATATTGATTATCAATATACCTTAAACAAAGGCTCGTTTATTCGTACCGGGCAAATCGATTCGGGGGCGTTTTTTGTTGCCTATTTTTTTCCGCGATTAGCGGTTTATGACGATCTGGATGGCTGGAATATTTATCCTTATACCGGGCAATATGAGTTTTACAACGACTTTTGCCACTTCGATGCAGAGATCACCGTGCCGGGTGATTTCCAGGTGTGGGCCACCGGAAATTTGAAAAATACGGATGAGGTTTATACCCCCAAATTTGCAGAGCGAATAAAAAAGGCCGGTGAAGCGGATTCGGTTATTGATGTGGTTACAGCAGCAGATCTTGAAGCCGGGAACATCACCCATAAAAACAGTACTAATACCTGGAAGTTTGAGGCCGATAATGTTACAGATATAGCTTTCGGGATGAGTAATCATTATGTGTGGAAATCGACCAGTTTGGTTGTTGACCCGATAAACAAGAGGCGTGTTCGGGTAGATGCTGTTTTCAACCCCAACGATAAAACCTATATTCCGATTATCAATTATGCACGGAAGTCGGTAGATATCATCAGCACCGAATTTCCGGGTATTCCTTACCCGTATACCCATGAAACTGTTTTTGATGGGCCCGACGAAATGGAATTCCCGATGATGGTGGATAACCGGCCGTTTGACAATAGTACAGATGCTGTTGAACTTACAGCGCATGAGATATTTCATACGCTGTTCCCTTTTTACGTGGGCACTAACGAAACGAAGTATTCCTTTATGGATGAAGGCTGGGCAACCTTTGCCGAGTTCGCGTTCCACCCGATGATCGATCCTTCCTTGATCGAAAATTATAATATCAGCGATGTAAATAATTCCGCCGGGACTGAGCAAGATATGCCAATTATCACACTTACGCCCCAATTGGCAGGTTCGGCACGCTTTGCGGATAAGGATCTTAAACCGGCGTTAGGTTATATGTATGTGAAAGAACTACTGGGCGATAAGGTTTTTTTTAAAGCGCTGAACTACTACATCAACCAATGGGCAGGCAAACACCCCACGCCATATGATTTTTTTAATTGCATGAATACAGCATCCGGCCAAAATCTCAACTGGTTCTGGTATAACTGGTTCTTCCAAAAAGGCATTCCCGATCTGGCAATCAGTAAGGTTGAACACCGGGGGCAAAGCTACACGGTTACCATTAGCAACAATGGTACGGAGATGGCGCCGGTGCATTTAACTGTATACTATACTAATGGAACTACAGATCTGTTCACTGCCACCATAGGGGTATGGTCGAAGGGCGATAAAACAACAACCTTCAATTTGAAGGCTTCGAAGTCAGTCAAAAAAATAGTTTTAGGCGGAGCCTATGATGCGGATGTAAATAAGATGGACAATGTTTGGCCGCGTTAAAAGCTATAAAAACCTTAATTTTCGTATTGCAAGTTCTCTTAAAGTACAGAAGCCTCCGGGTAAACTATTCTTCCAGGCGGGAACAACGTTAATCGTTACCATCAAGTCTATCGCTTATCCACCCATTTGCCTGCAAATGTAATTGGGTGGTTCTTTAAAGCGTAAAGCAGTCCTATTGCTCGTTTTTTCGCAAATTGATTTGCAAATTCATTGCAGTATGATGTTTCTAACGATCAAATAAACGAAAGTGAATTTTATAGGTTAAAATTTCTCAACATAACAATTAACGTTAAAGGTTCTGAGCAGGTGGCCGGCTATGATAAGAAATTTTCAGCCAACTTTTCAAGTTCTGCAATGACATCGACTCGGTAAGAACGTGGGGGATGCAAGGCACAGGCAAACTTCAGACGAGGACGAAAAAAACAGGGCCCGCTAATTATCAGCTTGCTAACCATGGAGCTTTTTTTGTAGTGCTTCAGCATAAGACGCGCCAATCGGTAATTCTTTGGTGCCGATTTCAACATGGCTGGCGGAGAATGCAGTTACAAAATTCAGTGAAATAATAAAGGACCGGTGTATCCTGACAAAATGATCGGGAGACAGGTTTTCCTCCAGGTCATATAGGGTCTGATAGGTTATTATGTCGCGATCTGCCGTATGTATTTTTATGTAGCCTTTCAGCCCTTCGATATATTGGATATCCTTCACCATGACCCGCACCATTTTTTTGTCGGATTTCACATAAATGAAATGCTGATCAAAGCTGTTTAACTGCTGCGGGACGCTTGTGTAATTAATTAATTTTGTTGACCCGATTGATTCAAATTTTGTAACAGCTTTCAAAAACCGTTCAAAAGATATAGGCTTGAGCAAATAATCAATCACATTGAATTCGAAGCCTTCCAGCGCGAATTCACGGGAGGCGGTAGTCAATATAGCCGGAGGCGAATCTTTCAGCGTACGTAATAATTCAAGGCCGGTTAACTCCGGCATTTGAATATCCAAAAATAGCAGATCAACAGGATGCTTTTTTAAAAACTGGTAAACCTGGGTACCGTTATTACAAATTCCTGTGACAATAAAATCTGGTAGCTTACTTAAATGGCTTTCGATAATGCCAACCGCCAGTTGTTCATCGTCAGCAACCAAACACCTGATCTTATTCATAATTCAATTTTTAAAAATGCTTCAAAATATTCTTCATGCCTGGTCAGCAATAATTCATACTGGCCGGGATAAGTAAGCTCAAGCCTGCGTTTTAAATTTTTAATACCCAGGCCAGGTTCATGATCCTGTTTACGATCATGATAGCTGTTTTTTACCCGTAAGGTCAATCCATTACCGGTTACTCTAAGATTGATTGTTACCCACCCCGAACCATCTGTTATACCATGCTTAAAGGCGTTTTCGATAAAAGGCAGCAGCAACAAAGGGGTTATCATTTTACCGCTTATGTCTCCGAAGTATTGAAACGATACCGCTAAGCGGTCGGCGAAACGTAATTGCTCTATACTGATGTAATCCTCCAGGTATTTGATTTCCTCTGTGAGCGACACCTTGCTGGTGCCTGTTTTATAGAGCATATAATGCATTAAATCCGAAAGCCTTAATACTAATGCATTGGCTTTTACTGAAGTATCAATAGTGAGCGCGTGAAGACTGTTAAGGGTATTGAAAAAAAAGTGCGGATTGATCTGTGCCTTTAAATAACCGAGTTCTGCAGAAATTTTTTCGATCTCTAATTCCCTGAGATTCTTTTCGGTCGTATATGACCTTCTTGCCAGCCTCAAAAATGTCGTTAGCGCTATCATTGAAAAAACCTGCGCGGCGTTCCTGAGAATGCGTAAGGGGATCCAAAATTGATTTTTATCCCGTAAATATCTTTCGGGAAAATGGTGCTGGTCCCAGTTCCGCCAAATAAAATGCGCCCAGGCCCTGTCTAAAAACGCCCCGATAAATACTAACAGTAGTAGAAGACAAATATAGGTGGCAAATTTCCTGCGATCGTAAAAATCAGGCAAAAAAACCAAGAGGTTAATGTAGCAAAGAACTATTGTCGTCGGTATCGAAGTAATTTGCTGAACGTCCCAGGTAAATGATAATACGTCGTCGCTCATTACACCCAGGCTGATCATTTGATAGGCGATAAAAGCTAACCAAAACAGCAGATGTAATCCTGCAGTTTTGGTGTTAGCAGACAATTTTTTAATCATTAGGATGGATACGTTTTCCGCTCTAAAGTAATATGTTGAAATTTAAGCAAGGGAAGATATCAGCAAAAATTACGGGAATTAATCTTAGCTTATTTATGATTTTTAACTCATCTTTGATTAGGCTTCGTAAATGCTATCCTGTAAGTGAGACAAGTTAAACAGCCGTAACGTTATGAAAACTGCTTAATGCAAAATATGTAATGATCAAACTAATAACTGATAAATAACTTTTCAGTTAGTTCAAACTGTCACTAGTTTTTCAGCATCTATTATCTTTTCCTGGCCCCAAATTGCCATATCATTCATTATTGGCCTAAGGCTCTTTCCCAGCTCAGTTAAAGAATACTCCACCCGAGGAGGAATCTCCTTGAATTGCTGCCGGTTAATTAAACCGTCTGCCTCCAGTTCTTTCAACTGTTCGGCTAAAACTTTCCTGGAAATAGATGGCATTCGGGCAGCAATTTCACCAAAGCGCCTGGTATGATCTGAAAGCATATAAAGGATTATTGATTTCCATCTTCCTCCAATCAACGCTATCGTCGTTGTAAAGGGGCATAAATTATTTTCTACTTTATTGTTCATTAGTTACGTTTTGGTCACCACTATTTTCATTGTTACCAAAAGGTAACGGTTACTTTTTGAAATTATTATTAGTTTCTTTGCGTAACAAATGTAAATATTAATTTAAAAAATAATAAAAATGATTTTAGTTACAGGAGCTACTGGAGGATTGGGAAATGCAACAATCGAATCGCTCTTAAAAAAAGGATTCCAGCCTAATGAAATTATAGCTTTAGTAAGAGATGAAAATAAAGCAGCCGATTTAAAAAACAAAGGTGTTCAAATAAAAGTCGGAAACTATAGTGACTATGATTCTCTGAAAGCTGCGCTTGTGGGAGTCGATAAGTTATTATTAGTCTCGTCAAATGAAATGGTGGACAGGCTTGTTCAGCATAAGAACGTTATTAATGCCGCTAAGGAAAACGGTGTAAAACACATCGTTTATACAGGTATAGATATTGCTAATTATGAGACAACAGCCATTCCGTATGTTAGTCAGATTCACAAGGATACAGCTGATTATCTTCAGGAAGTGGGTATCCCTTATACTATATTGGATAATACCCTTTATGCTGACTCGATAGGATTGTTTGCCGGAGAAACGTTTTTAGAAACAGGTATTTTCTTTCCGGCCGGTGATGGAAAATTACCTTGGGTACCAAAAGCGGAAATGGGGGAAGCTGCAGCAGTTGTATTAACCACTCCGGGACATGAAGATAAGAATTATGCGATCACCGCAAACACCGCGTATTCATTTGGCGAAATAGCAGAAATGCTTTCTGAGGTGACTGGTAAAGAAGTTAAATATCTTAATCCCGATACCGACACTTATGTTGAAGGGCTTGTAAAAGCCGGAGTTCCTAAAGAAATCGCTTCCTTTTTAGCTGGATTTGGAACCGCTATCGGAAACGGTGAATTCGATACGAACCGAACTGATCTCGAAAAATTATTGGGAAGAAAACCGACAGAACTTAAAGAATATCTGGCTGGTGTTTACGGTAAGTAATTTTCCAAACTGTGATTTGTGTGCAAGTATTCCCGACACAAATCACAGTTAATTTAAGCATTGGCAAAAAAGGCCTTTGCATTTAAAAACTGGTTTTAAATGCAGGATTGCTCGACGGGACATTACGCCTCGGCGTTATCTTGGCTACTCAATTGCGGGAAGGGAATGACAACGTAAACAAGGATCTGATCTACCAGGAAGGCAAAAAGTATATTGGTGAAAGGGAATATATTGTATGGCTAAGGATGAAAGAATTTTGACAGAAGAATGATTTTAATGAGATCAATGCACTTTTTGGAGGTATTAGCAGAAAAAAAACAAATCATATGAAAACAAAAGATCAATTAAAGGACATGGAACTACCGGCAGGCATACGCGAACGGTATGTTAACGGAGTCAACGGCCTGACAGTGCATGTACTGGAAGCCGGTTTTGAAACACCAAAACGCCCCGCTGTACTTCTGCTGCACGGATTTCCGGAACTTGCCTACAGTTGGCGGAAAATAATGCTGCCATTAGCCGCTGCGGGTTACCACGTGATCGCTTATGATCAGCGTGGCTACGGTCGCACAACGGGATGGGACAACTC
>Ga0302309_10000407_pt1 | contig 50244 bp, 50 predicted proteins | sample III_Palsa_N1_1_FD_200453 | JGI IMG/M metagenome (GOLD analysis project Ga0302309, IMG submission 200453) | Peat permafrost microbial communities from Stordalen Mire near Abisko, Sweden - III_Palsa_N1_1 | ecosystem: Environmental > Terrestrial > Soil > Palsa > Peat permafrost | place: Sweden...
TCCAGCTCCAGTTCAACCTGCCCGCAATGGGCAATAGCCAATCTACACGTGTTCTCCGGCATTTGTTAAACTATAACGACGACGAGAACTTGCCTGAAGCTGAAGAAAGAATTACCTTATTGGCCGAATATGACCAGCTGGCTATACAGATTGCCACGATTGACGACCTGGACCTCATCTTCACGGAGCGTAAGGATGAGCTTGAAGAACAGTTACAACTTTTTGCACCGGGCAAAATTGAATTATTTCAGCAAAAGGTGATCAGCCGTGCGATGGCTGATTACGATGTTTTGCAGAGTGAGCTGGCGAATGTGATTGACGAGGCTGCACCATATATCAGCGCTTCGCCGCGTCAGGTCAAACGTTTTGCCAATTTATTTATCTTTTACAGGTTTATGCAATATACAGGGAGCTGTAAGGGTCTGCGTGAGGCTGGGCCTTCACATTTGGGTAACTGGCTACTAATCATGGTGCGCTGGCCACAGCTGGTACGTGCCATTCAGTGGGATACGGAAAAAGGGTTGATGGTTGGCGAAGACCCGGCAAGCCGAGCCGCTGATTTCCAGGAGCAGATTGTCGGAGCGTCAGATTTTGATGACTGGCTGGTCAGGTGTCAGGAAAGGATGAAATCAGTACCGACCTGGCAGGCTGATCGCGACCTTTATCGCTTTTTTACCACCCGTGCCGATTCCGATTTCTTAAGCGGTGCGGTAACCAATGGTTTATGGTAGTCGGAGACACTTTCTAATCGCGAGTATGCAGATCTGGCCTTGAGCGTTGAGTACTCGTGTCCATGCGGGATGTTATCGCAATTTATGATACCATAAACAACAAAAAAGGGCTAGATATATCCAGCCCTCAAATATGATCTTTAATCGAATCTTTATTTCTTTTTGGCCCCGGGCAGCACCAATTTGCTTACCGCAATTTTGGCTTCTTCGTTCTTTTTAATGATAGAAGGATCATTGGCGTAACTTTAACATCGCTGGTTACTATTGCACCGCCGCCATAACCGGTATTACTGTTTGTTTTTTTTATCGCAGGCATAAACTTCCTTTCTTAACACTATCAAGTGCCGAAAGCTTTCGGGGCATGCAAGCGCTTTAGCCAGCTGAGCTAACTTACTAGTTCACCGGCGTATTCATTATACGGTGTTCGTCTTTTATTTCTTGTATTACGCCTGTACCCACTATTTTATTTCCCTCCATAATTTTGAAAGGGTCACCACCTTTTAATTGCAAAGAAACTAATCGGGATGGGATTAACTTAACCATAATGTTTGCAGTTGAACCTGGCTGTAGTTCTGTCTGTCCGATAAAAGTAATCTCGCCGGTTAGCTGATTAGGTGAACTAAAAGAAAACGCAGGCCGGTAATGATCATAAACGGGCTTCTTACGTCCCCCATTTTCTGTTGGAAATAAGGAAAGCACTGCCGTAAAATTATATGCAACTTTAAAATTCCTCATAAAATCTCCTGTTTAACAAAACTAACACAATTATTAAAAATACTGCAAATGATCTTCGTCTACATGAACGGCTAAATAACCATCCAAATCTTGCGTATTCTCTTCAATGTCAAATTGCTCATCATCTACACTAACAATCAATAAATACGCATAAGGTGGATCATAATCTTGCTCCAGTGCATTATTGACAAACGAAAGAACTGCAGTCCTGGATCTAAAAAACTGTTTTCCTTCCAATGTATTTCGCCCGGTTTTAAAAATTCCGTTTGCGTCATAGTCATCTTTTTCAAGTTGTGATATTGCCCGGAAAAGAGTTGTCATAGTTTAAGGTTTTCGGAATTAATTGGTTTGCAATATCTTAATAAAAAAAGCTTTACGGAAAAACCATAAAGCTTTTTTTATTATTGTGGAGAATATCGGAGTTGAACCGATGACCTCTTGCATGCCATGCGCATTAGCACGGTTTTCATAGCTTTTCGCCGTTTTTCATTTTGTCTCTAAATGATTGATATGAAGTAATTTATATTAATTTCGGCTTATATTCCTTTTCATCCATTTCTCTCGTTTTCCCATAGTTGTTTGCAAATTGTTTGCACGGAAAACGACTTTAGTGAATTTCCATTAAATACATGATCCGGTGCGGATAATTGATCTTCCGGTCTACCCCGAAACATTTTGCCAGCTAAGAACATTGTACTTTGTTCTTTTTTCATTTTCACTTCCACCATAAATGAGTGTTTTATTTACCAATGCAGGTGCAGCAATTTCTTCAAACCTATCCATCTCTTTGAATAATGATGTACTTATGGTTTGTGTTGCCTTAATCTCAAAAATGGAAAAACCCTGTCCCTTTTTCATGAGCAGATCAATTTCGTGAGCATTGCTATCCTGCCAGAAATAATAATCCTGGTGTAGGTACCGGTGTTGATTTTGCTTTTGGAACTCGGCCAATATCATATTTTCAAAAATGTGGCCTTTCAGCCTGTTCTCTTCCAGTTCATCGCCTGTTCTTATTCCCAGCAAATGAGTTAGTAACCCCGTATCGTAAAAATACAACTTCGGGCTTTTTACCAGTCGTTTGTTAAAGTTCTGATGATACGGTTGTAAAAGGAAGACGATATAACTGCTTTCAAGTACAGACAACCAGGCTTTAGCTGTATTATGAGATATATCACATTCATTAGCCAAAGCACTAAAGTTAAGTAACTGCCCCGCACGACCTGCACACAAACTCAAAAAGGTACGGAATAGCTTTAGGTCCCTAATATTCGTTAGCTCTGTTACATCCTTTTCTATATAGGTTTGAATATAATTAGCATAAAAAACAGTTGGATCAATATCCCTGTCAAATATAGCCGGATAAAACCCTTTGGTGCAGGCTTGTGTATATGTATTGGCCAATAAACCAGGTCGCTTTAATTCGGTAAAGTCTAAAGGCAATAATTTGAATAGGGCAACCCTACCTGCCAGCGTTTGAGTGATATTATTTAATAGATGAAAATTCTGAGAACCTGATAGTATGTACTGCCCCATCAGTTGAGATTCATCAACACGATCTTGTATATAAGAAAACAACTCAGGAACCCGTTGTACCTCATCTAAAATAACTTTCTGATCGTATTGATTCAAAAAACCGATAGGATCGTCCAGGGCAAAGGAGCGTGTATTGGGATTTTCTAAACTTACGTATCGATAATCGCTAAAAAGTTCTTTTAGTAAAGTTGTTTTACCCGATTGCCGTGGCCCTGTAAGCGCCAGGACTGGAAATTTACTTTTTTGGGCTGATATTACTGATGCAATTTGCCTTTGGATAAACTTACTCATGAGTATAAATTTAAGTAAATTTACTGATTACTTACAATTTACATGACATTAACTGACAATTTACATAAACAAAACTTACAATTTACATAAATTCCCTGGTTAAAAACAAAAAAACGACATACGGAATTATCAATTGGCGCGAATTTGTCGACAAGGCAAGTGCGTAAATGCCACTCGTGACGAAATGTTTTTTGAAACCTGCTTAGTTGGATTTATTATGGATTCGCAGAAGCAAAAAGGCTTCACAATTTCTTGCAAAGCCTTTTTTTAATTTGTGGAGAATATCGGAGTCGAACCGATGACCTCTTGCATGCCATGCAAGCGCTCTAGCCAGCTGAGCTAATCCCCCATTGCGGATGGCAAAAGTAACAATTTTTGTTAAATGGCAAAAAGCTAATTGAATTATAGGTGGATAGTTTATTGAATTAAAGATTTAATCTCCTACTTTAAAAGCAAGACGCAAAAAATAGCTCCACGAATCATCGTAGATAATATCGGAGTCGACGAGGTGTAAGTTGTCAAGTGAAATGATTAAATGGTTGGTCTGGCTATTTAATGTAAGCATAAAGAAATTTATTTAACTGCCGATTGTGTAGATTTTGTAGACAGCGTAGGCTTGTATTAGTAGCTACAAAGCTACACTTCACAATAGTGAATTTAAATTAAAGTACTGATATTCATAATATTAAATAAGAAGTCCTAAATTGGCTCCATATGTGATAAATCAGCCAGGTTTTATTCAAAAATTGTTTAAAATCAGGTTTTTTTTAACTGATTAAGCGTCTGTTATCCTGCTTAGCGGTCGTTCACCAAACGCTCGCGGATAGCCTTGGCAACGGCTTCGGATTTTGAGTTTACGTGCAGTTTTTTATAAATATTGCTGATGTGCGTACAAACCGTCCCCATGCTGATAAAGCAGTTGGCGGCTATCATTTTATAGCTGTCGCCTTTTACCAGGCAGCTTAGTACATCTTTTTCCCGCGCGGAGAGATCGTATTCGTTGTTGTTGATATTTTTCTTTTCGTTGAAAAACTCCAGCACTTTGCGGGCTATGCTGGCATGCATGGGCGCGCCGCCCTGGGTTACTTCGGTAATGGCTTCGATTATTTTGGCAGGAGTGGTTTTTTTAAGCAGATAGCCTGTAGCGCCTGATTGCAGCGCGTTAAATATCTTATCGCTATCGTCATAAGCGGTGAGGATGAGCACGTTTATATCGGGGTAATGGCTTTTTATTAATGCGGTTGCTTCAATACCGTTCATGCCCGGCATGTCAATATCCATCAGCACCACATCAGCGGCATCCTGCTGAATATTTTTTAATACCTGGCTGCAATCAGGGTATGTGCCTGCCACAACAAACCCCTGCGTACCCGAAATAAGGTAATACAGGCTGTCGCGTAAGGCATTGTTATCATCATATACAGCAACCCTGATGTCCAAACGAATCAATAATTTAATCTATGTAAAGATATAGTTATCGCACTGGCGGTCAATAATATATTCATATGGTATCAACCAATAGTTTTATCACAGTGCCATGGCCGGGTTGGGTAATGATTTCTATTCTGCCGTCAATTTCAGTTGCCCGCCTTTTCAGATTTTTCATGCCGTTGCGTGAGGATGGCGCATCCTTATCGAAACCTTTGCCATTATCGCTGATGATAAGCTCCAGCTGATTGTTATACCGTATAACCGACACCTTCATGGCCGTACAGCCTGAATGCTTAAGAATATTGTTGATGCATTCTTTAAATATCATGAAGATATTCTTCCGCGCACTCATTTTTATTTTGGTGTTGAGTATTTCCTTCGGGATATTAATGTCGAACCGGATGTCACTTGCTTCGAGCAGTGGTATGGCAAATTCGCGCATACGCACGGCCAGGTCGTTGATATGATCGTTCTGCGGGTTCACTGCCCAAACTATATCGTCCATTGCATCCAACATGGCGCGCGATTGCGATGAAATATGCCCTACTATCTCGCGCGTTTTTTCGGGCGGCGAATGCTGGCTCAGTTGTTTATCAGCCACCTCGCTAAATATAGATATGCTGCTCAATGCCGAACCGATATCATCATGAAAATCAGATGCTATCTTTTCCCTTATCCGCTCAATAGCCAGTATATTCTTTACCCGGTATTCATACAACTTATACAATATAAAGACTATCAAGGCAAGTACCAGTAACCTGAACCACCATGTCGCCCAGTACGGCGGTTTTATAGTAAAAGCGACTGAAGCAAGATTGCCATTCCAAATACCATTTTTATTGCCGCACTGCACATAAAAGGTATAATCGCCCGGCGAAAGCTGTGCGTAGTTTGCACTCCGTTCGCTACCGGCTTCCTGCCATTTATCATCAGCGCCAACTAGTTTGTAGCGGAATTTAATATCATCCGGGCCGGTATATAAAAAGGAAGTAAAGCTGATGTTTATGGAATTATCAAGATGCCCGAAAACCAATTTATCATCAGTGGCCTGCTCATAATGTAGGGCAATCTGCTGGTTATTTACCAATATACTTTCAATAACCGGGTCTGACGGCGGTTGTGTATGTTCTTCGCCGGGTGTAAAAATTGCAAATTGATTGTTATAACCCCCAACAATGCTGTTATCAATAACAGCAAAAGGCGAAGTTGGTACAATGGCCAGCTGCTGCGGCGCATTTTCAGCCCTGGCAAATTGGCGTGTAACAAGGTCATAGCTTATTAAACCTGTTTCCGTACCTATCCATAGCTTATTATTTAAACAAACAACACTTTCGCAACATGGTTTAAACAGGTTATCGATGGTATCAAGTATCCTGATATTTTTTTTACTTCCGTCAAATATTCCTATCCCGTTTATGCCCGAGCATATTACCTTATTACCGGGGGCCTCGGCTGCATCAATAAAAAAGTAATCTGTTGATATACCTTTAGCAGAATATGACGTGCTTTGCCCGGTAGCAACATCGTAGCAAAACAACCCATTGCGGGATGCCAGCCACAGTTTACCATTTTTATAAAAACCCTTCAGCAGATCGTGTTTAAGTATATCGTCTTCGCCCGCGCCGGGCGCACTTTGGGCAACAGCGCTGATCTTTTGTGTAAGCAGGTCGTCTTTAAACAAACCTTTATTTGATGTTATGAAACAAGTATGCGCATCCGTTAAAAAAAGGCGCCTGATAATGTAGAGTAAACTCACCGAATCGGTAACCGGGAGTTGCCGTACAGAAATTATACCTTTTTGCGGGCTCCAGTTGATGATTTCGTTAGTAGTTGCCAGCAACCAGTTGGTTTTCGATAGCTGTACAAAGTCGAGCACACCCCGTATTTTATCTGCACTGCTATAAAGATGTTCTATCTTTTTTGTTTTCCAGTCGAGCTGCGCTATACCCTCGTCATGACATGAAAGCCATACTTTTGACGTATCATACCGGTCGCGCAGTATCCGGGTAATGCGTACATCGCCGGAATTACTATTGTTTAAACCTTGTATCTTCCATTGCTGCGCCGACCTGTCGAGCATACTCAGCCCGGCAGCCGTGCCTATCCATAGCCTGCCGTCTTTATCGGCATAAAGGCCCGAAACATCATTATCGAGCAAGCTATAGGCATCGCCATAATTATGGGTGAACGTACAATGGATCTTTTTTTCAATAGTATTGTAAACAATGACGCCTCCGCCTCCGGTTGCTACAAAAAGGTATTTCTTTTCTTTATCCTGGGGCATAAATAACAGGTTGCCAATGAAAACATTGTTGATTGCAGTACCCACCGGGCTTAGATGGTTAACATCAGTAATGGTAAATAAGCCGTAATTGGTACCCAGGAAAATAACGCCATTCCCTTTTATTACACCAAATATTTTAAGCAGGGCATTATGGTAAACCAGCGTGGTGGTGCTGTAAGTATCACTTTTAATATTATATATGTATAACTTCTCCCGGTCGGCTATCAGCAATGTGGTATCGTTTACCGCATACGTGTATAAGGGATTAGGAACGTGCTTTAAAGATGTGTATGACATTTTTAATGTGCGCACATCCAGTTTGATTAACCCATGGTTGCATATAAACCATAAGTTGTTTTTAAGGGTACACAAAGAAAATGCGTTGACGATTGCAGGTGCATCCGGAGCCTCAACATAAACAAATCTTCCGCTGGCATCGTCGTAATAGCATAAGCCGGCCGACGTTATCCAGATGCGGCCTGTGTTATCGGCCACTAAACTTGTAGCATTATTGCGTAATGCACCTTTTGATGGGTCGAACCTGTTGAAATCTATGGTTTTGTAACCGTCGAAGCGCTGAATACCCTGGCCGCAGGTCCACACATAGCCGTATTTATCTGTAGCTATGCCTTCGATGGCTCGGCTTATAAAATGGTTTTGGCTGTTGAAATTCTCAAAACGCCAATCAGGGTTTGGTATAAATCTTTGGGCAAATGACCAAAAAGGCAAAATCAACAAAAAAATGAGTGCGTACCGGACCATTTGTTAAAGGCAGCCCGATAGTTGCCGGGTACCGGGAATGAAATTACAAACTCATTTTAAATTAACATAATTATAAAATAGGCTTAAACGTAATTATTAATGGGTTTTCTCGCAATAATTCACATATTGATAACCTGAAAAGCCATATTTTTGATGCAGATCACTTTCTATGGCAGGTTTTTACAAAGGCTCCCTTCCCTTTTTATTGGTAAAACTTTATGTCGCAACAGGGCTGTTTATCATATTACTATTTTCGTTCGAAAATGGATGGGCACAGGCACCAAATATAAGTTATCAAACCCCACAAGTATACACCATTAACACTACCATTAGTCCATTAACCGTAAATAATACAGGTGGAGCTGTACCAACGGCTATTTATGGTAACGTAAGCACATTTGCAGGTAGTGGTTTGTATAGTTTTACAAATGGAGTGGGCATTGCTGCGAGTTTCAGAGGGCCTGCTTTTTTAACATTCGATGCACAGGGTAATTTATATGCGGCCGATCCCGGAAACAATGTTATCAGGAAGATAGTACCTAATGCTACTGTAACCACATTTGCAGGAAACGGTTCGCAGGGTAAAAATAACGGCGCAGCAACCACTGCAACTTTTAACTACCCGTATGGTGTTGCAACAGATGCTCAAGGGAATATTTTTGTATCCGACCAAAACAACAACCTCATTCGCAAAATTACGCGCGCCGGTGCTGTAAGCACGTTTGCAGGGAACGGAACGACAGGTAAAGCTAACGGAACAGGAACCGCTGCAAGTTTTAATAGCCCGTTCGGGATGACTTTCGACAGTAAAGGAAACTTATATGTAGCAGATGGCGGGAATAATCTTATCCGTAAAATTACGCCTGCAGGGGTTGTAAGCACGTTTGCAGGCAGTGGTTCGCAGGGAAGCACTGACGGGACTGGTACTGCTGCAAGTTTTAACAACTCTACTGATGTTACAGCTGACAGCCAGGATAATATATTCGTGGCCGACCATAATAACAACCTGATACGTAAAATAACACCCGCTGGTGTGGTAACTACCTATGCCGGAGGAGGGCCTGATAATATAGGCAATGCTACCACAGCAACGGTTAATCTTGGTAATCCGTACAGTATACGAGTAGATAAACAGGGAAATATGTACGTAGCTGCGGAATTTGATAATCTGGTTAAGATCATCAGTCCCAATGGTATTGTAAGAGATCTGGCCGGAAATGGTACCACGGGATATGCAGACGGGATCGGGACATCAGCAGTAATTTACTTCCCTGTTGCGTTAGTTTTGGATACACATAATAATTTGTTTGTTTCGGACCAAAGTTTACGTATCCGGCAAATTGCATTAACAGGTTATACTATTGATAAAACCCTGCCGGCAGGCTTAGTTTTTAATTATACAAACGGCACCGTCAGCGGTACGCCAACCGTCGCCTCACCGGCGACTGATTATACAGTTACTGCTTATAACAGCTCGGGCAGCAGCAGCACAATTGTTAATATCACGGTAAATGGCATTACGCCCCTCACTATGCAGCCACTCGGGCCCGAAACCACCTGTAATCTTAGCTTCGATGCAATAGTTTCCGGCGGTACAGGTAACTACACTTACAGCAGTAATAATCCCTCCGTTGCAACTATTGATACGGCCGGATTAATAACCATTGTGGGCGCAGGCATCTCAACCATTAGCGTAACAGACGGCACCAGTAAAGTTACACAGGTATTAACCGTTACCAAATCTACTTCCAACCCTGCAATCAGCATTACTCCCGATTATACTTCCTCATGCCAGGGCATGTCAGTCACGTATACAGCGTCTGTAACTAATGCAAATGGGGATACCCTCAATTATCAATGGCGGGTAAACGGGCAAAGTGCGGGCACAAACAGCAACCAGTTTACCAGCTCAACCTTGCAAACCGGCGATAAAATTACCTGTACCCTTCAGGGCAATGCTTGTTTTGACCCGGTTACATCAAACACAGCTTCTCTTGAAGCCGACCCCATGGTTACGCCAACAGTTACCATCACTTCATCGGCCAGCGGAGCCATTCCTTACAACACACCTGTCACTTTTACGGCAGCCGTTACTAACGGAGGATCAGCACCAGGCATTTCCTGGTTGCTTAATGGTGTATTAATCGGTATATCCGGCCTAAATTATACCAACAGCTGCCTTAATGACGGCGATGTTGTTACCTGCACAGTCAATGTCCAGTCGGGGAAATGCTATACTACATTGACAGCAAATTCAAACGCTATTGAGGTTACTGTTACCGGTTCGTCTTCCCAGTCTGTTACTATAACAGCTTCCTCTACCAAAATACTACAGGGCAGTCCGGTTACTTTCAATGCAGTGATAAACAACGTTGGGCCTTCCATGCAATACCAATGGAAAATAAACGGCGTACCTGCCGGCACAAACAGTTCCGAATTCGTGAGCAGTACGCTAAATAATAATGATGTGGTTACCTGCGCCGTTTCTAATAATTCCGGATGTATAAATACAACCAGCAGTAATTCCATAACAATAACGGTTTATACACTTATTGTATTTGGCCCGATACCCAATAAAACAACTTGCGATATTGATTTTGCCCCCGGCGCTTCAGGTGGGACCCCTCCATATATTTATTCCAGCAGCAACCCAAGTGTTGCAGTTATTTCAGGTAACAACATACATATCACAGGTACAGGCCAAACCCAAATAAGCGTGACCGATCAAAACGGCCAGCAGGCATCTCAATCATTAACCGTTAATGAAGAGGCTACTCCCATAGTAACGATTAGTGCCGATAATACCAATATATGCGCCGGTACACCGGTTAATTTTACAGCAACCATAAGTAATCCCGGTTCTGCACCTTTTTACCAATGGGAAATTAACGGTACCTATACAGGCACAAACAGCCCGCAATGTACCCTCAGCAATTTATCTTCGACAGATGTTGTGGAGTGTATTGCTTTTACACCCTGCTCGCTCAGCGGTTTTTCAAACAAAATATCTGTAAACGTTGATCTACCTATTAACCCTTCAGTAACCATTGCCAGGTCCCCTTTAGGACTGGTTGTGGCGGGCACGGCAATCACCTTTACTGCAACGGCTGCAGATGCAGGCTCTTCGCCAGCATATCAATGGCTGGTAAACGGCAATAATGAGGGGCCTAACGGCAATCAGTTCAGCAGCTCATCCTTAAATAATGGCGATATTGTTACATGCGTGGTAACAACCGGTAATTTATGTGTGCCATCAGTTACAAGCAATGCATTAACCGTTACTTTTTTAGCACCGACCAGTATCATTATACCCAATACTTTCACCCCAAATGGCGACGGTATAAATGATCTTTGGGAAATAGCGAGTCTTACCAGCTATTATCCAAAATGTGAAGTAAACATTTACAACCGGTATGGCGCATTGGTTTTCCAGTCCAGGGGCTACAGCAATGCCTGGGACGGCACATTCCATGGAAGTAAGCTTCCGTCGGGAACCTATTATTACCTAATCAACCTCAATAATAACTCGGCTATGCTTAGCGGTCCTGTTACCATAATAAGATAACAGTTAATTATGACAGGTTAAAAAGCCGTTATAAAGTGGTGCCGATCATTATAATTCCTATTGAGCGGTTGAAAAAAGCATTACCCTATTTTGTCATCATTAACGATTAATTTATCTGAAAAAGTTTATCAAAAAGCGGTTCGAAATTGGGATCAAACAGAATAATTTGCTTTGCCGATAGTTTATGAAATTGGAACCTTTATAAAACAGTAAAGCCCCTGATGGGCAGGGGCCTTTACTAACCAATTATAAACCTAAATTATGAGAAGACTTTTTTATTGTTTTTCAACGGTGTAAAATTAACACTAAGAATTGACACTGCAAAATATTTTTTCAAATTTTTTCAACATTTCATTAACAAAGTTATCCTAATCATAATATTTAAAACTAATCGTTGTCAACATCATAATTTTTTTTGTGCTAAATCCATTTTAGCAAATTGTTAAGAAATCGTTCCCGAAAAATGATAATTTCTAATAAAAACATCAAAAAACAATGTGTTTTCTAATTTACACCTTAAAACATGAATATTTAAGGCTTTAAAAAGCACTTTTCAAGGCCTTTCATATAAAACACAATCAAAAAACTCAATTTTATCTTAAATATTGTATCTGTTTATTCTTTTTTAACTAAAATTAACACTAACCGCTGTATCAAATAAAAATTACGTCCAACAAACATCAGTATTAATTAACATTAGCACCTTTGTGTAAAACATAAGTTACAATAATGCCCGATACTTCTACCGCCAAAAAACACCCACAGCTTACTACTTTAACGCTATGGACTATGACCATAGCCACCTGTCTGGTGGTGGCAAATATTTATTATAACCAACCTTTGCTGGTTGATATTGCTAAAACTTTCCATATAAGTAAGGGCGCTGCCGGGTTTATATCAACAGTTACGCAATTAGGATACGCTGCCGGTATGCTTTTTATTGTACCGATGGCTGATATGGTGAAACGCAAAAAGCTCATCATGTTTACTTTTGCGGCGGTTGTAGTATCACTCATAGGCGCGGCGGCGGCCCCTACCTATAATTTAATGCTGGTAGCCAGCTTTTTAGTAGGCGCAGCATCTCTCATACCGCAACTGCTGGTGCCTATGGCGGCCCACCTGGCGAACCCTGAAGAACGCGGCAAAAAAATCGGCGTGGTAATGGGCGGTTTATTAATAGGTATCTTGCTTTCACGAACAATAAGCGGTACAGTAGGTGACTATTTTGGCTGGCGGGTTATGTTCTACATAGCGGCGGGTGTGATGTTGGTTACCTGGCTATTTGTATTTCTTTTTTTGCCCGAGGTTGAGCCCGATTATACCGGAACATATAAGCAATTGATGGCCTCGCTCATCCATTTATTTAAGTCGGAACCCAAATTACGTTTTGCAGCGTTGCGCGGGGCATTGTGTTTCGCCTGCTTTATGGCATTTTGGACCACTTTAGGCTTTTTACTGCACGATAGCTTTGGCTATGGCAGTAAAGAAACCGGTTATTTTGGCCTGGTGGGCGTTGCCGGCGCTTTAGCCGCAGGCGTAATGGGCAGGTTAAGCGATAAGATGGATCCGTTCAAGCTGTCATTTTTTACTTTGCTATCCATACTGTTGTCTTTTATAATATTCAGCGTTTCGGCTCACAGTATAATAGGTTTGGTAATTGGCGTAATTATTTTGGATATGGGCGTGCAGGCAACGCACATCTCCAATCAATCGATAATTTTCGCGCTCAGCGCATCTGCACGTAACCGCATCAATACTATATATATGGTATCATATTTTATTGGCGGCGTTGCGGGCACGTCTCTCGTAAGCGTTATGTGGAATAGCTATCACTGGGCGGGCGTATGCACTGTAGGTATTGCACTATCTTTAACGGCGACAATAGTGCACTTGCTTAACCACAAAAGTATGCAAAACAAGCCTGCAACTGTATAGTGCCGACTACTGTATAGTACACCCTACATTTTTTCGTACAATAAAACCCAATTGCTAAAGCGGTTTAAAAAGCCTGTTTCTTGCTGATTTGTAAACAATTGCAAAAACCCGGGCGCTTTTATGCCTGTTTTTTTGACCGATGCAATTTTTTGGCACTGAATTGGAATAACCCTCATCAAATTACACTGTTATGGCAGTTGCAAAAAAACCAGTTCAGCAGGCGGAAGAGAAGCAATGGGAAAACCCGCTGAATCCTGAAAAACCGGGAGATGCCCGCGACCAGGAGCAACTACAAAGGCAGTATAAAGAAGCTAAGAGAAGACACGACAATTTAACTGAAAATCAAAATAAAGAAAAACATTAATTCAACCTTTTGTAACTATGAAAACTTCAAACAAACCCGCAACCAGCAAATTAACCATACGCTACGACAGAGAATTGATGAACATCATCATGAAAGACCTGAAAGCGATAAAAGTTAAAAACCAGTTTTTAAATAACGCAGCTTAAGTATAAAATATTCAATCTAAAAAATAGCTAACCTATGAAAACTTATAACAAACCCGCAACCAGCAAATTAGTAGCAAGTTTTGATAACGAATTGAAAAAACTGCTTATGGAAGACCTGAAAGCATACAGGGAACGTAACCAGTTTGTACTTAGCAACAACCAGGCGCAGGTGCGTCAGCTATCAGCTGCCTGATCAATCATATACATCTACCTATTAAAAGTTCTTAACATCACCTATGGGAACGATAGAGCCCCGCGTTTGGCGGGGCTTTATTTTTTTGCAGCGTACTGAACGATCAGTTTTGCAGTACGGGCAGAAGCGCCGGCTTTTCCCATCCTCTTATCCAGTTCACTGTAATTACTGAGCATCTGGCTGCGATAGGCTTTATCATTTACCAGTTTGTTTAATTCAGCAGAAATACTTTGGGGCGAACAATCCTGCTGTATCAGTTCCTTCACCACCAATGCGTCCATTATCAGGTTAACCAACGAAATGTATTTTATTTTGATAACCAGCCGTGCGATGGAAATTGAAATTGCGCTCCCTTTGTAAACAACAACCTCGGGTACATGAAAGAGGGCCGTTTCGAGTGTAGCTGTCCCGGAGGCTACAATAGCCGCATCGGCATTGCTTAACAGATCGTAAGTTGAATTGAATACTACAGGGATATTTTTATCACCCAAAAACTGTTTATAGTAATCAATATTGAAAGATGGCGCACCTGCAATAACAAACTGATGACCGGCGAATTTCTCAACCACCGCCAGCATATCCGGTAATAACCTACTGATCTCCTGCTTCCGACTGCCGGGCAATAAGGCAATTATTTTTTTATCAGCCAGATTGTTTTTTATGCGGAAATCTGCATCGGGATTAAATGCGTCGACAGCATCTAACAATGGGTTGCCAACATAATCCACATCCATCCCCCACTGCTTATAAAAGTCAACTTCGAAAGGCAGGATGCAGAACAGGTGATCGACATTCTTCTTTATTTTCAACACCCGTTTCTGGTTCCAGGCCCAAACTTTTGGCGATATATAATAGTACACCTGTAGACCTGCTTTTTTAGCATATTCAGCTATTTTAAGGTTGAAACCGGGGAAATCGATCAATATCAGCACATCAGGCCGCCAGACGGTTATATCCTGTTTACAAAAGGCGAGGTTTTTTAAAATAGCAGGCAGGTTAGCCACTACTTCAATAAAGCCCATATAGGCCATATCGGCAAAGTGTTTTACCAATATACCGCCCTGCGCCTGCATCAGGTCGCCGCCAAAAAAACGGAACTCTGCCTGCGGGTCAAGCTCCTTTAAGGCCTTCATTAAATTGGCGCCATGCAGGTCGCCCGATGCTTCGCCGGCTACTAAATAATACTTCATTATTTTATATGCAGGAAAATCGCTCTCAACGTTTTTATAGCGCCGAATATTCACCATTGCGGCTAAAGCCGGATTTACCGGCACACCAACCGTTGGCTAAAGCCAACGGCAATGAATTTTATTATTGCCGTCCCGTTTATGGGGAGGATAAGTCTTAAAATCCTATTGGTTTTGGCCAAATATTCGCCGAAATATTTTAAAGCTATTTCCCTGATTTTATATGTTACTACATTGTAACATTACCTGGTTATTTGTAAATTCGTGTAAAAATACTCCTTATTTCAGTTGATATAAACATGATGAAGAAACTATATCTATCCGCCCTGTTCCTTCTGTTTAGTTATTGTGCTTTCGCGCAAAAATATTTACCGCAAATAAAAGCAGGCTCTGTATTAACTTATGTAGCAGAATCAAGAAATACAGGCCAAAATGCAACGGTAACATTGACCATTGCCAGCATGACCGATCCTGTTAAAATTAAGTGGGATATCCCTGGCGTAGGCACAGGTATTTTTACCATGAATGCTAAATCGATGCAAAGCGCCACAAAAACAATTGCCCAGGAACCGGAGCCCGATATTACAACCGCGCTGGATGCCGATAAAACCCTGATATTGCTTTCAAAAGATGCCTACAACAGCATGGTAACCCAAAAAACTTTTATGCTGAACGGCTATACTTTTTATGCGCAGGCCGATACATCCACATTTACCATAAATGACAAAGTAGCCAAAGTAACCTATGCCACAACTTTAAAAGGCCATCGCGAGATATGGATATTGGACGACCCGGATTTTCCGCTCATCTGCAAAGCGCACAAGGTTACACCTTATATCGATTTCTGGTTAACAGCTATAAAGGAATAGATTATACGCTAAAACTCCAGCCATTCAGCACTGGGATGGCATAATGCGCCGTCATATCAAACTGTACAGGCACCACCGATACATAGTCATGCATCAGCGCCCAAACATCGGTATCTTCACCGGCATCATTCAACTGAAATACACCTGTAAGCCAGTAGTAAGGCCTTTTATGCGGGTCGATGCGCTCATCAAATTCCTCGGCCCATTTGGCGTTGGCCTGGCGGCATATTTTTATACCTTTTATATGCGCGGTATTCGGGAAGTTTACATTGAGTAAAGTCGCCGGCGGCAAGCCATGTTCTAAAACCTGCGTGGCAATCTCCTTTACATATTTTATACAGTGGCTAAAATCGGCCTGCAGCGTAAAATCATCCAGCGAAAAACCAATTGACGGTATGCCCTCAATAGCGCCTTCAACAGCTGCCGACATGGTGCCCGAATACAATACGTTAATGGAATTATTCAAACCATGGTTAATGCCTGAAACACACAAATCAGGCTTATTGCCCTTAAAAACTGAATTTACGGCCAGCTTTACACAATCCACCGGTGTGCCGGAGCAGCGGTACATTTCAACGCCTTCATAAATGTCTACTTTATCCAAACGCAACGGCTTGCCAATGGTAATGGCATGCCCCATGCCCGACTGCGGGCTGTCCGGCGCAACCACCACCACACGGCCAAGTTCCATCATTACATCTATCAGGGCTTTTATGCCGGGGGCGGTTATCCCATCGTCGTTCACCACCAGGATGGTGGGCTTAGATTTTTTTTCCATTGGCACAAAATTAGTATATTTGGTATATGCATATTGCCGAAAAGAAGAAATATACGGATGATGACTACATGATGCTGGAGGAAGGCGCACCTTTTCAGTTAATAAACTATGACCTTATTATGTCACCATCACCTAATCCTTTTCACCAGGCTATTGCTGCCAGGCTTATACATATTATTTTAACCTTTCTGGAAGCAAATAATAATAATGACTATGTAGCTTCGGATGTAGATGTAAAATTTGACGATGGCAATGTATTTCGTCCCGATATTGTATTTATTTCTGAAACCAGGAAGAAGGAAATTCTTACAGACAGGATAATTGGTGCACCAGATATGGTGATGGAAATATTATCGCCATCCAATGCTTATTACGATCTGCGCCATAAAAAAGACTTATACGAGAAATTCGGCGTAAATGAATATATCATTATTGATCCATTTGCTGAAACGGCAGAATTGTATGTTTTGACCAACGATGTTTACATTCTACATCAAAAAGTGCAAAAAACTGAAAGTCTGCAATCTATTTTATTACCTGGCTTGACATTTGATCTGAATAAAATATTTCGCTAAAAAACAAGCTGTTAAATCGCTAAGGGTTAGGTTTTTCCATTGGCACAAAATTAGTATATTTGGATATGTTCATTACTGAAAATAAGAAATACACCGCTGAGGATTATATGCTGCTGGAAGAAGGTGCGCCTTTTCAGCTGATCAATTATGACCTTATTATGTCACCATCACCTACACCTTTACACCAAATTATTTCATTAAGATTAACATTGCTCTTTGGGAACTTTTTGGAAGGGAAAAGTGACCTGGGATTTTTCGCGTGTGCTCCTTTGGATATAAAGTTCGATGAAGGGAATGTTTTGCAGCCGGATATTGTCTATATATCTCCTGAAAGGGCTTCAGAGATTGTAAAAGAAATTATTGTAGGCGCTCCTGATTTAGTAATTGAAATTCTTTCACCATCTACCGGTTATTATGACCTGAGCCAGAAGAAGGATGTTTATCAAAAACATGGCGTGAAAGAATACATTGTTGTGGATCCCATAGTACAAAAAGTTGAGCAATATATATTAAAGAATGGTGTTTATGTATCCCATCAAATAACACAAAAAACAGATGTGTTTAAGTCAGTTCTACTACCCGGCTTAAGTTTTGAGTTAAGCAAAATATTCCGCCAATAAAAAGGGGAGCTATCAACTCCCCAATCATTCCTTATAAATCATTTAACCACTTCACCAGCTCATCGCGGCCTTTGCCGGTTTTTTGCTGGAGTTTGCCAAGTAGTTCGTCATCTTTTCCTTCTTCGCGTACCAGGTCGTCATCGGTCAGGTCGCCGTAGGCTTGTTTCACTTTACCCTTCACCTCGTTCCAGGTACCTTTTAATTGCAATGCGCTCATGATGTTTTGTTTTTAATTAGATGTATAATTAAAACATACCATTTACACATTAGTTTTGTTAATCAGGGTAAAATGATTTGGTAACTTCTATCGTCCCAACAATATTATCATTAAACTCATCCAACTCTTCGGCAGGCACCCATAATTCGTTATGAATAGGGCCGCCTACATTCTGCTCCTCAAATTTTTTGCAATAATCCTTATTCACTTTAAAGCGGGTTACAAATCCCGAACCAGAGGCAGGCACATTCCAGTCCCGCGCTATCTGGATGGCGTATTCTTCATTCATTACCGGATAGAAAATTGGTTGTTGGGGCAACCTCGGCGGGAATCGCTTCCAATCCGATTGCCTGATCAATTCCAATTCTTTCGGTCCTACCGGCCGGTATAGCGTTACAGTTTCCATTGAATTACAACGCCCCCGCCTTTATCTCCTCCACCACAGCCGGATCAAGCAAGGTAGTAATATCACCTAAATTAGAAGTATCGCCTTCGGCTATTTTGCGCAAAATGCGGCGCATGATCTTGCCCGAGCGTGTTTTAGGCAGGCCGCTTACAAACTGAATTTTATCAGGCTTGGCTATCGGGCCGATGATACGCGATACCGTCATCACTATATCCTTGCGGGCCAATTCCTCATCGCCATGTTCAAAAGGACTAACCACAAAGGCATATACGCCCTGCCCTTTAATATCGTGCGGGTAACCAACAACTGCCGATTCAACCACGCTGCTGTGCATATTGATAGCGTTTTCTACTTCGGCGGTGCCGATACGGTGGCCTGATACATTCAGCACGTCATCCACACGACCGGTAATGCGGTAATAACCATTCTCATCGCGCAAACAACCGTCGCCGGTAAAATACATATCCTTATAAGTAGCGAAATATGTGGTGCGGCAGCGTTCATGGTCGCCGTAAGTGGTGCGCAGCATACCCGGCCACGGGAATTTTATACATAAGTTACCGCTTACGCTGTTGCCTTCAATCTCTTTGCCATTCTCATCCACCAAAACCGGCTGAATGCCCGGCAGCGGCAAAGTAGCATAGCTGGGTTTTACCGGCGTGATGCCCGCCAGCGGCGAAATCATAATACCACCTGTTTCCGTTTGCCACCAGGTATCCACAATCGGGCAACGGTTTTTGCCAATATGGTCGTCGAACCAGTGCCAGGCCTCTTCGTTTATCGGTTCGCCTACCGAACCTAATTTTTTGAGTGAGCTGAGATCATGGTTATCCACCTTGTCCAGCCCAAAGCTCATCAACGAGCGTATGGCCGTTGGCGCGGTATATAAAATATTAACCTTATGCTTATCCACAATATCCCAAAAACGACCGCAATCAGGCCAGGTGGGTATACCTTCGAACATCAGGGTGGTTGCCCCTTGCGACAGCGGACCATAAACGATATATGAATGGCCGGTTATCCAGCCAATATCCGCTGTACAGAAATAAACCTCACCCGGCTCATACTGGAATACGTTGGCAAAGGTATAACCTGTATAAACCATATAACCGCCGCAGGTATGTACCACGCCTTTAGGCTTGCCCGTTGAGCCGGACGTATAAAGAATGAAAAGCATATCCTCGGCATCCATTTCTTCGGCTTCGCATTCGTTATTTCCCTGGGTTTCTACTTTTTTTATCTCGTCTTCCCACCAAACATCGCGGCCTTTTATCATGGAGACAGGTGTACGCGTACGGGTTAAAACAATAACCCTTTTTATAGTCGGGCACTGTACCAGCGCATCGTCAATTACATTTTTAAGCTGCACTTCTTTAGCGCCGCGCATGCCGCCGTCGCAGGTGATCACAATATTACATTCCGCATCCTTTATCCTGTCGGCAATGGATTGCGCCGAAAACCCGCCAAATACAACCGAATGGATAGCGCCAATCCGGGCGCAGGCCAGTACGGCAATAGCCAGTTCGGGCACCATGGGCATATATATACATATCCGGTCGCCTTTTTTGGCGCCGTTGTTTTTGAGCACATTGGCAAACTGGCAAACTTTTTCAAATAGCTGTTTATAGGTAAGTACGCGGTGGTCTTCTGTCGGGTCGTTTGGCTCCCAGATGATGGCCGGCTTGTTGCCCAGCTTTTCCAGGTTACGGTCGAGGCAATTCTCAGTAATATTCAGCTTTGCGCCCTGGAACCATTTTATCTTTGGCTCGGTGAAGTTCCATTCCAGTATTTTGTCCCATTTTTTGCGCCACAGGAAGTTGTCGGCAACTTCTTTCCAGAATTGTTCGGGCTGTTCAACACTCTTTTTATAGGCTTCCTGGTACTCAGGGAATGATCTTATTCTCATTTGGTAAATCGATTTAAAATGGCGCGCTCAAGTTAGCTATTTTCCCGGTTAGGGCGTATAAAGTTGTGAAAATTTAATAAGTTTAGGGACATTTTAAATGAACCTAATCATGAAATAATTGATCAGTTTAATTTAATCAAATATAAAAATGAAAGAATTCTCACCAATAGAACAATTGGATGCTATATTAAAGGTGTTGTATGAATATGATAAAGCTCAGCTAGGCATGAGCCTTGCATCAATAATTTATCATGCTAACACTATAGAAGAAGGCAAAACATTACCATTTACGGTCTTGCAATTAGTAATAACAAAGTTGATTAAAGATGACTATGTTAAGGAAAATGTTTCCAAAGAATTTAACACTGTATCACCTTTAACAGATAAAAATTACTTTATAACATTTGAAGGTTTGGTTTTTCATCAACAAGGAGGATATGCAAACAAAATTATACTTGATAGTGAAAATGAAAAAAGGATTGTTCGTAATGAGAAATGGCTACTTCGTGGAACTTGGTTTGCCGGTATAGCGGCTTTTTTAGTTTTATTGTGGCAAATTTTTTTATATTTCTATCCTGTGCATAAAGATTATCCAATCTTTTTTTGGCAAAAATAATTGTTCTATTAATCACCAACATAATACTGAACAAAATTTGAAGACGTAATAGCCTTTGTTAATCGCGTAATTACCATTAATTTTTAGTCTTAATCATATCCCTAAAATCTTTTTCAAAATATTTTCAATCCACTATTGCTGTTTTAACCTGAAATACCGATATTTGCAAACTCTTTTAAGAGGAGTAATCAATAAAAAGATATTGTCATGTCAAGAATATGTGATTTAACAGGGAAAACTTCGATGAACGGCTTCAACGTTTCAAACTCGAACGTTAAAACCAAACGTAAGTTCCACCCGAACCTGAAACTCAAAAGGTTTTACATTCCTGAGGAAGACAAGTGGATCACTTTAAAAGTGTCTACTTCGGCAGTTAAAACCATTACTAAAAATGGTATAACCGCCTGCATCAACAAATTTGTTAAAAAGGGTGCTATCTAATTTATTTTAGACGGGCAACTATAATATAAGAAGAAAATGGCTAAGAAAGGCAACAGGGTACAGGTGATATTAGAGTGCACCGAGCACAAAACCAGCGGCATGCCGGGTATGTCTCGTTACATCACCACCAAAAACAAAAAGAACACTACTGAAAGGTTAGAATTGAAAAAATTCAACCCGGTATTAAGGAAAGTAACCGTTCATAAGGAAATTAAGTAAGGTTTATTGGTTGATTAAGTTGATTGGGTTAAGTAGTTAATTCAGTCATTCACAAAATCACTCATTCAATAATTATAAAAAGATGGCAAAGAAAGTAGTTGCAACCCTGAAAACAGGCAAAGGCAAAGAATATTCGAAAGTTATTACAATGGTTAAATCGCCAAAAACAGGCGCTTACTCTTTCAAAGAGTCTATTGTACATAACGACCACGTAAAGGACGCAATAGCTGACGCGAAAGCTTAGTAAGCTGCCTTGCAAAAGATTAAAGCCGTCTTGTTTTTACGAGAGGGCTTTTTTTATTGATGTGCGGATTGCACATGTGCAGATTTCAAGATGTGCATATGTGCAGATAAAGAATAAAATAACAATAACCTGATATGCTTTAATTTGCACATCCGCACATTTGCATATCTGCACATTTAAAACATGGGATTATTCGATTTATTCAAGAAAAAAGATACCACGCCGCAGGAACAGGAGGCGCTTGATACCGGTTTGGAAAAAACCAAGGACAGCTTTTTTTCAAAGATCACCAAAGTTATTGCCGGCCGGTCGACCGTTGATGATGACGTGCTGGATGACCTGGAAGAGGTGTTGGTCACTTCAGATGTTGGTGTTAGTACTACCCTAAAGATTATTGAGCGTATACAACAGCGGGTAGCCGTTGATAAATACGTAAGCACTACCGAACTCAACGGCTTACTGCGCGATGAGATACAAAAACTACTTTCCGAAAACAACAGCAACGATTTCCAGAATTTTGAATACGGCAACCACAAACCTTACGTAATTATGGTGGTGGGTGTTAACGGTGTGGGCAAAACTACCACCATAGGCAAACTCGCGCATAAGCTAAAGCAAGCCGGTAACCAGGTAGTTTTAGGCGCGGCCGATACTTTCCGCGCTGCAGCGGTCGACCAGATAAAACTCTGGGGCGAACGCGTTGGTGTGAAGGTGGTAGCACAGGCTATGGGCTCCGACCCTGCATCAGTTGCATATGATACGCTGCGGTCGGCTGTTTCCAATGGCGACGATGTAGCCATAATCGATACGGCAGGCCGTTTGCATAATAAAGTCGGACTGATGAACGAGCTGACCAAAATTAAAAACGTAATGCAAAAGGTGGTGCCCGGCGCGCCGCATGAGATATTGCTGGTACTGGATGCCTCAACCGGGCAAAACGCCATTGAACAATGTAAACAGTTCACCGAAGCGACGGCGGTTAATGCCCTAGCGCTAACCAAGCTGGATGGCACGGCAAAAGGGGGGGTGGTGATCGGTATATCAGATCAGTTTAAAATACCCGTTAAATATATAGGTGTAGGTGAAGGGGTGAATGATTTGCAGCTGTTTGACAGGAAGGCATTCGTTGACTCACTATTCAAACAATAAGCCCCACCCAAACCCTCCCCGGTAGGGAGGGCTTAAAATACGTGATCTTAAATAAAATTTTTAAAGTCTCCCCTACCGGGGGAGATTTAGAGGGGGCTGAATGAAGACAAAGGGAATTATTAATCAACCAACAATATCAAAACCACGTGTGAACGTGGTTACGCTCGGCTGTTCCAAAAATATCTACGATTCGGAAGTATTAATGGGCCAGCTGAAAGGCAATGCTTTTGATGTGGTGCATGAAGCTGAGAATGTAGGGAGCAATGATATTGTAGTAATCAACACCTGCGGTTTTATTGATAATGCCAAGCAGGAATCTATCGATACCATCCTTCAATACAGCGAGTTAAAGGAACAGGGTAAAATTGGTAAGGTTATCGTTACCGGTTGCCTTTCGGAGCGTTATAAGCCCGAGTTGGAAGCCGAAATAACCAATGTCGATTCCTGGTTTGGCACGAATGACCTGCAAAACCTGTTAAGCTCAGTCGGCGCAAATTATAAGCACGAACTGATTGGCGAACGCCTTTTGACTACCCCATCCCATTTCGCCTATTTTAAAATAGCAGAAGGCTGTAACCGCCCCTGTTCATTTTGCGCTATCCCGCTGATGCGCGGCAAGCATTTAAGCCAACCAATAGATCAACTGGTTAAAAATGCGCAGAAGTTAGCTAAAAACGGCACAAAAGAACTTATACTCATTGCGCAGGACCTTACTTATTACGGCCTCGACCTGTATGGCAAACGTAATTTAGATGAACTGCTTCGCAGGTTGTCGGACGTGCAAGGCATTGAATGGATCAGGCTGCAATATGCTTATCCTTCCGGTTTCCCCATGGAAATTTTGGATGTAATGAACGAGCGCAGTAACATCTGCAAATACCTCGACATGCCCTTGCAGCACATCAGCGATAATATGCTGAAAAGCATGCGCCGCGGTATCACCAAACAAAAAACCATCGATTTGGTAAATGCGATTCGCGATAAAGTTCCCGGTATTGCTATGCGTACCACGCTGATCACCGGCTATCCCGGCGAAACAGTGCAGGATTTTGCCGAAATGGCCGAATGGGTAGAAGAAACCCGTTTCGACCGCCTGGGATGCTTCACGTATTCGCACGAAGAAAAAACACATGCCTATGATCTAATTGATGATGTACTTGTTGAAGTAAAACAGGAACGTGCCGATGCCATTATGGAAATTCAGCAGGGTATTTCGTACGAAAAGAACCAGGAAAAGATAGGCCAGACTTATAAAGTGCTTATCGATAAAAAAGACGGCGGCTATTTTGTTGGCCGTACTGAATACGATTCGCCCGAAGTTGATAATGAAGTTTTGATAGATGCTACTCAACAATATGCAACCGTTGGCAGCTTTGTTAAGGTAAAGATTGACAACGCGGAAGACTTCGACCTTTACGGACAAATTGTAAAATAAACCATTATAACTTTTAATGCCGGCTATTTAAGGTTTGCCCGCCAGTTGGAGAGCCGGTTCTCCGGTTTGATGTTTGAATTTGTTAAAACGCTTCACCCTGATTTTCTCGATATAGACAGACATCGATTTGTCAATGATAACGGCCAAAATTACCACTACTATAAGCGTTGTTAATCCCCGGTCTAAAATCAGTGGGAAGCGTTTGCTTGCAGTAAGTCTTATTGCCAATGCCTGCGTTATATAAATTGGGTACGATAGGTTTCCTAAAAATCTATCTGTTTTGCTCCTTTTCGTCAAATCAAAAGCAATAGGAGTACAACAGGTAACGCAGATAAATAATACAATATTTTTGAGGTAGGTTTCCGGGAAAACCTGGTAATTAAACAAAATTACTGCTACAAATATGCCGTATATGAATACACTTACCTTTTTGCCCGGCTTTATTTTTTTTATATCAACAAAAAACTTGTAAGAGAGCATCCCGGCAATAAAAAACATTAATTGCGTTGGGAAAAACATATAATTCCAGGGTGCTGTGTCGCCAAACATAAAATCGAATAATAATCTCAGCGCAAGGCTTGCGGCGAAAAAAGTTAATAACAGCCACCATTTTCGTTTATTCAGCCAGGGGGCAATTATGTAAAATAGCAATTCTACTCCTATTGTCCACGCTATGCTGTTAAAGGCGTAGTTGTAAACCGAGGGTTTTTGAGTATTGAAGTTTTTTGTAAAATATAGATTTCCGGATTTGTTTATACCGAATAGGAAAGTCCAGTCTAAACCTATCAGCACCACGTTTGCAATTATGAGATAGATCAGCGTCCACCAGGAAGGTGTTTGGTATTTAAAATAAAAATCTAATGTTCCGGGGTAATGCCAGGCAAGGGTTACAAGGTTAAATAGTATAAGTAAAATAAGGTTAAGCCAATATACCGGGTAAATTTTAAGCGCCCTGTTGGTGTAAAATAAATAGCCCGATCCTTTACCTGTGTATTTTTCGGTAAGCACCATAGCCATATAAAAGCCTGATATGATGTAAAAGCACTGAACCGCGAGGTTGCCTGCTAAGGGCGAATAACCGTTAATAGTTGAAGTATGGGAGAAAACAACGCCGCATGCAAGTAAAAGTCTGATCAGGCCCATTCTTTTTTCAAAGTATCCGATTAAATAATCATTTATTCAATTATATCGAAATCATCTGCAAATTGTAAAATAAGTTATGCACATCATATAAATTCAGTTAATGCTTTACATTTGGCGTTCCATGCGTACCACCTGTATCAGCTATAAAGACACCGGCTATTTTTCGCAAACGGTTATCGATTATATCGACAATAAACCGGAGTTAAAGCCATTTTATAGCTATCGCCCCGATTTTGATGGCTTCGCTGAATTTCTCAAGCACAAAAAAGTTGTCGCTGACCGTGAGTTGTTGGTTGAGGTGCTGGAAGAACAATACAGCAGAATTTCGAATGTCGGATTTCCGATTTCGAATTTGATAAAGACCAATCTTTTACAACTTAGATCTACTTCTACCTATACCATAACCACCGGCCACCAGCTAAATATCTTTGCAGGTCCGCTTTATTTTATATTTAAGATAGTTACCGCCATCAAACTGGCCCAGCAACTTAAAGAAAAATTTCCTGACAAAAACTTTGTGCCGGTTTACTGGATGGCTTCGGAAGATCATGATTTTGCCGAGATCAACTATACCGATATCGGCGGAAAAAATGTGCACTGGTGGTATGAGGCCACTGGCGCTACCGGGAGATTGAACCCGGATACCATTCGCCAGGCGCTTAACCAGTACAAAGGCGTTTTGGGCATGGAACAACACGCACCTGAACTGGCCGAAATTGTTGAAACAGCCTACACTAAATTTGATAAACTGGCCGATGCAACCCGCTACATGGTGGATGCACTTTTCGGCAAATACGGGCTGGTTATTATTGATGCCGACGATCATCGCCTCAAAAAACAGTTCGCGCCGATAATGGCGAAGGATATCATAGAACAGCACAGCTTTAAAAATATTACAGCCACTAATGAGCAGCTCGAAAAGCTCGGTGTGCATATACAGGTGAACCCACGTGAAATAAACTTCTTTTATTTAGCCGATAGCCTGCGCGAGCGTATTGTTTTTGAAGATGACCAGTATAAAGTACTCAATACGGAGATCAGCTTTACAAAAGATGAGCTGCTTGAAGAGATAGAGCAATACCCCGAACGTTTCAGCCCGAATGTGGTAATGCGGCCATTATACCAGGAATGCATCCTGCCTAATATAGCCTATGTTGGCGGCGGTGCCGAAGTAGTTTACTGGCTGGAATTGAAATTCAATTTCGAATATTATAAAGTCGACTTCCCCATACTCATCCTGCGTAATTCAGGCCTGGTGGTTAAAAAAGAATATGCCTCTAAGATCGCCAAAATGGATCTGCAGCCTGCCGATATTTTTAAACCTGCCGACGTCATCAAAAACAACTGGGTAAAAACACACAGCGCGCATACCTTATCACTTACAGAGGAATGGCGCGAAATATCCGCTATTTTTGAGAAGATAAAACTCCGCGCCTGTAAGATTGATGACACACTATCACCATCTGCCGAAGCCGTAAAGGCCCGGCTTAAGCATGCGATGGATAGCCTGGAGAAAAAACTGGTTAAAGCCGAAAAGATCAATTACCATACACGTTTGGAGCAGATCGATGTTATCAAAACCGATCTCTTTCCAAAAGATAGCCTGCAGGAGCGCAAGGAAAATTTCGGCCTGTTCTATGTAAAATGGGGGCAGGAATTTATCGACGAACTGGTGCGCAATTTTGAGCCTTTGGCGTTTAAATTTACGGTGCTGACAGAGCAGTAATAAACGTTTCCCCAAATTAGCTATTGATTATTCAAAAAGTGGATTATTGCTGCCTATATTTACAATGTAAATAACACAGCAACGTTTTCATCAAAGTGAAGCCCAGTCGTTTTAAACAGCATTTAAATATCGCATGCATATTACTTGTAACAGCCTGTTTATTTACCGCATGCACTAAACGCACTGTTGAGCCACATTACGTGTATAATCCCACCGGCACAACAGCTACGGATACCAGCAAAACTGACAGCGTCGCCTCTTTTAACGAACCCACAGCCATAGCCCTTGATGCGGCCGGGAATATTTATGTGGCCGACTATGGCAATAACGAAATACGCGAGATCAGCACAACCGGGGTGGTAACAACGCTGGCCGGTAATGGCACACAAGGTTCACTCAATGGCACAGCCAAAAATGCTACCTTCAACGGACCCACGGGCTTAACGCTCGATGCTGCGGGCAATGTTTACGTTGCCGATAACAACAATAACCAAATACGGGAGATCAGCTCAGCGGGCACGGTAAGCACCATAGCAGGCAGCGACAGCAGCGGCGCGGTCGACGGCATCGGCGCCAACGCCTATTTCTTTGGCCCTACGGGTATAGTTGCCGATGCAAACGCAAATTTATACGTTACCGATGCAGGGAACGAGCTCATTCGCAAAGTAGTCCCTTCTACCGGGCAGGTGACTACGGTGGCAGGCAATGTCAACGTCGGCTCGGCGAATGGAGCATTGCTTTCGGCAACATTTAATAACCCCGGCGGCATCACAATAGATGCATCAGGCAACTTATACGTGGCCGACATGCTCAACGGCATGATCCGCGAAATAAATTTCGGCACCAGTATGGTAACCACCATCGCCGGTGTAGGCGATACCACCGAATCGCTCAACGGCCCCGACTCAACAGCCAGGTTTTACTACCCTACCGGCGTAGCGATAGATGCCTCCGGCAATATTTATGTAGCCGAATACGCCACAAACCTCATACGCAAAATAGGAACCAACGGCATGGTAACCACCTTTGCGGGCAGCGGCGCCGCCGGGCAGGCAGACAGTACCGGAACAAGCGCAACCTTCAACGGACCTTCGGGCTTAGCCATTGACAAGGCAGGCAACTTGTACGTGGCCGATACCTATAATAATGTTATCCGAAAAATAACCCCCGCCGGCGTGGTAAGCACCATAGCAGGCAGCGGGCTGGCCGGGTCAACTAACGGCAAAGCGCTAAGCCTCCACAGGCGAACGCTGGTGGTGGCGCATGCCGTCATCAGGCCGAATACTTTGAGTAGGAAGTCGTTGGATAAGATATTTATAAAGCGGAGGCGGAAAAGTAAGCATTTTTAATTGTTAAATATGCGGGACTGAATAGTCCGGCCAGGATCCGAAACTTTAATTTTATAATAATATTACTTCTTTTTGGAGCGGAATCGTCCAATTATAAGCGGGGCTGATGCCCCAATTTGTACAGCTGCCAATGCACTTACATTCTCGGTGCCATAGAAAGTAGTTAAAATACCACCGGAAATGATCATTAACGCGGAAATGATCCAATAAGGTAATGACGGTGAAACGAATTTTTTCGCCCTTTTTTTGTAAAAGTCATATAATTCTACTATCAATCCTCCAAAGCATGCAACAAAAAAAACTGGACAGAATCCATTAAGTATAAGTGCCGCCAATAGGATAAAAAGAAATGGATTTACAAAATATATTGCTTGGCTATTATGAGTTGGAGAGTCATCGTTATTATTATCTGATTTATTTTTACTTTTTGTGGCGGTGAATATATCTGGAATAGAATCATACAAAACGGCCAAAAACATAGAATAATTAATTGCAAAAAAAGATTGATAATAGCCGTAGTAAGGTTTTGCTTGGGAAATATATAAATACGCCGAAATAATAACAACCACGATAATTACGATTTCCCGTACTAAAAATAGTTTGAAATTAAGTACTGGTATAATTGTATTTTCAGGAAAGTCTGACGATTTGCCGTTAAAGAACAAATAGTCTTTATTTGAAATAATGCGTCCGATTAAGGCGCCTATTACTATAAATAATATTTCGATGCAAGTAGGCAACATTTTGGTAAATAATCGATTTTTTTAATTTATAAACTATATATAAAGAGTTTCTTTTATGAATATATCAATATAATTTTTGAATAAAGAAATTAAATCTGTTATTAGAAATGAAAATTTGCATTTTAGCATAAATAATAGTCGTTCCTAATAAACTTATCACTAATGGCGAATTACTCAGTACAACAACAACCTGTTGACACCTTATTATCTTGGATAAGATCAAATGAAATAGCAATCCCTGAAATTCAAAGACCGTTTGTTTGGACTTCCACAAAGGTTAGAGATTTAATAGACTCCTTATATAATGGTTACCCAGTAGGTTACATTATTACATGGAAGAATCCAAATGTCAAAACCAAAGATGGAAAACTTTCTGAAGGAAGGAAGGTGTTGATAGATGGTCAACAACGAATAACTGCACTTACTGCTGCAATAATCGGACAACCAGTACTTAATAAGTTTTATGAAAAGGAACGGATAAAAATTGCATTCCATCCGATTGAAAAAAAGTTTGAAGTGCTTAATACCGCGATTGATAAAGATGTTTCATGGATTAAAGATATTGGTCCAGTTGTAAATAATGAATTAAAAATAACTCAGGTAATAAGAGCCTATAAAAGTAATAACGAGGATGCTGATGAAAATCAAATTGAAGAGGCTATAGAAGAGTTAAAATCTATTCTTAACAAACCAATAGGGATAATTGAACTCAGTGCAAACTTGGACATCGAAACGGTTACTGAAATCTTTATTCGAATTAATAGAGAAGGCGTTGTATTGAGTCAAGCAGATTTTGTTATGTCCAAGATTGCCGCAGATGAAAAATACCAAGGAAATTTACTCAGAAAATTTATAGAATATTTCTGCCACATATATGTTGATGGAGAATTTTTGGATCACATAAAACACAATGATTTAGAGTTTTCTTCCACAGATTTTTTTAGAAAATTGTCATGGATCGCAAAATCCGATGATGAAATTTATAACCCTCAATATCAAGACGTTTTGAGAGTTGCATATGCTTACAAGTTTAATAGAGCAAAATTTAGTGACCTTGTAAATCTACTTTCTGGTAGAAATTTTGAAAAACGCACTTATGAAGAAGAAATAGCTGCCGCCTCTTACGAGCTACTTAAAGCGGGCATTGAAGGATTTATAAATCAAACAAACTTTGAACGTTTTATAATGATCATAAACTCGATTGGGTTCATTAGCAATTGGTTTATCATCTCTAAATTTGCATTAAATTTTGCATACACGCTTTATTTAAAGTTGAAAGATTCAGGATATACCGCTTCTGAAATAGAGTACTATGTTAAAAAGTGGTTTGTATTATCCCTATTAACAAGTCGTTATTCTGGGTCTGCTGAAACAGCATTTGACTATGACATCAAACAGATAAATAGTATAGGAATAAAGCAATTTTTAACTGATGTGGAAGCAGCAAATTTAAGTGATGCATTTTGGTCAGCCAGAGTTGTTCAAGATTTAAGTACATCAAACATCAAAAACCCTATATTTGTCGTCTATTTAGCCCAACAAATCAGTCAAAATAAAAAGGGCTTTTTAAGTAAAGACATAACCGTAAGAGACATGGTCGTCCATAGAGGTGACCTACATCACCTTTTTCCGAAAGAGTTGTTGCGTACAAATGACTTTACGCGATCACAGTATAATCAAGTGGCTAATTTTGTCTACGCACAACAGGAAATTAACATCAAAATAGGGAAAAAATCGCCTGATAAATATTTTGAGGTCATTCACCAACAAATTGAAAAAGGCCACGCCAAGCTGGGCAACATTATCGACAAAAAAACACTCGATAAAAATTTAAAGGATAACGCAATTCCTGCGACATTGGTAAGCGCTACTGTAGCAGATTATTATGATGTCCTTAATGAACGAAAAAAATTGATGTCAAATGCAATTCGTCAGTATTACGAGAGCCTGTGACCATGAAAAATATTGAATTTCATTTTTCTGGATTTCTTCAGAATGCTGATTACAGCACTTACTACCAGAGTCTTTTTTCTACATTGCCGGTACTAAAATTATTAAGTCGGGTTGAGGTTTATTTAAAAGAAGAGCCTATTATAGGGCAAATGCAATCAAGCTTGCCAAAGTTCGATTTTAGCCATGACGGACGAACTGGAAAAGTAACCATACCCTTTCAAATCTACTACGTTAGCCCAAATAAAATGTCTAATTGGCATAACCCAGCTAGCGTGTTAGAAAGTATTCGTAGACAAATGTTTATTGCAAATGAAAAATACAATAATGAACATCCATTTGGACCAATAAGAGTTAGACCAGAACTCGAAAAGTATTGTGATTCACAAAAAGTGTATCTATTCGCTATAAATAACATTCCAGAGAACTTAATAATAATGTTTTTCGATTATTTTGAAGAAACTCTTCTTCAAATTGTAGAAAAAAATGAGTTGAATGAAAATGAATATTTTGTTGCTGCAATTGATGTGGCAAAAGAATACGTTCTAAATTATGAACGCGAAATACAATTAGGCCACGGGGATGCTTGGGCTTTAAAAATTGCCAAAATTGCTTTAAATGAAGATTATGAAAGTGCTTTTACACTTACCTATAGAGAAATAAAAGAAAAGAACAAAGACTTTGCAAACAGGGAATTGGAAATATACTGTAAAGCGACAAATCGAAGTGAACTATTCACTAAACATTTCATGTACTTAATCCAGCAAGTCGTTAGTTTCCCTGATTCAATAAATCAAGCATCAAGGTACGAGAAAGTATATACTGATCAAATTAATTCAGGTAAAGATAATTTATTCGCTCATCACTATGCTGATAGTATAGCTGATGGCTATTCACATAATCATTCGTTTGAATTTGCAAAAGCTGTTGCTGATGGTATTAAATCTGGGTTATCGGAAGAGCAGGCCTTGCGACAAGCTTACAGAAAAACTGACGAGTAATTGCCCCGCTACCCGGTCAAACATATCCCTCTTGACCGTACTATTTTTTGAGTGTCCACACTCAAGCGGATAAATATTTTACGCCTTCCCAATTCTAAAACCAACGCCCCATCCTTCCGGCGACAAATAAAAGGTTTACAAACAGACTTACGAAGTTTTTGAAACTTCGTAAGTCTAGTTCAGATGGCTAAAAAAACTGTCATTCTGAATGAAATGAAGAACCTTTGAACTATACCTAACCGCCATGCATAGTTCGCGATGCAAGTGCAAAGATGCTTCATTTCATTCAGCATGACAGTAATGTAGGTTACAGCTTATTATATTTGCCTATGCTTATCTCCGAACAATCCCTCCGCAATTTTACCGAAAACATTTTCCTTGCTATGGGCTGCAGCCCCGAGCATGCAAAGCTCTCGGCCGATGTGCTTTTACTGGCTGATCTGCGCGGTATCGATTCGCATGGCGTAGCGCGGCTTACCGGCTATGTGCGTTTGTGGGAAAAGCAGCGCATTAATGCCAGGCCCGATATAAAAATTGTGCACGAAACAGCCACTACCGCAACGGTTGATGGCGATGCCGGCTTAGGCCTGGTGGTTGCGCCCTTTGCTATGCAGGTGGCTTTGGAAAAAGCGGAGAAATACGGTTCGGGCTGGGTGTCGGTGCGCAACTCCAATCATTTTGGTATAGCAGGCTACCACGCGCTGATGGCGGTTGAAAAAGACATGATCGGTTTCGCCATGACGAACGCCAGTCCGCTGGTTGCCCCTACTTTTTCAAATGAGCGCATGCTGGGCACCAACCCCATGTGCTATGCCTTCCCGGCAGGAAAATACCCGCCGCTGATAGTCGACATGGCTACTTCAGCAGCGGCAAATGGCAAGCTGGAGATTGCCCAGCGCGCCGGTAAGCAGGTACCCGAAGGCTGGATACAGGATAAGGACGGCAACTACACTACCGACCCTCATGCGCTGAAATCGGGCGGTTCTTTACTGCCCCTGGGCAGCGACCGCGAGCACGGCAGCCATAAAGGATTTGGCTTGAGTGCTACGGTTGATATCTTGTCATCGGTACTATCCGGCGCTAACTATGGTCCGTGGGTACCGCCGTTCGTGGCGTTTTTGGAACCACCAAGCGACCCGGTAGGCAAAGGCATCGGTCATTTTTTAGGTGCGATGCGGGTAGACGGCTTCAGGCCGGTAGATGAGTTTAAAGCCAATATGGATAACTGGATAGCACGTTTTAAATCCGCATCCACCGTTGATCCCAATCAAAAAGTGATCATCCCCGGCGAACCGGAGCTGGAAGCAGAAATTGACAGGCGGAAAAATGGTATCCCAATAGTGGATGCCGTGGTGAATGACCTGAATGCGGTGGCGGAGAAGTTTGGGTTGGAGAAATTGTAAAAATGCTGATAAAAGCGCTGTCATGCTGAGTTGCCGCATCCAGGGTGCAGCTAAATTCCCCTCTTGAGAGGGGGGTGCGGCTGGAAAGGAGCGCAAAGGCGGGGTGTGTTTAACGAATTGGCTAATGCATGTTGTATAAACACACCCCTGCTACCGCACAAGGCTAACACACCCCCTCTCGAGAGGGGAACTGAAACGCGTAGCTGCTTATAACTATTCCCGCGTTTGGTATTGTCACCAATAAATTTGTGATATCGGTACGGCATGTCTATTACCTTTTGACGACAACACCAACAAGGGCAAAAAGCCTATTCGTGCCCTGACTGTTCACACGCGTGAACGTTTTGGCGACATGCAAGCTATTGATCTACAGCGGTGTTGATGTTCACGGTGTTCACGGATTTTGTGTAACTCGCTGTATAATAGCATATTGGGTGTTCACGCCAAAAAACAGCGTTCAAGCGTTCATTGAACACGCAAACCAGTCTCCAATGCTGATGCACGTTTACTGTCAATAAAAAATCCCGAAACTAAGTCCGGGATTACTATTTAAGAAATTCCTCCACTCACTTATTCAACAACTCACTACTCACCATTCATCAATTAATCTACCAGCGTAACCTTAAGCATATTGGTTTTGCCTTGTTTAATAATTGGCATCGAAGCGGCATTTATTACCACATCGCCTAACTGTATCAGCCCTTCTGCCTTCAGTATGTTGTTTACATCGTTGATGGTTTTGTCGGTACTTTCCAGTTCGTCATAAAAAAATGCACGTACGCCCCAAACCAGGCTCAGCGCGTTCAGCAATTGCCTGTTTGGCGTAAATATAAAGGTACCTGCTTTTGGCCTGTGGCTCGATATTTCAAAGGCGGTATAGCCTGACCGCGTCATGGAAACGATCCCGACAGCGTTGGTATGTTCAGACAAAAAAACAGCCGAACCACAAACAGCATCGCTTAAATAATTTGGTGAGGTGATATCGTTATTTCCAGCTTTTGCAGTATTGAAAGTATAACCGTTCTCTTCTACATTACGAACGATCTTCGCCATCGTTTCAATAACGATCAGCGGGAACTCACCAACTGAGGTTTCGCCGCTCAGCATCACTGCATCGGCGCCATCCAATACCGAGTTGGCCACATCGTTCACCTCAGCACGGGTCGGGCGCGGCGTAGTGATCATCGATTCAAGCATCTGCGTAGCCACAATAACCGGTTTCGAAGCATCGCGGCACTTGCGGGCAATCATTTTTTGCAGTAACGGCACTTCTTCCATTGGCATTTCCACGCCCAGGTCGCCGCGGGCAACCATTACGCCGTCCGTTACGGCAATAATAGCATCAATATTTTCTATCGCTTCGGGCTTTTCAATTTTAGCGATAACCCGTGCTTCGCTGCCATGCTGGCTAATGATATGCTTTAGCTGGATAATATCTTCAGCATTACGCACAAACGAAAGGCCTATCCAATCCACGTCATACTGTAGTACAAATTCCAGGTTCACCAGGTCTTCTTCTGTTAAGCTCGGTATAGAAACTTTGGTGTTGGGCAGGTTAACACCTTTGCGCGATGTTAAAATACCGCCGTGTACTACCTCGCAGATAACGGTATCTTTTTTATTGGTTTCGATAACGCGCATCTGTAGTTTGCCGTCATCCAGCAATATTATCTCGTTGGCTTGCACATCCTGCGGGAAAGCCGCATAAGTAATGTATATCTGGTTATCGTCGCCTATACATTCTTTTGTTGTTATTTTAATATGTGTGCCGTTAACCAGGTGTATGCCACCGTCTTTTACCAGGCCGATCCTTATTTTGGGGCCCTGGAGATCGGCCAGGATGCCTACATTGGTTTTATATTGTTCGTTTATCTCGCGGATGGTATCAATAACTTTCTTGTGATCTTCGGGCCGGCCGTGCGAAAAGTTAAGGCGGCAAACATTAACACCAGCCTTAATCATAGCTAAAAGTGTATCTTTTGGCGATGATGCCGGCCCCATGGTAGCAACTATCTTAGTTCTGTTGTAATATAATTTCATAATTGTTTGTTTAAACTGGCTTATCCGGTTATATATAATTATATAGTATATATTAGTGTATAACGGACACGTTCAAATTTTGCGCTAAAATAGAAGATTTTCACGTGATTTTATTTTTTTTGGATCAATCTTTACTGCAGCCACTATTTCGGGTATTTTGTTGAGGCCCGAAATCAGGCGGTCGAGGTCTTCCTCATCTATATAATTTTTAACCATTAAAAAATAATCCGTCTTGTTCATTTCGGGTACCAGGTAGCCATCGGAGCCTTTATTAGCTATAAAATAAAAGTCGGTGGCGCTGGCTTCCCAGTGATCCGTATATTTCGAGAAGTAAACGAGCTCGGGGCTTTGGTTAATATCAACAGCCAGGTCGGCGGTTTTTACGAAATTAAAATTTAAATATTTGTTGATAAGAAAACAAATACGGTAATCTTTTAGTGAAGTTGTAACCGCAACGAGAACAAAATCAAGATCGAACTCAAACTTTAAAATTTTTCTGTTCAAAATCATTACATTTGCACCAGCAAAAATACTAATTGAAACCTTTGCAAATAAATTTTTGTTAACCTAAAAAGTGTAAAAAGTTTTAGGTTTGATATTTAACAGAATTTATTTTTCTTTGCACTGAAATTTTTATTAATCATTAAACTATAAAGACCATGTCTGATATCGCTTCAAGAGTAAAAGCTATTATCGTAGAAAAATTAGGTGTTGACGAAAACGAAGTCACACCGGAAGCTAGCTTCACCAATGATCTTGGTGCAGATTCTTTAGACACCGTAGAACTCATCATGGAGTTTGAAAAAGAGTTTAACGTGGCTATTCCTGACGATCAGGCTGAAACCATTGGCACAGTGGGCCAGGCCATTGCTTACCTTGAAAAAAACGTTAAATAACTCCCAAACCTGTTAAATGGAGTTAAAAAGAGTTGTTGTAACCGGGCTTGGGGCACTTACTCCAATTGGCAATAGCGTTCCTGAATTTTGGGAAAGCCTGATCAATGGAGTGAGTGGCGCTGCCTTAATTTCAAGTTTTGATACTACAAAGTTCAAGACAAAATTTGCTTGCGAAGTTAAAGGCTTTAGCGCCGATGCTTTTTTAGGCAGAAAGGACGCACGCAAGCTCGACCCGTTTGTTCACTACGCGCTATTTTCAACCGAAGAGGCTATTAAAGACGCCGGGCTGGATTTCAGTAAGCTGGATACCAGCCGTATTGGCGTGATATGGGGCTCGGGCATAGGCGGATTGAAAACCTTTTTGGATGAAGTATCTTCATTCGCACGGGGCGACGGAACCCCGCAGATCAACCCATTCTTCATCCCTAAAATGATAGCCGACATTGCGCCGGGCCATATTTCAATAAAATATGGCTTGCGCGGGCCTAATTTTACAACGGTATCGGCGTGTGCTTCATCAAACAATGCGTTGATTGATGCTTTCAACTACATCCGCATGGGCAAGGCAAATATGTTTGTCACCGGCGGATCGGAAGCGATTATAAACGAGGCGGGTATTGGCGGTTTTAACGCTATGCATGCGCTTTCTACCCGTAACGACTCCCCTGAAACAGCATCGCGCCCGTTCGATCTTGACCGCGATGGTTTTGTGGCCGGCGAAGGCGCGGGCACCATTATACTGGAAGAACTGGAACACGCAAAAGCCCGCGGCGCAAAAATCTACGCCGAAATGGTGGGCGGCGGCATGAGCGCCGATGCGTACCACATGACGGCACCGCATCCCGAAGGCCTCGGCGCAGCCCTGGTAATGAGGGAAGCCTTGCGTGACGGTGGCATCAATGCGAATGAAATTGACTATGTTAATGTGCATGGCACCTCGACCCCGATAGGCGACCCGCAGGAGGTTAAAGCCATCGAATCGGTATATGGCGACCACGCTTATGAAATAAACATCAGCTCAACCAAATCCATGACCGGGCATTTGCTCGGCGCTGCAGGCGCGGTTGAAGCGATTGCTACCATCCTGGCCATTAAAAACGGCATTATCCCGCCAACCATCAACCACTTTACTGATGACCCGGCGTTTGACCCACGGATAAATTTCACCTTTAACAAAGCACAAAAAAGAGATGTGAGGGTTGCACAGAGTAACGGCTTCGGTTTCGGCGGCCATAATGCTTCTGTGATATTTAGAAAGTTTGAAGATTAAAAATTTAGATGCCTATAAGTCGTTTTTACAAACTCTATTTATCGCCTAACAGAAAATACGTCAAAGTCCTCAAGAATTTGCTCGGTTTTGTACCGGGCAATTTGTCGTTATACCGCCTTGCTTTTCGCCATAAATCTGTAGCCCAAAACGTAAAAAAAGGCGTTAAAAATAGCAACGAACGCCTCGAATTTTTGGGCGATGCCGTACTTGGCAGCGTAATCGCCGAAGTGCTTTTTAAGCTCTACCCTTATGAAGACGAGGGCTTTTTAACCGAACTTCGCTCCAAAATAGTTAGCCGCAACAACCTCAACCAACTGGCCCGCAAACTGGGTTTTGACAAGCTGATAGAATTCGACAGCCGCGCGCTCAACTCATCCCGCCAGGGCTCATTACTGGGCGATGCCTTTGAAGCGCTTATCGGCGCCGTTTACCTGGATAAAGGCTATGATTTTACCCGGGATTTTTTGGTGAACCACATCATTAAGGCCCATATCGATATTCGTAAACTGGAGCAAACCGAAACAAACTTCAAAAGCAAGCTCATCGAATGGTGCCAGCGCCATGGTAAGGACATCAGCTTCGACCTGGTGAATAATCTCGACGGCGAAAATGTAAAGCTCTTTACCGTAAATGCCAGTGTTGATGGTGAGATTGTAGGCCTCGGCAAAGAATTCAGCAAAAAGAATGCTGAAAAGTTAGCGGCTGAGAAGGCTTGTGAGACGCTGGGGATATAAAAATCAACCTCCCAAACCTGTCGAACCCAAGCGCGTTGGCATGAGCAATGGTGGGTGAGAAACCTTATGCACTATAAATGGTTCGCTTGCATGTTTCAAAAGTTTTCTCCTCGCACCCAACGCACTCCCACCCCTGCTCGTTCGTATGACACGCTTTTTATCTTATCAATTAAGATTTCCAGTCGGCGTATCATCCTTATGCTTTTTATAATAAACCAAATATTTCTTAATGTGACTGATAAGGTCATAATCATTCCACTGCCGCATATCATCGTATGAAGGCCGGTACTGCTGCATAAACCGCAACACATCTGCATCCGGTAAGCCGGTTACCTGCTTAACCAATTGTTTGGTATACCGCCTGTCGACTTCATTAGCCTGCATTTCATCTTTTGAAAATTTAATAAAATGGCGCTCATTTATTGCATCCCGGCTGAATATTTCATAAAGCCCGGTAAGCGGCGAGTTGATGAACGACCAGGCCGGCGGCCGGCCGTCAAAGTATAACCCTTTGCTGCGGTAGGTGTTTATCACATCGTTCAATTCCTGTTTTTCGCTTTTATCTTTAACGGTAACCTCCGCCAGTTGTATGTTGGGCTGCAGGTAAATGATGAGATCGTTGGGGTTGGTTATCACGACTTTTTGCGGACTGTATTCATTTTTGTTGATGAGCAGTGTATCGCCTTTGGCCACGCTTATGTTAAAGCCGCCAAGCTCATCGCTCATCATAATTACCTGGCTGCGCAGGTTGGTAATTACGGCTTGGGCAATACGGTCGGATGTACCTTTACGATAGAGTGCGCCATTTACCGTAAACTCCTGCTGGGCGAATGCCAGGCAGGGAATACAGGATAAAATGATGACCAGAAATTTGCGTAACTCCATGAACAGGCAAAAATAGCGAGGATAGCGGTTTAATTTGTAAAAGCCACCGCTCTTTTAACTTATTTTAACGGAAACTATGCCTGGATAGTACTTTTATAGCGATGGGTTTAAAAACCCATCGCTATGCGAATTCCGCAAAATCACTAAAATAACTATCTTTGCGCATGATAAAGTCCATGACAGGGTATGGAATTGCCAGCTTCGATGCCGGCTCCGCAAAATATACGGTTGAAATTAAATCCCTGAACAGCAAATTTCTCGAGCTTTCGCTACGGCTCCCTAAAGCATTTTCCGATAAAGAGTTCCAGCTGCGCAACGAGTGCAACAAACAGATAGAGCGCGGCAAAGTAAACCTTTCTATTAACGTTGAGCAGCAAAGCGGCGTGGTAAAGGCAGCGGGTATAGATGCCGTATTGCTAAAGAACTACTACGAGCAATTAAAGGCCGTAAGCGCCGAGCTTGGCGAACCGACAAACAATCTGCTGCAACTAGCGCTGGGTTTGCCTGAAGTAGTTAAATACGATGAGGAGACCATATCGGAAGAAGAATGGAAAGTAGTTGAAAAAACATTTAACCAGGCAGTAGTCGCTTTCCAGAAATTCAGGGCCGATGAGGGCAATGTGCTGGAACAGGACCTCAAATACCGCATCGGTATCATCCTCGAAAACCTAAAATTGGTTGAAGTGGAAGAACCCAAACGCATACCGCTGATCCGTGAAAGATTAGACCAGTTTTTGCAGGACGCCGTTAACCGTGAAGCCATCGACCAGAACCGCTTTGAGCAGGAACTGATCTATTATATTGACAAGCTGGATATTACCGAGGAAAAGATCAGGCTAAAAAGTCATTGCGATTATTTTATCGAAACCCTGAAAAATGCCGATGCCAATGGTAAAAAACTCGGTTTTATCACCCAGGAAATAGGCCGCGAGATAAATACCCTCGGCTCAAAAGCCAATGATGCCAATATTCAAAAACTGGTGGTTGGCATGAAGGAAGAACTGGAAAAAATTAAAGAACAATTGCTTAACGTTTTATAGTCATTATATCATTTAGTCATTTAGTCATTTAGGCTTATGGCAGGATACAATGACCTAATGACACAATGAATTAATGGCTAAAGAAGGCAAACTGATAATATTTTCCGCACCATCAGGCGCTGGTAAAACCACTATCGTACAGCACCTGCTCAAAAAAATTCCCGATCTGGAGTTTTCCATTTCGGCTACTACCCGCAAACCACGCGGCGAAGAGAAAGACCAGGAAGATTATTACTTTATCAGTAAAGAAGAATTTTTACACCGCATAGCCAAAAAGCAGTTTGTTGAGTTCGAGGAAGTTTATTCCGGAACTTTTTACGGCACACTGCGTACCGAGATAGACAGGATATGGGCAAAAGGCAAAACCGTGATATTTGATATTGACGTAGAAGGCGGATTGCACCTTAAACGCAAATACGAAGAACAGGCGCTGGCCATATTTGTACAACCGCCATCGCTGGAAGTACTAAAAGAACGCTTAACCGGCCGTGGCACCGATAGTGCCGAAAAATTACTGGAACGTTTTGCAAAAGCAGAAAAAGAACTCAATTACGCGCCTAAATTTGATATCATCCTAAAAAACTACGAATTAGGCGCCGCCTGCCAGGAAGCCGAAAAATTGGTGACGAATTTCCTGGTTAAATAAATTTTAGCTAAATTACTGTCGTGTAATTGGTTTACAATTCGTGGTGAACTGCAAATTAAAAACTGAAAACTGCAAACTATGAAAATAGGCTTATTCTTCGGTTCTTTTAATCCTATACATACCGGCCATCTCATCATAGCAAATTATATGGCCAACTATACCGACCTTGATAAGGTATGGCTGGTGGTATCGCCCCAAAATCCATTAAAAAAATACGTCGACCTGATCAATACTTACGACAGGCTGGAGATGGCCAAACTGGCAACAGAAGATTCGCGCAATATTACCGTGAGCGATGCAGAATTGAAATTGCCGCAACCCTCCTACACCATAGATACACTTGCCTACTTACAGGAAAAATATCCTGAACACGAGTTTGCTATTATTATGGGATCGGACAACCTGGTGAGCCTGCCCAAATGGAAGAATTTCAAACTGCTCCTACGCGATTATAGGATATACGTCTACCCCCGCCCCGGTTACGAAAATGCCGAATATGCCTCGCATCCATCCGTAACCATTACCATGACGCCCCTGATGGAGTTATCTGCAACATTTATCCGCAAAGCGCTATCCGAAAAAAAAGATGTACGCTATTTTGTGCCTGATAAAGTGCTTGATTTTATTGAGAGCAAGAATTTGTACGGTAAGAAAGGGTAAATATTGATTCTATATTTTCGACCTAAAAGCATTAACCTATAATTAAATACCCAATGTCAATAAGGTGTATTTTTAAGTTTTTTGAAAGAAATATTTGGATATAAATTGTACATTTATATAAATAAAAACAGGAGTTATGTTAACAAAAACCAAAGTGCTGGAACTTGTGGATCACATGCCGGATGAATTTAGTGCAGATGACCTTTTTGCAAAGGTGATTTTGATGCAAAAAATTGAAATAGCACAAAAAGAGATTGAAAACGGAGAAGGTATTGATTGGGAAGACTTAAAGAAAGAAATGGAATCCTGGTGAAAATAATATTTTCTAAAATTGCCCGTCTCGATTTAAAAAATATTGTAGCTTATATAAAGCGGGATTCTGTAAGATATGCTGAGTTAGAAAAGAAAAGGATCATAGATGCTATCAATAAACTGCCTAATCAACCATTATCGACCAGAATTGTACCTGAATTAGATAGCGAAGACCTTCGGGAACTCATTTTTAGAAATTATAGGATTATTTATAAGATTGCTTCAGATAAACAAATAAACATCCTCACCATCCACCACCACGCCCGCCTTATCGGCAACAATCCGGCCTTTAAAGGCGAGGAATAATATTTTGGCAGATTTGTTTTTTTAACTTATCCATCATTTGTTAAGAAATACCGCTTTTTTACTCCTTATTTCTCTAAACTTTCATTTGCTTTTAACATAACAAAATTTGCGCTATACGGCGGCGAAAAATTGTTAATTTAAGTTTTCCACAGAGTTAAATCAGTGTAAACTAATAAAATAATGGCTTCGGCAGGGTTTCAGACGGGCTTACCCACACTATGTGGAAAATTCAAAATTGAACTCTTTTATTAAGAATGATAGATTTGATTAAAAACCCCCTAATTATTTTTTAGCGTTTTTTTTCATTTTAACAACTGATACGATATGGGCAACAAAACTACAAAGAAGGCAACCGGCCAAAGCGGAAAAGGGCTAAAGGTTGACAGGTATTTCACCAAAGATGGGGTTAATGTATTTGATCTTTTTAAATACGAAAAGCGTTCATCCGTTATCCGCAATCCTTCGGGCGATGCGGTATTCGAAATGAACGATGTTGAAGTGCCGGCCACCTGGTCGCAGGTAGCTACCGATATTTTAGCTCAAAAATATTTCCGTAAAGCCATGGTGCCCCTTGCAGATGGCACAACCGGATCAGAAAAAAGCATTAAACAGGTTGCCCATCGTATGGGAAATTGCTGGAAGGATTGGGGTATGCGTTACGGCTACTTCGCGTCAGCAAAAGATGCAGATATATTTTACGACGAGATCGTTTATACCATTACCGGCCAGCTGGCTGCCCCAAATTCACCGCAATGGTTCAATACCGGGCTGCATAGCTCGTATGGCATCACCGGCAAACCACAGGGCCATTACTATGTAGACCCTGTTACCGAAGTATTAAGCAAATCAACCTCGGCATACGAGCGCCCTCAGCCACATGCCTGTTTCATATTATCTGTTGATGACGACCTGGTGAACGAAGGCGGCATTATGGACCTTTGGGTACGTGAAGCGCGTATATTTAAATACGGTTCGGGTGTTGGCACCAACTTCTCCAAAATTCGTGGCGAGAACGAAAAACTTTCAGGCGGTGGTTATTCATCAGGACTGATGTCGTTCCTTAAAATAGGCGACCGCGCAGCCGGCGCTATCAAATCGGGCGGTACAACACGCCGCGCAGCCAAAATGGTTTGTCTCGACCTCGACCACCCCGAAATTGAAGGCTTTGTAAACTGGAAAGTTGAAGAAGAAAAGAAAGTAGCCGCGTTAATAGCCGCCGGTTACTCATCAGATTATGAGGGCGAAGCATATCGCACCGTGTCAGGGCAAAACTCCAATAACTCCGTACGTATCCCAAATAGTTTCTTCAAAGCCTTAGAGCAAAGCAAGCCATGGGAACTAAAGGGCCGCATGCGCGGAAATGTTGTTAAGGAAATATCTTCACAAAAATTGTGGGATGATATCGCCTTTGCAGCCTGGGCCTGCGCCGATCCCGGCGTTCAGTATGATAGCACCATCAACGAGTGGCATACTTGTCCCGAAGGCGGCCGTATCAATGCCTCGAACCCATGTTCGGAATATATGTTCCTTGATAATACCGCCTGTAACCTGGCATCTGTTAACCTGGCGCATTACTTCGACCCCAAAACACGCGTATTCAACGTAAAAGCATTTGAACATACCTGCCGCATCTGGACCATTGTACTGGAAATTTCGGTATTGATGGCACAGTTCCCTTCAAAAGAAGTTGCGCAGTTATCATATGACTATCGTACGCTTGGTTTAGGCTATGCCAACTTAGGTTCGGCCTTAATGGTGAACGGCATTCCTTATGATAGCAACAAAGCCCGTGCTATCGGCGGCGCTATTACGGCTATCATGACAGGTACTGCTTATGCTACTTCAGCCGAAATGGCCCGCGAATTGGGTACATTCCGCAAATACAATGATAACAAAGATCATATGCTGCGCGTAATGCGTAACCATCGCTATGCAGCTTATAACTCAACTGAAAACTACGAGGGCTTAGAAATATTGCCTCCGGGTATCGACCAAAAGCAATGTCCTGATTACTTATTGTCTGCCGCATGCAATGCATGGGACAAGGCAGTTGAAATGGGCGAGCAGCACGGTTACCGCAATGCACAAACCACTGTTATAGCGCCAACCGGCACAATAGGTTTGGTAATGGATTGCGATACTACCGGCATCGAGCCTGATTTTGCACTGGTTAAGTTTAAAAAACTATCTGGCGGCGGTTACTTCAAAATAATTAACCAGGCTGTTCCTGAAGCATTGAGCAATTTGGGTTATAAAGAGCATGAAGTTACTGCCATAGTGAATTATGCAAAAGGTGCAGCCACCTTAATTGGCGCTCCTCATATTAACATAGATACGCTAAGGGCTAAAGGTTTCACCAACGATGAGCTGGAAAAACTGGATAAAGGCCTGGTTGCAGCATTTGAGATCAGCTTTGCATTCAACATCTGGAGCCTGGGCGAAGATTGCATGAAACGCCTTGGCTTTACCGCCGAGCAATATAATGCGCCTGATTTTAATGTACTACGCGCATTAGGCTTCAATCGCAAGCAAATTGCCGAGGCAAACGAGTACATCTGCGGTACCATGACCATTGAAGGTGCGCCATACCTGAAAAAAGAACATTACCCGATATTTGATTGCGCCAACAAATGCGGCGCCACAGGTGAGCGTTATATCCATGCACACGGCCACATCAAAATGATGGCGGCTGCGCAACCATTCCTTTCAGGTGCTATTTCAAAAACCATCAACCTGCCAAATGAGGCCAAAGTTGATGAGATAAAAGATTGCTACGAATTATCATGGAAATTGGGCTTAAAAGCCAACGCACTTTATCGTGATGGCTGTAAGTTATCGCAACCGCTTTCAACCAAATCCGATGTTAAGGAAGAAGCTGAAGAAAAACTGGAAACCGTTGAAGAAGTTTTGGGCGAAGCAGCTAACGTTAGGCTGAGCGACCTTACCGCTGAACAAGTACTGGAAGCCGCAATGGCCATCATCGAAAAATCGCAGGATACAGGTTTTATGCGCCAGCTTTCACGAGTAATACAAAAGAAAAGCCTCCCATACAAACGCCGCGGCTATACCCAAAAGGCCAGCATCGACGGGCAAACCGTATTCGTACGCACAGGTGAATATGAAGATGGTACATTAGGCGAGATCTTCGTGGATATGCATAAAGAAGGCGCAACGTTCCGTTCGTTAATGAACTGCTTCGCGATAGCGGTTTCAGTAGGCCTGCAATACGGCGTTCCACTGGAAGAATATGTTGAGAAATTCACATTCACCCGCTTTGAACCGGCAGGTATGGTGGTTGGCCACGCTAATATAAAGAGCGCAACGTCTATCATCGACTATATCTTCAGGATGCTGGGCTATGAATACCTTAACCGTACCGACCTGGTGCATGTACAAACGGAGCAAAAGGCTGTTATTGGCAACCCGCAGATGGAAGACACGGATTTCAATACCGACGAAACCAATGTTTACACCCCGGCAAGCAAAGTAACTGCTGATACCGGCGGCGCCAATAAAAAGTATAGCCTTACGGTCGACCTGAGCATGGGCGTACAAAGCGATGCGCCAAGTTGTAATGTATGCGGACATACAACAGTGCGTTCCGGAACTTGTTATAAATGTTTAAATTGCGGCAACTCTATGGGTTGCAGCTAGTCAACTGAATCCCCTTTGTACTACTATCCGGGCCTCAACCGCCCGGATATAGTGTTCAGTTATATAAGTTAATTTTGTGGGCCCTGCTTCGATGATTCGAGGCGGGGCTTTTTGGCCAAACTAAAGTAGAGCTTATGAAAGATGTAATGTTTGATTTTGAAAAATGGATAGATTTTTATCTAAGTGAAAATGATTTTAAAGAAATATATGATTTCTATGAAGCAATAGAAATGCGAACTTCGACTACTCATTTTGAGTTTACAGAAAGACCAGTGAAAGATGGGACTCAATTTATTATAAAGAGTTGGGGAGATACTATCTTAATATTAAAAAGCGAAAAACAACTGAATGCGATTTTGGAATATGTTAGAGTTAACTACATGGATGAAATGGATAAAGAAAGTTATTGGGGATTAAAGAGTTTACAAGAAAAAGACGAAAGTTAACTATGACTATTAGAAGATATAAAATTGAAGATGTTTATTTTGAAATAGAATTAGAATCACCTCGTGACGGTATGTTAACGATTCCCGTTGATTGGAAATTGCCAACAACTTTCTTCAACACATATCTTATAAATATATCAGAAAAAGAATTTGATAATGACATGCTAATCATGTTACCTACTTCTTTTGGCGATGATTGGATGGAAATGTGTTTTAACCAATTTCAGTATAAGGTAAAATTTCATATAGAAAATTTTAAAAGGATAACACCAGCAGATTTAGAGTGCTATGTAGCCGAGTTAATTCTTATATTTTATTCAATAGGTAAATTTATAAATCAACCGATTGACCAAGAAGAACGTCAATTTCTTTTTAAAAAAATACTTACGGAAGTAAGCGAAGCTCTAAATATTCCAGTGGAATTAAGGTTTATTACAGAAACTTAAGATAAATTCATACTCTTAATATGATTGTAGTTTTAAAAAAGGGAGCAACGAAAACAGAAATGGATGCCATTCAGGCAAAACTCTCTATGACGCAAGGCGTAGATACCAAAAAGTATTGCGGTACTATAAAGCTAAAAGAAGATGCCTTAAAGATACAAAAGCAGATGCGTGATGAATGGTGATAAGTTCTGTTAGATACTAATGTATCGCTTTTTTAATTTTAGGTTGGCCTGGAATTTTTCTAATACAAAAACGGCCGTCATGCCGAACTTGTTTCGGCATCCCACTGGATATTCACGCTTGCTAAGTCTGCGACCGACCAATTGCAGACCTGTATACTGCTTACCTACATATGAGATGCCGAAACAAGTTCGGCATCTCATCCGTTTCTAATTTTGAATATTTCCAGACTAATTATTGCCGTGCCACATACATTATCCAATTCTACTCATCCTTTGGCTCCCAAAGCTGAATAATATTTCCTTCCGGGTCGAGTACATGCACGAATTTGCCATAATCATATTCCGCAATCTCATCAATAACGGTCACATTATCCTTTTTTAGTTCTGCTATCAACTCAACGAGATTTTCCACCCGGTAATTGATCATAAATGGCTTGGTTGACGGATCGAACGATTTGTCATCCTTAGCAAACGTGCACCAGGTGGTGGATCCTGTTTTCGACGGGTCATCACTTTCCCGCCACTCAAAAGTGGTTCCGTATGCACTTGTCACCAATCCGAGGTTTTTGGCATACCAGTCATTCATACCTTTCGGGTCGTCGCATTTAAAAAAAACGCCGCCCAGTCCTGTTACTTTTTTCATAATTAATTGGTTTTGTAACAATTTATATGTTTGCGGTAGCAGGTTTGGGTTTATGTTTAAGTATAAGGGCAGCTATCAATGATATCACAATACCAACCGGTAAAATTTCCAGGTAGGTGAACATCACCCTAAAGGCGGCGCTCGATTTATATTTTGCCATTGACGAGGTAATTTCAGCAGCCTTTGCTTGTATTTCCGCGGCGCTTGCCCCGCTTGCCTTTAATTCGGCGATAGCCTGGGCCTGGTATTTATCGCCATAATCAGGCACGAAGTAACTATAGTCAATCATCCAGATCAATACGTACACGGTTGATGCGATAAGTGTTATCAGCAGGCCGATACGTAACGCTTTACCAAACGTAATCTGGCCGCTACTATAATTATCCCGGTAGTTTTTAATGGCTACAAAAATGAGCGAAAAGCCCAGTAACATGGCTGTGTAGCCAAAAATCATCTTAGTGTTAAGGCTAAGGCGATCGCTCAATACAGCTTCGCCAATAACGCCCCACGAAACACTGATAATACCGGCTATTACGCCGCAAACCCAAATTATTTTTTTCATTTGTTTTTTGTTTTAAGTTTTAAACCTGCTCAAAATTGAATTATAAAGCTGATCTTCTAATCATCCTTTCGGGTGATTTTGCAGAAAATACACGATTTCACACAAAAGGGTGAACACTTCAGGGGATAAGGCTCAATCGTTTGGCTTTTTCAATGGCTTGCGTACGGCGCTCAACTTCCAGTTTTAGAAAAAGGTTTTTTGTATGGGTTTTTATGGTATTTAATGATACAAACAGCCGCCCTGCAATTTGCTGGTTGGTTAAACCATCGGCTATTAATTGTAAAACTTCCAGTTCGCGGGTACTTAAACGCAGGCGGTTTAGCTCATCTTCATTTAAAACAAATTCTGCATTTGTAAAAACCTGTTTTTCAATTATAACCGTTTTTTCTTTGGGGGTTATTAGCTTTATAGCAAGCCATATGCCCAGGCCGGTAAAAATAACCGCTATGGCGGTGGCATATATTTCAAAAGCATGCTCAATAATAACGAAATGCCACTCCAGCCAGTTTAATAACAGTAGCAATAAACCAAGCGATAGCCCATATAGTATATTTTGCTTGTTCCTTGCTATTATCCCGAAGGCCATCTCTGCATTTATATTATAGTAATGTATTTACGATCAAAAACCTTTGGAACAATTTCCGTCAATTTCTGCACATTGCCAAATCTGTTTTTCGAATCTTGATGAATGCTAAAGCGATTGAAAGTTTACAACTTTCTTACCTTTGCCCCATGTTTGATGTTATCCTGAAAAAAGGAAAAGAAAAAGCGGTATTACATCGCCACCCCTGGGTATTCTCCGGGGCAATAGAGCGGGTAAAAGGCAAACCCGTTAACGGCGATATCGTACGCCTGCTCAATTCGCAAAATGGCTTTATGGCTTATGGGTTTTATAACGACCAGTCGCGTGTGGCTTTGCGGTTGTTGGAATGGGATGAGAATGTGATCGTAAATGATGATTGGTTCCGAAATAAAGTAGCAGTGGCAGTGACAGGGCGCAGTGAATTGCTTGCTGATGGTACAACCAACACCTGCCGCCTTATTTTCAGCGAAGCGGATTATTTGCCGGGATTGATCGTAGATAAATATGCAGATCATTTGGCTGTACAGGTGCTTACTTCAGGTATTGAGAACGTCATGCCGGTAATAATCGATGAATTACAGCGTCTGCTTAGCCCCGAAAGTATTTTTGATAAAAGTGATTCCGGCTCACGCGAGCATGAGGGTTTGCAAACTGCCAACATAGCCCTTACGCCGAACCAGCCGCCTGAAAACGTGCAAGTGAAGGAAAACGGCATCCTATATAATATCAATATCGCCGAAGGCCAGAAATCAGGCTTTTATTGCGACCAGCGCGATAACCGCAAAATATTATCCGCACATGCCAAAGGCAAAAAGGTGCTGGATTGCTTTTCCTATACCGGAGGCTTTACACTCAATGCCCTGGGTAATGGCGCAGCATCAGTAACCAGCGTGGATAGTTCGGCACTGGCTATTGAAACGCTCAAGGAGAATATCAAACTCAATCAATTCGATAGCGCCAAACATAACACCGTACAATCGGATGTGAATAAA
>Ga0302309_10000409_pt1 | contig 49748 bp, 47 predicted proteins | sample III_Palsa_N1_1_FD_200453 | JGI IMG/M metagenome (GOLD analysis project Ga0302309, IMG submission 200453) | Peat permafrost microbial communities from Stordalen Mire near Abisko, Sweden - III_Palsa_N1_1 | ecosystem: Environmental > Terrestrial > Soil > Palsa > Peat permafrost | place: Sweden...
TTTCGGGGCCGACTTTTTGGGTACATGGATCTCGCCGACCGAGTTCACTACGCAATACGTTTCAAACCGTAACAATAAATCGCTGCAAAGCAAAAAAATGTCGCGCCATATCCAGTTCGAGAGCGGAATGAGCAACACCGGTTCAAATGCCGATGTGCGCATCCCGATCAAAAACTCTGAAGAGGGACTGGCGATCATCAGCTTATACAATGAAATTGCAGGTACAACTTTGCCTGGTTCAAAAGCGCTTGATAACATTGCCGCAAGCAACGCCATTAAAGTTGCCGCACAAGAATTATTAGCTGCTAAAGGCAAAGCGCTGGTTGTTGCCGGTTCAAACGATGTATCGATACAAACAGTAGTTAACGCTATTAACTCCCTGCTGGGCAGCTACGGTTCAACTATCGACCTGGATAATCCTTCAAAACAATATGCCGGCAACGATGCCGATATTGTTGAATTGGTAAAAGATATAGATGCCGGCAGTGTAGATGCCGTATTCTTCCTGGGCGCTAACCCTGCGTATAGCTACCACAACCCGGATGCTGTTAAAGCTGCACTGAAAAAGGTTCGTTTAAGGGTGTCGTTCTCCGATCATGCCGACGAAACCGCTGATCTATGTAACATCGTAGCGCCAAACACGCACTACCTGGAAGGCTGGGGCGATGAAAGCGCGCTGGAAGGCTACTACACCATTGTACAGCCGGCTATAAACCCTGTTTACAGCAGCCGCCAGGCCGAACTGAGCCTGTTGCTATGGTCGGGCAGTGCTTATACAGATTACTACCACTACGTAAGAAATACCTGGGACAAAAGTTTATTGGCAATTGGCGGCTTATCAGGCCAAAAAGGCTGGGAAACGTTATTGCAAACAGGTTTTGTTAAAGCACCTGCAAAAACCGCAGGTTCATATACAGCTTCAACCAGCGGTTTAGCCGATGCGGCTGCAAAAATAACTGCACGCAGCGCCGAGCTTGCCGCTACAGGCGACGGCAAAATTGAATTGCAATTGTTCCAGTCGCCGGCCATGAAAGATGGCAGCAAGGCAAACAACCCCTGGTTACAGGAATTGCCCGACCCTGTATCGAAAGTTACATGGGACAACTTTGCAGCCATTTCGCCGCGTTATGCATCCAGCCTTAAACTGGAGCAGGGCGATATCATCACTATTACCGTTAATAACTACTCTATCGACCTGCCGTTGTTAATACAACCGGGCCAGGCAGCGGGTACTATATCGGTGGCGGTTGGTTATGGCCGTACCAGCGCCGGTATAGTAGGTAACGGTGTAGGCAAGAATGCTTATCCGTTCAACACTTACATCAATGGTTCGTTCCAGGGCACTGCTGTGGCGGATTTTAAGAAGACCGACGATACGTACGAGCTTGCCCAAACGCAAACGCACCATTCATACGAAGGCCGTAACAGCATCATCCGCGAAACTACTTTTACTGAATATAAGAAAGACGCATACGCAGCCAGCGGCCATTTTGATGAGCACAAAAGCTACAGTATGTGGGACGAATACCAACGCCCTACTTATGACTGGGTAATGGCTATAGACCTGAATGCCTGTACCGGTTGCGGTGCCTGCGTAGTTGCCTGCAGCGCCGAAAATAACGTGCCTGTTGTAGGTAGAGAAGAAGTTCGACGTCGCCGCGAAATGCACTGGATCCGTATCGACCGTTACTACAGCTTTAACGACAGCGGTACCCTGGTGACCAAAGAAAGCGAAATAAGCCAGCTGCCTGATAGCGATATAGACAATGTATCGGTAGTTTACCAGCCGATGCTTTGCCAGCACTGCGATCACGCACCTTGCGAAACAGTTTGTCCGGTACTGGCGACAGTACACTCGAGCGAAGGGTTGAACCACATGGCTTACAACCGCTGCGTGGGTACCCGTTATTGCGCTAACAACTGCCCTTATAAAGTACGCCGCTTCAACTGGTTCAACTACTGGAACGACTATCGTTTTGAAAACTACTTACAAAGCGAACATACCGAACTGGTACTGAACCCCGACGTAGTGACCCGTTTCCGTGGCGTGATGGAAAAATGCTCGATGTGTATCCAGCGCATACAGGCCGGTAAACTGAAAGCTAAAATGGAAAAACGTTCGGTTAAGGATGGCGACATTAAAATGGCCTGCCAGCAAACCTGCGCTGCAAACGCTATAATTTTCGGTAACAAGGCCGATCCGAACTCCGAAGTTTCAAAAGCACTGAAGAGCGAAAGGACTTATTATGTACTGGAAGAGCTTGGCGTACAGCCGGGAGTAGGTTACCAGGTAAAAGTTAGGAACAGAACTGAATTAGAGGCTTAATATAAAACAAGAGACTTAACATATGTCATCTCATAGTGAATCGATAATCAGGGAACCGTTAATTACCGGCGAAAACATCACTTACGCCAAAATTACGGAAGATATATTGTACCCTGTTGAAAAAATGCCCGGAAAAGCCTGGTGGATCGGGTTTACCGTAGCCTCGATGGGCGCCACCCTATGGCTGTTTTCCGTTAGCTGGACCTTTTGGTACGGTATAGGCGAATGGGGTTTGAATAAAACTGTTGGCTGGGCCTGGGACATTACTGGTTTCGTGTGGTGGGTAGGTATCGGTCACGCCGGAACGCTTATCTCCGCCATCTTGCTGTTGTTCCGTCAAAAATGGCGTAACTCTATCAACCGTTCTGCCGAGGCTATGACCATCTTTGCGGTAATTTGTGCCGCCAGCTACATCCTGGCGCACATGGGACGCGTTTGGATGTTTGTATATTCATTGCCTTTGCCAAACCAGTACGGTACATTAGGCGTTAATTTTAACTCCCCGCTTATTTGGGACGTATTCGCCATATCAACTTATTTCTCCGTATCACTGGTATTCTGGTACACCGGTTTATTACCTGATATTGCTTCTATCCGTGACCGTGCTACCGGCCTGCGCCGCAAAATATATTCGGTATGCTCTTTCGGCTGGACAGGCTCTGTAAAAACCTGGCAGCGTTTTGAAGCGGTATCGCTTATCCTGGCAGGTATTTCAACACCGCTGGTACTCTCGGTACACTCTATCGTATCAACAGACTTTGCCACATCGTTGGAACCGGGCTGGCATACTACCATTTTCCCGCCATACTTCGTTGCAGGTGCTATCTTCTCGGGGTTTGCCATGGTGCAAACGCTGTTGCTGGTTGCCCGCAAAGTATTAGGGCTCGAAAACTACATCACCATGTTCCACATCGAAGCCATGAATAAGATCATCATCTTAACCGGCTCGATTGTAATGGTGGCTTACAGCACGGAGTTCTTTATCGCTTACTTCTCACAGGTTGAGTATGAGCAATACGCCTTCATTAACCGTTATTTCGGTCCGTATTGGTGGGCGAGCTGGTCAATGTTCTGCTGTAACTGCGTTATTCCGCAAGTATTGTGGTTTAAGAAAGTCCGGCGCAACATTGCCGCAACATGGTTCTTATCAATCATCATCAACATAGGTATGTGGTTCGAGCGTTTCGTTATTATCGTTACCTCGCTGCACCGCGACTTCCTGCCATCAAGCTGGGCCATGTTTTACCCAACCTGGGTTGATGTGAGCATATTTGTAGGCTCGATTGGCGTGTTCTTCACTTGCTTCCTGTTGTTCATCCGCGTATTGCCTTCAATTGCTATCGCCGAAGTGAAGGTTATATTGAAAGGCTCGAGCGAGCAGGCTAAACGCAAGCAGATTGCCGCAGGCCACGAAGATCCGTTGCAGGTTGAGTTTTATGTGGACGCACTACGTAAGTTTGATAGTATTGACATTGCGGAATACGAAAAAGTATAATTAAATGAGCAGCACTAAATATATACTGGGATGTTTTGAAGATCCCGATGAAATGATGGACGGAATTACTAAGCTCCAGCAGAATAGTATTCCTATTTACGACGTGTACACGCCAATGCCTATCCACGGTATCGAGGGTAAGCTGGGTATTAAGGACTCACGTGTTGGTTATGCAGGTTTTATGTTTGGCTGCGTTGGCGGTACAACCATTTTCACCATAGCCTATTTTTTCCTGGTGCATGACTGGCCAATGAACATCGGCGGCAAGCCTGCATTCGCAATACCTGATTTTATTCCAATCACCTTTGAATGGACAGTGCTTTTCTGCGCATTCGGTATGGTATTTACCTTTTTCTTTGCTACGCACCTTTTCCCGGGACGTACGCCAAGGGTAATGGACTACCGCGCAACAGATGATCGCTTCGTGATCGCCATTGATGCGAAAGGAAATACGCCGCATGCAGATATTGACAGGTTATTAAAAGAAGCGGGAGCAGTAGAAGTTAAGCATAACGACAGAAAATATGTTAGCTATGAATAAATTTAAGATATTAGGTATAACGGCTATCGCTATTGCTGCTACGGTGGTTATTACATCGTGCAAGGATAAAAGAAGTACCGGCTGGGAATATGCGCCCAATATGTATGAGCATATTGCCTATGATCCCGATCAGCCTAACAATAATTTTAAGGACGGTAAAACCGCACAGGTTCCGCCTGCTGGTACTATTCCGCTGGGATGGACCAGGTTCGATTACCCGAATACGCATGATGGTTACGAAGCCGCGAGTGCTGAAGTAAAAAGCCCGCTGCCGCAAACCCCAGCGAACTTAGCAGATGGAAAACAACTATTCACCAGTTTCTGCTCACCATGCCACGGGCTTAACGGCCAGGGCGATGGGTTGGTAGTGCAGCATGGTTTCCCGCCGCCGCCATCGTATTCAAAAGGACAATCATCACGCGGCGGCGCTATGAAAGATCTGACAGACGGTAAAATTTATCATACTATTACTTATGGGTTAAACGCAATGGGTTCATATGCATCGCAGCTTGCACCCGAAGAGCGCTGGAAAGTAATTATGTATGTTCACCATTTACAAACTTTATAAGCTAATTTTTAATGAAAACTCATAATAGTTTTGACGAACGGTATGTATTTGAAGGCAAAACCAAAACCTGGAGCCTGGTATTCATCTTAATAGGTGTAATATCAGTGATATTGGGCTTTGTATTAAATGCCGAACGTACATTCTCGAATTTGCTGCTCATGGGCTACTACTTTACCTGTGTGTGTACTGCCGGTGCGGTATTTTGCGCCATACAGTATGTAGCGCAGGCGGGCTGGTCGGCTTCCATGATCAGGGTGCCGCAAGCTTTTGTAAAAGTACTGCCGGTGGCAGCTGTTATATTGCTGGCCGTTATAGGCGCCGGTATTTTTACTACGCACACGGTTGACGGTGTTACCCAGCCGTACCTGTACGCACAATGGGCCACCAAAGGGATGACTGATCCTAAAAGCCCGCTTTACGATGCCCTTATAACCGGTAAATCAGGATATTTAAACCTGCCATTTTTCTTTATACGCCTGGTAGCATTCCTTGGCCTGTATAGTTTGCTTGGCTGGCTGCTGGTGAAATACTCGGTAAATGAAGACGAGATTGGCGGCATGATCAATTACAAAAAGAGCTTTAACATCGGTTGCGTACTCCTGCTGGTGTTCGGTATTACCGACCCTGTTTTCAGTTTCGATACCATCATGTCGTTAGAAGCGCGCTGGTATTCTACAATGTTCGGCTGGTATAATTTAGCGGCCCTTTGGGTTAGCGGTTTGGCAGCCATTACACTGGTATTGGTTTACTTAAAGGAAAAAGGATATTTTTCATGGTTGAATGAAAACCACATGCACAATATGGGCCTTTATATGTTCGCGTTCTCCGTATTCTGGACTTATGTATGGTTCTTCCAGTTCCTGCTGTACTACTATGCCAACATGCCCGAAGAAACGATATATTTTTATAAAAGATGGGAGCCTGAATTTAAACCATGGTTCTGGCTCAATATCGTTATCAACTTTGCATTACCATTCCTTCTGCTGATGGCCCGTGATTACAAACGCATACTCAAAAGGGTTAAATGGGTTGCCATAATTATATTAGTTGGCCACTGGCTTGACTATTACATGATGATTATGCCCGAAACAGTAGGCGCAAAAGGCAGGGGCTTTAATTTTTATGAAGTGGGTATTGCTATTGGCTTTTTCGGTTTGTTCACCTTCCTGATGCTGAGCGCTTTGAGCAGGTTCAAATCACTGGTGCCGAAGAACCATCCGTTTTTACAGGAGAGCCTTCATCATCAGCTATAATAATTGTTAAATTTGCGAACTAATAAAGAATACCAAACAGAAATTAAAATGGGATTCAAAAGACTAATAAATTCTAAAAAAATATTTTCCCTTTTAGCGGTGTTTATGCTTTCGGGCACCACCCTGCTAATGGCGCAAACTTCCGAGTCGGGCCCGGCAACACCTGCCGATGTTGCGGCAACCACTGATAAAAGTGCCGTGTGGCTGGGGGCAAGCTATTACGTATTGCTTTTCCTGGTGTTGTGCTTCGCCATAGCAATCATTGGTAAAATACTTCGTGTTTATGACCTTACACAGGAAATACAGGGCAAAAAGCAAATTAACTGGAACGGCTTGATGGCGGTAATATGCCTCGTGTTCCTGATTTTTGGCTTGTATGGCGCCTATTGGTCGTTTACCGTACAGGGTTCGCAAACACTGCCCGAAGCAGCCTCTGTACACGGTGTAAAGATGGACCAGATGTTCAGCGTTACAACCTGGATCACGATGGTGGTATTCTTTATTACCCAAATATTATTGTTCACCTTTTTGTTTAAATATAAATTTTCAGCTAAACGTAAAGCCGACTTCGTACCACATAATGATACTATTGAAAAGGCCTGGACAATTGCCCCGGCAATAGTATTAACTGTTTTGGTTGTGTTCGGTTTCTTTGCATGGCAGGATTTTACCAATACCACTGAGGAAAAAGGCGACCTGAACATTGAAATTACGGGCCACCAGTTTGATTGGTATATTCGTTACCCTGGTAAGGACGGTAAATTGGGAACGGTAAATTACCAATTGTATACTGGCACCAATTACCTGGGTGTTGATTATAAAGACAGGAGCAGCTACGACGATTTGCGTGCTGATACGATAGTACTGCCGGTTAATCATTCCATCCGCCTGAATATACGCGCACAGGATGTTATCCACAGCTGCTATATGCCAAATTTCCGTGTGCAGATGAACGCTGTACCGGGCTTGCCAACCTTCTTTAAATTTATCCCTACCATTACCACGCAGGAAATGCGTAATAAATTGAACCAGCCCGACTTTGAATACATGCTGTATTGCAATAAAATATGCGGCGGTGGCCACTATAACATGAAAAGGATCATTCGCGTGGTTAGCGAAGCCGAATACCAGCAATGGATTGCCCAGCAAAAACCATATTTAACCGATGCGTTGAAAAAAGATTTGAAACTGGCAGGAACAACTGTGCCTAACAGCACCACACAAAACAGATTAGCGTTAAATAATTAATATAAGGATCAGCGATTATGTCAACAGCAGCAGTTCACGATCACGGAGTAATACACCACGAAGAGGGTCACGAACATCATCACGATAATTTTATAACCAAGTACATATTTAGCCAGGATCATAAAATGATCGCCAAGCAATTCCTGATCACAGGTATTACTATGGCGTTTATTGCCATGACGCTATCTATCCTTTTCAGGATACAATTAGCTTATCCTGACAAAGCATTCCCTCTACTTGAGATTTTATTAGGCCGTTTTGCCCCAGGCGGACGTTTAGATCCAAACTTTTACCTTTCGCTGGTTACCATTCACGGTACCATCATGGTATTCTTTGTGTTAACTGCAGGCTTAAGCGGTACATTCAGTAACTTATTGATCCCGTTACAGGTAGGCGCACGTGATATGGCATCGCCATTCATGAACATGCTTTCGTACTGGTTCTTCTTTATTGCCTGCGTTATCATGTTAAGCTCGTTCTTTGTACAGAAAGGCCCTGCCAGCGGTGGCTGGACGGTATATCCGCCTTTATCGGCACTGCCAAAAGCAATGCCCGGTTCTGAAGCAGGTATGACCTTATGGCTCGCCAGCATGGTATGCTTTGTGGCTTCATCGCTTATGGGCGGTATAAATTACGTGAGCACGGTATTAAACATGCGTACAAAAGGCATGGACCTTTGGAAAATGCCGTTGACTGTGTGGGCATTCTTTTTAACAGCTGTATTGGGCGTATTGTCTTTCCCCGTACTGGTTGCCGGCATAGTATTGTTAATATTCGACCGCAGCATGGGTACCAGCTTTTATTTGTCAGACATTATATTGAGCGGTAAAGTAATGCCTTTTGAAGGCGGCAGCCCGATATTGTTTGAACACTTATTCTGGTTCCTGGGCCACCCCGAAGTATATATCGTTATCATGCCTGCGATGGGTATCTCGTCCGAGATCATGTCGGTTAACTCGCGCAAGCCAATATTCGGTTACCATGCCATGGTTTACTCGCTTATCGGTATCACCGTATTGTCGTTTATCGTTTGGGGCCACCATATGTTTGTTACGGGGATGAACCCGTTCCTCGGCGGTGTATTTATGATCACTACGCTCATCATAGCCGTCCCGTCGGCGGTAAAAACGTTCAACTGGCTGGCGACCTTATGGCGGGGCAATATCCGCTTTAAACCGGCTATGCTTTTCGCTATCGGTATGGTTTCATTCTTCATTTCAGGTGGTTTAACAGGTATATTCCTGGGTAATGCCGCGCTGGACATTAATTTGCACGATACGTACTTCGTTGTCGCCCACTTCCACCTTGTAATGGGTTCGGCAGCTATATTTGGTATGCTTGCGGGTGTTTACCACTGGTTCCCGAAAATGTTCGGCAAGCTGATGGACGAGAAACTTGGTTACCTTCACTTCTGGCTAACCTTCATTTGCGCCTACCTGGTATTCTTCCCGATGCACTTCTTAGGTTTGGATGGTGTGCCACGCCGTTATTATTCAATGACAGATTTCCCACAGTTTAATAAATGGTTATCTGTGAATGTATTTATTACCTGGTCAGCTATAGTAGCAGGTTTGGCACAGGTGGCGTTCCTGTATAACTTTGTCCACTCTATATTCTGGGGTAAAAAGACAACGCAAAACCCATGGCAGGCAAACACGCTTGAATGGACTGCACCTATTGAGCATTTCCACGGCAATTGGCCGGGTGAAATACCGACTGTTTACCGCTGGCCTTATGATTACAGCAAGCCTGGCCACGATGAAGATTTCATCCTGCAAACAGTTCCATATTCTGAAACAATGAGCTCAAACCTTCCGCACGACTTTGAAGACAACCCGGCTGGTTTAGAGGAATATAACAAATGGGTAACCGTGAATAAGGCTAATGAGCCGGTAAAATAATTTATTCCCGATCTGATCTTTTAGGGTATCTGTACCGGAAATAATTTCCCAAACAGGTACCCTAATTTTTTAGTACAGTAAATGAGCAAAAGCACATCAAAGGACAGTTTCAGGAAAATAAATCTCATTACGATTGGTTTGCTCTTTGTTTTGATATTGGCCGGTGGCGTGGTGCGCAGCTCGGGTTCGGGCATGGGCTGCCCGGATTGGCCTAAATGTTTCGGTGGCTATATTCCCCCAATCGATGCCTCTCAACTCCCTAAAGATTACAAACAGCAATACGTTAACGGCCGTGTGCTGAAAAATAAACAAGTTGCCAAATCCTTCGATTTTTTCGGTTACAGCGATCTTGCCCAGCGTATCCGTTCGGACAGGTCAATACTCATCCCCGAAGATTTTAACGTTGCCAAAGCCTGGACGGAGTATTTCAACCGGCTTATAGGTGCAATTTCGGGTTTTGCAATGCTGCTTGCGCTGGTATTTTCCTTCAGTTATATCAAAGAAAATGCATTCATTATGGTATTGAGCCTGCTCGACCTGGTATTTGTTGGGCTTGAAGCCTGGCTGGGTTCCATAGTGGTATCCACTAATCTTTTCCCGTGGCTGGTAACGGCGCATATGCTTATAGCACTGGCTATACTGGCAGTAGCAATCAGTACTTATTATTTGGCGAAGGTAATAGGCAAAAAGCGAATACAGCTGAACCCAATTGTATATTTGGTTGCTTTGCTGGTGCTGGTTATAAGTGTTATACAGATAATTTTTGGTACCGAAGTGCGCGAAAAGATAGATGAGGTTGCCAATCACCTGCAGGGCGGCTATCGCTCCGACTGGATAACAGATGCCGGGCAGATATTTTCCCAGCACAGGAGTATAGCCATATTGGTATTGGTTGCAAACGTGGCTTTGTATGCGTTAATACGCAGGTCGTTCGGCAGGCATTCTATACAGCAGCAGCTGATGAGCTTTACTTTTTTAATGATCATGCTGCAAATAGTTACCGGTATTATATTGGAATATTGTTCGCTGCCGCCATATACGCAAACATTGCACATACTTTTGGCCAGCCTGGTGTTTGGGGCGCAGTTTTACCTGCTGCTTAACTTACACCGGCCGGTTACTTTACACGGGGGGTACAGATGAGCTGGAGCGATTTTTCAAAACTGGTAAAATTGAGGCTTACCTTCCTGGTAACTTTTTCGGCATCGATAACATTTTTGATCGGCAGCCTGGGCAATGTAAAAACCCATGGCGTAATCAACTGGAAACACTGGGCCATGCTGATAGTAGGTGGATTTTTAGTAACATCAGCCGCTAACTGCTTTAACGAGATCATCGAAAAAGACCTTGACAAGTTGATGCGCCGCACAAAAGATCGCCCTATCCCTGCGGGTAGGATGACCACCGGGCAGGCGTTGGTTTTTGGTTTGCTAATGGCTATGGCAGGCACTTACCTGCTGGGCAAACTTAACCTGGCAACAGGCTTATTATCGGTATTCTCAATATTGTTATACGCATTTGCTTATACACCACTAAAAAGGATATCGCCGATAGCAGTATTTGTAGGCGCTATTCCCGGTGCGTTGCCGCCGCTTATCGGTTATGTGGCGGGGCACGGCAGTATCGACAGCATTGCACTGATTGTATTCGGTATACAGTTTTGCTGGCAGTTCCCGCATTTTTGGGCTATTGCCTGGGTGTTGGACGATGATTACAAATTGGCCGGTTTCAGGTTGCTGCCAACAGGCAAGCGCGATTTTATCAGCGCTTTGATTACCTTTGTGCTCACCTTAATATTGCTGCCAGTGAGTTTGCTGCCAACTTACTATGGTTATGGCGGATATTACGTTGGCGGGGTGTCGCTGGTATGCAGCTTATTGTTTTTGTACCAGGCATTCAACCTGCTGCGCACACGCGAGATAAAAGCGGCAAAGCAGCTGATGTACGGCTCGTTTTTATACCTGCCGATAGTACAATTGATGTTTTTATTTGATTTTATAGGAAAAGTGAAATGATGATGGCCCAGGCACAAAAAGAAGATAAATACAATTTTGCCCCAAAGAAATTCAACATGTGGATATTCATATTCACATCGTTTATGTTTTTTGCAGCAATAACCAGCGGCTTTATTGTTTATATCGGCGGTAAAGCACACGGTATAAATGTTGAGCTGCCACACTCGCTGCTATACAGCACTATAACTATCCTGATCAGCAGCATAACGCTGTTCATCGCCTCACGCGCCGCCAAAACCCTCGACTTTAAAAAGCAAAAAACCTTTTTATGGTTAACCCTTGCTTTAGGTTTGATATTTTTAGGTTTACAAGCATACACCTGCACGGTTTTGGTAAGCATGGGCGTGTACTTTGTTAGCCCCAATGCCGCACAATCCTTTTTATATGTATTTATTGCCGCGCATTTTGTACACATTATAGCGGCTTTATTGTTATTAATAAACACCATAGTAGGTAGCTACAGCAATAAACCACAGGCGAAGAACCTGTACAAGATGGAAATGACATCAATTTTTTGGCATTTTCTCGATATTGTATGGATATATCTTTATGTTTTTTTACTTTTGAACCAATATTAAAACAACCCAATTCAAGTACAGATGAGTACAGCTGCAGTATCACAAATTGACGAAGTAAAATCAACCCCATGGTCGGGAGGCCGGTCGCCATTTAACGTGGAATACGGTAAAATGATGATGTGGTTCTTCCTCCTTTCGGATGCGTTCACTTTTTCGTCACTATTAATTTCTTATGGTGCTTTACGTTTTAGCGCTGCTGCATGGCCTTCAGCCGCACTGGTATTCCAGTCGGTTCCGGGTTTGATTGAGCATGGTGCGCCGCTGGTATTTGTGGGTTTAATGACATTTATCCTCATCATGAGCTCGGTTACCATGGTACTTGCTGTTGAAGCCGGCCATCGTAATTCACGTAAAGAGGTTGTTGGATGGATGATAGCAACCGTTATAGGTGGCTTTATGTTCCTGGGCTGCCAGGCATTGGAGTGGAACCACCTGCATAGCGAAGGTTTTTGGTGGAGTAGTATACCGAATCCGGAAGTTCTAAAAGAGTTTTTTGTCGGTCAACATGCCTCCGCTGTGGCACAAGCAGCCTCCGCCCACCAGTTTGCTAACCTGTTTTTTACGATAACGGGTTTCCATGGTTTCCACGTATTTACCGGTGTGGTAATCAATATCATTATTACTATAAATGTACTGGCCGGTACTTATGAGCGTCGCGGCAGCTATTTGATGATAGAAAAAGTTGGCCTTTACTGGCACTTTGTAGATTTGGTTTGGGTATTCGTATTTACCTTCTTTTATTTAGTTTGATATAATTTAATCCGATTTATATGTCACAGCAATCAACTGAGGTTCACGTTGAACACAGCGAAGAACATGAGTCAATGACCAGGAAAAAAATATGGAATGTGTTTTTCATATTGCTGGGTATTACCTGTGTTGAATTTTTTATAGCACTTTATGTAGTGCCTCATTATCCCAAATTTCATCCTTTTGTAAATCCGATATACATTGTTTTAACGCTGTTTAAGGCATTCTTTATTGTAGCTTACTTTATGCACTTAAAGTTTGAAACCATGAGTTTGATATTCGCTATTATAGTTCCGATATTGTTCATTATTGGTTTGATACTGGTACTTACAAACGAAAGCCATCACTGGATCGATCTGCGCAGCCTCGGCCTGTAATGCGTAAACTGAGTATCTTAAAAAAAATAATAATCCTGGTATTGATATTAGCTCTACCGGGATTTTTATATTATTTACTAACTGTAAAAGGCAAAAACAGGTATCACGCGCTTACGGTTTTCGGGCCGAAACAGGTAGCAAAAACATCCCATAAAGTTAATGGTAAGGATGTACCCGACACCATTTATCACACCCTGCCCGCTTTTAGCCTGCTAAACCAGGAAGGGCAAAAAGTTTCGGATAATTCACTGGTTAATAGAATAACCGTAGTTGATTTTTTTTATACCCGGTGCCCGAACATTTGCAGCCAGATGAATAAGAGCCTTGATAGTTTGGCAAGTGAATACGGAGGGAACAAGCTGATACAATTTGTTTCCATAACCGTCGACCCATATGATACCCAACAGGTACTTAAAAAGTATAGCGATCAATATAAAGTGCCTGCATCCAAATGGTTATTTTTAACAGGCGATACTTCGGTAATATACCCGCTGGCCCGCACCGGTTTTTTGGTGAATGCGGTTAAGGCCGGGAACGAAGATTTTATTTACAGCGATAAGATCATTTTAATTGATGGCGGGAAAAGGATACGCGGCTATTATTCGGCTACAGTGTCCGACGAGTTCGACCGGCTGGATAACGAAATAAAAGTGCTGCTATCGGAAGAGTTGATGAAAAACAACACGCTGGAATATTAGCAGATTTAAAAGGATTTAATATGAGCAAAGATATTCTTACACAGGAACCCAACCCGCAGTTTTTGGATACTAACCCCCAAAAGGTGACGGATAAATTTATATTTCGCTTTGTGGCGGTGGTGTCTATCGCGGTGTTTGTGCTGGTATTGTTACTGAACCGCAGGCTGATTCCTGCGCCCAAAGCAGTCCCTTCATTTACTATATACCTGCCGGCGCTGAATGCATTTTTGAATGGCACATGTAGCGTACTATTGTTACTGTCGTTATATTTTATATCGAAGCTGAATATAACCATGCATAAGCGCATCAATATCCTGGCTTTTATATTGTCGTCCCTGTTCCTGGTATCCTATGTTGTTTTTCACTGGCTTGCTCCCGAAACAAAATACGGTGATACAAATGGCGATGGTGTAGTATCAGTTGCCGAAGCAGCAGCTGCGGGGAATATCCGGTATGTTTATTATGTGATACTTATTACGCATATCATATTGGCGGCGGTAGTTCTTCCATTAGTGCTGCTGAGCTTTTACCGCGGCCTGCAAATGCAGGTTGAAAAGCACAAAAAGCTGGTAAGGTGGACTTTTCCGATATGGCTGTATGTGACCATTACCGGCGTGATCGTTTATTTAATGATATCGCCTTATTACCACTTCTAAGGACAGAAGCAAGAAAACAGGACATAAGAAGCGGGAAACCACGCATACCTGTATTTGTTATAAACAATGCAAAGTCATTTTATTTATGAAAATGACATAGAGAAGTTTATTCAGGTACAAATGTCTTGAATCTCGCCTCTTGCTTCTTAAATCTATTTCTTAACTTTGACACCATGAATAAAGGCCTGAAAATACTGTTGTTCGTTTTTGCTTTGGGTTTATTGGTGGCAAGCCATCAGCCGGCCAGGGCGCAGTGCGCTATATGCTCGGCAAATGTGGCTACCAACAAAGCTAACGGGAGCCAAACAGCCAATGGCTTAAATCACGGCATTATGTACCTGCTGGCTGCGCCATACCTGGCTGTAGGCATAGTGGGTTTTGTGTGGTACAAAAAATATCGCCGCAAAAACGTTGATATACAAATGCGCAACGAGCGCCTGCACCTGAATTAACTCCTCCGGCTTAGCCGGTACATTTTACTATTATGGCACAAACATCAAAGGCATGGGCAATGCTGCACGCTAAATGCCCCCGTTGCCGCAGGGGTAACCTGTTTAGCGGAGCTGTTTATGATATAGGATCAAGTAAAATAAATACCGAATGCCCGCGCTGCAATTTGCATTTCGAGATAGAGCCGGGTTATTTTTATGCAGCCATGTATGTTAGCTATGCCCTTAATATTGCTGAAGCCGTTACATTAAGTTTGCTTACCTATATCATTACACAAAATAAAACATCACCCTGGCTATATTTAGGTGTGATATTAGGAGGATGTTTTATATTGTCGCCATTAAATTTCAGATATTCGAGGGTGATGCTGCTGTACTGGCTGTCGCCCAAAATTCATTACCGTCCAGAGTTAGATACCGATGATAAACCGGCAAACACTTGATTTTTTAAAAGATCTTATTGCTAATAATAACCGCGAATGGTTCCAGGCCAATAAACCCCGGTACGACCAGGCACGTGAGAACATGATCGGCTTCACCACCGAACTGATCAAACTGCTGCACAAAACCGACCCGGAAATAGACAGTGATATAGATCCTAAAAAGTGCGTAATGCGCATTTACCGCGATATCCGCTTCAGCTTAAATAAAACACCTTATAAAAATAACTTCGGTGTAAGCGTACCCACCCGTGGCTTGAAAAATGGCGGCGCCGAATACTACCTCCATATCACACCCGGTGGTTCTTTCATAGCCGGTGGCTATTGGATGCCTGAAGGCGACCACCTGAAAGCCATTCGCCAGGAAATAGATTACAACGGCAGCGAATTAAAAAAGGTAATTGATGAGCCGGAATTTGTAAAGCTGTTCGGGGATTTCCGAAACCAGGAAAAATTAAAAACTCTGCCGCAAGGCTATTCGGCCGATAATGAGCATATCGACCTGTTGAAATTAAAGAGTTTTATTGTGATGCATTACCTTACGGATGATGAAGTATGCAGCGAGGGCGCGTTACAGCAAATCGCATTCCTCTGCAATAAAATCCACCCGATAAACGTATTTTTAAAAAACGCGCTTGCTTAATAATTCCCGACATACTATGAAAATAAAGTATTATTTAATTGCCGCATTGTTTATTACTACCCTGCACTCGTGCGTGGTATTATCGCCAAAAAAATATAAAGCACTTGTTGCCGACCGCGATTCGCTGCAAAACCGCACCACCAACCTTGAGGCTACCGTAGCCGGACTGCAATCAGACACCGCCCGCCTGCACCGCGAGATAGCCGACCTGGAAAGCAAGCTACAGGCATTGAACGATAGTTATAATACACTCAACAACAATTATAATACGCTTAACAGTAACTACAACGCCAGCTCATCAAAAGTTTCGCAATTGTCTTCGGACCTGCAGGCGCGCGAAGAACGCTTAAAACAGGTAGAAGATATCCTGCACAAACAAGACGATGCCAGCAATGCCCTGAAAAATAAGTTACAGCAGGCACTGCTTGGTTTCCAGAACAGCGGCCTAACGGTTGATATCCGCAATGGAAAGGTATATGTGTCGTTAACGGATAAGCTACTATTCCCTTCGGGCAGTATTGTGATAGATGATAAAGGCAAGCAGGCTTTAAAGCAGCTGGCAGCCGTATTGAACAAGGAGCCGGATATTAACATTGCAGTTGAAGGCCACACTGATGATAAAAAGGTACTGAACCTGGGCCAGATTAAAGATAACTGGGATTTGAGCGTATTGCGCGCTACATCGGTAACGCGTTACCTTACCGAAACAGAAGGTGTCGATCCGCACCGCCTAACCGCTACCGGAAAAAGCCAGTACCAGCCCATCGACTCCACCGACAGCAACGAGGCCCGCGCCAAAAACCGCCGCATAGAGATTGTGCTATCGCCGAAGCTGGATGAGTTGTATAACCTCATAACTACTAAATAATCAGCCCGCAATTGACTTGCGAAGTTTCAAAAACTTCGCAAGTTTGTTAATAGTGAAGAGCAAACAGATTTACGAAGTTTTTAAAACTTCGTAAATCACGTGGATGTTTAAAAAGCATGAAACAGTACGCCATTATATCTGATATCCACGGCAATTCACTTGCGTTAGCCGCTGTGCTGGCAGATATCAATTCCCGTGGAATCACCGATATCATCAATCTTGGCGATTTCTTTTTCGGCGCACTTGAACCTGAAGCTACAGCGGAAATTTTGCGCCAACATCCTATAAACTGCATCACCGGCAATACGGATATTGATATATTAAACAATGTCGACAAAGATGGGATGAAACGTGTGCAAGCCGATCTTTCCACGCAAAGCATCGGATGGCTGAAAAGTCTGCCTGCAACTCTTTCGGTTGACGATTTGATCTTCGCTTGTCATGGTACGCCCGAAAGTAATAATGAATACCTGCTTGAAAAAGTAACCGAACACGGTGTTTTTGTTTATAACGATGAGGAACTGGTAGCAAAAACGGCCGCTATTAAAGATCGCATCATTTTATGCGGACACTCGCATGTGAACAGGGTGGTTTACTTGTCGAACGGAAAGATAATCGTTAATCCCGGAAGCGTGGGATTGCCGGCCTATTTGGGCAATGCGCAATACCGTTTTGCTATGGAATCCATGACACCGCATGCCAAATACGCCATCATAACCGTAAATGGTAATGACATCAGCATAAACCATATCAATTGTGCTTATGATTGGAACGCCGCATCTGAAGCGGCACGAAGAAATGGTAATGAAAACGCGGCGAAATTCCTGCTATACGGCCGTATGCCGAAGGATTTGCGTGTGGATTAGGTGGAAAGCGGACATTGATTTACGAAGTTTCCAAAACTTCGTAAATCTGTTATAAAGACTTTGCTTTCAGCCTTCAACTCAATCCACCCTCATCAATCACCTCCATCAGTGTATTATACAGCACAAATTTATTCTCATAACGCTGCTGATGGATAGTCTGGAACTTATTAAAGTGTTCCTTGTAAAACTTGTCGAAATTTTCACTTGTGGCGGCATTATACTGTACACAGCTGGTAACACCTTCATTAGGCGAGTCAACAACATTCAATATCCGGTACGAATCGAAAAATCCCGTCGCCAGTATGGCAGGAATATGTACGTCTTTCATCCAGTTGAGCCATTCCAGGTAGCTGGCTTCTTCAATAATTATGGTTTCGTTGTATACGAGCATAGGCAGCCCCCTCTAAATCTCCCCCGGTAGGGGAGACTTTTATTTTTTAAATGATGAATATCGAATATCCAACATCGAATGATGAACGTTGTTTTTCGATATTCGATATTCAACATTCGATGTTCGGTATTCTTAAGCCCTCCCTACCGGGGAGGGTTTGGGTGGGGCTTCTAACTCGTCGGCTGGTCCCCTCTCAATATCCTGAAACGTTTCCGGGCTTCATTTATCCATAAGCTGCCGGGGTAATCGGTTATTATTTTTTGGTAATAAGTTTTGGCCTGGGTTTTATCATTCAGTTGGTTCTCATAAATATCGCCAAGCATAAACACCGCATCGTCGGCCCACAAATTGTCAGGGTGAATTTCGTATATTTTTTTCAGGAGCTGTACAGCATCAGTATAATTTTTTTCCTGTATGTCTATGCGGGCTTTCGCCATTAATATATCATCGCTCAACGCATTACCGGGATATTTTAGGTCGATGCTATCCAAAGTTTGCACTGCTTTTTCCGGTTCCTGCGCAAAAATAAGCAGATCGGCACGGGCATATATTTTTAACGCGGCACCGCTGGTATCAGCTGCCAGGTTATCCGATATGAGCAGCGAAAGGTTAAGCGCATCATTAGCTATCAATTGTGACGTGGCGGCTTTCAGCACATCCAGCTCGCGCTTAGCCCAGTCAAAATCGCCGGTGTAATAAGCCATTTTAGCATTGCGGAATTTTGCATCCTGGCCGATATCGGTATTAGCGAAATCCCTTTCCACCTGCCCGTAAAGCAATATGGCGTCCCATTTATCATGGTTTACCAGGTACACATCGCCCAAGTCCAGCTTGCATTCGGCCAATGTTTCGGGCCTTACGTTTGGGATATTTATCACATCTTCCAGCAATTTTTGCGCCTCGGCGGTTTTGTGCAATTTAAATGCCTCAAGATTGGCCAGTCGTTGTATAGCGAATGCCGTATTTGCGTTTCGGCCAAATTCAGTTAACAGGTCGTTATAATCTTTTTCCAGTGCCAGCAAGTCTGCCTGTATGTATTTGCCCGATGTGATCTTTTCACTTTGGGTGTTGATGAGCTCAACTTTTGCCGGCAGGTAATAAGGGTTGTTGCGGCCTTTATCTATCAGGTATTGGTAACCGCGTACGGCTGCATCATAAGCCTGGTTGTTGAGCAAGGTGCGGCAAAGCTCATAAATACTGCCGCCATCGTCATTAGCACGGCGGTTTAAGGCCAATGCCTGGTTAAGCGCCTGGTCGAAATCTTTTTGCTGCAAAAATTGCCATATCAGCAGGTTTGCGTAGGTAGTTTGCTGCGGGTCCTTTTGCAGCCTTTTATATAGTGTTGTTTTCAGCATATCATAATCTGCCGCCCCCTCAAACACATTTGATAGCGTATTTTCTGCCTGGTTGAGATATTCAGGATTAGTGGCCAGGAAATTTAAATATTCTTCAACCAGGTTGGGCTTATCGCCTTTAAAGCGGTACAGGGTTATTAATTCATACGAAAAAAGGTGATCGTCTTTCAGGATTTTTCGCCCTTGCTCGAGCGTTTTTATGGCATAATCGATATTGGCGTTCTGGTAAAATTGCCCCGCCAGCATGGTAATGATATTGGCATCGGCAGGTAAGTTGGCCAGCATATCGTCATATAGCTGTTTGGCTTTATCGGCATTACCGTTTTGCGTATAAATGGTACCCAGGGTCATGGCATAAGTTTCGTTGCCGGGGTATTTATGCTGCATTTTTTTGGTGATGGCCTCAGCCTCGTCGAATTTTTTTAGGCTGATGAGGCATTTTACATAATTAGGATAATAGGTTTCATTATCACTTTTGTATAATTTCTGGTAAATGTCGAGCGCCTTTTGTTCATCGCCGTTTTCAAGGTATTGGGCCGCCAGCTGCACTTCATCGCCCTGGGCCACGGCCTTATTAAAGCTGCCAAAAGCAATAAATAAAATAAATATTATTATCCGCCTCATGTTCATCAAAAATACTTATATAAAATTTATATTTTTAGGTAGCGTAATATTAACAAGCTGGGCAGCCGTAAAATTGTAGTGACATTGATATAGCTAATAGTTAATTTATCTAATTTAACCTGATTAATAGATTAAGCCCGGTTTAAACAATGTTTAGGCGTTATTTTGTATTATTTCTTTTGCCCCTGATTGCAATGCTCCATTGGTCGTGCGTGGGTAATAATGTGCCGGTAATACCTATTAATAACTTTTTCAGGGCGCCGCAGAAAAACCAGTTCAAAATTTCGCCCGATGGCAAATATGTCGCGTACCTGTCGTCGTACAAAGAAAAGCAAAACCTTTTTATCCGTTCGCTTGCCGATGGGAAAGAACGTGTAGGTACAACCTTCGATAATTACTCGGTACACGATTATTACTGGACATTTGATAACCAGATAATTTTTACCCAGGACATTATAACAGCCGACCAGTTTAACATTTACGCGCTCGACGTTTCAACGCTAAGCGTACATAAATTATTATCAGAAGATAAGGTTAAGATACGCATACTCAACCGCGACCGCTATGAGCATGATATTATAACCGTTAGTATGAACAAACGCGACCCGGCAAACTTTGATATTTACAGGCTAAATACCAAAACCGGCGAACTGAAGCCATACCTGGTAAACCCGGGGAATGTTACGGAGTGGTTCCCTGATGCCGATGGTAAGATACGCCTGGAAAAAGAATCGGACGGGGTTAACGAAAGTATACTTTACCGGCCTGATGATCATACGCCTTTCAAACGTATTATCGTTAACAATTTTAAAAACAGGGTTGAACCGATAGCCTTTACCGGCGAGAAAAATTATTTCTACGCGCTTTCAAACGTTAACCGTGATAAAACCGCCCTGGTTGAGATAGACGCTGAAACCGGCAATGAAGAAAAGGTGGTTTATGAAAACGATAAAGCCGACATAACGCAGGTTGGCTATTCAAAAAGCAGGCATAGGCTTGATTATGCCGCCTGGGATGATACTTTGCCGCAAATTCATTTCCTGAATAAGGATATGGAAGCGATACATAATAGTATTTCGGCAAAATTGAAGGGGTATGTGGTACGGATAGTTGACAAGGATACATCCGAAGACCGGTTTATTATCAATACATATACCGACCGCGACCCCGGATCATTTTACTTATACGAGCGGGACGGTGGAAAATTGACCAAATTAGGCGATATTAATACATGTATCCATCCCGATAGCATGTGCCATATGAAACCTATATCATACCAGGCAAGCGATGGCACTTTAATAAACGGGTATCTCACGCTTCCTAAGGGGGAAGATACCACCAATCTGCCGGTAGTGGTTATGCCACACGACTGGCCTTTCGGGCCAAACAGCCGCAATTCATGGGGCTATAACCCCGATGTGCAATTTTTGGCGAACCGTGGTTACGCAGTATTCCAGGTTAATTACAGGGGATCGACGGGTTATGGGAAGGCTTTTCACAATGCCGGCTTTAAACAGGTAGGCGGGAAAATACAGCAGGACATTACCGACGGCACCCACTGGCTTATTAAAAATAAAATTGCCGACCCCAAAAAAATAGCCATATTCGGCGGGGGCTTTGGTGGGTTCTCGGCACTTTACGGCGTATCTTTTCATCCGGGATTGTACAATTGTGCAATTGTGCAGTACGGGTTGATCAACTTTTTTACTTATATAAAAGATGCACCACCGTATTTTAAACCGATGCTGCAAATGACCTACGAAATGGTTGGCAACCCCGAAACGGATGCCGAGCAGTTGCGGGCTATTTCGCCGGTATTTCACCCGGATAAAATTAAAGTGCCTGTAATCATATTCCAGGGTGCAAAAGACCCACGGGCAAACATTAGTGAGCTAAACCAGTTTGTAATTGAACTGCGCAAGCGGAACGTACCCGTATATTATTATTTAAAAGATAATGAACGCGCCTTTTTCAGGAATGAGCATAACAGGATGGAAATGTATAGCGAGATAGAAAAATTCCTGGCCAGCAATATGCCGGCAAAACGCTGATACACATTTTAATGAAGCCACAGCATAGTGTTTACCGGAAGAACTTTTCGCTCATAATCGCTTTTTTTGCGCTCATATCGGTGTCGCTTGTCATCGGGTTATTTATTTCGTATAACCTCACTTCAAAATATGTGGATAATGAATTTTCTTCGAAAAAAGGCGATATACTGGAAGAAACCATCAAGCCTTATACCGATTTTTTCTCAAACCAGATACCCCAAATAACATCATACCAGGGTTATTTGACCAATTCTTCGGCTGCCAGTTTCTCAGATTCGGTTTTTCTTAATTATCCTTTTGTTAAAATGATTGATTTTTATGAAATAGCCATCTCGAGCAAAGCAGGCCGCAATAATAATGGCAATAACCTTGATATCTCACTCCGGTCTGTGTACCAGTACCGGCTGAAGCATGCCGTACTAAATGCCATTCAATTGCATAACACTGCCGTACAAGAGGATTTTAACGATATGGCCGGAAAGCTAAACGACTATATAGCTAATGTCGATACCTCGCGGGAATCGACGCGGGATGAACAATTCAAAACCTTTTGGGATGTTAAGCCCAACAAGATTAGTTACATGAATATTTTGCGGCGGCAGGATGTAAAAATATACCGCGATATGCAGGACCACTACGAACCGGGGGTAGTGTACCAGCAAAATATGATGACTTTTATGCTCGATCCGCGTGTACTGAAAATCAAAAATACTAATACGGAACTTTACCAAAACATAACCATAAAGCCGGTATGGTATTACCCGCTTGGCATTAACCCGGATAATACTAAAACTGCCGAAATACCCTTCCCTGGCGCTTTTGCCAATTATAAGCTATACTTTACATCGGCGCGGGGTTATTTAACGGCAGAGGCCAACAGGCGTTTTTTGCCAATTGGCGGAATAATTGTGCTGATATACATCTTCCTGATGCTAATAGGTTATCTCATATACCGTAACCTTAAGGTAAACCTGCGCTTGTTTAAGCTGCAATATGATTTTATTAACAATTTTACACACGAGTTTAAAACGCCGGTAAGTGTAATAAAAATAGCAGGATCGAACCTGAAAGGCGGCGGTGAATTGAGCGAGCGGCAACTGAAACATTACGGCAAAATACTGGATGAAGAAGCCGATAAGCTGAATGAGCTGATGAACAAGCTGCTATCGTTCACCCAACTGGAAAATAAATCTATCGACATAAAAAAAGAAGAAATAAACTTAAAGGAATTTGTAAAAAGATATATCGATAGCTTTAAAATGAAATACCCCGACTTTAAGCTGGATGCTGATATAAAAAATGTTAAAACTATTCACAGCGATCCGGTATTATTAGGGAGTGTTTTTCAAAACCTGATGGAGAATGCTTATAAGTATTCGCATCCGCAAAAAAAGGAGCTGCATGTTACCGTGACACGCGACAGGCGCGATAACATCGTTTTTATATTTACCGATAAAGGCATAGGTATACCAAAAAGCGAATTAAATAATATATTTAACAAATTTTACCGCATCGAGAACAAATACAACCAGAATGGTAGTGTTGGGCTTGGTTTGGCATTTTGTAAAGAGTTAGTTAATTTTATGGACGGGGAGATAACCGTAAGCAGTAAGATTGATGAAGGATCTGAATTTACGGTTACGCTGCCAAACGACAATTGATCATGAGTAAAGAAATAAAGATAGCGCTGGCTGAGGATGACGAAAACCTGCGTTTTTTAGTTGCAGAACGCCTGCAGCTTGAGGGGTACAAAGTTTTTGAAGCCAGCAATGGCGATGATGCCGAAGCTGTTATTTTAGAGGAACAGCCGGATATTGTATTGCTCGACTGGATGATGCCCGGTAAACAGGGATCGGAAGTTTGCGAAGCAGTGCGTGGCAAAGGCTATGATAAGGTGATTATTATGATGACTGCCAAAGGCCAGGATGTTGACAAGATAGCGGCCTATAATTTCGGCGTTTCGGACTACATCACCAAGCCATTTAATATGGATGTGCTGGTGGCCATGATCGATAACAAGATCAAATTCACAATGAACAGTGAAAAGTCCGAATCGTACAAGTTTGCCAATATGGAGCATTTGCCAAATACGCACCTGCTGGTAAAGGATGGCAAAAAGATAGAGTTGACCATACTGGAAAACAGGATATTGCTATATTTTCTGAAAAACCAGAACAAGGTTATTAACCGCGAGGAGCTGATGATGGAAGTTTGGGGCTACAACGCCGATGTAAATACCCGTACGCTGGACATGCATATTGTGCGCCTCCGCAAAAAGATCGAAAATAATCCCGATTCGCCGCAGTACCTGCAAACGGTGCGGGGTATTGGCTACAAGTTTGTGTATGGGGGGTAGGCCCCACCCAAACCCTCCCCGGTAGGGAGGGTTTAAAAAGTGTCTTTCAAAAGGATACATAAAAGTCTCCCCTACCGGGGGAGATTTAGAGGGGGCTTGTAGCTTACGAAAGATACTTCCCAACAATCGGCATCCTTCTTCCCATGCCAAACGCCTTTGGCGAAACGCGCAAAATAGGTGGTGTTTGGTAGCGTTTATGCTCGGCCTGGTTAATGAGTTTTAGTGTGCGGCGTACTGTTGCTTCGTCGTAACCCATGCGGATGATTTGGGTGGATGACCGGCGGTTTTCTACATATTCGGCTATTATCTTATCGAGTACATCATATTCAGGCAACGAATCAGTGTCTTTTTGATCAGGCCTTAACTCAGCCGATGGCGGTTTAATAATGGAATTTTCAGGGATAATTTCGCCATTACGATTAATGTACCGGGCCAGTTGGAAAACCTGCGTTTTGTATACATCGCCAATTACGGAAATACCCCCGCACATATCGCCGTATAGGGTACCATAACCTACCGCCGCTTCACTTTTGTTGGATGTATTCAGCAAAATATAACCGAACTTGTTGCACATAGCCATCAGCACCACCGCACGACTGCGCGATTGAATATTTTCCTCGGCAATATTAAAGGGAAGGTTTTGGAATTGCGGCTGCAACGATGCTTCAAATGCCTCGGTTATACTTTTTATCTGGATGATCTCATGTTTGCAGCCCAGGTTTTTTACCAGGTCTTCGGCATCCTTTAACGAATGATCGGTTGAAAAGCGCGAGGGTAGCAACACTGCCATCACGTTCTCAGCGCCCAAAGCCTCCGCAGCGAGAGCACATACCACCGCCGAATCGATACCGCCGGATAATCCCAGTATGGCCTGGCTAAAGCCTGATTTATAAAAATAATCCTTTATGCCTAATATAATGGCGTGGTGAATTTGCTCTATGTCGCATGCGCGTTCTTCCAAAACCGTTGTTGGTTGTTGAGGAATTATGCTGGCATCGTTATTTAAAACATAGTAGGTTAGCGCTTCTTCAAAATAGGGCAGTTCATCAACCAAATTCCCCGCATTATCAAATACCAGCGAGCCGCCGTCGAAAATAAGCTCGGTTTGTGCGCCCACATGGTTCACATAAAATAGCGGCAAATTGTAGCGGCTTGCATTATCCTTTAAAATAGCAATCCGTTCCTCATCGTGCCGGTAGGAGAATGGCGAGGCTGCTATATTGATCATTACATCAGGCTTTTGCTCAATCAGAATATCCATCGGCCGGGTGATGTAGAGCGGGTTTTCTATGGTATTCCACAAATCTTCGCAAATGGTTAGCGCTATTCGCTTTCCTTTAAATTCAATGCAGTTAAATTCGGTTGAAGGCTCAAAATAACGGTACTCGTCAAAAATGTCATAGTTCGGCAACAACGCTTTGTTTACTATGGCTTTTACTTTTCCATTCTCAATAAAAAAAGCCGAATTGCTTAATTCCTTGCCTTCGGGCTTGTGGTTGGGGATAGGTACGCCGATAATACAGGCAATATCGGTACAAACAGCAGCTATTTTTTTGGCTGCATCATCGCACAGGCCGATATACTCATTCAGCTCTAAAAAGTCGCGCGAAGGATAGCCACACACGCATAACTCGGCAAAAACAATAAGGTCGGCGCCGTTTTGGCGGGCCTTGTTAATATGATCGATGATCTTAGCTGTATTCGATTCGAAATTACCGATATGATAATTTAACTGCGCTAATGCAATTTTCATGATTTGGACAGATAGTGAAGAAACAATCATGAGCTACAATTTAAAATAACAAAAACAGCTCATGATCGCTTCATCTCCATTAAAAAATAAATTACTGTGATGAAAAAACCTAATTTTGCTCAAAGTATAAAAATGATAAGTACTGCGAACAAAACAAGGCAAATTTACCTATTTTTTTTGACAGGGCTGTTGCTCGTGTCGTGTAACCGTCATAAAAAGGTTGACGTGAGCAACATACACCTGGATGTTACCATACAGCGTTTTGACAAGGATTTTGATTCGATGCGGTACAAACCGATGGCTATACAAGCTGCCTTCCTACAAAAAAAATACGGCATATTTTACAAGGATTTTATTGAGCAGATCATACAGGCGGGTAAGATAAACGATACCTCGTATTTTCAAACGCTGCGTGAAATGTTTAAAGGGAAGCCTTATCTTGATCTGAAACATGATGTCGATTCGGTGTACCCCAATACCGACGAACAAAACGCCGAGCTGACGGATGCCTTCAAGCGCATTAAATATTATTTTCCGCAACAGCAACTGCCTAAGGTTTACGCTTATTTTTCGGGGTTTGAATTGCAAAGAACGATTGGCAATGATTATTGCGGAATCGGGCTGGATTGCTTTTTAGGGGCAAATTCACGTTTTTATCCGGCGCTGACGAAAGTTTTCCCCCATTATTTGTCCCAGTTTTTTAAGCCTGATAATATTGCGCCGCGAACGGTTGAAGCCATTATCCGCGAAGATATGTTCCCCGAACATGATGATGACAAGCCGTTGCTGACGAAAATGATATACAATGGCAAGATTATGTACATGATGGACCAGGTATTGCCGGATGTGCCCGACTCGACCAAGATCGGTTATACCGCCAGGCAAATGCAGTGGTGTAACCAGTTTGAAGGCAGCATATGGGGCTATTTTATGGAGCAGAACCTGTTATATGAATCGGATTATAATAAAATCCAGGAATATGTTTCGGTAGCGCCATTTACACCAGGCCTGGGCGAGCACAATGAATCTGCGCCAAAACTCGGCATTTGGGCCGGCTGGCAGATTGTAAGAAAATACATGGAAAAGCACCCGGAAATTACCCTGCCGCAGCTCATGGCCGAAACTGATGAGCAAAAGATATTAAACGGGTCGGGGTATCATCCGAAGGATAATAGTAGTGGTGAGTAGTTGATGCAAATTATATATTTAAGTTGTCATGCTGAACGCAGTGAAGCACCTTTGCTCATATATCGCGAACTATACATGGCGGTTAGGCATAGTTTAAAGGTTCTTCACTTCGTTCAGAATGACAGGGTAATTTGATATAAAGGAACAATAAAATGTATGATGGGTAACTATTAATCCCTATGTTTAAAAACACCAAACAACTTAACAACCTCTTTTTCCCTGAACGCAAAAACATCCTTTAGCTGTTTAGCTACCAATAATGTATTGGCCAATCTGCCGATAACGCCGTATGGTATAGCGTAGTTCACCATATCGGTCATCAATACTCCGCCTTTAACTTCTTTAAAATGATGCTGGTGGTGCCATAACGCATAAGGGCCGAAACGCTGCTCGTCTACAAAATAATCACCTTCCTTTACATGAGTGATCTCGGTCATCCAGTTCATTTTTATGCCGAATATGGGTGTTATTTTATAGGTGATGATCATTCCGGGATATATTTTGGCATGCTCGTCATGATCGGAGGTAACCACAAACTTCATCTCAGGCGGGGTGATCTTTGATAAATTAAGCGGCGACGAGAAAAAATCCCAGGCTTCGGCCAAAGGGATGGGAAGGTATTGCTCAAATTTTAGTTGATATGTCTTCACTTAGCTACAATGTGCAAACAAGCTAATTGTTTTGGATTATTATAAATCCTTTTCAACACCTGCCCGCATCCACACCAACAGTTTTGTAAAGCCAAATTTTTCATAGGCTTTTATAGCCGGCAGGTTATCGTGGTAAACCTCCAGCCGCATTTCTGTGATGTTTTGCGAAGCAGCCCACTGCTTTAGGTGATCAATTATTTTACCGTTAACACCTCGTCCACGATATTCGGGCTCAACAAACATGAAGCCCAAATAGGCATGCCGGGCATGTTTCAAATAAACTTTCGAATCCTCTATCCGTGCATAACCGCTGCCGATAACTCGTCCGTCGGCTTCGGCAACCGCTAGTTCAATGTTTGGCGCAGGTATCATCGCGGCCAGGTCGTAATAATGGATCTCGCCTTCTTTTAATGTCGGATCAAAGGGCCGTTCGACAGTAATAATCCCCTGCTCGAAACGGTAAAGTGTTTCGAGGTCGTTGGTAGTAGCACTTCGTATGATTATCTCATCCATTTTAGGAAAGATCGGGTTTATTTTAGGCGGCTTGCCAGTAGGACCAGCAATTCGTTAAAATCCTTCTCGTCGTAACCCATAGATTGGTAAATGATCTTGCCATCCTCGCCGATAACAACAGTTCGCGGTATGTACTGTGTGGCGTACAAGGCGTAAATTTTCCTGTCTGCATCCGGCAGCATCGGGAAAGTGTAGTGGTTCTGTTCCTTAAAAGGCAGCGTTTTATCCCAATTTTCGGCACGGTCAAAAGCAAAAAGCGCGAATTTGGGATTGTCTTTATATTTTTCCCATATCTCTTTTTGTACGCGGGGCAATTCCAGGCGGCAGGGCGGGCACCAGGTTGCCCAAAAATCAAGTACAACAATTTTGCCTTTATAATCAGCCAGGTTGGCGGTTTTTTTCTTGTCGAGATAGAAATTAAAGGTGGGAGCGGGATCGCCTACCTTTGTGTGGGTAGTAGTGTCGGTTTGCTGCGCCCTGCTCAAAAACGGGGCAAATAATACCAGCAAAAGCGGGAATAGCTTTTTCATGTCGATGTTTTTCGCAAGATAAAAAACACCGCAATAAATCAGGTCATACTATTGCACAATTTTATTGGCGCAGTACGAGCTGGCAAACGCTTCGGGTTTAGCCTTAAACACAAAACCCATGCTCAGGATGTAACCCATTGCTTCATGCAAAGCCTGGTTCGATTTAAACATCGGGTTGGTGTTAATGTCGGCGTGAACTTCCAGGTCTACCTCATACAGATCAAGCAGGTCGCACAATTTGTAGGCAATGTCGATAGATTTCTGCACTTCGGTAAGCATGCGTTCTTTAATGCTCATTTTTTGCGAGGTGCGTTCCTGGTGGATAAACATAAAACCGCCGCGTGCTTCGCGCAAAAAAACAATAACCGTAGCAAAATCGGTTACGTTGCCTTTTACCTGCGAGTCGGTGCCGATGCAAACTTTTAGCTTGTTACCGAGCAGGCTTTCACGCTCAATGGCCCGCTCAACTTCTTCAATAATGGGCGATTGGATGATCTCGCCGCTGAATTTTCTCCAGGTCATAATAATTATTTTAGGTGAATAATGATGACCCGTTAATGTCGAATTTCGAATGTGCGATTTCGAATTTACCGCTATCTATACATGAGATTTTTCAACATTTGTTACAAGTCAATAAAAATAAGCGATAAGCTTTCACAATAACGTTAAAAGCGTGTGATTTATTTGTTAACAATATAATGATTATTAACAGTTTAAATAAATAATTTGTAACCCATTGTAGCTGATTTTAGACTGTGAAGTTTAAGAAAATACTTGCGCTCGTGTTACATGCCAGGCTGCTATAAAGCATTCAATGTGAAACCGGGTAACAAAATGTACCGGCCTGATAATTTAAGGGTGAAGATTTGGTAAATGTTGAGACCATATATTCAATACCGGCGCAACCTCACGTTGGCAGGTTAGATTTTTAATTTTCGGTTACTTTAACTAACGATTGGTATTAATATTAAAATAACCGATCATGAATACTAAAGCTTATGCAATATTACTCGGCGCAGTTGTGATAATCGGTTTTGCATTTATAGGTGATATTTTATTTCACGATCCTGTGCTGGTAAGCCGACGGCCAAAAGTGGTTTACCTGGACCTTGATAGCATGCGCGAAGCAAGCAATGACATAATAGATACACTGCACGGTCCGTCAGTAGAAAAAATATTCCCCGCAAATCATCAAAATACAAAGAGCGGTTCTATTCCCTGGGCCGACACGTATCTATGTCATTCTTTTAGCAATGCTGATTCATTATCAGGCGATACGTTGATCTTATTACTTGACACAAAAACAGATAATAGCCTATATAAAATAGAGGAGCCCGATGAATACTGGACCGGTTTGAAAAAAGCATCCCGGTTTAGAAAATGCAGGATTGTAGTGCCGGAAGAACAGCTTGAAAGAATAAAGAGAGCACGATACAAATACACAAGCGTGACACTCATAACCGACGACGACTAAAATAAAATGAATTGTTGTTGGTGTTTAAAAACGGGACAGATTATCTATATTAGCCATACCAATTACTTTTTACAAAGCATTTTATCACATGATCATCCTCTTTTTTATAATTATTATTTTGCCAATAATCATCGGTTTGGTTGCCGGTTACTTTGTGGCGCTGCTTGTTTATAATAAGTTGTTAAAGGCTGGCAGCAAATATCCCAAAACCATACGGGTGATAACTTATATCATCACGTTTTTATTGGTCACCGGGACCATTTTTGTGCTTATAAATGATAACCTTCGGTTTGAGCGATAAGGATCTATTGCTTCTTTCAGTTTGATGACGCCTTATCAGCCACTCAGCAAACAGCAGGTTTACTACAAAACCCATCCATGCATCTATCCTGTATAAACTTATGGTGTCGAAACAAAATAATCCCCCTATAATAATCTTCCACAAACGTAAGCTTACTGCAGAAAGCGTAAGCGCATAACTCCTTATCATGAATTGTTTGTGCTTTACAAAATTCCGCTTTTTAACTTCGGCTATCGCCCGGTAGGTAAACCAGAACCAAAGGGAATCCAATATCACAAAAGCTATTTTTACCTGTAACCCGCCGTTAGCATAAATGGCCATGATCATGGCCGCAGGGAAATTTACAAGCAGGATATCGTAAGCATAAATTTTACCCATCAGCCTGTGGATGTTCCTGTGCTCTTTTAATATCGTATTGGAGAATTGGGTAAACCCGGCCATCAAGGCAAAAGAAACGGAAAATACATGTGTGTAAAAAGCTATCTTCCAGGGCAGTATATGAATGTAATCCTGTTTAAATTGAAGGAAGCCGATATTGTCCTGCATGGGCAAGTAGCGGATTATACCCTGAAGCATCAGGAATGTTGCAACGCTCAGCAGCAGGTAAACAAAAATATTTCTGAATATGAATTTCGCGGTTTCCAGGTAATTGGGGCTTAATGCCCAAATTTACTATTTTATCGAATAGCTCATCAATCCCTCAGATATATTAACACCCGATGTATCAACGTAGAACATCTCAATTATACCTATGCCTTTCACCATAAAATAATCATATGTTGCGTAAGTATAATAACCCTCACCGCTGCTGTATTGCAGGTACACTTTTGAGTGGCTAACACCTGTATAGGTAACACCTTCAACTGTGAGGTTGATATTTTGCTCAACAATTTGCCCGGCGAAACGTGCTTCCAATCCATTTATATGGCCCAGGTTATTCGCTTTTGCCATCCACGTGCTGTTTAATGCTGTGGTATCATTAAAGTAATATTGGTTAACCGTATCGGCGGATGCAATGGTTAGCTTGTTGTATATATGGTTGTTTTGCGAAAAATAACAGGTGGCATCAGGAAACTTATGCGACTGAAAGCTATTTAATCCTTCGTAATAAGTTTCACCATACAACAATGCCGAAGTGCCCGTCATGGTTAAAGTTAGCGTGTCGCTTATATTATTTTGGGTGTAATTATATTTCCAGTAAGAGCCTTTTGTAACGGGCTGATAACTATTACTGGTTGCTTTAACGGCAGGTGACGGCGTAACGGTATTGTCGAGCTTACAACCTGCAAATAATAGCAGTACAATGGCGTATAAATATATGCGGGGATAAATAGTTCTTTTCAATTTTTTGAGGGTGTTAGAATTCATATGTTCACCATAACATGGCAAAAATTAGTCCCCCTATAGCAGATCAGCGTGTAATACTCACACCTTTGAGGAATACCTTGATTATATGGATATTGACAATGAAAAATGACGTAATATGACATTTGAAGGCATAACTATTTGAATAAAAAATGCCCATAACGAAAAAGATTTCTTAATAATGATGTAAATGCAGGGCGTTTTGTCATTTAAGGAATACATTTTTTGCGTTTAATGCATAGGCAGGATTTATGGATTATAAATTAAATTGATCCGATATTGTGGTGGTTACAACGTGTATGTTTAGCGGTTTAAATTACCGGTAAACGGATGCCGATTGTATTTCCCATATCACATATTGGGGTGATAATAATTCCTCAATTAAAGGCTATTCCAAACTTAAATCCGGCCACATCCGGATATAATTTACAACTGTATGTATCACAATTGTTAAATAAAATTCTGATTTGATTTATGTAGCTTGCATTGCCAATTTAAACTAATGTACTACATCAATTTCCGGGAACGTTACCGAAACTACCGGACTTTACTATAAATAATATAAAATGAAAAGGCTTACTGTATTGATCGCCATATTATTGGTGGTTTTTGGATTGAATCGTACCACTGCGCAGGTAACGGATTCGATATTGATACAACCCGATGTGCCGCAATATGGCAAACCGTTTAAAAAAGTGCCCGACCGCCGCGATGTCAGCATTTACCAGGTAAATATCCGTTCATTTAGTGCCAACGGCGATTTTAAAGGCGTTATCGCCCGGCTTGATTCCATTAAAGCGCTTGGCGTCAACGTGGTTTACCTGTTGCCGATATACCCGGTTGGTGTGCTCAAAGCATCAGGCTCGCCTTATTGTGTACAAAACTACCGCGCCATTAACAAAGACTTTGGCTCCCTGGATGACCTCCGCGCACTGATAGACGGTGCGCATAAACGTGGAATGGCCGTAATGCTGGATTGGGTGGCTAATCATACCTCGTACGATAACCCCTGGACGAAAAATAAATCGTGGTATTTGCAGGATAGCGTGGGCAATATTATTAGTCCGCCTAAATTTCACTGGCCCGATGTGGCGCAGCTGAATTTCAAAAACGCCGATATGCGCATGGCCATGATAAAGAGTATGAAATACTGGGTGCTCACCGCCAATGTGGACGGTTTCCGCTGCGATTACGCCGATGGCCCCCCGGCCGACTTCTGGGTGCAGGCGATTGACTCGTTGCGAAACATCAAAGGCCATAAACTACTGATGCTGGCCGAAGGTAACCGCAAAGACCTGTTTCCCGATGGGTTTGATTATAATTTCGGATTTGAGTTTTATGGTAACCTGAAAAGGGTGTACCGCAGGGGTAAATCGGTGCTATCTATCGATACAATAAACAAATTAGAATATCAGTATGCCGTTGATGGCCAGCAAATGGTGCGTTACACTACCAACCACGATGTGAACAGTTCCGACGGAACGCCGCTGCAATTATTCGGCGGACAAACCGGCTCGATGGCGGCGTTTGTGGTGATAGCTTATATGAAAAGCGTACCGTTTATTTACGGCGGGCAGGAAGTAGGCCTCACCACGCGGCTGCTGTTCCCATTCACCAAAAGCAAAATCGACTGGACGCCAAACCCGCAATTGACCAACGAATATAAAAACATTATCGCCTTCCGCAACAGCAGCGAAGCCATACGCCGTGGGGAATTGACCAGCTTTAGCACGGCAGATGTTTGCGCTTTCGTTAAACAACTCGGTAATAAAAAAGTGCTGGTTGTTTCCAATTTGAGGAATAAGGCCGTTGAGTTCCCGGTACCGGCAACACTTGTTAATTCCAAATGGAAGAATGTATTTATCGACGGTAAAACCCTGCTGGGCAATACCATAGAACTAAAACCATATCAATACCTCGTATTTAAAAATTAAAACCTGCAATATGTATAAACGCATCCGTATCATTTTACTTTGCGCCGCCTGCCTGTTTGCTGCGCAAATGGTTAAAGCCATAACCATTACCCGTGTTGAGCCTGCCAACTGGTGGGTAGGCATGAAGAACCACCAATTGCAGGTAATGGTTTACGGGCCGGGCATTGGCAAATCTACATTGGAGGTTGCCTATCCCGGTGTTAAGGTAAAACAGGTTGTAAAAACGGATAACCCCAATTACCTGTTCGTTTATCTCGATATTTCGGCCACTGCCAAACCCGGCAATGTGCCGCTGCATTTTACCAACGGTGGCGAAAAGCTAACCTATAACTACCCGCTTTGGGCGCGAACACACGAGATCGGCGCGCAGGGATTTGACCCATCTGACGTATTATACCTCATCACACCCGACCGCTTTGCCAACGGCAATCCCGGCAATGACAACCTCGACAGCGTGGTGGCCAACCGTCAAAATCCTAATGCCCGTCACGGCGGTGATTTGGCCGGCGTAGCCCAGCATATGGATTACTTGAAGGATTTAGGCATTACTACCGTCTGGCTTAACCCTATACAAGAGAATAGGATGCGTGGCGGCTCTTATCATGGCTATGCCATTACCGATTTTTATAAAACAGACCCAAGGTTTGGTACGAACGAGGAATTCAGGCAATTAGTGAGGGATGGTCATAAAAAAGGTTTGAAAATGGTGATGGACATGGTATTTAACCATTGCGGCAGCTCGCACTGGTGGATGAACGATCTGCCGGCCAAGGACTGGATAAACGACAGCGCCAAATTTGTACAAACCACCGGCAACACCGTATCGGTAATGGATATACACGCTTCCAAAACCGAACGGGAGCGTTTCCTCGACGGCTGGTTCTCGCGCGGCATGCCCGACCTCAACCAGCGCGACCCGCTGCTGGCCACTTACCTCATCCAGAACAGCATTTGGTGGATAGAATATGCGCACATCGACGGCATACGGCAGGACACTTATTCGTACATGGATTTTGATTTCCTTTCGCGCTGGTGCAAGGAGGTGAACGACGAATACCCCAACTTTAATATTGTTGGTGAAACCTGGTACAGCAAAACCGCTTCATCCGCCTGGTGGCAGCAGAACTCCAAACTCGACGGCAAAAATTCCCACCTGAAAACATCAATGGATTTCTCGCTTACCTTTACCGCACAGGCCGCGTTCGACAGTAAAACGGATAAGGATTACCTCACCAGCATTTATGAGGATATTGCCCAGGATTTTGTTTACCCCGACCCTTATCATTTGCTGATATTTTTGGATAACCACGACATGAGCCGCTTTAACCACGAAGGCGAAACCGACCTGAAGCGCTACAAGCAGGGCGTTGCATTTATATTGACCACGCGCGGCATCCCGCAGATCTATTACGGCACCGAAATACTCATGACCGGCACCAAAGAAGAAGGCGACGGCCGCCTGCGTAAGGATTTCCCCGGCGGCTGGCCCGGCGATACAACCAATGCCTTCACCAAAGCCGGCCGCACCCCCATGCAAAACGAAGCCTGGGACTATATGCAAAAACTGCTGCAATGGCGCAAAACCAGCCCGGCCGTAACCCAAGGCACATTAGTACATTATATGCCTGGCCGCAGCAACGTATATGTGTACGCCCGCATAAAAGGCAAGCACACCGTACTGGTAATGCTCAACAGCGCATTAGCCGATAAAACCGTGCAAATGGCCCGCTTTACCGATGTTACCACCAGCTACACCAAAGGGCGAGACGTAATAACCGGGCAGGTTGTGGATATTACCAAAAGCGTTACCGTGCCGGGTAAGGGGGAGTTGGTTTTGGAGTTGGAGTGAGGGAGGTGTTCATTATGAACGCTTGAACGCTGTTTTTTTGCGTGAACAGGTAACCTGCTATAATACAGTATTTTGCATAAACCCCGTGAACGCCGTGAACACTAACACTGCTGCAAATCAATAGTTTAAACTTTTTTGGAACGTTCATTCCGTGAACACTCTATTCAAAAATTTGCGGGAAGTTTCCAACGGAAATAGTTACCGGAGTGAGTTTTTGGGAAATAGAGTTTAAAATTGTCACGGGTACTTAGCTTGCTTGCGCTAAATACTCGCTGTAGTGGACAGTCTTAAATAATTACATGTTTTTTTAACTTGTAAAAGAAATCGATTAACGAAAAAATGATTACTAAGTAAAATATACTTACATTGATGTGCAGGACAACCGACGAAAGAATTGTGAATAGAGACAATAATAAGGTAATTGAAAAAACATTAACATTAATCTTAATTTTTTTCAGAATCTTTAAATTGACAGTGTAACTCTTTTTTACAATTCGCAGCCATAACACGAAGCATAAAAACAAATACAATAACAAGATGTAGTAAAACGGCAATATTTCACTATTGATTTTTAATTGCCAAAATGCATTGAAAAGAATTAAACTTCCTGGTTGGCTATTTAAATAAGTTTGATGCATATCGCTCCCTCCTTCTAAATCACCAATAATAATGTATCTGTTTTTTAAAAATTGGTTAAAGATTTTTGAGGGTGCAATAGAATTCAAATCGTCAATTGACGAAACTAATGATCCTAACTCAAGGTCATCGTAACCATTCATTAATATGTTGTTTTCGGCTCTGATATATAAATTATCAATTTGTGTATTAAACGAAATTCCTTTTTTTTGAAAGTAAGTAAATAATTTAAAGTTTTTTGTGTTACATTTTTCAATGTCTTGATACATCTTAAGCGGAACAAGGTCATCGTCACTTATGCTGTATAATGGCATTTTATATATGGCCCCATTGTGTAAAATAACAGAAGCAGTAGCAGCCCGTAATCTTAAACTATTTTTACTATTGATATCGTCAGTTGTGTTTACAGTCAAGAATTTATCTCCCAAACTATTGGCTGCCTTTTTTAATTCTAAATCATCTCCGGTAGTGTCGGAGAAATTGACATCACATAAAACATATTTAACCTGATTCCCATTTTGAACAATGTAGTTAAATAATTTAATTAAATATTTCCTATTCGTAATAACCTTTTTTTCAGAGTCTATGCCTTTTATAGGAAGTAGAAATTTGGATCTTGAAACATCAATATATACAAACTCGTTTTGAGCTGGATGTTTGTCTAAGTTAATTGTCGTTTTGGTTATTGCGATCCATTTTTGGATCGTTGCATCAAAACCCATATTGATAGGGTACGCCATCCATAAAAATGTTGATGTCAATAATACAAAACCTAATACCGCAATTCTTATAAAGGTATTTTTGAGTATAGCCATGCTGGCGATTTTGTTTGTAACAAATATTGAAATCTCATAAATAATTACTTGTCAAAGTACAGCGATAATTAGCTAATCAAAATTAAAAGATCGCGATCTTTAGGATTTCATATAGTAGTTTATTTATTATTTTTTAGGTTGCTGCTTTGGGTATCGGCTATTAGGTTAAGTAAGTTGGTTTTCCTTTAAATGCTCTTTATTGTTCTAATACCCAACTCCCATTGAGCAAAGACCAAACCTTCCCATCTGTTTTACTGATGGCTTTAGCGATTGTTTGATCTTCAGATTGAAGAATGTAATAATCATTATCTTCGCGTGTTAGATATAGTTGCTTTCGGTCTGTTGAATTTGTCTTCAAAAAGTATTCACATCTTTTACGGCCCTCCGCAAAAAAATAAATGTAAAGATAGAATTGCGATGAAAATACTTTTGTGTTTGGATAAGGGTCTGTAGGATTGTCGTCTTTAAAATTACCATCATATATCAGCGTATCATTTTTATTGTAAATGGCCCCGTTACCATTTTTTTTATCATCTGCCCAATTTCCAATATAAACCTTGCCATCAGGACAATTAGCTATTGTTCTATTGTCCTTTGCAACAAGAGTACCTTTCCCCGACTTATATCCATTTTGCCATCCCCCTTTATAAAAATCACCATTGGGCCATGTATAGGTGGCATCAGTATCTTCTCTTGCAAAATTCACAAGTCTTCCCTCATAAATATCGCCATTTGTAAAAATCACTTTTCCAGAAGTATAATTGTCATTTTTTATATCACCTTCAAATATTGTCCCATTTGCTAATGTCACTTTCCCATGTCCATTAAATGTAGTGCTACCATCATTTAATTTGGTGCCTGTAAATAACCCTAATGCTATTTGTAAGTTATATACTTGCTCCTCTGCAGGTACTTGAGATTGCGTGGGAGGAATAAAATAAAAATCTTCTGCAGATGCTATTTTTTCAACAAATGGTCTTTGAATATTATGTGATTGCTGCATCACTTGCTCACTTGTCCGTGCAAAAATTTCATCTACACTTATATAAGGGGTCATGATGGATTGCTTCAAAAATGAAGTGAACAATCCATTGTGAAGCCCATAATTTCCCCCATCATTTGCCAACGCACCTTTTTTGGTGGAGAACGCTATCAATGTTCCTTCCGGCACCAATGTGTACGCCATTTCATCTTGATCATTACTCAAACTTCGCCAACCACTCGTTATATTATCATCTCTGCAAGCATCAATTATAAGTAGTTTAAATTGCACCCCTTTGGCTGCAATATTGGTTTTAATGCTATCTAAATTCATAGCGCCGGCTATAAAGTTCTTTTTTGTATCGAGGGGACAATCTATCGGCACTAAATAATTAACATTGTCAAATTCTGTTCCATGCCCAGCATAATAAAAAACCACCATATCCTGGTTTTGGATTGAATTATACCAATTGTTTAATTCAATATCTAAATGATTTTTATCATAGTCTTTTAACAAAGTTACATCAAACCCTAATCTGGTAAATATGTCCGCCATGTCATCGGCATCATTCAATGTGTTATTTAAATGATGTGATACGTCGATATAATTACTCATCCCTATCACGATCGCTTTGCGCTTTTGATTTGTAGGATGGTCGGTTGCAGCTTTTTTGATTACTAAGTTGCGGTCCTGCGCCTTTAATCCCTTTATAGTTATTAAAACAAAAAAAAGAAGTAAAATATACTTTTTCATTTTATTGATGTATTATTTTGATGAATATTGGAACCACCGTTTTGTCTTTAGATTTTGCTGTGAATTTTATTTCGTTGGGAGAAAAAACAATGTCTTTTTCGTCGACGATTTTATCTCCAAGATATTCTTTTACAATTTTGACAAAACTTTCATTTATCCGACTTCTAAGATTGGATGCAATCGTTGCAATATCAAGTGGTTCTTTTGACCATAAAATGCACAAATAATCTTCCCCGCGATGTTCATCCATGGTAATCGGAGATGTATCTGTAGGTGGAACTATGATAGACGACAGTAAATTTGAATTGATTAATGGAGAAATGGTACTTCCCGAATCCGGGAACAAAACATTCAAACCTGATTTTGAAGAGTCCGTACTAATTAAATAAATGTAACCTTCCCTATTTGTATTAATATATAATCGAAAGTGGGTGCCAGATGAATAAGGCCTATTGACGTTGTATGTCATTTGCTCATTACTCGTTAGGTTTAATTGTTTGATTGCATCTCCATTTTGAGTAACCACCATCGTGTCATTTCCTTTCGTGATCAAATTAAATGAGCCTTCTAATTCATTAATTTCATCCTTAAATATCACAGGCTTAATTGCAATTTCGGTAGAATCATGAGGTTTGGGCACTTCTAAAGGTTTCGGTTTTATTGTAACAGGGTCATATTGATTAATTGCGTCAACCAATATGTTTTTTAAATCTTTATATTTTATCCATATAAAACCATTATTTGCCCATTCCGGCCCCCAGCTATTCATAATTTCAACAGCGCTCTCTCCCTGGTTATTGTAATTTTTATCATATCCAATGATACAAATTGCATGAGACCCCTCTTGTTTGTTTGTCAAGGAACCGTCCCATGTATCCCCTTCCGGGTTCTCAAATGACTGGTATATATAAATACCTGCTATAACGGGTTTGCCATCAACTATTGATTGTTCTATTTTGCCGATATTATCGTTAAAGTATTGGTTTCTTAAATCCTCGTTATCCAATTGGTCACTTGAGATGTTATACAGTTCAGACCAGTCGGTAATTTTGAATTTTTCTAAATTCGTTGCATCAGCAATTTGATCGGTACATCCCGAAACGGCCATTTCACTATAACGTAAATCACCGTTTTTAACTTGAAAATTTGCGGCTTGTTGTACTTGTAACCCTGTTTGACATTCGGCATCAGACAGGCTTTTATTGTTTAAATAGAGGTACAAAGGCGAAAATGCATTATTAGTGATGTCCTCAACATCATGCAAATCATTGTTAACAGCCCAACTTATGGTATGTGCGGCGTATGAACTAGCCCAGGCCGCGCAGGTGCCAAACAATCCCTGTGTTCGCACAAGAGGGCAGTAATTTTTTAAACTTGCTTTATCGGGCAATAAATCTCGGCCCCCATTATAGGCCATTTTTTGTAATTTTGCGAGTTCTTCGTAATTTATAACATCACCCCTGAATTTTTCATATTTATAACCATAATTATTGGATAGGTACGCTGAAATTGCTTTCCAATAAGGTTGTTGAAATGTGTAGGCGCAATACGGAATGATATAATTATTGTAATCATCATATACACTTCCAGTAGTTGTGCCAAGCTTTTTACATAAAGAGTCGATTTCGCTTATTTGCTCTTGTTCAGTAGGGTCTCTCGTTGGTGCATGAATGGTTGTAGCCAAATTAACTACCGAATAATGAAATATATTTTGTTTAATTAGTTCTAAAAGTTCTGCATCAGGCTGTTGCCTTTTATCTTTTTGTTTAACAAAACAAATTCCACTACGGGTAAGCAGTTTTACATCGGCATTTGCAGAGTTAAATTTTAAATTAGCTTTATCGCTTAAATTGTCACCTTTTGTTATCAATATTCCATTTAAGCGCACGTCACCATAAACGCTTAATACAACATTTTGTGCAAGTAACATATTTGCCAGGCAAAGAGATGGCATTAAAAATAAGAGTTTAAGCATTCTATCAATTATAAGTGAAATATAGCGATAAATTGTTTATTAGTTATAACCTTAAATTATTTTTTCTTTTCTCTTGTAAATTCTTCTGAAAGCGGACCTGTAAAACACATAATAACCCATACAACCACAAAATTCAGTTGTTACAAAAAATGGTATATTTGGCTATACGGTTAATTCATTAACTAATGGAAAAGATTGTTTTAGAAGTTGATGAGCGTGTTGCTAAAGCCTGGCGAGAAGCACCTGTGGACAAAAGGAAGGCTATAGCGAACAAGATGAATTTGCGAATAGGCACAGAGTTATTTGAATACGATAAGGGAAGCTTTGTTAAGTACTTGGATGAGTTGCGCGATACAATGGCATCTCGTGGGCTGACACAGGAAATATTGGACGAGATTTTAAAGGATGACGAATAGGTCCCATTATTCCTGCTGACAAATTTTTAGATGTCTTTCAGTCTTGAGAAATGGAAACACTACAGTATAAAGTTATTAAAACTGAAACGCAATATTGGGATTATTGCAACCGGTTAGAAGAATTAGTTATGCAGGAAAGTGCCGACCCGGAAGTTGAGGAAGAGATAGACTTGCTGACCTTGTTAATAGAGAGGTGGGATGAAGAACACGACACTTTAGGAAAATCAGATCCTGTGGAAGTACTAAAGTATTTAATGGATGAACACCAGTTAAAAGCAAAAGGGCTGGCAGATATATTAGGTGTTAGCAAAGGTTTTATTTCGGAGCTGTTGAGCTATAAAAAAGGGTTTTCTAAGGAGAATATCCGCAAACTGGCAGCACATTTCAAAGTAAAACAAGAACTGTTTAACAGGCCTTATAAACTGATCTCGCCTGCTAACGCACATTTAAAAAATGCCAGCGTTATGAATACTTTAAAGGGGGTTACATCTGTATAAAATATCGTCCCCGCAGGTTCTTGAAGTTTAAGCTACCCCATAAAATATAGGTGCCTCAAATTGCTTCTCAATTGCATATTTGATAGCACCAAACGTTCCGATGGAACGTAAAACGTATAATTGATTTTGATTGCTACCCACCAGACGTCCCTACAGGGACGAAACTTTTGAATTCTTCGCCCCATCGGGGCGACTGGTGGGTAGAAAAAAATGAAATGTACGGCCGCGTTCCATAGGAACGCATGGTGTATATACCAATTTTATTCGCTAACCTAAATCTGAAAGAGTATTTGCTAACGAAATGTTCCGGCCTGCGGTCGGTCTTTTCACCGCATCCTAAACGCGCGGGCTAAATTCGTCTCCACCAAAATCTCCTCAAAAATTAAAATCAAGCCATCCTAAAATCCTACGAATCAAGGCTCAGACAACACCTACTCCAAAAAATGATATAAAAACACCACATCCCCGGTATAGGCCGGCTTTTTCTCGCCTTCAATTTCAAGCACCACGTTTATGGTGGCTTTGGTAACGCCGCGCAGGTTAACAATGGTGTTTAGCTTGGCTTTTAACCGCACCCGGCTGTCGACAACCACCGCCTGGGCGAAACGTAAATTTTCAATGCCGTAGTTGATCTGCATTTTGAGGTTTTGTATGTCGGCTATCTGCTCCCATAAATAGGGCAGCAGCGAGAGGGTTAAATAACCATGCGCAATGGTCGCCCCAAAACCGCCCTCGCTTTTGGCGCGCGCAGGGTCTGTATGTATCCACTGGTAATCGAGCGTGGCATCGGCAAAGCGGTTGATCTGCTGCTGGTCGATGGTGTGCCAATCGGATATGCCAAGCCCCGCACCTAAATAAGATTCAAACTCGGCGTAGTTTTTTATGATGATCATTTATAAAGGTTATAATGGTTGTGTAAAAGTAATGTCTGAACTCGGATTTAAAGAATTGATGAATGTACAGAATACAAGCTAAATTCTTATTCTATAAATTCTTTAATTCTCAAAATTAAGGTTCTCATTTTAAACCTTTTTGATGATATAACATTACCCAATTTATTTGCAAATGTTGCGGAAATATTTTAGTTTAGATAAACTTATCACAAATATGAAACCGTCCATAATTAACTCCAACAAAAGATTTTTGCTGATCGCATTTTTTATAGTTTTTCTAAGTGCTTTTTGTAATGCACAGCAACTCGTTATTAAAAATATACATGATGCGTATAATCAATTAAGAAATGATAAAAAAAGAATTTTCGATAAAAGTGTAGAAATAACCATATCGAAGAATGCACTCAGTGAAGATTTGACGATCGAAAAAAGAACTTTTAATAATCAATTTAAATTCAAAAGTGAAAGTCAATCTCTTTTGAAAGAATTAATATTTACTCAGGATAATTTCAATAAGCAGGCATCCTTTGTTGGGAAGAGATTCGCGTTCCTAATGTTTAATGGTTGCTATTTCAATGACAGTTTGAAATTTTATATGGACAATGATATTCGTATGGATTCTCTGTATATTGAAAATACTACCTTTAATAAAGGCCTTGATCTTTCTGGTACCACTATTAATAACATATTAGACATGTCCGGCACTATGAAAGGTACCCTTGATTTGAGTTATGTCACGGTTGGTGGCCCGAATACTCAAATTGATCTTTCAGACCTGCGTCCATTTAAAGATAAATACGGACATATAGAAAAAATAGTGATTAATTTAACGAGAGCGCCTATTGCCAATATCGAACTAAACTATAATGATTTTGAACTGGAAAGCAGCTCATTAGAAGATATCGACACGGCAACAAGTATTTATACTGCGTTATTAGCCAATTATAAAACAAGGGGAATGATGGAGCAATATAAAAATGTTTATATTGACTACCAGCACTATATAAATACTCATGGGAGTCTCGAACATCGTATATATGGTACAATAAGAGATGGATTGCAATACGCATGGTGGAATTATGGTTACGATAAGGAAAGAATCATCTGGATCACGCTTTTTTCATTGCTTATTATTACCTTAATTAATATTTTTTGCTATAAAAAATTAAATACCGAGGTTTATAAAGTAGATGAAAATAATTTTCAGGATAAACCCAATAATTTTTATAATAGTTTAGTTTACACTTCAATTGTTTTCTTCTCATTTACACTTTCACTTGAGAAACTTCAATTTGGTAAAAAACGGTATTTGTTATGGTTCATATTTACATATCTTCTTGGTATAGTATGTATAGCATATTTGGCTAATTATGTACTTAAAGCTGGCGAAGGCGCACTATCAAACTAATTCCTTTGAATCTCTAATTTCTACGTAAATATATTAGGTACATTTTCCAATAATTTGTTTGAATCAGAATTTTCAAATTTTCAGAATCCCGTTAATTCTTTAATTCTGTAAATTCTGATTCAGACACTAACAAACTTGCGAAGTTTTTAAAACTTCGCAAGTTAATGTCCGCTTCAATTTTTATTCAAAAACCACTCACCTAATCAACCCAATCCAACCACTCACTTCGAAGTTTTAAAAACTTCGCAAGTTAATGTCCGCTTCAATTTTATTCAAAAACCACTCACCTAATCAACCCAATCCAACCACTCACAACCACTCACCTAATCAACCCCATCCAACAACTCACTTCCCAATAAAAATCGGTGTAATCATAAACCACAATCGGTGAAATCAAAATAATTAATATCCATTTGACAATCCAACAAAAACCCCTATCTTTGCAGTCCCGAAAATACGGGGTATAGTAAACGTTATATTAATTTAATTTTAAGCAAGTGAATACGTTAAGTTACAAAACTGTCTCGGCTAACAAAAAAACCGTTAACAAACAATGGGTTGTTGTTGACGCGGAAGGCGAGATTTTGGGGCGCTTGTCTACTAAGATCGCAATGATCATACGTGGAAAGACCAAGCCTGAATTCACCCCAAACGTAGACTGTGGAGATAATGTAATAGTTATCAACGCAGACAAGGTAAAACTGACCGGCAACAAATTCAGCGACAAACAGTATGTTTCATATACTGGTTATCCTGGCGGTCAGCGTTTCATTTCTCCTAAGGAGTTAATGGCAAAGCATCCCACACGCGTTATTGAAAAAGCCGTGCGTGGTATGTTACCTAAAAATCGTTTGGGCCGTGCCTTATTTGGCAACCTGCATGTTTATGCAGGCGCAGAACATCCTCATGCTGCACAAAACCCAACAACCATTTAACTTTTAATCATTAAGGAGAAAAGAAATGCCAACAACAAACACTTCGGGCAGAAGAAAAACAGCTGTTGCACGCATCTACTTACAGGATGGTAACGGCGCAATTATCGTAAACGGTAAAGATTACAAAGAGTATTTCCCAACATTGCCATTGCAATACATCGTTACCCAAAGCACGGAAGTTTCCGGCTCGACAGGTAAATATGATGTAAAGGTTAATGTTGCAGGCGGTGGCGTAAAAGGACAGGCAGAAGCCGTTCGTTTAGCTATTGCCAAAGCTATTGTTGAACTCGATGCTGAAAAGAAACCCGCGCTGCGCGCAAAAGGTTTAATGACCCGCGACGACCGTATGGTTGAGCGTAAAAAACCAGGACGCAAGAAAGCACGCAAGAGATTCCAATTCAGTAAACGTTAAAATTTTAAGGAGGACAACACAATGGCAAGAACAACATACGACGAGTTACTGGACGCAGGTGTGCACTTTGGTCACCTTACCCGCAAATGGGACCCGAAAATGTCGCAGTACATTTTCATGGAGCGTAACGGTATCCACATTATCGATTTAAACAAAACCTTAACCAAGGTTGAGGAAGCTGCTGCGGCTATAAAGCAGATAGTAAAATCAGGCCGCAAGGTATTATTCGTAGCTACAAAGAAACAAGCGAAAGATATAGTAGCCGATTATGCAAAAACGGTTAACATGCCGTTCATCACCGAAAGGTGGTTAGGTGGTATGCTTACCAACTTCGCTACTGTAAGGAAGTCGATCAAAAAGATGTCGAACATCGATAAATTGACTAAAGACGGTACGTACAACAACCTTTCGAAAAAAGAAAGGCTGATGATACAGCGTGAGCGTATAAAGCTGGAAACATTATTAGGCGGTATATCCGACCTGAACCGTTTGCCTGCAGCACTGTTCCTGATCGACGTAAAGAAAGAGCACATCGCGGTTTCGGAAGCATTAAAGCTGAACATCCCGACTTTTGCAATGGTTGATACCAACTCCGATCCTTCGAACATCGACTTCCCGATCCCTGCGAATGACGACGCTACCAAATCAATTTCATTGATTACCGGCATCATCATCAAAGCGATTGAAGAAGGCCTAGACGAACGCAAACGCGAGAAGGAAGATGAAGCTGAAAAAGAAGCAGCGGTAGCGAAAGCAAAAGCTGATGCTCCCCAGGAAATCACTCCAGACCGTGGCGAAGGCAAAAGGGCGCGTAACAAAGTGACAGCAACTACTGCCGAAGTAGCAGAAGCTGCCGCTGAAACAGGCACCGAGCCGGCTGAAGAAGAATAATATTTGTGGTGAGTGGTGAGTAGTGAATGGTGAATTGTTAACAATTTCACTACTCACCGCTCACCACTCACTACTTAACACAAAAAACAAAAAATATGTCTACAGTACAAATATCTGCATCCGATGTAAACAAGCTGCGCCAGCAAACAGGCGCCGGCATGATGGATTGCAAAAAAGCTTTAACTGAAACCAATGGTGACTTTGAAGCTGCTATTGACTTTTTAAGGAAAAAAGGCGCTAAGGTTGCTGCCAGCCGCCAGGACAGGGAATCGAACGAAGGTGTTGTTATCGCACGTACTTCGGCCGATGGCAAACACGGTGTTATTGTTGAAGTGAACTGCGAAACAGACTTCGTAGCAAAAAATGCTGAGTTTGTTGCTTTTGCTAACGCGATAGCTAACGCTGCGGTTGAAGCCAACCCAAAAAACATTGAAGAGCTTGGTCAATTGGAAATTGATACTGAGCTTTCACGTTTAACCATTGCTGATGCGATCACTGACCGTACCGGTAAAATCGGCGAGAAGATCGGCGTATCAAAATATGTAACTGTTGAAGGCGAACGCGTTATCGCTTACATACACGGTAACTTCCGTTTAGCGGTATTGGTTGCCCTGAACAAAGATGCTAACGGCGTTGAAGAAGCAGGTAAGGACGTAGCGATGCAAATTGCTGCTATGAACCCGCTTGCTATCGACAAAGACGGTGTTGACAGTACCACTATCGAACGTGAGCTTGAAATTGCCAAAGAACAAATCCGTGCTGAAGGCAAACCAGAAAATATGGTTGAAAAAATTGCTGCGGGCAAGCTGAATAAGTTTTATAAGGATTCAACTTTGCTGAACCAGGAGTTTGTAAAGGATCCGTCGAAAACTGTTATCCAGTTTTTGGGGACGGTTGAACCGGGGCTAACGGTGACCGACTTTAAGCGGGTAACTTTAGGAGCCTAAATAATTTATCCCTTCCGTTAGTTCGGAAGGGATTTTTTTTGGCCCCACCCAACCCTCCCCGTCAATTGACGAGAGAGCATAAGAAATATCGAACATCGAATGTTGAATATCGAATATCGAAAAACAATGTTCATTATTCGATGTTGGGCATTCGATATTCATCATTCAAAAATAAAAAGTCTCTCCGCCAATTGGCGGAGGAGATTTAGAGGGGGCTTATGCTGACTGCTTACCATAACATAAATCTCATCTCCGATGGTGTTATCACCCGGGGCAAAGCCATTTTGATTGATGGCGCAAAAATAGTTGATGTTATTGATGAAGCAGCTATTCCATCGGGTGCAAACAGTATTGACCTTAACGGCGCTAATGTTGCACCGGGATTAATTGACTTGCAGATTTATGGCAGCGGCGGTAAGCTCTTCGCCGGCACACCCGAGGTTGAAGCATTAGCCCAAATGGAAAACGACCTGCTTAACCAGGGCACTACCGGATTTTTAGCCACGATAGGTACAAATAGCGACGATATTGTTGAAGAAGGCATCCGTTCCGCCAAAATTTACCGGCAACAGGCGAAGGGAAATTTCCTGGGGCTGCATTTGGAAGGGCCGTTTCTGAACCCTGTACGTCGCGGGGCGCACCCTGAAAAATATATTAAAAAAGCTACGTTTGAACTGGTTGAACGCTGGGTAGCTATGGCCGATGGCGTTATCAAGATGATGACCATTGCACCCGAACTACAGGATGATGTGGTAATTAATTATTTGAATGACCACGGCGTGATTTTATCATCAGGCCATAGTAATGCTACTTACCAGCAGGGTAAGTCCTTTTTGAATAATCCTATAAAGGCGGTTACGCATTTGTACAACGCCATGCCACAGATGCATCATCGCGAACCGGGCTATATCCCGGCAATTTTTGAAGAAAAGCCCTATACCAGTATAGTTGCCGACGGCGTACATGTGGATTTTGCCATGATACGCTTAGCAAAACGTGAGCTGGGTGATAAATTGTTTTTAATAACCGATGCGGTTACGTCAACCACTAAAGGAGCTTACCAGCACAGCTTTAAAGGCGACAGGTATGTAATGCCCGATGGTACTTTATCCGGTTCATGTTTAACCATGTTGAAGGCCGTACAGAATTGCGTTGTGCATGTGGGCATCAGCTTAGCTGATGCTGTTAATATGGCTTCGTTATATCCGGCTCAGTTGGCGTCGCTTAACAAAAAAGGGAAAATAGCAGCCGGTTTTGATGCCGATATGATAATTTTTAATGACGATTTTGAAGTGGAGGGAACGGTGTTTAAAGGCAACTTGATGAACACTAATTGAACGAATTTTAACGAATTTCACGAATAGGAAAAAGAAGTCCTTTATTTAAAAATTCGTGTAATTCGATTCAATTCGAGATAATTAGTGCTCATTTCTTAATTTAATTTTAACAGTAATTATATTTCTATATTTTTGACAAACTTACCTCATGAATCGAGCATACGCAACTTCTGTGATTGTAATAGTACATCCATGCGCGCTCTATCTATCCGATAAAAAACAAACTACTCCAGATGAATTATAAAAGGATCCTCCTGAAACTTAGCGGAGAGTCGCTCATGGGCGGCAGGCAATACGGAATTGATAACGAACAAGTATTGCAGTACGCAAAAGATATCAAAAGTGTTAAAGATAAGGGCATAGAAATAGCCATTGTAGTAGGAGGGGGCAATATTTTTCGTGGATTAAGCGCCGAAAAATCGGGTATGGACCGCGCCCAGGCCGATTACATGGGTATGCTGGCAACCGTTATTAATTGCATGGCCCTGCAAAATGCATTGGAGACTATTGGTGTAGAAACCCGCCTGCAATCGGCCATTAAGATGGAACAGATTTGCGAGCCCTACATCCGCCGTCGTGCCATAACGCATCTCGAGAACGGGAAGATCGTAATATTCGGCGCCGGTACCGGTAACCCATACTTTACGACAGATACAGCTGCATCCCTGCGCGCTATAGAAATGAAAGCCGATGTGGTATTAAAAGGCACCCGTGTTGACGGTATCTATACTGCCGACCCGGAAAAAGACCCCAAAGCAACCCGTTACGACGAGATCACTTACCAGGAAGTTTACGACAAAGGCCTTAATGTAATGGACATGACTGCTATTACCCTTTGCCAGGAA
>Ga0302309_10000412_pt1 | contig 49149 bp, 56 predicted proteins | sample III_Palsa_N1_1_FD_200453 | JGI IMG/M metagenome (GOLD analysis project Ga0302309, IMG submission 200453) | Peat permafrost microbial communities from Stordalen Mire near Abisko, Sweden - III_Palsa_N1_1 | ecosystem: Environmental > Terrestrial > Soil > Palsa > Peat permafrost | place: Sweden...
TCAGATACGAGCTTCTGCTGGAGGCCAGGACACGTTTCACCGCCTACAAGGCTGCCGGGATTTCTTGCCCGGTCCCCGATGGACAGTGGCCTGACGTCCAGTTCCTTGACTTGTACGCCACCATCGTATTCGTCTGCGACGGCCTGCTCCGTGAGCCGACAACAACCGTTATCTCCCCGCAGCCAAAGGAGATTCAGCCAAATGCGAAATTGCTGCGTTTCTTGCGGTTGGCGCAGCGGCTGCCGCTGGAACTCCAGGCGCTGCTCTGTCTGCAGGTCGGTGGCCGGTCTTCGTCCGCTATCCCTACAAGGCAGGCCGAGCTCGCATTCCGCCATCTAGCGCGCGAGCTTTCACACATTCCAATGTCATGTTAAATCACTTGTCATTCGGAAGAGATGTCTTTTTGGCAATTGTGGATGAATGATTCCTTTTTTCGCCACTCGGTGATTTCAATGAAGTGGAAGCCCTGACATTTCCTCATCCCTCATCGCAGTATTGACGATCGTGCACTTCTTTGTTACCCACTATTTTGTCACCGTTACCTCCTTTTTTTGAACTACGATGAGCCAGGCACCAGCAGACCAACAACCTCCCCCTGCGTATTCTGATAATAGAATGCCGGGCGGCAAGGGAAGTCCGCAAGTGGCTTGCGGGTCTTCTTTGTCTCTCAGCAAAAATTCCCGGCTCTCTCTGAAGGCCATAGTTGCGACCGCCATTGACGACGCCGTGAATGTGAAGCAGCAAAGGGTGCAGGCGCTGACCCACGCGCTCTGCCTTCACCTCTCCGGGCGCAATGGTCGCGCCGCCCGCGCTTTCAATAAGCATGGCACGCTGGAGGTGGACTGCGAGCAACTGAACGAGGCCATGCCGGGATGCCCATCCGTGAACGCGTATGACTTGGAGGCCCTGAGAGCACATCTCGGGACTTCGGGGATCAGCGTCGCCCGGTTCGGCGGGACTCTCAGCATCTCCATGCCGTGCTGCCTCGAGTTTAGCAAGGATTCCGGCGACCGCATCAACCCGGCCTCTTGCTGGGGCTGCGGTGACAGTTGGAAGGCGCTCCTGGAGAGGCCCATCTGTGCGCTCCTCCACTCCATGTATCAATCCAACGTCTCAGAGGTCATCGGGACCTTTTTTCCCCTCTTCGAGAAGGCACTGGAGGAAGGCAAGTTCTCGATCACCTCCACCACCCATATCTTGCTGACGGTGGGGTGTCGCAACTGCATTCTCCGCCAGGCCGAGATATTTATGGCGTACCTGCGGGCGCAGGGACTGGAGGTCTCTCTGCCACCCGGTGTCACAGAAACAAGCCCTTCTTTTCACAGTCTCCCCCTCCTGGTAAAGAAGCCTCTGGTGGGGGATGGTGACGCTGCTCCGCCTTCGTCATATCATGTCCCAGGTAACTCTGGAAAGAAGAAAAAGACTTGCGTTGTCATGTGAAATACAGAGGTTACAAGGAAACGTCTGGCCATTTCGCGTCCATGATCCCTACAGAGCGGGCTGAGCTCGCCTTCCGCCATCTAGCCCGCGAGCTTTCCGATATCAGCATGAAATCTTGCTTTTTTTGCGATTTGCTGATTTATTAGCGAAGTTATTTTTGGATCGACATGGTAATCCAAATATTGTGGTGCGCTCGGTATCAATAAATAGATCAGGAAAAGGGTAGTGGGGACCAGGGTCACAGCAAATATCAGGAAGATCAGAAGCCAGGAATGCAACCGACATCACATTTCTCGCCGTCCCCTCCGACGCAGAGACCGCAATCTGCCGTCGTTTCTATGCTGTCGACCTACGTCGTGGCGCACAACCATTCCAATCGTAAATTGTCTGAAAGTCAGATTCAGGGTGCTTTGGAGGTCCTGTCGACGACGGGGCGCATAAATGACGCGAAAGAATTCGGGCATGGCGTTCTCTTCCAATCTTGTGTGGACGGTGACCAGATCGTTGCCCTTGCCATCCTCCAGAACCCAAACATCGACGTGAACCAGCGCGATAAATACACTGGGCGAACGCCATTGATGGCTGCTTGCATCGCAGGCTCCATGGAGTGTCTCTATGCCTTATGCCTCTTCAACCGCCAACGGCCTGGAGTACTCCTCTTCTCTCTCCAAGATGACCACGGCTACTCGGCGCTCTCACACTTGTCTACAAGCGACAGGGGGGACAGCCAAATTATGGCCTACATGCTCGTTGTTGCTGCTGGACAAGACCTCGACTACGCCAACACCGGCCTTCTTCCGGAAGGTGGCGCTAACAGCGAATCGGTCGCGAAGATCGTTGGACTTGGAAGGCAGAATTCTTTCGATGGATTCATCTACGCTCTTGCATCACTGCGTCATCACTGGCTGCTGCTCCGCGGGAAGACATCCGGCGATTTCGTTTGGAAATGCGGCTATCCACCGTACGTCAACGCCGCGACCCAATTTTTTGATCCCTTTGTAGCGTGGACTCCCGCAGAGAAACTGAGGACAATGGATGCTTAAAGACCTTGAACAATTTACTGCGTCATCTTCCGTTGTATAACAGAATCAAGAATCAAACTCCGTAATTGGATTTGCTCATCAAGTGCCTTATAGATCTGGCATCCCGGTACAATCAGGTCCGGGTAACGAGCTATCCTGGGGATGCCATATCAAGCGGACTTGGGTATAAGTAGACAGCGTTCCTTGCGTGCTTGTCCTCTTTCGACAGAAACCTGCCTCATCCAGCCGACATTTCCTCATATCTCGAATCTCCTGTAATCTCTTCCATGCCTCCTCCAAGTGCACCTGTGATGGACCCTCCCGCGGTGATCAGCGTGGCGACCACCCCGGCGGTGCAGCCCAGCGTGACCTCAGGCGTTCAGACCGTGTGGACACCAGGCGGGGCGGAGGAGGCTCTCGAGCTCGCTGCGATTGCCGCTAGTGAAAGGGTCGAGAGGGAGCGCTACATTTGTTACAAATTTTAATTGATGTGTTTTTGTATTGAAGTCAAGTTGGGTCACTCTTGAAGATGTCTTTCTTAATTTTCGCTCTGTCTCTTTATTATAACTGCAAAAGCACACACAAAAAACTCTCCAAAAAGCACCCAAAAATAATTCGCCGAATATCTTCCAATCGAGCGTGCCTCACTCAGCGTCAGATATCCCGAGCGTGCGACGAAGCTCCTGCCTACTCCGGGTCGGATTTCTGAGCATCCGCTTTATCAACGATCGGATCACCACCCCTGTCCTGTGTCGCCTGGCAATCTCCAGTGGAGTGAACACCACCCCCTCAAGATATCCAGTCCTCATCCAATAGATTTCCCTCCCACTGGCGATCAACCACATCACTGCAGGAACATATCCGCGAAACGAGGCCACCCCCAAAGGGGAGTGCCCACCAGCGGCACACAGATCCACATTCACGCGACTATCAGCCACAAGGAGCTTAAGGACTGCAGTGCCGCCAGCCTGACAAACAAGGTGAACTGCAGCCATTCCGTCGACTCCGGTCTGATTCACATCGATGTCGGGACGAGCGAGAAGAACACGAACGACCCCGCTGTTCCCCACGAAGCAGGCACGGTGAAGAGGGGTCCAGCCATTTTCGTCCCCGGAGTTGATGTCAAAGTTAGGGTGATCATCTAACCACTTGGTCGCGTCTTCAACAGAGCCGTGGGCGAAGATGTCAGTAGTGGCCATTTCTCAGAGAAGGGCAAAAGGAGAGAGAAGGTGCGTTTTGGGACGACTCTCTCTCTTCAAGCTTGATGTGAGCGTATGTAGGCCTCCTTTTTCCAGGAGTTTTTTGTCATCGTCATGCATGCTAAGATAATCACCTCGTAAAGAAAGTGAAACATGATTGTCATGATGATCGCCATCATCTATTATGACTTGTCATGCCACTCAAATATATTTTTAGATCACACCGGCTATATACATCGCCCGATTGCCGCTGGTGGTCATACCGAGCCTCGGCAAACTAATTCCAACCAGCCCTCCTTCTCAGCAAACTGAGCACCCACTCTACAGTCATCTCTACTCATCTCTAATCACGACCACTCCTGCCATGAACGTTTCCACTATCTTGGAAGACGAAGAGCCTCCCCCACCTTACGCGGCGATCGATCCAATGGAAAGGCCCACTCTTATCTTGCCCAGGCCCACTCTTATCATGCCCAGACCAGCCCAACCCCGGTATGCTGTATGCACCCCTGGACAGTTGGGAGAGCTCTTGGACTCATTGGAACGTGGTCACGTCGCCCGCGTTGAGCGTTTTTTGGAGGAGAATCCTTCCTTTGACATCAGTAGCGACATGAGCAACGGGGAGTTGAAAACACCCCTTCATGTCGCGTGCAGGACAGGCTCTCCGTACCTTATCGCTGTTCTTCTGCGGCATCCCGCCATTGAGGTCAACAGGAGGAATAAGTTTGGGGCTACACCCATATTCGTCGCCTGCTCTTATGGAAATCTCCGTGTCGTGGAACTACTGCTGGGGTCTCCTGACGTTGATATAAACGTGGCCGCGGAAGATGGGAGAACTCCTCTCTGGATTGCCTCCTATTACGGTTACACCAAGGTGATGAAATTGCTGATGTACAGCGGAAAACAGCCTGACGCCTTGAAAATAGCCACTTATTTCGGGGAGGAGCTTTCAGTCGTTCAGGCGGCAGCCTCACGGGGTCGTCTGGAGGCTGTTTCATTGTTGGAGAGTTATCTCAGTGTACTGGGGAAGGCCTGAGATGAGATAGTCAAAATAAAATGAAATGCAGCAGTAAATTCTTTCCACTTTTTCACATCCTGCTTCAAATGTTCCATCTTCTTTTGCTTATGCTGACCTGACTCAACTTACTTTCGCAGTGATAAGAGATACGAGACGATATTTTGACGAAGACAGAAGGAAGGGAACACTTGTGAATGTCACTCGAAAGTTTATTTGAACAACAACGCTTCAATTCCCCCAGGGTTTCTGGCGTTTAATCTCGTTCCTCAATTTCTCAAACTCGCGCTCGTCGTAATACGAAACCAAGGTGCCATATTGATAAATGAAAAGAGGTGACAGACACACGGCGTAGACGGTCAGGAAGACAGAGGCAGCAACGGTATGCGCCACGTGCAGCGGCAGAGGGTCTGCCCGGTTGAGGTGTTTCATGAAGGTGAACTCATCGTAAATCCACGCAGGGACACCAGTGGCAATCACCGCCATGCTGTAGATCTTGAAGATACGACCCATTCTTTGGAATTTGACTGAGTTTGGTCGGGTTGGCTCACTGCAGTTGCGAAAGTAGGATCAACTGGCCTTCAGAAATCAAATAATCAAATATCTGACCTACGGTGACTTCGGCGAGCACCTTACCTTTATAGGGCCGTCGAGTGTTTCGCCCTTTGATGGCTGTCAACGTCATCAGGTATCTTCGGGAGCTAAAAATGGTTCCCATTTTCACTGCCTATAAATATCCCACTCAGACGGTCACGAACATCAGTCTTCATCTCCACAAACCCACCGTGTCCTCCTGTCTCTCTCTCTCTCGCTTCCCTCTTGTTTTCAAATCCCTCAGAATCCTTATATTCCTCTGATCCGGCACTAACCTGCAACACGAAGATGGACACCGCAGAAATCACCGTCACCGATGAGATGCGCGCTTATTACAAGGAGGTCTGCCGCCACAACGAGATCGTGCAACCTCAACTGATCGTCTTCGCCGATAAGGTGCGCGGCATTCTCGGACCAAAGGTCCAGGTCATCATGATGGGTTCCAGGGCTTTCACCTGGAAGAAGAGCACGAACTACATTGAGAGCGACCTGGAGTTCGGGATCATCCCTGCCCCTGGTTTCAGCGTGGAGGACGCCTTCGCTGACGCCAAGAGCAACTTCGAGGAGTGGGCCAAGGCCGAGTTCCCAGGTGACGCTGTCCCTCCCGTCCAAATCACAAAGGCTGGGCTCCCCTACGTTTCTGTGGAGAACTACAAGATGGGGCCCGACTTCTGCAACAAGTTCGAGCTCTGCTTTCAGACCGAGGCCCAGAACCTGATTATCAGGGAAAACTATCTGAAGCATCTCGCCTCTGCCGACGACGACCGCCTCGCCTGGTACATCTCGACCATCAGGGCCTGCAGGGAGGACCCCGAGAAGTACGCTGAAATGAAGAAATGGTTGAGGTGTTTGTGATCGATTCCTCCGGGAAGTGTGAGTAAATTATTTTTCGTCGAGATAATAAAATAACAGTAGTCTCGGTTGTCTTCATTTCTTCCTATCTGGCAGGCTTTCAGGTATGACAGGTCAGAAACCTGAGTTCGATCATCGAGCTCAGCAAGTGGCCTTCAGGTGCCATCTGCGAGGTGATATTCTCAATCGTTGATAACAGAAGCTTGTTTTTGAAGATGATACGGACACATCGTCAGAGATGTGTTCGGAATCCGGGAATATAAAAGGATGATACCCGACTCCTCAGCGAAATGCGGCGCCTTCGGACACCTTCCCCGCCAGCCTTCCTCCCACCGATTATTCCCCTTGCCAAAATAGTGATGTTGCATCGCGAAGCCATGCGTCGCGCTTTCAAGCTCTACAAGATCGCGGTGGTGACCACTGCCTTGCCTGCGTGGACGTACAATGAGCTAGAAATGCTGAGGGATGTTCGCCGGACGGATCCCCTACCGCTGCAGGTGGCTGATACTGCTTATTACGCCCTTCTTTTGACTCTGGGATTGGTCGTAGCCCCGCTATTTGTTTATCAATATAAGACACTGCATTGTTATTATCGTTTAAATCCCGCCAAATAAATGAGAGACACCTATCCCGTCATAACACTCCAAAAATTATCTTAGCGGGTTTCCGAAATTTTGTTGGTCTGAAATCGAGCCGAAGGTTTCGTTCCCAAACAGCAACGAACAACATGAATAAAACAAAGTCAAGAACTCCGAACAAGCATTCGGAAGGCGGCTTCGGCATCCCTCGATTGAATGTTTTGCTTCGCCGAACCGCACAACCTCCAGCACATCATCATCTGGAGCTCCATGGGCAGCCTGCTGACAATGGAGAAGAAACGCCCAGACGGTGAGGACACAAAAGATGGTCTAAGGTTAAGAAAGCCGTCGCACAGGAACACCACGGTGGCAAATAGGTCGGCAGCCAGAGGATCCGGCATGCCGAGCTCCAGGGAGATCTCACGTCTGGTCCCCACACGGTCTGCAAAAAACCTGTTTAACATGGAGACCACCTCGGGGTGACAGTTAAACGCCGCAATCTCAAGGGGAGTTACGCGTTGGGAGGCTCGATCAACCTTCCCCTTCCTCTCCCAGGCGAAGTCCCGTCCACTGGCGATGAATGACTTGATCAATTTGAGGGACCCGAAAGAGGACGCACGCCAAAGCGGAGTCATGTCGTAATCATCCGCCATGTCGACATCCACGCGGGGGTCAGCCAAGAGAACTCTAGCGACATCGCAATTCGAGTGGAAGCAGGCAAGCCAGAACGGCGTCCATCCATGCTCACAGGTTTCGTTGACGAGAATACCAGGAAGAGACAAAATCAGCGCGACAACATCAGGGCTTCCGCCAAAGCTCGCCCAGTGCAGAGGGGTCCAGTTGCGAGCGTCAAATTTCATGTTGACGTCGAACGTAGTGTTATCATGAAGAAATTCCTTGATCTTGCCCAGAGGGGCATACGCCAGAAGGTCATGCAAGCGCCTGAACATCGACGAGAAGGAGCCGAGCGATGAGGGTGAGGAGGACGCCTTTTCCGGTTGATTTCGCCTCACTTAAGTAAGCCCCGAATTCTATTCTTGGACATAACCCAAATCGTCCACGTGGCATGAACAATGCGAGAATCATCAACAAGAACACGACGATCATATCGCGATGCGAAAGGTAACTCGCCGCTGATGAAACTGGGAGTCGGCGAAAAGCAGTTTGGGTCGTAGGTGTCGGGGTGATTTCAGGATTAAACATGATTCCCCAAAGCGGATAGCGGGCGTGCGGATCATTCCCTATGCGCGCCCGGGGTCACCATCTGGCGTGGAAGATCCTGACTTCTCACGGGGGAAGAATGGTCTGGTGGACACTTTATTTAAAGGCATAAAATCACAACAGAGAATCAATAACGTTTAACTGTTGGGCCTGGGGAAGGGAGACGAGGATTTGTGCCAGCAGATAAGCGACGTCCTCCGTGCCGAGGTCGGAGGGCAATTCACGACCGAAAAGAGCCGCCGACGATCTCATGGAATCCTTATACGCCACAGCATTTTCATCTCGGCCCTTTGCCAGCAGGATCTGCTTAAGGTCCAGAACGGCACCCTGCTCCGGGCCAAGCTCCAACTCCATCTGCATCCGCTCCCGGCCCCTTATATCCTCCGATAGCGTCTGCTCCATGTTCAGAGACTGCTGTTCCTCCTTTTGCTGCTGGATGGCACGCCCTCTGGCCTCAGGTGAAACAGCAAGGTAGGGTGTGACGGTTGACACGAAGTGCTGCCAGTCGTCCCGGTAACTCAGGCCTCTAGGGAGTGTCAGCCCGAAGAGAGCAGTCCTGACCTTCACCGCTGCATCGAGGGCGAAGGTGACATTCCCCGCCGAGTTGTAAGTTGCCCCCGTGTAAGAAGACGTCACAGGGGGCTGAAGCGGCAGAGACCCACGTAGCTCTAGACGCCAACTCCCGTACTGGTTCTCTCCGCGAAGCATTCCTGGCTCGCCAAAGCGCCCCAGTATACCATGCAACGTGGTTTCTTTTCCTGTCCTCGGATCGTTCGCTACGATGACCCACGCGTACCTGTCCCCAACCAGCGCCACAGTGAGAACACCCGTTCCATCCAGCAGGATGTCATCACGAAAACTGCGACCATCGTATGCGTACAGATCAACCTCTTTGACAGGAATTGAGACACTCATTTCAGGAATAACTCGACAGAAAGAAAAGGAGGAAATGGATGCCATCTTCCCCCTCAGATATCCTGTTTCTAATACCTCTGAAATACTCAAATTCTCCGCCGAGGCCTGAATGGTGAAACCGCGAAGAATCACGATAAATGCGTGTGCGATGTGGTGATTAGTATCCATCTCGGAAATATCGTCTTTTTCTGTGTGTTACCTCCTCCGAGGATGTCGCATCAACTGGACGAGCTCTTCACACACGGTGACGCCTCCGCCGTGGAGCAGTATCTGTACGAACACCCGGATTTCGACGTGAACGCCACCTTGGGTTCCTGGAAAGGCAGGCCGCTGATCTGGGCTTGCTGCAACAAGAATTCTGCCGTTGTCAGCCTGATGTTGCGGCACCCCTCCATCGATGTGAACGTGCGAGGTTACGCTGATCACTCTCCCTTTTTCGCTGCTTGTGCCACTAAGCGTGTGGAGCCAGGTTGCCTGCTCTTGGCCGATCGGCGGGTGGACCTGAACCTGCCGGACTGGAATGGGTGTACTCCGCTGTGGGCCGCCTGCCGTCACGGCCACCTTGATATCATCAGGCGGATGATGTTGAGCGGCCGAGAGATTGATTGGGAGAAGAAAGGCAAGAAACATCATTACGGAAGGGAGTTTACACCGCTGGAGATCGCGCGTGATCACCCGTACGCTGAGGATCCGCTGACTCGCAACGCAGAGGTCGTCTCATTGCTCGAGAGATTCCGCAGCGATCCTACCCTCACGAGGCAACAAATTCTGCGTGAGATGGAACTGGTCCACCTGCTGCCTGATGAGCCAGAAAAGTCAGGTTTTTTCGGAGGAAATTCTTTGTTGTAGTTTGCCTGTGAAAAGAGCAGAAAAACAATGCATCTTCCGAAAATATTTTACTTGATCTCTGACGACAAGAAGGCCTTCAGACTGGACTTCATCAACACGCAGAAGAAGGCGGCGGACCATACTAGCATAAAGATCGTAATGTAGACGAGACATATCTCCAAAAACATCCAATCCAAGTGGCAGCGGGCACACAAGGCGAACACCACAGTAACGCAAGCCAACGCGATAAGGCTGATGAAGAAAGAGACTGCGAGCTCCGAGTCCCAGGTCGGAGGATAACAGCAGACGAGATTAATCATAAAGCCGATTACCCCGAAGACAACACCGGCGAGGCAACTGAGTACGGAGACATTGCAGGAAGACATCAGGAGAAGCCAAGCGCGGTCATCGATTCTAAACTTCCTTCTTTTTGTGATGCAATTAAAGAGCGAAAATATGATGTTCGTGCCATTGTGCGTGGATCTCTCTCTCACAGAGCGTATCGCAGGCCTTGTATCCCTCCGGTGTATATCACGATGTTGTGCTCTTTCACATAGAACTCCTGGTTATCGGGCAACACACCTTCAACGACCAGCGAGGCGTTGCAGGCGTTTTTGCTCCGCGCAACCTCCGGGGCCGTGAGACCGCTGAGCATCTCCACATGGAGCAGGACCATTCTGGACCAGGAGTAGGGCAATTGCTCAGGCCTGATCTGGAGTCGCCCGCCCTTCGTGCTGGGGAAGGTCATCTGCTCGGGGCAGTGCTCCGGGCGCTCCAGAGAATCAGGGTCTCTCATCGTGGCGGCGTAATTGAGGCAGAGCTTGAACTGCAGCGGAGGGTTTGCGATCACCGTGTCGAAGAGCAAGGCCTCGTCCAGTGACACCGTGCTGACCTTTCCACCGTCTTCATCCAGCGCGATCTTCGGTAGGGCTCGAAGCTTTTTCCATCGCGTCACGACAAACTGCTGCGGTGTCTCGCTGTCGTCCTCTAGTTGCGCCAATACTGGGCCCGGGTCTTCGGCCACCCACTGGTCCACCATGGGGACCAGGAGCAGGGGCTCCCTGGAGTAGTACGCGGTGACTACGTCGGCCACCTGCAACGCTCGGAGCTCATGGCCGCAGTCGAAGAGGACGGGGCTCGCCGTGCGCACCGTGGGCTGGTGATATCTATCAACAGCAGATCGCGGCGTCGCAGACTGCAAATTGTGTTCCATGCTTCACGAGCTTGCGATAAGTTTAGATATTTATGAATAATGGACGTGGAAGCAGCCAAAGTGGCGAGAGATTTGACAGGCGCCGAACCAAGATTTTATTTCACTTCTTGTGACTTCACACAGGGTGAAATGACAAGAGTGATGATGGGCCTCAAAAAGAGAACTTGGTCCAAGCGCTCAGGAGGTGAAGGGTGAGCCAGGTGGCGCATTGCCCGAAGAGGAAGCGCCTGCTGTTGCGAGGGCCATCCGACAGGTACTTGGATTCGGAGCCTCGAGCGAGCATCTCGAGGCCGAAGGTTGCCAGCCACACGCCGGTCACCTTGAGGCCGGCAAGGGGTTCGTGGACGATGAGGCAGGTGGCTCCCATGCCGACCAAGGCGAGGCCCACAACGGTCTTTGTGCGGTTCTCCGGGCGGCTGTCAAGCTCACCCGCGGCTTGAATGGCCGCGGTGCCCACCACAGTCGAGGTCAGCCATAATCCAAAAGTGTCCATCGTTCGTGTTCGCGAATCTTGCTGGCAACGGTCCAAAATAATTTGTTGACGTCACACAAAGTGAACTTGTCACTTGGGGGGAAAAGTATAAAAGGAGGAGGAGGAAAAAATTAAGGGGTCATCAATCGCAATTTCATTCACTAATCCACAATTTTCGCGGTTGTCTTTCCCTCTTCCCTCACTTCCGCGACCGCCCCCTTTGAGGAAAATGCTGAATCCATCGTCTGAGAACGCTATAAACTCCGGTAACTCGCTGACAGCCGACGTAGCGATGTTGGCGCACCTTAAGGACCGTTTCGCCGCGTTTGGGACGCTGGTGCCGCTGATGAAGGCCGCGCCGCTGTCATGGTCTCAGGCGGCGCTCGATCCCAGAGTCTGGAAGAGGGAGTACCACGTTCCTCTACACTGCGTGCGGCACCACGGGCGCATGACGCTGGGAAAGATGGAGCGCGAGGATCTCGATCGCCTGCGGAGGGTCGCCAAGTGCAAGGAGAGGCACACCAAACGGGTCCTGCACGTGGTTGCTGAAGCCCGTGAAACTTTTCTCGGCGTCTATGTCCCTTCCGTCCCTGAGAGTCTGCGATAATCCACTCTGTCATCGTCGCTCATTGTTCCACCTTTCCCCCCTTTTTGGCAATAAAACATTCCAAACACCAAATTGCCTTTATTCCCTCTCTTTTTCTTCGTACTGCTCAACATCATGAAACACAGAATATGAAGAGGATACAGGCTCATGGAGACAGCCGCAAAAGGTGTCGATATTTGAGGAGTCACAATCGAGAGCTCCTTGAACGACTCCTGGCGCGGGCAACAGAAGTCCCCCTTCGCTGCCGCCGCCAATCAGCACAAGTCAACGCAGCCCACGCTTAAGGCAACTCACAGCAGAAACGGAAAAAGTTGGCTCGCGAGGTGTGCCGCGACCTCTTCATTGCGAGTGAAGAATCGAGAAAAGCTCCTCCTCCACGCGAGGTAATTCAGTGATCTCCTTATCACCATCATCGGCAAGCGTGACCTCGGAGAGGGCCCCGTCACTGTCAAGTGAGATCCGGCCGACGTCCATAGCGGGGTTGAATAATTCAGGTAGAAGACAAAGCCAGGGACCGGGGTTTACCGAGAGCGGTTAGTTGCGAAATTTATTGAAACTGTTGAAAATAGGGAATATGACAGGAGCACGATGATCATCGTTTTTCTTGAACGGAGACGAAAAGTTGGTTGATTTTCAGCAGCCCGGTGCTGGAATCCAACTGCCCGCTCTCCGTGTCGGGATCCAACGTCAGGTTGAATCTCTGCAGTAGGGTGACGAGGATGATCTTGGCCTCCAGGAAGAAGAAATTAGCGCCGATGCAACGCCTAGCTCCAAGGCTGAACGGCGCGTAGGCGCCGGCCGGATACGAGGAGCCCGCTGCAAAGCGCTCAGGGTTGAAGAGGTGGGGGTCCTCCCAGATGTTGGGGTCATGCTGGGCGACGAAGGCAGACAGCAAGATGGTCACCCCTTTCGGGAAGGTCATGCCCTTGAAGGTGAACTCCTCGGGGATGACACGCTGGTGAGAAATCGCTGGCGGGTACTTCCTCAGGATCTCGTTGAGGATCATGTCGAGGTAAGGCATGTTGGCCACCTGGTCGCAGGTGGGGGCCTCATCTGTCAGGTCAAGCGAGCCGATTTCATCCATCAGCGACTCGAGGACCTGAGGGTGACGCTTGAGCTCCAAGAGTGTCCAACTGCAGATGGTCGAGGTGGTCTCGTGGCCGGCGATGAAGAACATCAGCAACTCATTACGCAACTGCTCGGCGCCCAGCGCGTTCCCATCAGCGTCAGGTTTGAGCAGAGCGCTCAGCAAATCCCTCGGAGCAGTCGGCTCGGCCAGGTCAGCCGTGGAAGACGACGCAAGACGCTCGCGCACGATGCGGTAGAGAACCTCGTCCACGATCGCAAAGTTAGCGCGCTGCCTCCAGCGCTGGATCTTGGGGCCAAAAGGCAGAATCATGAGCGGGGAGATCATGGACGCGAGAAGGGTCTGCAGCGCAGAGAGAAATGGATCCACCGCGCCAACACCTTCAAGGCGCAGATTGTACCCGAACCCCGCCTCGGCCACGATGCCGAGCGTGAGCTTGTCGATCTCCGGGGCCAAATCAAGCATCAAGCCCTTACGCACCCCAGAGGGATGACGGCAGCGCGCGGCGAGGGCGTCACAGAAGGCATTGGCGCGGTGACCGAGGACACCAGAGAGGTTCCTCAGGTAGGACGCCCTAAAGGCAGGGTCGGCAAGGCGGCGGTGGTGCTTCCAGGGCTGATTCTCACCGTGCTGGTGGGTCACCAGGTTGGGGCCGGTGAAGGCCTCAACGAGGCTGTGCAGAGTTCCCTTCGGGAAGTTAGCTTTCGCCAGGACAAGGTCAATGAGCTCCGGGTCAGAGGTAGAGACCACGGGCGCGGTGAACTTCGAGCCCAGGAACGTCTTGCCGTAGCGGAGGTGATCCTGCACCAGCGCCTTGTGCGGCTGCATCAGGAGCAGGGAGCCGATGAAGGGACGCTCCTTGGCGCGCGGAAGGTGGCAGTTGCGCAGCACGATCCAGTTCTTGAGTTGGCAGCAGCCAAGGTAGCCAAGCAATGAAAGAACCACAGCAGGCGGAATGACAACGACGCCCAGAATGAGAGAGAGAAGAGACATTGCCGGGAGCTTGTTGAAGAGAGAGAGAGAGAGAGAGAGAGACGGACAGTGTCGGGTGGCAATATTTGGACGTGGCAATGATGGTGGCGTGAGATATCGCCACTTTATAGACCCAATAATCATGATTTCTGGCATCGTCACAAATTAAGAAAATTATTTTTGGATCTTCATGAATCACTCTCGCCTAGCACTACAAAAGGCGTCACCCCGATCAAGCGAACAGAAGTCGAGGTCACTGAAAGGTCTGCAAATCATGGCCTACGTTCATATTGTGCAGAGCCCGAGTAACGGGCCTCACGAGTTCGTCACTTACCGGCATGACGAATTTGTGCGCTTGGCGATGAACCCTCCTTATGCGCCTGATGTGACGAGCTACGTGTTCAGCACTGGTGAAGGCTCGATCGAGCTTGAGAGCAAGAATGGCATGTTCTGCACCTGGCGCTGGGACAAGCCTGCGCCGCGTGCAGCAGAGCCCTCAGGTATCCTCGACCCCGTCCCGCTTTTTAGCCTGGCTCCCGAAGCAGCGGCAGACCTTAAATCCGCGTCTTCATTGACTTCATTGACGGCGACTGAGTCTGAGACCCCTGACGTGTCCCCTTTGATCGCGCGACTGCCGGATGGTCTCCTTGGCGGCGATGATGTCATAATGCCGGGAAACTCTGCCGAACGCAATGAGGCGCTGTTCAGGAGGACTGAGCCTTGGTGGATCGAACATGGGTATGAGGGGCACTGGGCGCTGATCGTGGGCGGCGTCATCGATCACCTTCGACGCCGCAAGGCAGACATCCGACTTCCATCGCAGGGCGACTTTTTCCTTGGCCGCATCGGGAGGCCCTCCATCAGCAAGATCAGGGAACTCGACGCCAGTTCTTGATTTGGCGCCTCTCGAGTTCATCTTAAAGTTGAGAAATTCATGTTTTTGGCGAAAATCGATCCATGGATGATGTCATGACGAATAAAATTCAAAATTTCGAATTCAAAGTCTTGTTATCGATTACGCACAGACCGAAAGATCACAACACCAAGGACGTCTCCTTTCTCACTTTGGGCCTTTGCGACTTCTCAGCAACTTCTTGGCAACTTCTCGAAACTGAAATGAGTGCAGGGAATGATTGGCTCACTGCGTTGGAACAGAGTAACCACCTGTGGCATCAAGACAAGCGCCTCTCAGTGGTCGCAACCTGGAAATTCATGGGCCTCCGCCTGCCGCTTCCTTTCCTGGTTGGCCTCGCGTTGAAAGACTCCCGACCGGAAGACAGGAAACTGGCATTGGTCCTGGCGCAGCAGTGGTCACGCACCGAGGGAGTTGGAGAGGATGGTTTATACGCGTTTCGCCAACTAAGCCAGGGGCTGAACCCAGAGGAGTCCTTACAACTGGTGCTGGCGATTGTAGGTGCCCTGCCTGCTGTCGCAGAGCTTCGCGAGGGGCACAGGGGGGCCACGAAAAAGGCGGTGGAGAGAATCTACACCTCCCTGCTCCTGAAAGCGAACACAATGCTCGTGTAGGATGTGTATGGCATCAAGTTACTGTGTCTGAGTGGATTTCCAAGCGGGAGGGATTTCAATCGCAGCAGGCGAAAAGTGTCATAAAGCCCAAACATTTATTGCTTTTCTGTCTCAAACGTCAGGGAAGAAAAGGGGACATTAGCGATCGTGGCGACGATGCGAAAGGCGGCTTCCGCGGTCGCGCCCCTGATTGCATCGGCCGCTGTGCCTGCGGCGCGGCAGCAGAGAATCACCTGAAGTTCAAGAGGCAGACGCTGAGCAATCGCCAGAAATCGCGGGACCGCCTCATCCCGTTGATTGGGGGCACCGAGTTGGTCTGGCAAACGCAGGAGGCCGTCGCACACAAAGATAACAAGGGCGTAGAACAAAGAGGCCACTACAGGCCCCCTGGTCTCGGGCAAGGCGCAGAGGGCTACGGTCATGGCAGGCCGCTTCGTGTATTGATAGCAGAGCCAGGCGGTGACATCGCCCGACTGCCAGCGTGGTTTGCTCGAGACGAAGCTCAGGGCCAAAAATCGCTCGAGGTGACCAAACCTGGCAATAAGGAGTCTCGCTGCCTCTGGCTTCCGGCAGTCGTAGGCGCGATGCAACGGGGTCGGAAGACGATCCGGCAAGTCGAGGATGAAGTGGGGCCGCGATCTGAGCAGCGACCCCAGGAGGTCGCGGTCGACATACGCGGAGGCCAGGGTCCACGGGGCTGTTAACAGTCTGAAGTTGGGATCAACGCTAGGATGGTCACAGATACTGAGTAGCCAGCCAGGATCGTTGTCATCCACAAAATGGTGGATGATTCTTTCGCCATTGTTGAACAAGTTCAGGAGGTCGATGTCAGGACATCCCGCGGTCATCTCCCGCACAGCCTGCTGCGCCTCCGCCACCGTTGCGTAGACATTGCTGTAGAAGTACGCGTAGTTGATGCCGGCCTCCACCTGACGTTTGTCTGTCGTCACCCCATCCCAGCGCCTGTACGTCCGCGCGTACAAGCCTTGAAACTCCGCCGGATTTGGCTGTACCCTCACCGAGGTCATGATCTGGCCGCGATGCTGTCCCCACCAGAAGCTATCTCCTTGGACACCACTTATACCGGATGGAAAGATTATGGATGATTCACTTGGATCATATTCTAGGGATGATGTACCATGATGTGGCAATCATGAATCGATGCAAGATATAACAACATTTTCGAACAACCCATCTGTTTGTCCCCTCTGACGAGAAAAAGCGAAATGGCCGCAGGCGGGTGTGTCTTGAATCCTCTGGCAAAGGAGTTTCACCTCCCCGCTGAGGTGGCACCTGCAGCGCGGAGTCTCAAACAATGTCGGGCGCGCAAATATCGCGCAAGTGTCAGGTATCAGTGCAGGGAGGTGAAGCAGGAGCTTCTAGGCGGGCTCCTCGGCGCAGACAGCACCTTCTGGTGCTTTCTGTGTGAGACGTGGGCCCCGCTGCGCTATGCCCGGCTCGATCACGCGGTCCCGCTTCGCACCCTCTGGCAGGCGTTCGAGGAGACCAGCCCCTGCGAGGAACCTGGCGGCCCTGCCTGGAAGGCCTACCACGCCGAGAAGGCCATCCTGCGCGTCATCTGCAAGGACTGCGAGATATCCCCCTCTTGATGTCACAAAGCCCTTCGCCAAAAGCAGATAATCTTATGTTTCGGAGGATAATGAGAATTCGATAAGGCACCGATCATGATGAGAAGATGAGAAGAAGAAATCAGAAGCGAGCTTTCCATCTTTGCTGTTATCTCCAAAATCAAGATGAATGCAAGATATGTCTGCCAAAATATCACAGATAGTGGTGGTCTTGGTGTGAAATTGACTTGGTAGGTGTGAGAAAGCAGCGCAACGGTGATCACATCATCTCACCACCATCAGCGATGTCAGCATCACTGATCAGATACGAAAACCGGGAGCTCTATCGCCGATGAATGATCATGTGATACTTCTGCGTCTATAACATGATCTGCTAAATATCGACCATTGCGCCGCCATTGCCGCGGAGCACCTTTTGTCCCAGGGGAGAACTTGATCCATGGCTTCGCCCGGTAGTGTCACAGTGAGCGACGGCGTTATGAGCGATATCAGGAGGGAGGCATCGGGGGTGTTTGGCGACCAGGTTTCCAATGGTATGGCCAACATGTTCTTCCACGTTCTTCGCAGCCGGCCATCGCTCCATGACCTGAATCATGGGCTGGACTTGCTGCACCACGCCTGCCGGATGGACCTGCCGGGCGTCCTGGCGCTTTTGCTCAAGGTGCCTGGTGTTGATGTCAACCATCGGAGCGCGACTAACTGGACGCCTCTCATGTTCGCGGCCTTCTTCAACAACCCCCGATGCGTCGCGCTCCTGATCACCGATTCACGGGTGAACCCTGACCTCTGTGATAACGTGGGACAGACAGCCCTCATGTTTGCCATTTCTAGTAATCGCCTCCAGGCGACCAAGTGGTTGGTGGCACTCCACGCCTTACCGGCCTCGAAAGGTCCCGCATTCCGTCGCTGCCTGGGCAATAGATCTGTCTCGCTCCATCGGCGATTCCTGGCGGACCCTGGGCGCACTCGCCATCGGATTCGTGTCGAGCTTGGAATCGAGAAAGCGATGGCCGGCGAGCTTTTTGCCATCATGGTCTTATCCTGTGACGGATATTTTCGAGTAGCATCGACTGCTGCACAAGATGCTAAATCTCGACGCATAGCCCGCTTCCTCTCCTTGTCTCAGAAAATGCCCATTGAGCTTCAGATGACTCTGGCCTGGCGAGTTTTGGGCTCTAGCAGGGAGATCATTATCGCCGAAGACTCTGGGCCAGCCTTCGATCTTCTTCTCGATTTGTGATTTTGATTTGATGATCCAGTTGTGGCGGGGTTGTAAATAAATGAGTTGAACTTTTTTTATTGGCGATAGCGCAGGGAGAGATAAATGGAGTAGAAAAAGCCAGGCCGGCTAACGCGGCCGCCATTCTTCGGGTCAAATACGAACTGCATGCCCTTGTGCCGAAAGCAACAACTTCGATTCTCGCTTTTCAGGTGCCGCAGGAAGAACCACTCGACGCCGGCAGCCTCCGCAGCAATAAAGGCAATCCCGCCCGTCGGGTCATGGAAACGAAGCATTCTTGCAACGTCGGTAGTGCCCTTTTCTGTGGTCGTGTCCACGTGGAAGAGGCCATCCTTGTAGCGATAGCGCTGGGCGCCGACTTCATGAAGCGGTGAGCCTCCGTAGAGCATCATCATCATCATCGCATTTTTATCCGAAACACTGGCCGCAGGGAACAGTTGCTCGAACTCCATGATTTTTCCCTCTTGTGGCACTCGACGAAGATAGAAGGCAGAGATAGCGTTGCATCTGTCCCACCCCCAGAGACGGAAATCATTCCCTTATATTTCAGCGACGTGTCAGTTATCCGGGATAGTAATATCTGGGTGACTCAGCAGATATGGCTAAAAATAATTTTCTGGAAGATATAAAACATCCAATCATCTGATTACCACGATATTTTGATCGGTGACTTTGATTCACCTCCTTTCTTCTCCCCACTCACCGCCCGCCACCTTCACTGAGACAATGCAAGAGCCAAAGGGAAAGGCAATAGCGGACGATGTGGCTGTCATCGCCCTTCGCAAGCAGAGGCTAAAGGAGCTCCTGAAGGGGAAGACCAGGTTTCGCGATGCCGCCCTCGAGTTGCCTCATGGTCCGCCAATGTCGCTGTGTGAGGTTGACCGGCACAAGCTTGCGGAGGCGCTCAAGATCTGTTACGATGGCATGAAGGAGGCGGTGGCGGAGATCGCCAGCCAGCGCCGGCGGCTTTCTGTCCCTGGCTCTCTCGCGGTGTCGCTCGGGACCCGCCTGACTGCCGGCTGTGGCGCCCTGCGTCTCCAGGCCCCGCTCAACTTCATCTCGGAGACTCCACCGCCGCTCTCCAAGGAGGAGGTGTCATACATCCTGCTGATGAAGACCATCTGGATCGCGGTCGCCAAATACTGCCGCGAGGCCGACAAGTTGTGCTACAGATTCGCCATCTCGCCCTTTCTCTCGGAGAACGACCGCAACATGACCTCTGCCGACCTCTACCGATACGAGTACGAGGTCAATCCCGGCCTGCAGACTCTCTGGGCCCACCGCTCCTTGTTTCTGGATTGGAACGTTCCCTCCTCGATCTCCACGGCAGAGCGCCGCACCCGGGCTCCGCCAGCCCGAGACCCAGCCCCAGCGCCTACCTCCGAATTTACCCCGGCGCCTACCACAGGAATAACCCCAGCGCATACCCCAGAAATTTTCCCAGCGCATGCGTCTTACCCCGTGCTTGACTCCGCGCCTGCCTCCACACCAAGGGCGTCGGCACCCACTTCGACGCAGTTACGCCCGCCCCAACTTCCGGAACTTCTTGAGACATCTCCAGGGCTTCTTTCTCCCCGCTTTTCTCCGGCGCCCACCTCCGTGGCCTTAGCTTCTGCCGCACCCCTCTCGGCGCTGTCTGCACCTTCCGCTGTTACCGCTGCTCCGCAGTTTTCTTCAGCCCCTCCGACGGCGGACGTTGGCGACAGCGTAATTCAAGGGGTCTACTTGCCGGCAGCGTCGCACGATCAGATATCCCCGAGAGTTATCAGACTTCGCGGTCCAATTAGGTCCCCAATTCCCTCGGCCTCCTCGTCTACAACTGCCATGGAAGCTCCTTGTTCAGTGCCTGTGCCTGTGCCTGTGCCTGTGAAGCGTGTGCAATCTGCGAATGGTCGTTTCGCTAGGGCATCCCCTCAGATTTCGCCCAGGCCGTCTCAGAGGTCTGGTTTTCTGTCAATTTATTTCTCGAACCTGACCTCATATCGCGCCACTCCTTTATGCCACCAGAGATACGCCGGGGCCTGATCTGCGTGTGGTGACGACGATACTGGCTGACAACTGGTGCGCCTACAAGTCTTGGAAGAGCCTGTGCAAGAAGCGTGCCTTCACTGCGGCGATCATGCTGGCCTTCGAACTTGACGGCGCCCTCTTTGGCGGCACACATGCCAAGGTGCTGTCCGCGTCCAACAACTTCGCCTCGCGGAACCCCCGCAAGTACGCCGCGGGTGATCGTGTCAAGAAGGATCAGGATGAGGTCACCTTCTTGATTTGGATCGCCGAGGACTGTGCCAGGCGGATCTCAGGTACCGAAGCAACCGCATTTCTGGAGTCCATCTCTCCTCAGAGGAAGAGAACTACGCTCTCCGGTTTCAAGACGCGCAGGGCCGTGGATACAAGCATCGATACAAGAATCGATAGAGGCATTGATAGGCGTGTTGATCGAGGAGTGCAAAGGGGGATTAATAGCGACGTTGAAAGTGACGCTGAAAGTGGCACGGAGAGCGAGCATGACGAGGCGGGTGGCGATGGCGACAATGGCGACAATTACGACGACGATCGCGAGAACACTATCGTGGTTGGATCCGGGACTGGCGGGTACCTTGAGGAAAAAGACAGCGATGCCATGGACGACGGCGAACCCCTGAGTGCACCCAGGGCCAAACGCCCCCGTCTGGATGGCCTCACCACGCTTTCCGCAGAGGAGGCCTACTTTCATCACCATCATCGCGGGAACGCTCAGCGCCTGACCACACCCGTGCCCCGCTCACCCCTGGGCCCCATTGTTGCCTTGCACGCTGCGTCCACTGACGAAGAGCGCGAGGAGGTTTCCTGCTGCATCGCCAACCTCCTGTCGCTGTCAGCATCGTCCTCATCATCTTCATCATCGTCCTCATCATCTTCATCATCGTCCTCATCGTCCTCATCGTCGTCATCATCTTCTTCTTCATCGTTGTCGTTGTTTTCGTCAACCTCATTTTCGGCCCCGTCCACATCTTCATCGCCGCCGTCTTTATCTTCGTCATCATTGTCATCTCCATTGGTTGAAGACTTTGGGGCGTGCGCACTATCAGGCCGCTTATTGAATGCTGAGATCGTAGCTACCCCCGCTGCGCAAGTGAAGACTGAAGTGCTTGTGGTCGATTCACTGCCGCATGCCGTGGTTAGTGACGATGATGATTGCGTTTTGCTCTCCGCTCCTTGTTCGTCGGCTGCTCAGCCTGCATCGTATCCTGCTCGTACGCCCAGGGCGGATGCCTTGACCGTCCGCGTTGTCACAAGTGGTCCCACAATCTCGATCCCGCCTGCATTCACCGAAAGGGAGACTGCCTGGCTGAGGGGTTTCCCGGAATTTATGAGCGGAATCCAATCGCCTTGTCTGGGCGGATGCGGTGATGAGGCGTACATCCCCCTGGACTACGACTTTGCTCTGAGGCAGATATGCTACCTTTGCGTCACCAGGGCAAACGCTAACTCCCTGCTGAAGATGGCCATCCGGAATCAAATTGATCTCCACAAACAAACACACTAGTATCCAGGAATCAAGAAACTTAAAAATCAATCCCTGAATCCCTCCCGACATCCCAATCCCAATTATTTCACAAAACTACTGCTTCTGTCTTGTTTCTTCACCACTGCCTGAGCGCGCCATCATCTCCCAGAACATCGCGCTGATGACGAGCGACGACACAATTGCTGCGAGGTACGAGGAGATCGTGCGATGGGACAACTACGTCACGGCGTTTGTCGCCGAGCGCGTTGTATTGCTGCAGGTCCTGACAGCAGGTTCAGGCTCCACAGCGGCGTCGGAGGCCCGCAACGTTGTGGGGCTAATCTGGTCACCGAAGCTCATCATAGTGCTGGCGTCGGCCCTCACGCCATCGCCCAACGGCAGCGTGGTGTTGTCGGCACTCCCTGAGGTCAGGCTGAAGGGGCAGGTTTGCAGGAGCCTGTGGGCTGACGCTATCTTCGTTGGGATGGCCCCTGAGGAAGCCATTGATCTTCAGGTGGACACACCGGCGGTGAACGAGGACGTCCTTCCTCCGGATTATGCGGTCGAAATGCACCCTATTTTCGAGGCGACCGTGACAACTGAACGCGAGGTGTGGTATATGTACGGAGACCTTCCTGAAGGCCGCGGTGTGCCTCACGGAGTGTGCCGCGTGTTCATGCCCATCTACGATGACGGGGCCGAGTACCTGGGTCTTCCGGTTTTCTCCCAGAGGCGACATCTCATTGGCATCACCTTCGACTACGATGATGCGGAAAAGGCGGTGCCCACCTTTGGCTGCGCCTTCCCTCAACTGGCTCTTAACCCCCATTATGACACGTCATCTTCGGCGGAAGTTCCCATTGAGTGATTGTGTTGCAGAATATGTCTTCCACTGACGTCGAGTTGATTTTTGTCTTCAGATATCTTCGTGTGATCAAATTCCTCCCAACCTAAACTTATCATAAAAACGTGGTGCAATCACAGATTGAGACTAAGGTAGAGATACTGGCCGGTGTACAGGGTGTGGGGATTCGCGATGCCGACTGGCTAACTGTCGATGATATTCTGATCATTCGCGATCATGCTGCAGATCATCGATAACTTTCCTTCAGCCTGAAGCGAGCACGTTGATCAGCGTACTCAGGTTGCATTGCAAGATCAAGCAGGTGATCATGACCGCGCCGCCAGCATCGATTAAAGACCAGGGATTGGGGCGATTGATCTGGGAGGCGGCGAATGAAAACTCTCCGGAACAACTTGCCACACTGCTGAGCAGGGCCGACATCACCGCTGCCGATATCAATTACGTTTCAGGGACGCAGCGAGACTCCCCGTTGACAGCCGCGCTTATGCGCAATTTCGTGGAGTGCGCTCGCATTCTTATGCGGCATCCCCTGGTGGACGTGAACTTCAGGAACGGACTAGGTGTCAGAGCACTCTGGCTCTGCCTCCGCCTACCTGTGAGTCCCTGGTCGATCTATCTGCTCCAAGAAATCTGCGGCCATGCGGCCATCGAGTTCAACTTCTCCGCCGTCGGTGACGCCACCCCGCTCTGGAACGCTGCGGGCGAATGGAAATTCCAACATGTGCGCCGCTTCCTGGCACTTTGTCCGGACGGGGTGCTTGATCTCTGCCGGAAGGGGGACACAGTCGCTCCGGCCCTACCGCAGTGGCCGTTTTCGGACCCAAAACGAAATCGCGAGACTGTCCATTTCCTACTGACCCGTTACAGGACTAATCCAAAGGCTACGAGGGCCCGCCTCCGGATCGAACTGTGCTATAACACCGAGGAGATCGCGCAGGACTTTGCCACTGGTGTGCTTCTTAGCGACGGATTCTTCAAGGAGACCTTTGGGACAGCGATGGACGGGACACGCAGATTCTGGCGGATTCTGTCGAAGCTTCCCATGGAGCTCCAAATGGTCCTGTGCCACAGGCGACACAGTTCTGGGAGCCAGAATGTGCTGTCAAGCGACGTCGACGCTGCGCTGAAACACATCCTTCACACTTACTATGCTGAACAAGCGGAGTATGGTGGCTTTTACTGATTCACAATAAACATGATTCTTATTCACTTTGTTTTATCCGAGGAGAAAGATACAATAGAAGATTTTTGAAGGTCTGCTCAGAGTTCTCGACGAGGATCTCCTCCTATCTCTCGATCTCTCCGTCTCTTCTGAACATGAGCAGCCTTGACTTTGCGTCCTATATCTTGGCGAACAGACCGTTCGCCACCAAGGCCTGCATTCACCATCTCCTGTATCTGGTTCATGGCTTTAGCCTGAGATTCCGCTACGAGGGCCTCTTTGAGGACGAGTTTGTGCGCGGGAGCGATGGGCCCGTTGCTGTCGATGTCGAGAAGAACTGGGCCTCGCTCCCGCTGGTTGTTGGAGGCGCCGGCATTCTCGCCCCTTACCGTTCCTTCTTGGTCAGCGTACTGACGGAGTTCGAGGGAAGGGACCACGAATACCTCGAGAAACTGTGCCACCAAGGTCCCTGGCTGCACACACCCCTCTCCCAACTGTTGGATGACGATCAGGTGAAAGCGCACTTCGAGACCCTGCCCTGCCCGATGATCGAGGCCCACTTGGCGGAGAAAAAGGCTCGACTTCTAGCCCACCTTCGAGACTTCGAGAGGGAGTATCCGAGTCTCTGTTCTGGTATCTCAAATCCAACAGACCTCGATCAGCACCCCGATAAGCGCCAGATTCAGCGTGAAAATTCGGGCCAAGCGCTGAGCGACGGTCAGAGCGACGGTCAGAGCGCGAATGGGGGCCAGGAGAAGCTCTATGTGCCTCCGAGATACAATCTTTACTTCAGGTGCGTTGATCCTGACGTGAAGATTCCGGAGGCGCTGCTTGCTCTAGGTCTCCCGATGCGGGAGCGCAAGGGAGTCCACTACTTCCAGGTGTCGGAAGCCATATACAAGGAGCCTGGCCCCTTTGTCGGGGACTTTGATTTCTATGGGACGCAGATGTCGAGGCATATGTTGCCTGACTTCTGCTTCGCACGTTGAGCCGGAGGCTGCGGAAGTTGAATAAAAGGGCGATAAGAAGCTCCTGGGGACAAACACTTTTTATTCTTCGCACTTCAACGCCTACAGACACATAACACAAGACACACAGCAACTAACAACGGGAGGATGACTAAAACCTGAGGTACCGTACATGGCCAGGGAGGACCTCGAGAGAGAAGGTGGGATACGTCCGCGCCGCAACGAGCACCTTGCGCCACGACTCAGGATGACACCCGACCGGCATAACGGAGGGAATCTCATCCGATGTGCTGATATCCACGGCAGGCAGGAACATGGGGTCGCAGTCCGCGTAGTCGGAAGGGTTCTTGTTCTTGGGCACCAGCGGTCTCGCAAACCCCGACTGCCGGGCTGCAGGCTCATGAAACCAGGCACCCTCCTCCTCCTTCAGATGCTGGTGCACCTGATGGTGATGACCAGGGTGACCAGGGTGACCAGGGTGATGCGCTGAGGAAAAGGCCGCCGGTGAGGAAGACGACTCGGGTGGCGACATTGATCTGTCCTGGGCGGAGATCGAATCTTCAGCGAAAGCCCTCTTGCGCTTCTTGGTCTTCCTGACCAGTGTCATAGCGTGCGGTTTCTGAGGGGGAAGCTCGATGCCGGCGGGCAGAGCCGTTGGGTTATCATCCGGAAGGGTGCTAGCGGGGTGAATCACTCCCCCGGACAACTCCGCAAAGCCCGGGCCGCCAGTGATGGTGACGTGCTCGAGGACCACATCACACTGGTTGCGGAGACCGTAGACCAGGAACTCCAGGGTCGCACGGTTGGCACTCGCGACCTCCAGGTCGACGGCGGTCTCCTCGCCGGCAGAGTCAAAGCAGCGGAAGCGAAGCCAAGAGGCCCCAACACCAAACCTGGACGGCTGAGATCCCGCCAAACCAGCAACAACCACCGCCGGAATTTCAGAAGAGGGAAGAGAAACTTCTGGCTTAGTGATCCCGAGCTCAGCGTGCAACTGAGCCTCGCCGTCATCGTCGTCGTCGTCGCCCTCATCTTCGGCTGCAGACACACCCCGGCCACGACCCAAGATATCAGCCACAACATTCGCATCACCGTTCAGCGAGTCGGTTCCATCCTGCTGGCCACCCTCATCCCCGTGCTTCCCGTCTTGGTCAGCGGCCTTTACCCCAACGATCTGGACATCGTCAGGAACTCCGAGGATTTGCATGGCTTCGACGACCTCCACAGCACGGCGATCAACTTCCTCAGGTTGATCAGACTGATGAGGTGAACGAAGTGGATGAGGTGAACGACGTCGATGAGGTTGATGAGGTTGATGAGATTGATCAGATTGATGAGGTTGATCAGAATGATAAGGTTGATCGGAGGCAACAGTAGGAACAGAATCTGCGGGGAGAGACATGAGCGAGATCAAAGAAACAATCAGAGGGAAAGGGGAAGGAGGATGGTGATCACGCGCGATATCTGGGAAGGCGTGATCATCATCAGTGTATTTATAGCTCTGGCTTTCTGATTCATAATCACAAAATCACAAAATCTCAAGATCCAAAAATATATTTTTGGCATCGTCATAACTCCCCAAAACAAGATATATAAATCAATGATCTATCCTGATGATCTGCTTCTGCGCTGATATCACCCTTCAGCCCCAAGATTTCCTCTTCCTTCTTTCCCTCCCCACATCTCTGAGCTCCCATCTCTGATCTCCAATCTCTCTCATCATCTTTTTCTCAAATTCGAAGATCCAGAAATGGCTGATGCTAATCCTCTGCTGGATGACCAAATGCAAGCGCCAATGCCGACGCCGGCGCTGATGACGGAGAAGATCCCGGGCCGCGACGGCGGGGTGATCCCGAAGCCGTCCATGTGCCAGATCTCGTCGTCGTCTCCAAGGGCGAGGGACCTCCCCCCGCTAACAGTGTACAGCATGCTGGCCAACGCTGAGCGCATCCACGAGATCTACATGTCTGGCCAGGGCTCGGTGACGCTCCTCAAGGCCTTGGTGCCGGTGTGCCACTGGCACGAGTACTTCCCGCCCTCTACCATCAGCCAGTACGCCTCTCAGTTCTCGCGCAACGGCAGAGGGCCCGTTGGCAGGGCGGGCGCTGAGATCTCGGACGACTCCCAGGTCAAGTTCCTGCACCTGGATATGGTGGTCGCCTGCCTCAGCCTTGACTTTGGCGACCACCGCCAGCCCGTGCTCATCCCGGCCTTCGTCGACTACGACGAGTTCATCCCCTGGGCCTCGTTCGCCAACGTGGTGCCTGGGACCACCACGACGGCCCATCCTGGCGCTCATCCTGGCGCTCATACTGCCGCTCATGGTGCCGCTGCCTTGGCCCACCAACAGAGCAACGTGTCGCCGGCGGACTTTGACATCTATGACTTGATCCCGATGCCGAAGTGGGCCGCCACCTTCCCTTGCCTGCTCGACTTTCCCCTCATTCGCAAGGGCCTGAAAGGAGAGGCCCTGGAACAGTATAACGTCAGCAAGCAGAAAGGGACCTCAAGGACCAATATGTTAAGAACGAAACTCCAGGAAGCCGGCCTGCTTCCCCGCGATCGGAAGAAGGACGGCGGCCGGTGGGCAGCGCCGACCGCCAAGGCTGCGAAGGGGCTGGGACGATCATCTCACTCCTCTCACTCCTCTCACTCCTCTCACTCCTCTCACTCTCCTCATTCCTCTCGCTCGTCCCGCAATAGCAGCGGCGCTGGGGGCAGAAAACCTTATGCGGAAAAGGGGCGGAAGAAGAGGCAGTCTGCGGCTGCCCAGGCGACGGATGAAGACACACACCAAGAGGAAGAGTACTACGACTCTTACGCCGGGCACACACCCTTTGGGCGTGCCCTGCGCAGTCGGGCCTTCCACCATGGGTCTGAGAAGGCAGTGCGCGGTGACCCCGAGGCCCGCGCTGATGCCCCTGACGCCCCTGACGCCCCTGACGCCCCTGATGCCTCTGATAGCCGCCCACACGAGTGGGACGCGCAGCAGGAGGTCGTCCACTATGGTGGCCACGGTGAGCACCAGCAGTACCTCAAGCAGCAGCCCCGCTTCTTCCAACAGCAGCACCACGAACAGCACCAGCACCAGCACCAGCAACAGGGACTCCACTCGCATCATCTGGAGCATCTGGCTCAGCAGCGCCTCAACGAACCTCATCACTATCCTCACCGTGCTGGTGGTGAGCAGCATTCAGACCGATTCCTTGGCGTCCCGGGGACCCCCTTCCCGGAGACGCCGCTGACTCGGATGTTCGCGAACGCTGGGATTCCTGATGTTGCAGGTGACCTTGGTTTGAGGGCTGACTCCCACCAGCAGCCTGACTATCGCGGTCAGCGGCAGGCGCAGGAACACCAAAGCTCTGCCCCGACCCCGCTGCCCTTCCACTTCCAGTTTCTGCGTCCTGGCGATGACGATGATGAGGGGCAGTTCGCCCTCGATGAGACTGGCTCTGCGTGATGTTCGGTGATATTTAGTGGTATTCAGTGCTATTCAGTTTCCTCGTCCAGTGCGTGATGTCCGCAAGATGATGCCTTCGTGTTTGCTATTGTTGGTTGTGACTGCGTGGTGTGATTGTGTGGTGTTTGTTGTGACGATTCGCTGAAGAGAGATATTCCTTCTTTTTCCTGCCCCGCTTTGCTTTTTTTGCTGAGGAGAGATAGAAGGGGATGGATGATTATTTGACATATCGCGCCTACTCGCCTCCCACGGAGAGCGATCAGGAGGAAGATGGGGGGAACGGTCTTCACCCAGATGGGGAGGCCGGGGTGGAGAGACAGCCTCTGAGGGCGGGCGGCGGCGACGGCATGGGGAGGAAGAAGGCCGTGCCGCTCAGCAGCGCGCAGGTGGCCGCCCAATCAGCCGCCGACTTTCGGGCATGCCCGGATGATGTGGACGCCATGCAGGATACCTCCTGCTGCGGCAGATGCCGGCGCGCCGGCACTTTCACACCCACCCAACGCGTCATCATCGGTGTCACTCTGATATTTGTTTTATTCGCCCTCTCTCTGGCGTACTTCTTTGCTCTGAGAATATAAAAAGTACTTTGTGTCATTTCCCGTAAAATTTTACAACCATAGCAAACTGCATCGCGGTATCGGGATGATCAGGAAGAGTATCCGGTCATATACATCTCACGATTATCCTCTGATCATATCTTCCGTGTGATACATCGATAGCTCTGATCTTTGTTATAGAGGGTGTCCTCACCAGTAAGTTTCGGAATATCATTCAGCCCTCTTTGTCCCGTGTATCCAACATCTGTCACTCTACACCCTGATCTTCTCGATCATCAAGATTCGCTTCTAACGCCGCAGGAAGAAAATGGAGGCGGTGATCGCTGAAGCGCGGAAACTCTTTCCGAGGCTGGGGCAGACAGGGTACGAGCCTGGTTCTTGGGGGTTTCTTCGTTTCCTGGATGAAATTCCTGACGTGAACAGCGGTGGGGCTGCATTTCCTGGAAGCTATGGGCGCACCTTAATGGATTTGGTTATCATCCACGACCTCCCCAGCGTGCTGCGATTGCTCTTGAAGCTCCCAGGTGTGGAGGTTACTATTAACGGACAGACAGACGATTTCTCGGAACGCACTCCGGTGATGATGGCCGCACGTCGGGAGACAAGCAAATGTCTGCCGCTCCTGCTCTGTGATCCCCGGGTCGAGGTCATCCGGACTTTATCGCTTCGCTCTGCACGCCCCCATAGCCTGCACACCTACAGCCTGCTTGAGTTTGCCCTCCAACACAAGTACTTCACATCGGCCCGGTGGATCATCGCCCTGAGATCCCCAGAAGAGAATGTGGTGTCCCCCCATCATCCCCTGATCAACGATGTCTGCAGTTGCACCGCCAAATTAGTGCGCGATTACCAGCACAACCCCTGGGGGACTCGGCACAGGATGCGCGGGGACCTCTACCTCGAGGATTCTCGAAGTGCGGAGTTCTTCGCCATGTTTGTCCTCCTTTCCGATGAGTACCTAATTCTCCCAGATGGCCACCAGAAGTTCGCGGCCATGCGGCTATTTCTTCGAATTGGACGGCGGCTGCCGCTGGAGCTCCAGATGGCGCTGGCGTGGCGGACCCAAGGCAGCGGGCGGGAAATCGTCCTCAGCCATGACTTCGATCATGCTGCCATGCTCCTCCTCTCTTCCTGTCCGCTTTCCTCGTCTTCTTGATCAATGTTCTGTAATCGAAAGAAGAATATTTCTGTGAAGATTGTGTGTCCAGTGTTTGAACGCCACCAACCCGTCATTCACTTCTCGACGAGCGTGGGATATACATATGTTGTTCCCGAACCAGAATTGCTGCTTGCTATCTTTCCGTCAGTGATGGGGGGATTTGTGTTGGAGGCAAGATCCGCGATGGGGATCCGGTTGATGATGTGCTGCGGCGTATTCGGCCCATCAGGATCCGTCATTCTCGCAAGATGTCGTCTGCCTGCATTTAAAACTTTGTCGTCTGATCTCTAGTTTTCCTTATCTATCATTATCTCTTGTGCAATACAGCCGTCTCCTTTATCAAAAAAAATGGAGCCCCTGCTGCGGGAGGCTGCAAGGCAGGGTGATTTACTTGCCGTGAATGAGATCCTCGCCCATCACCCGGACGTCAACGTCAACTACTGTCCTGAATGGCTGTTTTCGCCCCTGCAGTACGCAGTCAGGGGTGGACACTATGACGTCGTCCGTGTTTTACTAGAACATCCGGGCATTGATGTCAACCACTGCAGAAAAGGTGAATGGCCACCATTCATGACCTCTTGTTTTCCGAGTCGTGAGGATCAACTGGACATTATGGAATTGCTTCTTGCCGATAAGCGCGTCGACATCAACTACAATTGCTGTGGCTCCTCGGCTCTGTGGAAGGCGGCAGTGATGGGTCAACTTGAGACCATCCGGCGGCTTATCGCCAGTGGCCGGACCCTCGATTGTGAGCTAAAGGGTTCGATCGGCCGTGGTCCGCCGACCACGACCCCGTTGCAAATCGCAACCGAGCAGGGTCATGCAAAAGTCGCGGAGCTTCTCCGAAACTTCCGGAGCCACCCGACGCTCACCAGGTTCTCCGTGCGATTTGATCTTGGCAGAGTTGATGTGGCGCCTCTCCTCTTTGCCGCCATTGTTTTCGTCTGCGATGGCTTCTTTTCGGTTCGCTCCCTGAATGAAAGTGGCCGCTTCCTGCACCTGGCCCAAAAATTGCCGATCGAGCTCCAGATGACTCTCTGCCATCGCGCGATTGGCTCCGCTGCATGCATCATCCCCTCGAGAGATTCCAATCCCGCATTCAAGATTCTTGTGATTCTTCTTCTGTGTGAATAATTTTTCTGTAACGCCCCGATACATTTTGTCCGCAAGATATTCAAGTTTTCGGACGATATTATGATGAAATCACGACGCATCGAATATCTCGATGAATACCAATCGCCCACCGCCACGATTGTGTATTCCACCTCTGTGCTTTCGCCTTATAACTGAGTATTCCGACCCCAGAGTAGATGTTGTCTGCCGTTGCATTGTGGAGGAAGAGATATGTCCCCTGAAGATATCCCTGAGGCGGATTCTGCGGGACGCCTTCTGGCTCGATTTCGTCGGTTTATGAGTCTGAGTCCCCCAGGAGACATAAATGAATTGGTCCTCAATACTGGCACTTGGACTTTTCTACACGCGGCCGCGGCGAATGGTGATGACGAGTGCGTTAGACTTCTCCTGGCCTGTCCAGGCATCGACGTAAATACGCTGTCGTGCGCAGAGAGCACAGCCTTCGAACTTGCTTGCGAGCACAACAGGCTTCCGATTGTGTGGCGTCTCCTGGCTGACGCTCGCGTCGAGGTCGACTGTGGAAAGGTAGGTGACCCGTCCCCGGCCAACATTGCCTGCAGGCGTGACCGCCTTGAGGTACTGCAACTACTACTCGCCAGTGGCAGGAAGATCAGTTGGGGAGCGCCATCAGACACCAACTATTTTAGTCCCCATAGAGTTGCCGCGCGTTTTGAGGCGGCGCGCTGTGTGCGGCTGTTGAAAAGGATCACAGAGAACGAAGTCCGCACCCGATGCGAGGTCCGCCGTGAACTGGGCCTGCTTGGTGCCGTGATCGCCGACCTCTACGCCTTGATCGTCTTCACCTGCGACGGGCTTCTCACCTTCAAGGTGCCCGAAAATGCGGTGCCTTCACTTGCTCTCCAGTCCCTGAAGGATCGGCGCTTTCTCATGATGGCCAGCGGGCTGCCAATGGAGCTCCAGATGCTACTCTGCCACCGCGCCCTGTATTCACTTGCGCACAATATACCCGCTCGGGAATCGGATCCCGCCTTTATGCGTCTTGCGGCATGGTATTCATCTTCTGCGTGAGTATCGAGCCTCGAGACCATGCTAGGCGTTGTGTTGTTCAAATACATGATTTTTGATCTTGTGGTTTTGGCTGAAAAATAACAAGGGTGAGAATCAAACACGCGTTATCCGCCCCGAGAATCAGTGATCATGAGCCAGCAATCGCAGGGCATCATATCAAAAGCAGCGCCAAGCAGATCACCCCCAGCACCGTCGTCCTCCACAGTCATCATCCCGACGAGCAAGAAGGGATTTCCGACGTGGGCGAAGATTGCATCTGCGATCGCTGGTGTGGTGATCTTCGCGCTCATCATCTTTGGCATCGTGCAGGCCACCAAACCTTCGAACGAATCACCTCCACGACCACCTGGGGGAGAGGAACCTGTGGATGAGGAGCCACCTATCAGCGATGAGCCGCCCTACCCCGGCGAGGAGTGCCCACGCACCGTAACCGGGCCTGCTGGGGCAGTATACTGCGGAGGGGTCTTCTCCCACAAAAGACTCCGCAGCGCAGTAGGACTATTTGCTCGTGATCTAGGCGGCGACGCCGTGCAGATGCAGCAGGATGACCCCAATCAGCCTGCACAGTTCTGGTCCATCTCAAATGGCATTAACCTCACCAACGATGCCACCGGGCAATGCCTCTGTTCCACGTGCGGTAACTCGCCAGGGGGAGGACTCTACGCAGGGCCATGCGATGCAAACAATCCGGGACACCGCTGGCTCTTTGATCCGATCAGCAACGCCCTTTACACGGAACGAAGTCTGCAGAATGGAGATCCCGAATTCCTGGGGCCAAATGAACCTGATACCCATCTGTGGGTGTTCAATTATTCGGCAGCAAACGCACAACCAATCGCAGTGGTCAATTGATAACTGCGGCACTCGTTCCCCCTCGACCTTCCCCCAAGCCCTACCATCATCCATGGACGATTTCATGAATGTGGTCGTTTATCGTTTTGTGTCACATGATAAACGGAAAGAATCATATGACATTTGTGATTTGATTCCTGTCCATGTGATTCTCACCCACTATCAAAATTGCTCCCTTAAATATCTCGCCTCGCGTTCTTCTGCCGAAGAAATCGTATTCTTCACGATTGCACGATCCCATCGTTTTTCCGCTCAAACTACCCTGTCTGAAGATCGGATAAATGGGTGGCGAGGTTTCCCGGGAGACTTTTGCGCGCTCGTCTGCGCTGTCCCCACAGCATCCAGGATGGTTCCGTGAGCCCACCAGAGGGCTCTACGGCTTTGGCCTGCCGTTTCTCTCCTCTCAACTTGAGACGCTCGCGATGCGCGATCCACCGATGACTCACCTTGTGACCATGCTGGAGGAGCCTCTAAAGAATGGCCGCAACAACAACGGCGCGGAGTGGCACTGCGGACCTGTGGATTTGCTGGACAGCACTGCTGACAGAATCGAGAAGATCCATATCCCCATTGCTGACGGCGGAGTGCCCACGTTGGAGCAAACGTGTGATTTCATCCGCCTCGTGCGCCGCGTCATAGTTAATGGCGGTGGGGTGGGCATCCACTGCTGGATGGGGAGGGGTCGCACTGGGGCGCTTCTTGGAGCGTATCTCATCGCGGAGGCTGCCGCCACCGGAAAGTGGCTGACAGCGGAAGGTGTGCGTGATGCCGTCTGGCCCTTCAGTCAGGAGCAGGGCATCAGCCGCGAGATGGAGGCCTACAAGTTCTGGGAGAGGCTCCTTGTTCATCCTGCTGACATCGCGGAAGCCTACCTCAGTGTCACGATGACCGACTCCGAGATCGGCTCGTTAATGAACTCCAATGAAGATTCTCGCAGCCAGGGTCCGCGCGAACAAAAGGTACTTATGGCCGCTTTTCGAGGGGGTGATTCTGACTGCTCCGAGCTCGAGCGGTTTCCTGCTAACAATGTCGAGGTGACGTCACGGCAAGCCCCTGATCAGGGGGCATTCTTGAAGGCGTTCTATGAAGCGGCATCCGTCCAGACGAGTCCTGCCAGTGAAAAGTCACTGTTGGCTGAGATCCCTCAGGCTTCGAGGATTGCTCTTGTCATGAAGGCGTGGTTTGAACCTGGAAGCATCGAGGAAGTCGATTGAGCACAAATTCCTTTCTCGTGTCTTCCTTTCTGAAAGCGTCAAATCAAACCAGATTTCCGAGGGCAGTTCATATCACCAGCGTTTTCTCGTTCGCAAATGTTCCCGTTAATTTGATCTTCTTGTCACGGAGTTGTGTGATTCCCCAATAATCATGATTTCTTTTCGGTGAAACGCTGATGGAGCCAAACACTCGTGCATCGAAGACGTCCTTCTCGCGTGCTGCTTGCAGAGTAAGGAATGTCGCAGCAAGTTCCTGCAATGATCACTGATATGATCCTCCGACTACCAGAAGTTGGGGGCGACGCAGGCCACACCAGTCGATTCCGCGCGTTCGCCTCACGGCGTCCCCTCATCAACGATCTTAACGGCGTCTGGGGCTACCTGCATTATGCCTGCAGATTGAATCATCCTTCTATCGTTGCCGAACTTCTTGAAGTGGAGAGTGTGGACGTAAACCTGCAGGCAAGCGGACGCTGGACTCCGCTGATGCTCGCTGCGTGCGAAAATCGCGTTGAATGTGTCAAGTTGTTGCTTTGCCATCCTGGCATCGACTGCGGAATTCAGGACTGCATCGGCAAGACAGCGCTGGAGCACGCGGTTGTGGGCAACCACATCACCACGGTGCTATGGTTTATTGCACTCTCGCCGCAGACCGCCGTCAACTACCTCCCTGATCCCTGGTTGCTGAGAGGGAATGAATCATCGGACCTCCTCCGCCAATTCCGCAGGCATCCTGTGGCTGTGGAGCGTCTGGTTCACCTGAAGCTTGGCCTTCCTGAAGCCTGCGCCGCAGACATCTTCGCGATCATGGTCCTATTTTGCGATCGATACTTGGTCATCCCGGCCGATGGTGAGTGCGATGATACCAGTGTTTCGGCAGTCCGTCGCTTCCTGCTAATATGTCAAGGTTTGCCGCTGGAACTTCAGATGATCATGGCCTGGCGTTCGATCGGTCTGAGCCGCGATCTTGTCGCGACAGCGGCCTCGGATGTGTCGTTTGCTGGCCTCCTCTGCCCCCTTTGAATTCCTAAATTTAAGCTCTGGTGTGCAGGTTGTGTTACGATACCAGCGAAAAAGTAATAAACATTTTTCGCTTGTTGCCCCGATATCCACATCATCTCACATGAGTTTCAGTTCTCTGAACATAACAGCCATCTGCCATCAAGATATATGCGTCATCATCATGAACGCGTCGATGATGATGATGACGAAGCGAAAGAAAAATGATCCACTTCATCCAAGATATAATGATAGACTACAATAGAGAATCATGAATTCCGAAGTAAGCTCCCTGCCATCATTGATAGCGACGTCGGATGGCATAAAGTGTGCTCGACTTGTTTACAATCAGCCTTTCGTGATGTTCTAAATCCGCCATTGATCGCCTTCGAAGATGGAAACTAAGAAATTGTTGAGAATCGCGGCTTACATCACAGGATATTCTGTTCTTCTCGCCTTGATATTGGCGGCGTTGGTTATGCAGTTGTACACTGTCCCCGCTGCACTGAAAATGGAGGAGTGGCTGGTGCCGGCGGTGTGCACACAGCCTTTCTCTGGACAGGTTGAGGCCACGATGCCCCCAGACTTCACCGCGATCGGTGAGCCGCAGGGCCAAACCGTCACACTCCAGGTGGTCGCAGCGTTTCATGTCGTGTCCAGTGAGCCTTTCATGTGCTTTGTGAACACCTGCGCCGTCTGGGAGCTCTTCGTGCTCAACAATCAGACCCAGGTGTGCCCGGCGACCGCCCCCGCCGAGCTCTCGTACTACTATCCCGTGGCCCCTGATCGTGTCTACCCGTCATCCAACCTGGTGGGGCAGAGCCAAGTGGCGGCCTACATTTGCTTTGGCCTCTTTGGCCTGATAATGACGATCGCACTGGGGGTGCCCCACGTCATGCACTTCTTTCGAGTCGCGCCCCATCCGGCCCCGGACCACATTTCGCTCAACAAACATAACGATGTTCACCCGTGATTATCCCAACAGTGTTTTCGTTTCATTAAATTTCTCTTATCGAGCTTTCCTGTGATAGTAACCCACACGGACCTGACAGTACCTCGCTTTCCACACATTTCTTTCGTCACCGCGGACCCCAGCGTTGGAAGAGGAATACCTCATTCCCCCAATAGCTCCGCATCCAAGCAGTACAGGATGACGCTTCATCAGTGAACGGCCAGCAGCCAGGGATTACATATTGAAAAGGACTCGCGCATGATCAAGTGAGCGATTATAATATCGTCACAATCGAGCAGGTGACAAAATAGGGTCATAGAGGAATGGAGAGGAAGTGGATATCAGCAGCGCTTCAATTTCTTGCCCCTGGCGAGGAGCCAACATGATTTGTGCAGCCGATTGGTGGCGTACCGCTTGCTCACACCGTCAACGCCGTCGATCAGCGGCCCCCCGCATCCTCGGCAAAGACGTCTCTGTTGCAAGACGAGGTCAGCCATGCCGCGCACCTCAGGATGCTGCCTCCCTATCCATTTTTTGCCGTCACTGTCATCTGCGAGGTCCGGCTTCGCCAGCCACTGAAGATAATCGATGGGCAGACTTCCCAGCGACTCGCCCTTGTGCACCCCAAAAGGCAGGATAAAGCTTCCGGCAAATCCGCCGTCGTCATGAACACATGGATTAGGTTGAACCCCCGGACCTGCGGGAAGGGGTGAGCAGACGGGCTCGACCTTCACGCTAGGTGGCTGAGGGAGCTCTGGAACCGGAAGGGTGCACACTGGACTGCATATCCAAGGTGAGGTACTCAATGTAGCCTCCTGCGGGACTTGTGGTGGAGAAGGCGGGAGCGCAACCTCCGGGGTCGGGAAACGGTCTTCCTGTTCCTGATGGACCAGTGGCAGAGGGAGCAAACGGGCTGCGTAGAGTCCGCACATGAATCCAGTTCCGAAGGCAAACTGAATCTGCTGCTGCTCGTGCTGCTGTCGTTCGGTCATATTCGCGAAGGAAAGATGAGTATCTGGCAAAACCATGCTGCCGCTGGCATAAAGTATCTGCCACGCAGATGTCCCTCATTCTGCAGAAATCAATGATATCCGAAAATCAGGCCACGAAATATCGAAGATGACGATGAAATTCAAAACTTGGTGGAACTGATTCTTCTAAAATCAAACATCATGTGAACTGGTCTCGCCATATCATCATTCAATGCTGTGGTCAGTGGGGCGTATCATATCGCCCCAGTAGCTCGTCTGTGAGTGCCAGTACCTGCGAGTGGAGCTCGGTGACGTACAGCCTGTCTCCCGCCGTGGTACCCGCATCAGGCTGGACAACTGAAGAGAGGCCCGCACCAGGACCCGACAACGAGGGTAGCACGGCTTGTGACATGAGATCATGAAGGGGCGTAAGGTCATCGGCCAGGGGGCTGAATGAAGCAAAGCGAGCTTCGAACCCCGTCTCAATGCCAGCCACTGACTCGATATCGCTTGCGCTCAGATCGAACCTCAACAGCATGGCCTCCGCGGAGATGTAGGCTGCTGAGTACGCATCACAGCAGGACTTCAGGCGAGGGGCGTGGTCACAGACGATGGCTAGGGTTGGGGCATGGCTCGGGAGGTCCCACTCGGGGCGGCGCAGGACTTCAAGGATGAACTTGGCGCTCATCTGCACGGCGCGGAGCGCCTGCAGCAACGACGACCGCGCGCTTCGCAGGCAGCCAGGGACAGCAAAGTCCTCCTTCACCACCTGGGGGTGATAGACCACGATACGCCGGAGGTCCCGCATCATGGCATGCCAACTAGTCAGATCCTCAGAAGCGACAGGACCCACCTCCTCAGGCAACTCCTGGTCACACATTGCGAGATGGAGGAAGGGATGAGGGAAAAATTGAGCAAGAGGAGAGAAAAGTGTCGGAACTGTGTGATTTCGATTTTATTGATTCGCTGCCTCGATGAGAGAGAGCGCTAAGGCCTTGAAGGCACGCTCCGAGTCTATGGAGAGGACTGACTGGCGATCGAATCCAGGGCCGGCTGCCAGGTGGCAGAGCCGCATCTGGAGCTCCATTGGCAGCCTCTGCGCAATCACAAAAAACCGTCCGCTGTTATCGCTGTCATCTGGCACCTGGAGCAAGCCCTCGCACAGAAAAATGATCAGCGCAAAGACATCAGCCACCTCCTCATCCGACAATTTCAAGCTCTGACGGAGAGCGCGTCTGGCGGCGAGAGGGTCCGATATGTACCAGCGAACAAAGTCCCTGATCTGGAAATCGCCAGTAAATCCCGACACAGGAAGCTCCGTTCTAAGCCGATGGGTTAGCTCCGGGCCAACCGGTACCGTCGCCAAGAGCCACTTGACGACAGTGGTGTGGTTGAAAAGACAAGCCAGGGTGACGGGCAACCATCTGTTGACAGTTCCTGTTGGAATATCACACGGGGCAGTTAGAGACGGAAGACCAAACGCCGGGTGAGTGGCCAGAAATTTCAGGATCTCAAGGCACCCGTTGCGCACGGCATAGCCGACGGCGGTGTATGGGTGACCGGAAGTCGAGATGAGCAACGCGCTGAGCACCTCGTCTTCTAATATTCTGGTGAGCAGCAAAAACTCGGACTCCCGCTTCAAAGTGCATATGACTTCCATGAGGCTGCCGTGGGTTTCGCAGTCCCCCTGCACCATCTGCAGCAAATCCTCCCTCCCACTGCTCACTACAAGGGCTTTCAGGGTGACATCATCATCTCCCCGGCGGATGGCATCCGCGAGTTCGTTCTTCAAGGCTGCAGTCATGGGATCACGCAGTAACAATTCCCCCCAGCAATCCGACTCGTCAAAAAGCAAAAGTTTGATGAAGGGATGGATTAGATGTACAGCACCTGGCCAAAAATATCCTAGGCTGATACCCATTTATCATGTTATTCTTGTGATTACGTGATAGTCCAATTCTCGCAAATATCAATCACCAATCAACCGCCTGGGTTGTGATTCGGAACCTCACTTTCTCTCCTGCTTTGCTCGCCTGATTATGTTGCCTCCCATGGTTCGCTCTGTGCTCTTGAAGTCCCGTCTCGCTCCAATGCAGGTCCTGGGCAAAAGGCTCATCGCCACCTCCCCATCACCTGGTGTTCCGGCCCCTGGTGGAGGTCCCACGCCAATCGGCTTCTTCGTCGGCCTCTCCTTGGTTGGTTGCTGCTTCTGGGCAGGTTACACCTTCGGCCTGCCTTCCTTTGAGTGATGCACCAGGCGATTGCTCATACAATCTTCGCTCCTGTTTCTCTGTGCCCTGAGTCGAAATAAATGAACCCTCAAATCAACTTTCTCCACCCTGCAACACCAACTGTTTGCCCTCCACATTGACCATCACACGAAAAAATCTGCTCAGAGTAATAGCGAATCTTTAAGGCCCTGTTCGGTGTCGGCGCAGAGGATCAGCGACCTGGAGGAGAGATGGCGCCGGTGGCAGAGGACCATCTGGAGCTCCAGGGGGAGCCTGGCTGCGATCGCGTAGAATCGCAACGTCGTCGGCGACTGATGCCGCCGCGGCTGGAGTTACCCATCGCTGTAGAGCACGGTGGATGCGAAGTCGAAGGCAATGTCCCTCGACAACAGCCCGTACTCTTGTCTCAGTGATCTCCTGACTGACAGGGGATGCTGACTGTAGGCAATAATCAATTCCCTGATCTCCGTGTCAGTGGCGACCTGGAAGGCGGAGAGATTGTCCCAGCCACTTGGGATGGTGCGGACGGCGCGAAACTTGTCGCGGGACCGCGTGGCCAGATCAAGGCCCCCCACTCGGGCGCACGCGAGCAGCAACTTCACTGCCTGTAGGCCGTCATGCCAGCAGGCAACCCAGAGGGGGCTACAATTATCCTGGTCCATGACATCAAGTTCAACATCGTGGCGCAGACACAGCGCACGAACGATGGCCACCCAGACCTCATTCGCCTCTGATACCTTGCCGCAGGCTAGATGCAAGACGGTGGAACCCGTTACATTCCGGCGATTAACGTCGACCAGGGGGTGGGCCAGCAGGATACGGACGCAAGCCAGATCTCCGCGGTCGACTGCACGCCACAGCGGAAAATCCCGCTGCCCGACTGAAGAGTAGTTAACGTCCGCCTCAGTCAACTTCGGGTGGCGCAAAAGGGAGCCAAGAGTCCCGGCATCGCCGCCATCAGCCGCATCCCAGATCCGCTGTCCTATCAATCGTTGAATGGCGTGATGAAGAAATCCCCAATCCATCACGTTCAACACGACACAGGATCACAACTCGCCAAGAGAGGTGCCATCTGTCGTGGTATTTAACACAGTCATAAGACGGAAACGACATCACGAGATATCTTTCTGGTTTTGACAACAGAGGATTCTAAATGAAAGGAAGGGATACTGGGCGCAAGATTCAGATATTCAATAGACGACATCTTCTTCCTGCTCTAGGCTCTGCTGACGACGCCGATACATGGTGTCGATAGTCGACAGAAGCACGCAGAGTTCAGCCTTAGTGACGTCTCCAGGGATTGGTAGACCCAAGTCTCTGGCCCGATCACGTAAGAACTTCATGCTCTCCTCCGACAACGTCTCCGCCTCGTCAGCGCACTCATTCTGCACCTGCTGAAGAGGTGTGGGTCCCCTGAAGGGCTGTCTGAATTGGAGATTTCTGGTTAGCGGCGCCACGCGTCCCCTGCGGTCACCATAACTATACTGAGGATCAGTTGCAATATCGCGATAGGGATTCATCTCTTGAAAAAGTTAGATCAGTTCTTCGCCGCTTCCTTTACCCCCGATTTTAGAAATTAATTCGATTCGGCATTATCTTTTCAGCGAGAATTCACCGTACCTTTTACGAGTGGATAATATCGTGGGACCTTACGATTGACAGGATGATTTCAAATTTCAATTGAATATCATGATTGTCGGTATGTGATGGCGCAAGGATGTGATCTCCGGCTCGATCCAATAGGCTGAGGAGGACTGGAAACTGACAGGCTGTGTCACCTTCTCTTGCGCTGTCTTACAGAAAAATGGTTGATAACGTCGCCATGAGGTCTCCGGGATCGAATGTGGCCGGAAATTACGATGCGACCTTCAAGATCATCGTGGTGGGCGAGTCTGGGGTCGGAAAGTCCGCCTTCTCCAGGCGCCACAGGGACGGGATCTTCCCGGAGAATCTCCAGGCCACCATTGGCACCGACATCTTCGTGATGGAGCGGGATCTGCACGGGCGGAAGATGAAGCTCCAGATCTGGGACACCGCAGGCCAGGAGCGCTTTCACACCCTCGCTCCCAACTACTACCGCCACACCGACGGGGTGATCCTCATGTACGACGTCACCAGCATGGCGTCCTTCACCAGGGTCCCGTACTGGCTCTCCCAGATTCACCACAACATGATTGACGCGGCGGTGGTTGTCGTGGGCAACAAGCTTGACATGGTAGGCAGGGAGGTCGACCTGGAGGGCAACGAGGTCCAGATGGGCTGTAGGGAGGTCCCTCACAGGGACGGGGTGCTCTTCGCGGGAGAGAACTGCCTGCCCTTCTTCGAAACCTCGGCCAAAACCGCACAGAACCTGGATGACGTTATCTTCGTGCTGACCAGCCTGATCTTGAAGGCCAGGGCGCACAGGGAATCGTGGCGGCAGCCGGCCCATACCTCTGTCTCCATGAATCTCAGCATCTCAAACACCAACAGCATCCCCGAGGCCTCACCACGGACATCAACATCTTGGTTTTCTAATTGTTAATCGTGCAATCTGTGTCGTGGATCAACGCAATAAAGTTTCGTAATCGTTTGTGAACATATTTTGAACTTTTATTGCAAGACGGAAGAGTGAAGGCCTGGGAGCAAGAGAGATCGTCAATTTCATCAAGGGCACGGGATCATCGGAACAGAAGGGAATCAAATGCGGGATCCGAAACAGCACGGGTTATGATCTCGCGCACGCTGCCGACAGAGCGCCAGGCCAGCGTCATCTGAAGCTCAAGGGGCATCCTCCGCGACATCGCAAGGAATCTCCGAAGAAGAGGCGCATTTCCGGCCTCGGCAGTGGCAGGGCAAAGTCGGATATAATCATCGCAGGCAAGCACTATCACGGCGAAGAGTTCCCCGGCGCAGGAATCGATTACTTTCAGTTTAAGCCGGTTTTGATGGCGGACGGCAATGGGACATTTGAGAAAGTGGGCCAGGCGAGGGTCAGTGCGAACGGAGGGGTTCGATAGTTGCTGGTAATCCAGGACAAGGGGGAGGGGATGGAAGGCGATAAGCCAGTCGAGGGAATTTTGATTGCGCGCCTGGTGAAGCAGCGTGCGCGGGTAATTTGGGGCCACAATGTTCCAGTCTGTTCTGGGGTCGGCGATCAGCAGCCGCACACAGTCGACATGATCATTAAAAGCCGCGAAGGATAGTGGCGTCCATCCCCCGTACGCCACGAGATTCACATCCACGCCAGGGACGGCGAGGAGACGGGCGAGGAGATGCGGAAGACCCAGACGACAGGCAAAGTGAAGGTAACCCCAAGCATTATGCTGAACGTCGTTGATTCCGGGGCCGTCTGCCAAAAAGGCATGGAAGGACTCAACGTTCGAGGTACCGGCGCCCCTCGAGGCCACGCTCACCAGCGCCATCTCCCGAATTCCCCTCATAACATCATCCATTCTCCGTAATCTCACACGATCCTCAGGAAGAGCAGCAGACCACCAGAGGCGTCAAGGTCTCTTAGACAACCCCGACCCTCGATGATGGACCCTGTACTCGGGCGCACGATATCACGACAGACAATGCGCAGATCACATATCCCAGCCAAGTTGGAGATACTTGATGATAACTTGAGAGAAATGACAACGCGATAACACAAAATCATGATATCTGTTCTTCTGCAGGCAATCAGGTGATGAATCATTTCAATAAAGAGTCAGTGTCAGGCGATGATAAGGGCTTCATGTTCTGATGCCGAGGTTGCGTTTTATTCCATTGAAATTCATCCCCACTGTGCCACGAGAAGAGCCGATTCATGGAGTTCGAAGAGATATTTCCGGGGAAGACTGCTGACCAGAAAGCCGGCTTGAAGACGCTCATGGCGTTTGCGGGGGGCAAGGTCCACGGCGATGACGGAAAGTGCTACGTGGCGCGCGATGGCAAGTTCTACCCGGAGGATGTCAACCTTCGTCTCGTGGGGACATATCAGCGGGATGGTGATACCAGGAGGGACATCGTTGATGCCGCCGATCTACCTGCCGACGTCCTTGAAAGTGTGCGTAGTCTGCACTTGGATGGTTTCTTCATCTACAATACCCAGAAGTTCACCTATCGCACCAACGGGAACTCTGCGGGTGTCATCAAGCGCATCTGACTTCATTTTTCATGTTCCCCATCAAATGGAATAAATTGATATCTTCTCGCTATGCCCAATAATTTTCTTCTCGACTTCAGTTGCCCTGCTAAAAAATGATATCGCACAAAATCAAGATTCTCTGTGACGTTATCACTTTCTTGATAACGTCGTATATCGTGATTTTGCGGGATGATAATCCGCAAAAAAAAGGTTTAAACTCCCAGGCAGATTGTGAGCCACGACATCCTCTACTATGATTCCTTGAGTGACCTCTTTTAACCTGATTTTGAAATGGACAGGTGTTCGAAGATTGTGCTTTTCCTGGTGTCGTTCGCTATCCTCTTCGGGTTGCTGATGGCGGGGTGCATTCTGCTGCTTTACACAGTGCCGTCGTTCACAAAAATGGAGCACTGGCTGATCCCAGCCCTGTGCACCCAGCCCAGTCTTGAGCAGGTGCAGGCGACAATGCCGGACACCTTCAGCGCCATTGGCAATCCCCAGGGTCCCAACGTCCTACTGCAGGCCTCTCTGGTGACGCAGATCGTCACCGACCCCCCATTCGCGTGTTATGTGAATGCCTGCCACACCTGGAACCTGTACCTGTACAACAACGTGAGCTTCGTGTGCCCGCCCACCAACGACGGGCGCCTGTCCTATTACGACCCCATCGCCCCTGACCCAGTGTACCTTTCGGGCGACCTCGTGGGGAACGCCGCGCTGGCTGCCTACATCTGCTTTGCTATCCTTGGTGTTGCTATCGTCCTGGCCCTGACTGTTTTCTACGCTGTTCGCCTTCATCAGGATGGCTGCAGCCGCCTCACCTGCAAACGATCATCAGGCGACATGTGCATCTTTGTGTTATCATTCTTCTTAGCACGGTCGGAAATATAAACAGGATTTGAAACCAAAGAAAGTGATTTGAAACCAAGAAGAATGAAGAATGATTGTTCGTCTCCAGTGCTAGAAGTATGCGCCCGCTAGGGGCGCCTGGTCCCTACTGGCTCGTAAGGCAAGTCTCTGGGGTCGGATTTACCAATCCAGTGAGCGTTGGTAAAGTGCTCAGGGCGGGGCAGGCCCTGCCCGCGCTGCTGGGCGAGGTAGAGCATGCTCCGTGCGGAATTGATGTCACGACCGATGAATCTTGGAGGCTGTCCGCTGTCACCTTGGCAGGCTCGGACTCCCCAGATTTGTTTCTTGGGCTTTGTGGGCGGGCAGCAGGGTGCCACCTTGTGGGGCAGGGAGGCGGGAGGATGGGCCAGCGAGCATATTTGACTGGTCTGGTTCTCGCCAATCAGGCCGAAGGCGATCTCCTGACGGCGGGCCAGGTGGCGTTTCAGGGTCAGCATCGGGAGCTTCGGGCCACCCTTCGACGAGCGACCCTGCTGGACGTTGGCGTCTCCAAAGGCGATGACGGTGGCCTGGATCCTAGGCTCGGTGCGGTGCTTCAGGGCATTGGCATCGTGATCATGGAGACGTTGGAGGTCTCCTGATATTTGGCGGCACATCGTGAGCCACGGCCCGTGCTCCATGAAGGTCGAGTGCACCTTTACTCGCTCCCGATGGAGTTGCTGAATCTGCTGCTTCCGCCAAATAGGCGGAACGGGCCGGGCAACCTTGCCGCCGAGACGATTGGCGGCCTCGTCAACGGCACGCTGACGGGCAGAGTAGGTCTGAAAATCGTTCCGTGACCTCTGCCTCTGGAAGTGGTAACGGTTCGACACCATAAACTGGCTTATGCGAGTGCCTATGAAAGTGATCCAAGTTTCCGAGGAAGTGGCCTGGGGCAGGAGGCTTAGGGCGAATATGGGGTCAAGCATCTTGAACCTCTTGCGGAGCTTGGCGTCCTCCTTATGGCTGCGGGTGCGCCCCTGCCACTCGAGAAGCTCTCCCCCCGACACGGTCACCTTGGGATACTGCCGCTCCGGCTCAAAGGTTTGCGAAAGCAGGGGCGGATGAAGGACGCTGACGACGGCAGTGATGGCGGTCACCTTGCCCGGATCAATGCCGGCCAGGCGCCGCGCAGTTCTTATGGACTCTGGCGTGAAGTCCTTCTCGATGCGAAGCTCACAAGGCTCCTTGGCGAACTGCGTTTTCGCTGTCTTGGCGGCCAGGCAGCCCTCGATGACGCGGGTCTTCTCGGCCTCGTGGGCATCACTTCTGGCCTGCTTGCCCTTCAGGCCGAAGCGCACGCACACCTTAAACCCGTCTGTCGTGAAACTGCCGGCAAAGGGAAGCCGGGTGCCGAACTTCCGCTTGAGGTGAACGCTTGTAAGAACTTCCTCGAGAGGGAGCAGTAAACAGTCGGCGACGCCAGCCGCCTTCAGATATTGAGACCACAACAGATCGTCAACGTTGACAAAGATCCGACGCCGGGTGCAGATGGGCAAGAGGCTGAAGATATGTTGCTGAACAGGCTCAAGATCATCACCGTCTTCATCCTGCTGCGTCTCCGCGGGAAAAGCCGTCGAAACCGTCTTGGGAAGCAGCAGTGCCTGCTGAAGGTCGCGAAAGAAGGGGACAAAGGCCAGCGGCTGACGCTCCAGCAGAGAGTTGAGGGAAAGGTCCTTGAAAACTTCACTATACTTCTTATAGGTCCGCCACTCCTCTAAGGAAAGCACGTCGAGAGTGGTGTCAGGAACATCGTCAGAGAACCCGAAGGGGGTCGCTTTCTCCTGGATGATCATCCACTCCCTGATCTCCGCCTGCTCCCTGCACCTCCGTAACGAGGCGCGGGCGGCGGTAACGAAAGGCAGGGTGAAGTGGTCCGGGTCTGAAGGTACAGAAGGTAGGAGTGACGAGGTGGCCTCGGTAACGTAGTCGACGACACGGCCAAAAAGCGGCTTGCGCTCCCACTTCTTATAACCCTCGTCGATGATGTCCCCATGCTGAAACCGAAAGGCGGCGATCACACGTCGCTCCAGGTTAGTGGTGAAGTGCAGCCCCATGTTGGTGGCGTAGAGACCAAGGTTGAATGAGAGTGTTCGCGAGGACAGCAACTCGCCCCACTGGCCAGGAAGTTGGAGCGATGACTTGAGCCCTGCGGCAAGGAGCGTGTAGGACTCCCTGAGCAGATCAAGGACCTCCTCATCACCTTGGTTTCCAGACCACGCTGGGTCGATGATCAGCCGCTGCGCCCAGTAGATGATATTGCCGGGAGTCGCAATGGGCGCGTGGTATAAAGGGTATTCATTGAGCTCCGCCAACCTGGTGTAATGAAAGTTGAGGAGCAGCGAGGCGCGGTGCATAAGGTCGCCGCTGGCCTGGGAGACCAGGCGCAGGTGCCGGACGAAGGGATCATAACCTGGGTGCGGGAACAGGCCGGCGAGCGACATGGAGAAGGTATGCACCTTCTGCCTCGCTGCCTCAAGTGGCAAAGCGCCACCGGCGGAGTGCTCAGACATATCTGTCGACCTTTCACCCCAGACTAAGCAAACAAATTGGAGAAGGAGGAGGAGGAGGATGGAAATAAAAATCGAAGCAGACGATCTCTGACAAAGTCATCAGTCATAGATCATATTTTAGTTGTCATAATTCCCAGTGTTCGTGGGTCGCGTGATCACGTTTCCGGGCAGGCGATTCTCGTGACTGTACTTCATCGCGTGAGAGTGCACTCAAAATTTTTGTGAAGCAGACTGCATCAACTCGCTGTTTTGGGGACCACTGCGGCCAGATTGATTCTTCGGAGAGCTCTTTCATTGTGAGCGCAGAGTTTCATTACCCCTCTAAAATGAGAGACAGGGGGTGAGATAAAAAGATCGTGCCAAGAGATTAAGCCAAAGTTTGTATTAAGTAATATCCGACCACGCTACATTCTTCTGCAAAAATTGAAGCTAATCCCTTTTTGTTACCGTTCCCATCGCTCTTCCTCCTCTCTCTCTTGCCATCGCTCTTCCTCCTCTTCGTTGCCCTCTTCCTTCCGGAATCAAAACCATCAGGAGCTTCCAAACCCCCTGCAGCGCCGTTATGTTCTTCTTCGTCTCTTGTGGCCCGAACGAGGGTGCGTGCAAGATGTTCCTGAACGTCATCTTCTTCCTCGCCGGTGTGACCTTCAGCGTGGCGCTGCTGGTGATAGGCGCCCTGGGGTACGTGGACTACCTTCCCTGCAGCCTCCACATGTTCTCCATCTTTGCCACCGTCGCCGGCGCCTCATCCGTCTACACCGTCATCCTGAAGCTCCTCAATATGCTGCAGCCCTACGTGGCGATGTGGAAGCACTGTGACAGCGGCAGGATGATGACCGCGTTGCTGTCCGGGGTTAGGTGGTGCCACTTCTTCTTTGACACGGCCTGGGGCGCCTACGGCTGCTTCCTCTTCTTCACGCAGTCGCCGGGCCCCGACTACGAGCTCTGCAACTACAGCGTGTACACCATCGTCTACGCCCACATCGTGCTCTCCCTCATCATGTTCGCCATCTTCGGCCTCGCCCTCTTCTGTGGCTTCTGCTCGCTGCTCATGTACGCGATTACGGGCGACGCCAGCCACCTCCAGAAAATATCGCAGAAGTACAAGGAACATGTCAGCCCAGCATGAGACAATAACAATAAAACATAAAACAACCTCAAATCGAAATTGCGCAGATTCTCGCTTATATTCGTGACGGAGCAAAATGATAACTGCGCGTCATTCAACAGCAAAAGAGAGAGCCAGGGCGCGAAAGGCAGGTTCCGAATCCTTGGCGAGGATGACAGACGCCTCTGGGTCTGAGCCTGCCGCCATATGGCAGAGTCTCATCTGGAGCTCGATGGGCAGTGCGCTGCCCATCCCGAGAAAGCGCTGCTGACTCCGGCCGTGCGGGTGCCTAAATTGAAGGAAGCCGTCGCAAAGGAATACGAGAAGCGCGAATAGCCCGGCGGCTTCCTCATTGGTCAGGTGTTGCCCTAGTCGAAGATATCGCCTCGCCGCCGCGGGGTCCCAGATGTAATCGGCCACGAGCTCTCGGATGCCTGCGTCGGCACTGAAGCCATTGGAGAGGAGACCCTCCCTGAGACACTCCACAATAGCAGGGATGACGGGCATGACTGCCAGCATCCACTCCACCATGGGCAGGTGATTGTAGAGACACGCCAGACTAACAGGAATCCAGTGATCTCCATCGAGCAAGCGAGGTGATGCGAGCAGGGCTTCCACGCCCAGCGCTGGGTGACAAACCAAGAACATCATCATCGCGACGTATCCGCCGCGCGCGGCGCAGGACACGGCGCCACTGCCGCCCCAGCCCCCCCAACAGTGGCTGCTCAGCATGGCCGTCAGGACCTCGCAATCAAGCTCCCTGACAAGCAAGAAGAACACACTCTCGAGCATCAGCCAGCCAGGTGCGGGCGTTAACGCCTCCTCTGGAATCTCGTTTTCATCCACCAACTGGAGCAACTGCTCACGGGTCTTATCCCCGATGAACGCGCGTACCCTCTCTTCATCCCCACTCAAGCAGGCACGAATCAATGTTGCCCTGCATCAGACAGGAAGGTGCGTCCAAGAGCGCTGCGAGAGTAATCCCTGTATCATTTCTTCCAATTATCCTTGATGGCCTTTGGCAGACGAAAAAGCTCTGGATGATGGGTAACATCGGCATCAACATCGCCATCAACATCGTCATCAACATCGCCAGCAACTTCGCCATCGAGATA
>Ga0302309_10000419_pt1 | contig 48850 bp, 33 predicted proteins | sample III_Palsa_N1_1_FD_200453 | JGI IMG/M metagenome (GOLD analysis project Ga0302309, IMG submission 200453) | Peat permafrost microbial communities from Stordalen Mire near Abisko, Sweden - III_Palsa_N1_1 | ecosystem: Environmental > Terrestrial > Soil > Palsa > Peat permafrost | place: Sweden...
TGCATAAACGGCATACCATATGGAAACAGGTGTTGGAAGTGGAAACAGTTGATCCCTCTGCAAAGATGGGATTTCAACAAGAAGTGTATGACTTGTTTACGGACATGTTGTTGCCGCAAATGGAGTCCTTATTTGATCGGACGGCGGGTCCGGGGATGGTCATACGCTCCGAGAAAGTGGAGATCAGGGTGACCCTTCCTTATTCCAAAAACTGGAAGGATAAACTGTGCGAATCGGTAGTCAGGGAATTAGAGCAGGCTTTACAAAACATAACCCCTATCTGTCTTTCAGCAGATCCTGATCAACGACCCCCGGGCCGGACTCTCCTGGAACCAGGGGGGGCGTTTTACAACATTCCCCCCGGACATAGAACAACAGGAGCAGAACCTCCGGCGCCGCCGGGTGATGCGGAGGCTATTATTTTATATTTCCTGTCCAATGGAATACTACCCTGGTACGCAGCGCAGTGGTCCCTGGACAGTTTGAAGGCACATATTCTTCAGGTACGGCAGGCAACGGCGGGCCCTCCCTATAAGCCCCACTCCTTTGAGGATCGATTACTGAGATTGCTGACTTCAAGGCCGAAGGCTGTTTCAAGACTAATCAGTCAGTTCGGAGAATCTTTTCTGACAGATTTCTTTTCCCAAACCCTGGAATATAAGATGCTTCAGCGCTGGAGATTCCTGCTGGCCCTCCTGCCTGATCAGACAGGATGGACCACCTTGTTGCCCTTTTTAACCTACAGCGACATCCAGGTTTCTTCGGCGCCCGCAGTGGAAAAGAAATTACTCCTGACATTGTTGAGGACAATACCAAAAGATTCGCTGGCCGCCTGGTGGAATGAAGACGCGTCTACCAACCAACAACATAAACTACGGCGGGTACTAGGGGCGAGCCGCGAAAGCGATATCCTTCCGCTGCTGGAGGGCGTTGCGCTTCCCGAGCATAAGCCTGCAGTCCAACTCGCTAAGGACCGGGAGCGTACCCTTTCCCAGGAGCTTAATGAAGAAGGAGTGTACATCGACAACGCAGGTCTTGTCATCCTGCATCCCTTTTTAGCTCCGTTGTTTACGGCCCTTGGATACTGGGACGGCCGGAGCTTCAGTTCCGGTATCCTTCATCAAAAAGCCGTATTACTATCCCAATACATGATATTTCCCGGGGAAGATTTTCCCGAGCACCAACTGCTCCTGAATAAAGTTCTATGTGGATATGATCCGGAGGAAACCCTGCTTTCCTCCCTGAATTTTGGGGAAGAAGAAGTTCAACAGTCCCGGGAATTGCTCGGGGCCGTCATTAGGTACTGGACATTGAATGGGAACCAAGTGTGCACCACAGAGGAAAATTTGAGGGCTTCGTTTTTGCAAAGACCCGGTAAACTTATCCGCCGGTCCGGAGAATGGTTTTTGCAGGTAGAAAAAAAAGGGTATGATATTGTCCTGAAAGGCTTGCCCTGGGGCATCGGCATCATCAAGCACCCTTGGATGCCTGAAATGTTGAAAGTCGAATGGGCTTAAATATGAATGATTATGGCGGAGTCCACCCATAGTACAAAAGAGTCAGTGAAAAGCGAATCGTCCGGCGGTTCGTTTTTCAGTGGGAGCGGTGGGGCCGCCTTTTTTCCGGAAGGCCTCATCCAGCGAAAGTGCGCGACTTGCAAAGAGGAAGAGGAAAAAAAGATCCAGCGTCAGGAATCCAGTCCCGATGCCGGAACGCCCGCCGCCCCCGCCGCGGGAACCCCTCCCGCCGCTCCGCCGACCCCAGCCGCCGCCGCTCCCGATGTCATCACCGGCGCTGACCCTGCGGCCGCCTCTGCCGCACCGACCCTCCCTTCTTTATTCGGCCCCCCCGGTTCAGCCAGCACCCCATCCCTATGGAGCACGCCCCTCATCCCGGGTCTTCCTGGGCTGGGCGGAACGCCCTCTCTGGATACGCCCAATTACGCGCTCACGCCCCCGGGAGGCGCCCCCGGCGCTTCCACAGGTCAACCCGATTGGTTTGGCTTGACCAGTCCCTATGCGCTAAGGGGAGCGGGACAAGTAACAGGCGGGGATATGGATGCCATGCAATCCCTCTGGCAGCAGAATTATTCCCTGGGCGGACGGCTTATGACCCAGTGGCCCGATTCTATGCCCTTCAGGAAATCATTGCCTGACTTTCGCACCTGGTTTGCGAACACAACGACCGGTGCCGCAGTAGACAATTCGCTCAAAGGGGATTATCCTACCCCCGTAGAGCAATCCAATAACCAGTCAGGGATATCCCAGCACGTGATACCCGGCCCAGCGTTACATTTCAAACTCGAGGTGAACCGGCCGAACGATCCATATGAGCAAGAGGCCGACGCCATGGCGGATAAAGTGATACAGCGACAGTCAGCGGAGGTTCGCCTCCATGGGGATGGAATCCATACGAAATGCGCGCATTGCGAGGAGGAGGAAAAGGAGAAGAAAATTCAGCGGAAGGACTCGGAAGAAACCGAAAGCGGCGTGACGGTCAGTAAGGGCCTGGAACAAACCCTGAACGCGTCCACCGGAAAGGGCAACCCTTTGCCCGCTCCCGTGAATGAAGAGATGAGCAAGGCTTTCGGTGCTGATTTCAGCGGAGTCAGCATCCATTCCGACGGCCAATCCTCCCAGATGAACCGGTCCCTGAACGCCCATGCCTTTACCCACGGAAGCGATATTTACTTTAATGCGGGGAAATTTGATCCTGGTTCGGAGTCAGGCAAGCACTTGTTGGCGCATGAATTGACCCATGTCGTCCAGCAGGGAGCGGTCGTTAGCCGGAAGGTGCAGTCAGATTCTAATACAGGGGCCATCCAGCGGAAAGTCAGCGTAGGCGCTCAATGCAATTCCAATGAAGTCACGGGGCTGGTCTCGGACGCCCTGACCTGGTTGGACGATATCAATCTTCAGTTGGGAGGGTATATCAGCAATGCCGCGCAGGCGGGGGGAGCCACGCCCGGGGGGGTGCCTCCCCCGCAAAACCCGGGCAACCAGGCCGACCAGCAACGGATCGGTGCTGCTTTGCAACAGGCGTTCAACACGTCGGACGCAGCATATGCAGGGGTCATCCAGGCCCGCTTCCAACATATAGCGGCCGTCGTAAGGGATAACGGAGTTGTCTCCGTGGATTGCGGAGGCGCCTACTGCACCGGATCGGCCGGCGGCGCCACTGTGGCATATTCTGACCGGCCCTATCACCTGGTGATGTGCGGCACGGTGTCCAGTACGCCGAGCACGGTAGCTTCGTTGATTCATGAATTGAGCCATGCGGTCCTTCCCCAGGTCGGCATCAATAATACGCTGACAGCGGTAGGTCAGGGCGTCCGTGACAGGTCCTATGTGACCGACAGGATATTTTCTCACCTGACCCCGGAGGAGACCCTTGACAACGCGGCCTCCTACGAAACCCTGGCCACTTTGTTGCATAACCGGGCCAATACGACAATAGTTCAGCCCCAAAAAGATACCACCAGTTCGTGTAACCAGACGCAGGGGCCCTTAGTTCTGGAAGCCTTTGCCCGGGCAGATCAATGGAACAGCGCAGCCCTGCATGAATTAAAAACGGAGGAGGACTACCTGAAAACCCAGGGCAGCCAGAAACTCAGCGACCTCCCTCAGGGGAACCTGGATCTCCTGAAGAAAGCGTTCCCTTCGGTCACGGACTACGCCCATCTTGATCAACTCCGGGCCGCCATGGACCGGCTGTCCTTTAATGGTTTCGGAGGAACGCCCTGGAACTTCGCGTGCACCGCCGGTAACGGGGGCCATGCAGGAGCCGTTGGATTCAGCTACGCTGGATGGGTGACGTCCTCGTCGGCAACCCTGACGACTTTGCGGGCCAACGATATGAATGTAACGCCGGATTGGTTTGCCTTGTCACACGATGACAAGGTGAAAACCATTTATGCATTGCACCTTATCAGCCGCCCAAGCTGGATTGTGGCGGGCATCCCCTTGCCACAGGTCTTTGATTTTGTAAACGGGACATATGCCATCGTGCAGGCCAACCAGCCAACCCCTACCACCACTGGACCCCAGGACCACGTAAAGGCCGACCGGCCCTTCGTGCGTCCGAAACTGGAGGTGAACCAGCCGGATGATCCATTCGAAAGGGCGGCGGACGCCATGGCCGATAAAGTGGTGCAGCGGGCGGACAAAGTGGTGCAGCGCCCGCCCGCTGAAAGTATACAGCGGGATACTGCCCCCCAAACAACCAAGACGGCCAACGTCAACCAGTCCGTGGTTGAAACAATCTCCAATGCGCCCGCGGCGGACAATAGATGGAATGGCAGGTATACGATACACTCGAAGTTCCAGGTAGTATATGACCTGGCTTCCAGGAAGGTGACCGTTGTGGTCAAACTATATTCCACCGCATCGGCTGCTCTTAAGGCTTCCTGGAAGAGCGCTATAGAGAGCAAATGGGGAAAGGGCCAGTTTCAAATGGAAGTGTGGCGTACCTGTCCCTATGATTCCCTGCCCATCTACGTGGATATCCAATGGGTGACCCGCGCATCGGATGCCGACTATACTATTCACGCGCAGGCGCCGGGCGCTACTTCCGGCGGCCGCGCCGGATTAGGGGGCACCAGTTCCATGACCGACTGGGGGACGGCGGACACAGTAGACATTACCCACGAGTTCGGGCATATGCTGGGCAATCCGGAAGAATATTTTACGACCAATGGGATCGACTATACCCGTGGAGGCACCAAAAGCGGAATGCGCGATACCGGGGGAGGGATTATGAATAACCCATCAGAGGCCCCCATGCCAAAACATTTTGATTCCGTACGAATATCTTTTGGGAACCTCATGCATTTCCCACTGGACCTGATCCGGGTAGTGCCCACGGGGGCTTCTTTAACCCCTATGATCAACTGCGACGACAACCAAAGCCAGCAGAAAGGCGTCATCCAAACCAAACGCTCCGAGCAGGCGGATAGAGTGCAATTGCAGTGTGCCGATTGCGCCATGGAGGAAAAAGAAAAGAAGATACAACGGGATGAGGCGCCAAAAGAGCAGGATGATGAAAAATTGTATCCGGCGCCTTCCGCCTCGATTGATGCGGTAGGCGCCGATTATGCCCATATCAGGGACACCTTGAAGAAGGGGCCCGATTTCCCCGGTATGTATCTGGTGGTAGCAAACGGTGCCCTGACCCTCTATTCCAAGAGTAAAGCCAAAGTGCATTCCTATCCCCTTGCCAGGGCTTTAGCAGAGGCAATAAAGGGATACTGGGAAGGAGATCCCTATACGGAACACGGATGGTATCCCATCTTGAAATCCAGTAAAGGAAATATCCGGATCTTGGCTTTTAGCAAAGAGGCGGTGGAAAAAGAGATCGCTGAAAAGACCAAAGTAGGGATACTCATTGAGGCCCTGGATGAAGAGATGGATCCCATCAGTTGGCTGCGGCAGGAAGACCAGGATAAATTCAAAGAAGATGTGCCCGGAGGTACGTTGATAGGAATGGCCATTGTCAATGTTTCGGCAGGCGGCGGGGGAGGAGGAGGTCAGGAGGGGCCTCATTACAACTTTACCCTTCCCGCCTGGTTTGCGGACCTTAAGAAAAAACTGGACCAAAAGGTGTCGGATGACAAGAAGGCCCACCCCGATGATCACCTGCTTCCTGCTTCCCTGTTATATTACGGATCAGATAAGGCACAGGCCGAAAGGGGAGCGGATGCCTGGACGATAGAGATCAAAGCGATGCTGGGGAATGAGGCCAAAAAGGCATTTTTGACTTTGGCAAAAGGAGACTGGGACGGAGCCACCGATAAGGATGAATACGTGAAAGGCCTGGAGCAGCAGATTAGGGACAAGGTGTCGCACTTGAATGAGAACCTTCAGACCGGCGCCTTCGAAAAGAAGGAAGGCCAGAGCGACAAAGACGAGGCGGCCAAAGGTTCCCGGTTTGCCTGGGCGATTATATTGAAAAACGCCATCTTCCAAAAGCTGACCGAACTCAAGGCAAAGGACAATACCCTTACCGATATACCGGATAAACTCACCCTGGTTTCAGAAGGAGACGAACAATCCGGACAGGCCTACCTGAAAGTGTGGATCCAGCAGGAATCTACAGAGGAGGGCAAAAAAGGCCAGAAGGAATTGTTGGGCGCTACCATGGCTGTGCCGGTAGTGGAGAATTCCACGGTGAGTGATTGGGTGCCCCTGGTCAGGGCTGCTACCGATCAACTGCGTAAAGGCGGCCCTCCCAAGGATGCCAAGGCGATAGAGTTTAAAGATGCCCACGCCGGCTCATCAGAAGAAGACATAAAGCCCCCGTATCCGGCCTATATCAGGCCCCTGGACCTGAGCCCGGACTTTAACACCGTGCCTTCTGCCAGTAACCACTTCCGGTTTGTCCTGGATATTGCTTCCGCGGAAGGGAATAATATGTTGAACCTGGTGACCATTAACATGGGCATGGTGGTGTATCATTATTGGTCCGTGTATCCCATGCCCGAGGACCTGAAGGCCTTCAAAGCGGCTCCCGGCACCAAGGCCTCCGATCTGATCACCGAATCCAATAAATATGTCGCAGATAATAAGAAGGACCTGGGCAAGCGGCTGGAACATGACGGGCCGGACAGGGATTGGGACGAGAAAGTGCCGATGGATAGGTTCCTTTATGGGGATTACCTGCTGGTAGGCCAGGGGCAGCCTGTATACAACGATGAGAAATTCAAAAGGGCAGGTAGCGTCGCCGCCTATCCTTTTACCGTGGCCCAGCCGGCTACATTGGGTAAAGCCAAGACAGAGGCCGAGTCCAACGAGTTGAAAGCGCTCAAGGACCAGTTGGAAAAAGATAAGGATAAGAAGGAGAAGGAAGAGGAGAACAAGGCGCTCGCGGACCGCATCAGCAACCTGGAAAAGCGCCAGACCATGGACCTGACGCAGCTCTCCCAAAACGACATCGACGATACCGATAAGATGATTGGCTTTGCACAGAAATTAAAGGCCTTCATCGTGGACGACCGGCAGCAGCATATCAGCTATGCCGGGAATGCTACCACAGATCCTTTCAGCATTCGCCTTTCCAGGTTAAATCCAATATTGGCGAATATATATGACATGATTCACAAGCAGTACGATCCCGCCAAATATGACGACCTGACGGCGGTGGATATGTACATCGAAGGGCTGAACAAGCAGAAGGGCGAACTCACTGGATTGAAGAAAAGGGCAGGGGCGGCATCCAGTGCATTTAAACCCAATACCAAAACGTACAGGACGATTGTGACCATGGTGGATGATAAAACAGGCGTTGCCACGCCTATACTCATGCAAATGGGTGAGTCCATCCACGAAAAAGACGGAACCCGCCAGTATACCCTGGTAGATGTGTCGTCTGAAACGGCGCATAAGGGAGATATGATCTATGTGGGGGAAGAGGATACCACGGATAAGAATGCCGTTCATAATGCCTTTGTCAAATTTGGTAAGGACAACCATTATTGCACGGGTAAAATTGAATACAGGGTGCCCGGCCTGGATATTTCCGGTGAAGCAGACTCTATTGTTCCCTGGTACAGGATTGTGGAAGGGGCGGTAGCCGCAGCGGGGCTGGTGGCCCTGGCCGCCGGAGTGGTAGCCAGCGGCGGACTACTGGCGCCCGGCGCTGCAGCTGTAGTGGGTGGGGTAGCTACTGTGCTGGGCGTTTCCAGCGCCGTGGTCGGAGCGGGACTGGCCATCGGGCATATGTATGAACGAAGGGAAAAGGGCACCCTGGGAGCCGACGCAGAGACAGGAATGGACATCATCAATATCCTGGCCGCCTTTACCATAGTCGGAGGGTTGGTACTGAAAAGTACGGCGCTGGCCGGTAGATTTGCTACCGTCGCTGCCGCGGCAAAGTTGATGAAGACCGCCCAGGCGAAAAATTTGATATTGATCTATGACGGGGCGGATTTAGCCGCCAATGGTATTCTGATGGGGGTTAAAGTAAAAGAGGATGTGGCTGCGATCAATGCCCTGGATATCCCCCAGGATCAAAAGGACAGGATGCTGGACGATGTCGCCAGGGAGGCGATCCAGCAAGGAGCCATGCTGGCCATTGCCAGTGCCGGCAAGATGGGGGAAATAGTCGAGCATTTCCAGGGAAAGCGGGAATCAAGCCCTATTCTCTCGCTGGAGGAACGGGTGGAGTCCTCACCGTACCAATCGCTAAAGGAAAAGGGATATATCACAGAAGAAGGCAAGATATCCGATAATGCGCCCCCCTATTTGCATGAAAAAACGCCCCAGAACGAAGGTCTCAGGGCCGCTGAACTTGGGGAAGCCAATCGCAAGGAGGCCTCCATTATGGGAATGGCCTCCGGAGATACAGTCGATGGAGCGCATAAGATAACGGTCACCGAAAATGGCAAGATCATCCGGTGCTCGGACCTTTGCCAGGAATTGCGGGCGAAATACATGGAGCTCCTGGAACAGGAGATGGCGGGAGAGGGTAAGAAAAATTTAAACAAGAGACTCGATAAAATCGAAGAAAAAGCGAAAAAAGCAGCAGATACGAACAACGATGCACTGGCTAGCGAAGCAAAAGCGGAAGCCATAGCACTGGAGGGTGACCTGGCTCAGGGCCATTTGAACGCATCAGTTGAAAAGACGCCTTTTGACCTGACCACCTTACCAGAGGCTTTTAAAAACGAGCCCATCGCCAGGCAGATGATTGTCCAGATGCGTCAGGGAGGAATGTCCGTAGAAGAAGTCAGCGCGATCCTGCAAAATGCAGCAAAGCATGGGGTCGGAAGCCCAAAGAAATTCCTGGCTGACCTGGGCATGACGATGTCCATGCGCAAGAATGCAAAGGGTATCTCCATTAAAAATACAGGCAAGCTCATCGAAGGTCTCAAAAGTGGAAATAAGGCCACCTTCGAAACCGCGTCCGAGTTGGTCGTCATGTCCAATGTAAGCAATCAGAAAGCCTCCAACCCTTGGGTAAAGGATTATCCAGGAATGGTGACCGTAGACGGCATCCTGGATATATTCAGCCTGGACGAGCTTCGAAGCCTGACGACCAGAGAGCTCGACAATACCTTTGTGACGGGTATCTATTCGATCTCCAAAAAAATACCGGGTGCCGGGAAGGCGGAAATCCTGGAATTGATGAACGCCGCCGCCAAGAATGCGGGAAAGGGGGAGGAAGGATGGGCGCGTTTGGTGAATATCCTGGATGACGAAAGGGTAGAGGTCTTTACCACGGAGCAGGTCAGGACAACCATTGAGAAATACGATAGCTGGCAAACCAATGCGTCCGCCACCCTCGCGGACAAAGAACACGGGTTCAGCAAAACCGTCGGCAAGTTGTGGGGAGAAAACACGAAGGCCACCGATAAAGACAGCCCCTTCCAGGTGGCCACTCAAGCCAGGAAAGGAACCGATGCCTACGGGGAAGAACTCTATGCCCTTACCACCGGCGAAACTGCGAAGTTGAGAGTCGATCCCATCATAAATGGCGTTGTCGGTAGCGGAGGGAAGATTGATGAAGCGAAATGGTTTGTAGTGCATCAGGCCGTCATGAAGGCGGATGTTCCCGATATTGCCAAAAGCGGGATCCTGGGAGAACTTTGGACCAGGGTCAACGTGGAGTCTATCAAGTCCAGAACAGGGATTGAGCCCATGCGGGAAGTGAGGGTCCATGGGGTAGACAATAAGGTCGATGCCCGCATGGATATTGCGTATCTTGAAGGAACGACGCTGAAATTCATCGAGTGTAAGGCACGCCTTGGGGAATTGAGTAACAATCAGGAAAGAGTGTACCCGATTTTTGCGACAGATACCAACCGGAATAAATTGACCTTTACAGACCCGACGATTCAGGCGCTGTATTCAGATGGAAAGATCACCATTGCATATGAGCGAGCGAATGAAATAGATATTATGCCCAAATAAATTGATAGAATGAGTTGGAAATTCAGCAGCATATTGATCAGAAAGGATTATTCCTCCGATTGGAATGTACTCAGGGACCAGTTGCGTATAGAGAAACACTTTACAGGTACGCATCTTTCCTGGACCGATAGTATCAGTTATGATTTTGGTAACACCGCCCTGGGAGTATGGAATGGTTGCACCATGATGAACAGGCATTCCATTGCGTATAATTCCACTTTTACCCCGGAGGAGGAATACGAGCAGGACACCAAATGCATGCAATTGTCCCTGGAGGCAGATGTGATGACCCTGTATGTGGACGGGATCACCGGGTCCGGCGGTTTTACCTGGTATCATGGAGGCAAGCGGGTAAGGATCTTCCAGATCTGGGCCGGAAAGCTGAAGGCTGATTTTGGGCCGCTATTACCTTCGGAAAAGGGGAAAGTCGTTTCAGGAGAAGACCCTGAAAGCAGGGTCTTGGATGTGATGGGATTTATGATAGGTCATTCCTTTTCCGATCTTTTGCAAGCCAACCCCGATATGGTCGAGCTGGCTTAAACGAGACAATTATGGACAAAGAACATCCAACCAAAGGCGGTACGGTAGTGGCTCCTCCCCAAGGGCAGTCCCAGACCCCTTTCTTCAAGGCCCAGGCGGTGGCAACGCCGGTGACTGACACCGACAGGCGTTCCTATGTGGACAGCGCCAGGGATTACATCCGATCCGCTGCGCAAATGTTTCAGGTCTCTAAAGTCGATGCCGCCACCTTTGAAAGGGTTCTGACAGGTTGGTTAAATATGTCCGCCAACATAGAAAGCATCATCGCACAGATACAAGGGAATGCCGGGACACCCGCCCAGGGAGCGCCCTCCACCGGCGGCCCACCCGCCGGAGACCCCGTTCTGCTGGAAGATACCCGCAAAGACTTTAGTACAGCCATACGAACCTTATTTGTGGCCGCGGCTGCCCAGCTCAAGAAGCCTTTGATCAGGCTATACCTCGAAAACATGTACCGGCTGCCCGCCTGGGCCTGGCCGGATTCAGGCTTGTTTACAGGAGGCAATGAAAAAGATAAAAGGACATTTGCCGGTGATTTCGCGAAGGCCCTCGCAGATACCGCCCTATTCGGCGGATACTCCAAACTGGATAGGGCCAAACTGGAAGAAGTCTTGGGACGCTTGAACACCCTTGTGGACGATGCCCAGGTGATGATCGCCGGACAATTGGGGAATGATAATAACTTGCGGCACGACCTCCAGACTTCCTATAGCTCAGCGGTGAATACATTGCTGACCAGGGCTGCTCCGACTATAGGGAGCAGCGTGTTCAGCCTGTATACCGAATATCGTTACGGGGCAAAGACGCGCCTCATTCATGAATGGGCCGATGAAGTGTTTTCCGGGATTACCGCGCCGCTGCCTATGGGAACCGGTGGCCCCGATCCGCTCACCGGAGAAGTGTCCTTTATGCTTAACGGATTTAAGGTCATCATTTTGCCGGACGGCACAAAATCAGATGAGGGCGGCGTCACCAGTTCAGACTTGAAGTATCTCACCCCCGGATCCACGAACTCGGGAGGGAAGATCACCGGTTTCGATCCCCTGATTCCTCCCACCATCCGTATTCAAACAAAATACGGACCCGGCGCCGGGCCTGGTGTGTCTTCAGGGTATGGCAAGGGGACTACCGCCGGCGACAAACAGCATGGGGATACGACCCTGGGTTATCACGAAGGCAGCCACGCCCGGGACTTTTTAACCTCTATTTCCGCCAGGCCTGCGCCCGCTTTCGGGGGAACAGTGGGCAGCACGATCAAAACTTTTCATGGGGCCATTGCCACCTATCAGGCTGCCCTGTCCGCCTATATGGGAACACTGAACCGGGGCAGTGAGTTACTGACGGATTGTGTCGGCAAACCTACTATCGAGGAATTTTACAAGGCAGACGGGAAAGTTTCTCCCGTAGCCTGCCCTTAATTAAAGAGCAATATGGTAACGGCCGAACTGGAGGAAGCATTAGGACATTTGCGACGTTTGCTGGAGACAAGATTGGAACACCATTTGTCTGGCAGCGGAGACGTCCTGTTGGACAATATCGTGGGAGATATGTGGCGTTGTTTATCCCAGGTACCCGATTTCCTTCCCTTCGACGCCTATGAGCAATCGATCCTTTTGGCCGCCCTGGCGCCCTACCTGCATCCCACCTTCTATGATTCGATTGTTAGCAATCATGTTCCCCAGGGAGGAGACCTGGTAGAGTTGGGGGGGATCCGCTCAGGAAATTTCAGGGGGATGATGCCCACCGGCGATACCGTGCTGTTTATGCTGGCGGGTACGGATATGGATCGACGCGTGCAGATCCAACACCTCTTTGGCCCCGATCAGCCCCTGGCCGTCCAGGAGGCCCTTACCATCGAAGCCGTGCGGGAGGGCGAACTGCCGATGAGCGGAAAGCTCATCCTGGGTTCAAGATGGAGGGAGCGGGTCCTGTTTGGAAAGGAACAACGTCCCCGCTTTGGTCCGGATTTTCCTGCCCAACTTCTTACCACGCGCATGGAGTGGGAAGACGTAGTCCTCAATCCCCATACCCGTGCCCAGATCGACCATATGCAGATCTGGATCAATCATAACGAAAGGCTGATGCAAGATTGGAACATGGGCAGGAAGATCAAACGCGGATACCGGGCGTTGTTTTTTGGGCCGCCCGGCACGGGCAAAACCCTCGTCGCCTCCCTTTTGGGAAAGCAGTTTCATAAAGACGTTTACCGCATCGATATTTCCCAGGTCGTCTCCAAATACATTGGGGAAACCGAAAAGAACCTGGAAAAGATCTTTACACAGGCAGAGCACAAAGACTGGATCATCTTTTGCGATGAGTGCGACGCGATTTTCGGCAAACGAATGAGTGTCTCCAATGCGCACGACAAATTTGCCAACCAGGAAGTGTCCTACCTCCTGCAGCGCATAGAGGATCATCCCGCCCTTATTATCCTGGCCTCTAATTTCAAGAACAACATAGACACCGCCTTTTTGCGGCGCTTCAATGCCACCATATCTTTCCCCTTGCCCAACGAAGAAGAACGATTGCTGCTTTGGCAAAAATCCGTGCCCCAAAAGATGGAAGTACACTTTGGTTTTGAAGACATTGCCCGCAAATATGAATTGAGCGGGGCCTCCATTCTGAATGTCATTCATTTCGCTGCGCTCCGGTCCCTTTCACAAAACAGCCAGGAACTCAGCAAAGATGATATTATCGACGGAATCCGGGGAGAATTCAGCAAGGAGGATAAGTTTTTTTAACAAATAAGACCGGAATAAGTCCCATCTTTAGTACATGCGACCTGCTTCCATACGAATATCCTGTCTGCTGTTTTCCCTGCTTTGTTTTTCTGCCACCGTCAAGTCCCAGGCGCCGCCTGCGGATGCAGTGGCCCCTGAAGAGGCCGCGTTCAATGGAGTGTATGCCCATCTTAGCATTCCCAGGGTCACCGGTAAGCTGTTGAACCTGTCGGTGGAAGAACTAAAAAATCTCACCATCAGTTACACAGTGGTCACTCCTTTTTCAGAAAGTCAGGAGAGAAAGACCGTATTCGCCCAGCCGGATGGTAGTTTCAGCCTCGACCTCGATTATGCATTTCCTTACCAGCAAATATGGTTCGGCGTCGGAGATTTCTTCTATGCCGGGCTTTACGCCAATAAGGATTTGTACCTGGAACTGGATATGAAAAAAATCAAAGCGGCAAAGGAAGTGAATTTCAATGGCGAGGGTGTACACTATCTGGGCACGGATGGCCCCCTGAACGTTTACATGAACAACTATGTGCTCTATAAAAGGGATGACCAGCTGCGACTGTATGGCAATATAAACACGTTACTCCATTCATCCCAGACGCCCGTGGGCGACTGGCTCTCAGACTATAATAGACTGTCCGATTCCCTCAAAAAAATACAAGACGACTATGTCTCGGCAAACCCTTCTCCCTACGGTTGGATATTAGAAAACGAAAGGATGTCAGATTACTATGCACAGATTTGTCCGAATTACTGGGGAAAGACCATGGATGATACCCTTTGGCAAAAAATGAAAATGCAGAAGAGCTACCTGGTGTCAAACAGCAGTTCCCAACTCTATAACTATATGACGACGTACATCAGTAACCTGCCTGGGGATAAGCGTCCCAGCATGCAGAAATTTTTATTGATGCAGTCACTTGATAAAAGCATTCAAAGGATAGACAGCCTATTTTCTCCCGCCAAGGCCGACTTTTTAAAGCTTCGATTGAGCACGAGCAAGGATGTCAATGAACAAAAGACATCGCTGGAACACATCCTTCGCAGTATGCATACCGACTGGTGCGTGGCCGTGGAAAAAAGGGAATACCAGCGCACCGTTGACAAGGTCGATGAGATCAATAAAACACTGGCCCGATCAGTGGGCGGCACACAGCATACTTCCTTTGGAAAGCCGTTGATCGAAACGTCATTTGGCGCCAGCATGTATGAAGTATCGGGCATGAAAGCCGTTGATTTTCTCGCAAAGCTGAAGCAAAGCTTCCCGGACAAGGCCATTGTGATCGACCTATGGGCTACCTGGTGCGGACCCTGCCTCGGTGAAATGCAACATACCAGGGAATTGCAGGAAGCGTCAAAAGACCTGCCCGTTGTTTTCGTTTACCTATGTACCATCCATGGCTCTTCCGAAGATAAGTGGAAATCAAAAGTCGTGGAGCTGAAACAACCGGGCATCCACTTTCTGATTGATGAGACACTGGATGCAGAACTGGCACACTATTTTTCGTTCAGCGGGTATCCGGGCCATGCTTTCATAGACAAGACCGGTACCTACAAACCCGGCGCCATCAAATGGATGTCAGAGATAGAAAACAGGGAAGCGCTGGCCGCCCTGATCAACAAGTAACCGGTTACTCCAATAAATCCCATTTCAATGTCTTTCCAAAAAGGGGCATGCCCTTAAACACACGCATACTCATCACCCTTCCGTTGATCTCGATCATAACTTCGTAGCTGTTGCCATCCTGGTAATTATAGATCTTTCCTCCCGTCCACTTTCCGTCCTGGTACGTCAATCCCGAGATTAGGATATAATCCTTCAACTCCCTGGACCTGAGCGCAGTGTCAGGGTTGTTGACATCCTTTTTGTAGGTCTTGCCATCCGCCTCAAAAAGCTGTTTACCATACAGCATCTTTGCATAATAAGTGTTGCCGGATTTCAGCATTTGCATTTTGCCGTCCTTCTCCCTGGTTTCCCAGACATGCAGAATGCTGTCGCCGGACGCCTGGAAAGGGTTTCCGAATGTCAAAAGGAATGCTAGGTGCAATAACGTTACCATATAAAAGGGAGTAGTTTTTTTCTGTCCGGGGGATAATCAAGGAAATGTCGTTTATACCAGCGGTGATTAGATAAGGCGCGGGGTAGGAGATTGGCGCAGGTCCAGACAAAGAACGCCAGCGCCGGAAGGCTCCAGGTGAGCAGGGCGTAACCGCCCCATTCCACGATTTCCCCCAACAGGTTGGGCGAAGATACGTATTTGAACAGCCCGGGCCGCGGGATCGAGTAACCCGTCTCTCCCTTCTTCCTCATGTGAATCAGGATATAATCAGAGCGCCAGTTGATAGCCATACCGCCAATAAAAAGGGCCGACCCGGCCACAAAAAACGGTGACCCGAGCCAATCCCTGGGGTAGTTCGCCCATCGGGCAAACCAGATGCCCAGCAGTGAGCCGTTCACCGTATTGAATAGCATCGCAGACAACATAATGACGATAGGCATCCGTTTATTCCTCGTCCGGATCATCAGGGGGTAGACCAGACTCCGGTGAACATAATGGAGAATGAACAGGGCGATCATCCAGGTCGCAGGGTTCCTCCAGTCAGGTTGCCGGAGGGGGAGCCAGGAGCCAAATGAGATCAATACCGTCGCTTCCATGAGAAACCATCCCCACCGGTTGCTGATCATCGGCCCCCACTTCTCATTACTGAATCGCCCGTACGGCGCTTCCCGACGAAGCAGGTAGATGCCGGCGCCTACGCCGACCAGTACCCAGCAAATGATGAAAATGATATACCATTCTGGTGGAACCATGAGGTCCTATGTTTTAATGTTTCCCGGAAGAGCAGGGGCTTTTCGGTAACCACTCGCCCATTTTACAATACCAATATATCGCTAAAATGCCGATCCAAAATATTTGAATCTACACCTTCGTGATCACAAACACCCCTCCCTTAAAGGACCCCTCTTCTTTTACCATTTGGTGGGTGCTCTTATCTACCCAGATATAGCCGGAACCGGCCCCATGTACAAAATGGATAACGCTACAGCTTAATTTGTAACCTCCGGCCAGATCCCACACATCATCAAAGGCATATTCTATGTGATAGGGGTCAGAAGGAGTATCTGTATCCTTATTAAAATTATCCAGCACATATGTAACCCCTTTTTTTAGCACCAGGTAGCCGAAAATGTACTCGATCATATTATTTTCAAAATACCCGCTTTTCATGGGGTGGTTTTTGACGGACGCTTCCCCTTTCCTTATCGTTTTTACACTTGCCAGCGTATCGCCAAAAGACATCTCAAAGCTTACATTGCGTTGCTGATATATCTCATGCATACGTATAGGCCTGAAGACCAAGTCAGTAAAAGAAGTGTCAGTAGAAAAACTTCCAATCGGCACTTGACGAGACCTTGCGAACGTAATGCGCTTATTTATCAAGTCTACGGAAGTCACATCCTCCATCATAAATTCATATAGGCTGTTCCCCGCAGTATCGGTTATAACAGCCTTATAAAAGTCGTGCGACGGCTTTATGAGGTCATACCGGATAATGTCATCACCGGGTTTGATGATATTTTGTGCGTTCCCCCAAAGGGTGACTATTACCAGCAGGAGTGATAGCGTAAAGATTTTCATAAAGATTGTGTTAAGCGGGCAACGTACAATCGATGCAGTCATTTAAATAACCAATTCAATCATTGTGCGTAGATATTCAATGCATTTGTACAGAAAAGGTCAAAGGCCTCAGTCAATCAAATCATCCTACCGTAGGAAATAATTTTTAGCTTTACTATATCAATCCCAACTAAACTTTTTTTTATGATTACAGGAGCGCATACAATTTTGTACAGTTCCAACCCGGAAGCCGACAGAAACTTCCTTTTAAAAGTTCTTAATCTGACAAACGTGGACGTTGGACACGGATGGCTCATCTTTGGTTTACCACCATCAGAAATAGCAGTTCACCCTTCAGAAGCCAATAGGCCAAGCGAGTTATTCTTAATGTGTGACGATATCCAACATTTCATTCAGCAAATGACTGACGCAAAGACTCATTGCGATCCGGTTCAAAATCAAAGATGGGGGTATCTAACTTATTTGACTCTACCTGGTGGAGGAAAACTTGGAGTCTATGAGCCTCTTCACCCAAGGCCAGTTTCAATACCATAAATGCGCCCCAAAAGCATCTTATTTTAAGATGCTGCTTCATCCACTTGAAGAACCTTTGGGCCGGATCCGAGCAACCCTTCAAAAAATAATTTACCCGATTTGTCCAATTTCAGCCATTTCGATCCCTACTATGGTAGATAAACCAAAAATCTACCCATTATGACCAATAAAAAGGAAGATCAAGTAGCTTACGAACCAAGCAAACAAGTGGATGAAGTGCGCAAATATTGGATGGAAGCCGCCGAAGCCGGACGTAATCATGCATCAATGGACGCCGCGCGGGACTATGGTGAAAACTGGCAGGCGCTGACTGCGGAGCCGCGCGGGGTGGACTACATCGAAACCGATGCGGATGGGGTCCTGGCTATGTGGGCGGCTCCGAAAGGATGCGCAGCCGATCGGGTGATCCTGTGCTTTCATGGGGGAGGGTTTTTCGGTGGTTCGATGTATACGCACAGGAAGCTTTATGGCCATTTTGCCAAAAAAATTGGCTGCCGGGCATTAATTGTAGATTATAGCCGTACGCCTGAACGCATACATCCGACCCAGGTCAATGAAGGACTCACTGCCTATAAATGGCTGCTCGACCAGGGGATCAAGGCAAACCATATTGCGCTTGCTGGAGATTCTGCCGGCGGCAACCTTGCTGTAACTACATTACTACTCATCCGGGACAAAGGGCTGCCCATGGCGGCTGCGACGATGCCTTTTTCCGCGTGGTTTGACATGGTAGGGACCGGGGAGTCCATGATCACCAATAGCGATAACGATGCGCTTTTTAACGAACAATGGATACACTATATGGCAGGCCTTTTCGTCGGGGATAAGGGCAATCTAAAAGACCCGTACGCAAGTCCGGTCTATGCCGACCTGAAAGGTCTTCCCCCCATCTATTTACAGGCAGGCGGTTACGAGATGTTGTTGGATGACAGCACTATGCTGGCCGAACTTGCCAGGAAGGCCGGCCTTGAATTGCGCTTCGACGTCTTTCCCTTTATGCAGCATAGTTGGCACATGGCGGCTGGCCGGGCTCCGGAAGCAGACGATGCCATTTCAAGATACGCTGACTGGGTAAAGCCTAAACTGGGACTCTCTTAAACGCTTTTAAAATTGATACTATATGGAAGAATTTGCACTTATTTTCAGGCACCTCACTGGGGAGGGCATGCCTACGCTCGAACAAGTAAATTCAACGGTTCCTCAATGGGAAAATTGGATCGGCGGTATTGCCGCTCAGGGAAAACTCGTGTCCAGTAGGCAGCTTGGATATAGCGGAAAGGTTTTAAAAGTCAGTGGAGTAATTACAGATGGCCCCTTCGTGGAAGTTAAAGAGCAATTGGGTGGGTTCGCGATCGTTAAAGCCGAAAATATAGACGGCGCTATCACGCTTGCACATGGCTGCCCCATTTTCGACCTCGGTGGTACCGTGGAGATACGGCCATTTATTCCGAATAGAACGTGACCTTATTTACCGCCGGCGCCGCCCGTACCCGGGAATATCTCAGATGAATTGTATAAATTCGTAATAATTATAGATGATATGGAAGAATTTGCACTCATTTTCAGACATCTGTCAGGAAGCAGCATGCCGACACAGGAACAAATAAATGCAACGTTGCCGCATTGGGAAAATTGGGAGGCCGGCATCACAGCCCAGGGGAAATTCGTCACTATCAAACGCCTTGGATATAATGGCAAGGTTTTAAGGGTCAGCGGCGTCATAACAGATGGACCATTTGTCGAAATCAAAGAACAATTAGGGGGATTCATGATCGTTAAAGCTGAAAATATGGACGAAGCAATAGCGCTTGCCTACGGCTGCCCCATTTTCGACCTCGGGGGGAATGTAGAGATTAGACCTTTCATTACGAGGAACTAAGCAATTTCGGGCATGTAGCATGGAAAAGGACCCTGATATCATACCACGATTATTCAGAAATGAGTTTTCAAAAATGGTTGCTGTAATAAGCAACCTTTTTGGCTTACAGCATATTGGGATCGCCGAAGACATAGTCAGCGAGACATTTCTACTGGCCACCGAAACGTGGGCGGCAAAAGGAATACCGGAAAACCCTCCGGCATGGTTGTATACGGTAGCCAAACACAAAACGTCTCATTATTTCATAAGGGACAAGATTTTTAACAGGACGGCAGTCCCAAGACTGATATCTGAGCAAGCCGATTATTCCCAATCACCGGACCCGGATTTTTCAAACGAGAATATCATGGATAGCCAGCTAAAGATGATGTTCGCCATTTGTAATCCGGTGATTGCAAGCGAAGCACAGATCGGGTTGGCTTTACGCATCCTTTGTGGTTTCGGGATCGACGAGATTGCCGAAGCCTTTTTAACGAATAAAGAAACGATCAACAAAAGACTGTTCAGGGCGAAAGAAAAGCTGAGGAGTGAAAAGGTGTCCATGGAAATGCCGGAAGGGCATGAGGTCAATAATCGCCTTGATAATGTCCTGCACATCATTTACCTCCTTTTCAATGAAGGGTATTATTCAACGACGAAAACCGAAACCCTCAGAAAGGATTTGTGCCTGGAGGCTTTGCATTTGGGAGTTTTACTCACCGCATTCGAAAAAACAAACCTTCCCCAAACGAATGCATTAATTGCGCTGATGTGCTATCACTCTTCACGGTTTATGGCCAGGCAAACAAGCGATAATTTGCTGATTTTATACGAGAACCAGGATAAAGAACGATGGGATAATGACCTGATAAACAAAGGCCATTACTTTTTAACCCATTCGGCACGGGGAGAGGAAATCACCTCTTATCACCTGGAAGCCAGGATTGCCTATTGGCATTCCCAAAAAGAGGATGCACCGGAAAAGTGGAACAAGATCCTGCACCTGTATAATCAGCTTTTACAAATTAACTATTCCCCCAGCGTTGCCCTGAACAGAACGTATGCCTTATACAAGGCCAAGGGCGCGAAAGTGGCCATCATTGAAGCTGAAAAGCTACAATTGGATAACAACCATTTCTATTTTACGCTTCTCGGAGAATTGTACAAGGGTATTGATCCCCCAAATGCCAGGGCCAACTTTCAAAAAGCTTTCGACCTGGCTACGACCCAAAGTGACAAGCAAATTCTGTTAGCAAAAATGGCGGCTTGCTGATTTATTATATATATTTTAGCATGGCCCTTCTGCCATCCCGATTTGAGCGCCCGTTAACATTTGAATCTTTATAAATGTCCTGGTTACGACTTATGGAAGAAAGCATAAAAGAGAATGAACCTGTTGCCGATGCGCCGGAAACGGTGCCGGTTCCTCCACCTGTCCCTCAAAAAAAGTATAAATTAATACACCTTGTCAAAGAGATGTGGCCTGCTTACCTGATGGAGATCCTCGTGATCATTTTAGGTATTTCCATTACGCTGGCCCTGGAAGAATGGAGAGATACCGTAAAAGAAAAACGGCTGGAACAAATTTATCTGAAAAATCTATTGACAGACGTCAATTGGGATCTGCAATCATTGGAGCAGACAGCGATTGCCACGCAAAAGATACTCGATAGGGGAAATGAACTTTTGGCTCACGTCAAAAGGCCGGCCGATGACAGCATTTCTTTCAATCAGGCTGAATCAGATGTGCTTGCCATTTTAGGACGCCCAAAATTCGTTTCGAATGATGCCACATTTTCCGATTTGAAGAGTTCAGGGAACCTCCATTTGATAAAGGATATTCAGCTAAAAAAATGGTTATTTGCTTACTATAACCTGACGCAAAATATCAAGGACGACCAGGATGCAGAACAACAGGCAACGATTATTCTTTCCGGCGCTTATTTCCTTAAAACGTTTCCTATGGTCGATCTCGAAAATAAACCGGATCGCTCCCCATCTAAGGCCTTGAATGATTTATCCAAAAATATTGAATTTGGCAATAATGTCCTGTTGAGGGTCACAACCCGAAAGGAATTGTTGGACATTTATCAACGGGCAGACTCCTCTGCCATTCGGTTGAAAACGGCGCTGGTCGAGGCGATCGACAAGCCATAAAGCAGAAAGATGCCCATTCTTGAGATACAGTCATACATCGAAGCAATAGAGAAGGACCCTTTGCTCTATGAAGAGAAGAACTTTGATAAGCGTATGGAAGTCATCGACTTTATCGGGTTTCAGTGGATGGATCAGATGGAGGAACTCTTGCGAAAAACCGCTCAACCGGATGATTTGGTTGGGCTGAGATATCGTGCCGAAAAGCTAAAGGCTGCACTGGAAGAAATTGATGTGAAGCTATTTCAAAGACTTCAGGCAAATATCCGGACAGAGGGATATACAGGAAAAGAATTCAGGGACCTGATCAATGAATACATCGATTTCAATCTAGACCATAACGAACACCTGGAAGAAATGGGCTACGACAACCTTGATGTCTTTATCAATGGGTTGTCCCTTTTTCAGGCTATGCCGGAACAAACTAAAGTCTTAGAGCCGGAAATGGTGTATTATCAAAAAACGCCGGCAAGGATCATTTTCGAACTTGTGGAGAAATCTCATTTCAAGGAAGGAGACGTTTTTTTTGATTTGGGCTCAGGCTTGGGCCAGGTAGCCATCCTGGTAAATCTGCTCGCGGGGATTAGGGTCAAAGGGGTTGAGTTCGAACCCGCTTTTTGCGATTATGCAACAGATTGCGCTACAGAACTTAATTTATCCGACGTGACATTTATCCATGTGGATGCGCGAAGGGCGGACTATTCCGAAGGGACAATATTTTTTATGTTCACCCCTTTCAAGGGTGAAATACTCCAGGAGGTGCTAGACATTTTGAGAAAAGAATCCCTACTGAGAAAAATCAAGGTCATTACCTATGGGCCTTGTACCGCTCAAGTCGCTTTACAAAGCTGGCTGGAATTTGCCACTCCCGGCGATAATAATATATATGAGCTGGGGATTTTTACCAGCTTTTAAAAAAGCAATCCACCGCTTCCGCGATGGATTGCTCCTGTCAATTTTCTATTCGGGCAACAGGCTATCGCCCTCTTTATTGTTTTACTATCTTTTTAACGGCGCTCCATTTCCCTATCTGGACCCGGATAAAATAAATTCCCGGGGCAAGGTCAGCCGCGGTCATATTAACCGTCACCGATGGCTGGTCCTTATAGGAAGCCAGCACATGGACCATAGCGCCCGATACATCAATAACCTGTATAATCATATTGCCGGTATACCCATTGCTGACACCTACCGTAAAGAGGCTCCTAACCGGATTTGGAAAGAGGACGAAGGAGGCCGTCGTGTCAAGTATGTATAGTTGTTCGCTCGCTAACGATTGGTCCGTCTGCGTCTCCGTAGTGTCAGTAGCAAATTGCATCCAATTGAAATTCCAGTTGGGAGCGGCAGAAGAATAGATCTGCAGTGTCTGACCGCCTGCAGGCAGGGTAATCGGCGTACTGACAGTGGTCCAGGTCTGAAAGCCGCCGGTAGAAGGTACAGCGATCGTTGCCAGTACCGAATCACTTGAAGATCTTACCTGGAAAGAGGCGCCCCTGTTAAGTGCGGCAACCCTGAAGCTGGCCGTGTATGTTCCGGCGGCCGTTACATTAACCGCATAGTCCATCCAATCCCCAAGATCTATGGACCCCACATCCTCGCCACCGCCCGTATCGAGGGTAGTCTCCTTTTGTACGCCGCTCATAGAGCTATAGCTCTCCCCTTCGATCTTCCCCGGAATAGCCTGGCCTGTCACCGAATCACCGCTGGCAAATTGCATCCAATTGAAATTCCAGTTCGCGGCGGCAGAGGAATAGATCTGCAAGGTTTGGCTGCCTGCTGGTAAAGTGATCACCGCATTGACCGTAGTCCAGGTCTGAAAGCCGCCCGTAGACGGTACCGTGATCGTTGCCAGTACGGAATCACTGGCCGATCTTACCTGGAAGGAAGCGCCCCTGTTAAGCGCCGCGACCCTAAAGCTGGCGGTATATGTTCCGGCAGCCGTTACATTAACCGCATAGTCCATCCAATCCCCAAGATCTATGGACCCCACATCCTCGCCACCGCCCGTATCGAGGGTAGTCTCCTTTTGTACGCCGCTCATAGCGCTGTAGCTTTCCGCTTCGATCTTCCCCGGAATCGCCTGGCCTGTCGTTGAACCGCCGATGGCAAATTGCATCCAATTGAAATTCCAGTTCACGGCGGCAGAGGAATAGATCTGCAAGGTTTGGCTGCCTGCTGGTAAGGTAATCGGTGTGCTGACCGTGGTCCAGGTCTGAAAGCCGCCCGTAGCAGGCATCGTGATGGTGGCGAGTACGGAATCACTGGCCGATCTTACCTGGAAGGACGCACCCCTGTTAAGTGCGGCGACCCTGAAGCTGGCCGTGTATGTTCCTGCAGCCGTTACATTAACCGAATAGTCCATCCAGTCCCCAATATTTATCGCCCCTACATTCTCTCCGCCGCCACTATCGAGGGTAACTTCTTTCTGCACGCCGCCGCTCATAGAGTCGTAATTTTCCGCCTCTATTTTCCCTGGAATACTATCCTTCGCCGCTACCGTTGCGTTTACCGTCACCTGCGTCGTGGCCGTACTGGTGTTGCCCATATTGTCCGTGATCTGTAGTGCAAAGACGTGTACCCCGGGGTCCGTCAGTCCCGTAACTGGCGTAACGGCTGCTGCCGAATCAGTAATAACCGCTTTCGAGGGACCCGACTTTTGAGACCATAAATATTTCAGGATTTTGCCATTCGTCACAGTCGAACTATCTCCATTAAGCGTGGTTTGACTGGTAGGCAACTGGATCGTCTGAGGGGCGCCGCCGTTAGCCTCCGGCACCGTAGTTAATGTGGTGGCTCCGGGGCTTGTATATTGCAGCGCCCATTGATAAATACTCATTCCGTTTTGGGTAAACGTCGGGTTGTAAAACTGCCCCCAGCAGCAGTGGCCGCCTACATACGAGGTCGTAATCATCCATCCGGGTTTTATTTGGTTACAATACCATGCCAATTGGAGGGTATTTTGCCCTTGCTCGTCCGTCGATCCGAATCCCCAGGCGCCGATACTGTCGGTCACTATCGTATCCGCCTGTGCTGGAATAAAATTGGCCACACCATTCTCTGACATTGGAATGATGGCCGCCACATGATGCGTCTTTGTAAAACTCAAAAAATTGCCTCCGTTCGACATGATACCCCCTAGGTACTCATCACATGTTTCACCCCCATCCGATAGCCCGGTAAAATATACGCGGGTCGTATCAACGCGGTAGTGCGCATATAGATAAGTAAGGATATAGTCGGCCTCCAGCGCCGTAGTTGATCCCTGGACGCCCTCCGGGTTTGCTTGTGGCGAAACAACAATATACTTGTATGTTTTCCCGTCTTTTGGATTGACAAAGCTGGATGGAAAAGTTCCCTGAGCGATGAAATATGCAGGTCCGCCTGCGGTCGAACTAGTGTAAATAGAGGCGGGATTAGCGCCCCCTTCCCCTAGGCCATGAAAAAACATCATCAGCGGGTAGACGGTAGACGTAGTTGCGTAATCGTCGGGAAGATGCAAAATGGCTTGAAAAGTCGTCCCTCCTGCATTAATGGGAACATTGATGATGGTTTGATCGCCCTGACCATAGGATAGGAAGGGGAGCAAAAAAATAATGAGTACTAGATTTTTCATATCAACTGGATTAAAATTTTTCAAGTCTTATGCGTTTAGGCATAGATATATCTATCTATTGCTGATCATCCCGGTATCCACTCAAACGTGTCAACCGTCAATGAAAGCAATCGAATAAAAATTGTAAAATCAAATAGGTATGTTAGGAAGCTGTCTTAGAGGATGAAAATCAATACCTCAAGTAAAAGGTTGTAGTAAAATAACGATGCCGGACCCCGATTAAACGAGTTTTATAGAAGCTAGTCATGAGCAATAACATTAAACAGTCTTAGTAATTATGAAGCGGTCCATGAGTTGCAAAAACCGTGCTAAAGTCTGGCGTCAAGCGCCCGTTTTTTTCAAGGGCTCCTCTTAGTTAATATTCTACAAACAAAAAAAGAATATTCTACAAAACTTCAAAGCCCCCCACTTGTAGGGAGGCTTTGAAGTTTTACATGAGTCGGCATTTCTTGCCTTCCATATTAAAATAATATCTCTTGTAAGAGAAGGGACAGCCTGGTGTATGCGAGCAAGTCCCATTTCCTGACCCTGCCCATACACCGTAACATCAATAGTATCAGCAAGGTGGAAATTCAACAATAAAGGCCGGTCCAACAACTTTATATCAAAACAGCTTTCTTATTATACTTCGCTTTATAATCCAAGGGCGATAAGCCTGTTATTTTTTTAAAAACTTCCCTGAAAGCCTTATCATCTGAATAGCCCACTTCACTCATGACTTCAAAAATAGTCTTCCTGCCTTTTTCTAACGTTTTTTTCGCCACTTCCACTTTTACCCGCTGTAAATACTCCACTGGCGTATTACCCACCGCTTTGATAAAACGCCTGTCAAAATTTCGCCTGCTGATCGCAAGTTTTGAGGCCAGTTCCTCGAAAGAAATTTTTTCACTCAAATTCTCTTCGATATACGTTTGTGCTTTGCCAACCAATTCGTCGCCATGGTTCTTCTGCGTCTCGAAAATGACAAAAGGGGATTGCGATGTTCTGTCAATATCTATCTGAAACATCTTTGAGCAGAAAATGGCTGTTGGCCTGTCAAAATACTTTTCAACAAAGAACAATATCAGGTTCAAAAAGGAGTATGATCCACCATTGGTGTATATCCCCTGTTCAGCAGTAATCACTTTGTCAATTTGAAGATCGACGTTTGGAAACAGCCGTCTGAAGTCGTTAGCCGCACCCCAATGGGTGGAACAGCTCTTTCCATCCAGCAAGCCGGTGGCGGCCAGCAAAAAAGCGCCTGTACAAATACTCGCTATTTCCGCCCCACTTCTATATTGCTCTCTAATCCAGGTAATCAGGTCTTTATTCCCTTTAATGATCGCCTCATAATAATGAGAAACGGAAGGGATGATCAACAGATCGGTTTGGTTTATTTCCTTAATGTCCACAGGATTCACCGAAAAGAAACCGGCATCCAATTTTTGCTCTGTCACAAAACCGGCTATACTGACTTCAATTAATGGTTTGTTTCCCATTGTTTGCCAATAATCGTTAGCCATGGTCAGGATTTCAAAGGATCCCGTTATACTGCTCATGTCGGCGTAGCCTTCCGGGACAACAATAGTAACTTGGGTCATTGAAAATTTTTAGACAAGGTACATGATTATTTTGTCCAAATCAACCCTATAGAATGTCCATTTCGCACCCAGCTACTCCCCAATTAAGACTGTAGTTTTACATAACTAATTTAAAAAACATGGAAAAGAAAGTCATTTTAATTACAGGAACAAACAGCGGTTTTGGTTGGCTTACGGCTAAAAGTTGCGCGGCTTTAGGGCACAGCGTATATGCTACCATGCGCGATACAAAAGGGCGCAATGCCGATAAAGCAAAGGACTTGGTTCACCAGGCAAACATAGAAGTATTGGATGTGGAAGTCACAAATGGGAAGGCGGTAACCGATGCGGTAGCGGATATCATTAAAAAAGAAGGCAGGATCGATGTGGTGGTAAATAATGCCGGAATCTACGCTACCGGCATTGCAGAAACGTTTACGGAAGAAGATCTGGATAAGGTGATGGATGTGAACGTAAAAGGATATTGGAGGACCATTAGGGCGGCCTTACCTCAAATGCGCAAGCAGGGGGAGGGATTAATTATAAATATGTCAAGCGCAGCGGGTCGATTTTCTGTACCTTTTATGACAGTTTACGGGAGTGCCAAGTTTGCGCTGGAAGGGTTAACAGAAGGCCTGCATTATGAAGTAAGACCCTTGGGGGTGGATGTGGTCATGATACAGCCTGGCGCGTTTCCGACTGATATTTTTGGAAAGATCGTAGGAGGCTCAGATGCTTCTGTAATCGCCGGCTATGGTGACCTGGCAAAAGTTCCCGAGCAAATGGGGGCAGGCGTGATACAAATGTTTGAAGCCTTAAAACCTAACCCTCAATTGGTAGCCGACGCCATTATAAAATTGATTAATACACCCAGTGGAAAAAGGCCTTTAAGGACAGTGGTGGATCCGGCAACCGGGAACATCATTGAAATGGCCAATGAACAAGTAAAAGAACAATACGGTAATTTTTTAACCGCCTTTGGAATGCAGGGCATGTTAAGTTGATTTCCCCGCAAAAATTAAAATTAAAAAAATGACTACAGCCAATTTTACCACCACGCTGTTGGTAGACCAAACAGCGGAAGAAGCCTTCAATGCCATTACTAACATTCGCGGATGGTGGTCAGCAGGAGTGGAAGGAGGTACGGACAAACTGAACGATGAATGTATCTATCACTATAAAGATATTCACTACTGTAAACTGAAGTTGGTTGAACTAGTTCCAGGTCGAAAGGCGGTTTGGCTGCTATTGGACAATTATTTCAAATTCACAAAAGACAAAAGCGAATGGATAGGCACAAAACTCGTCTTTGATATTTCTAAAAAAGGCAATCAAACCGAGATCAGATTCACGCATGACGGGTTGGTCCCTCAATATGAATGTTACGAGATCTGCAGAGAAGCGTGGACCTTTTATATAACCGACAGTTTAAGCAACCTGATCACCACCGGGAAAGGGCAACCCAGCTCCAAAGAGGATGATGGCTTCGATGTGCAGTTGGTGGAAAAATGGAAACTGGAGCAATAGAACCCCAAAAAACACTTTCTCGCGAGCTTAGATTATGCAAGGAAGACTACTCTTATCAATTAAACGACTGTCTGAATTCCATAGGCGAAAAATTGGTTTTCGCCTTGAATAGCTTACTGAACGACTGTGGGTGCTCAAATCCTAATTCGTAGGCGATTTCACTGACAGACAAGTCGGTGGTCGATAATTTCTCTTTTGCTTTTTCAATCAATTTGTCGTGGATGTGGTGCATCGTGCTTTGTCCCGTCAGTTGCTTGAGGAGTTCGCTTAAATAATTGGGCGACACGTGTAACTTGTCGGCCACGTATTGAACGGTAGGCAATCCTTTGTGGGATAAAACATCGCCGTTGAAATAGGCGGTAAGAATATCCTCCAAACCGTCGAGGATTTTATGGTTGGTGATTTTTCGGGTGATGAATTGGCGGTGATAAAATCTTTCTGAATAAGTGAGCAATAACTCTAATTGGGCAACAATCAGGTCCTGACTGAATTTATCAATGTTTGAATGATACTCCTGCTCAATGTGCTGCATGAGGCCCAAAATCGTCGTTTCTTCTTTCTCCGAAAGGAACAAGGCTTCATTTACCGAGTAGTCAAAATATTCGTATTTCTTAACTGTTTTGGCTAATGGGGTATTCCATAAAAAATCGGGATGGATGAGTAACAGCCATCCCGAATGCGTTAATGCTTCACCTTTCTCTATCTCAATCCCAAAAACCTGACCGGGTGACATAAAAAACATAATGCCTTCATCAAAGTCATATTCCTGTTGTCCGTATTTCATCTTGCCATTGAAATTCCTTTTAAGCGAAATGGAATAAAAATTGAATACCAAGCTTATTGATTCAGTATACGGCAACTGCGTGATGGATTCAAAATTTATGACACTGATTAATGGATGCTCCGGTTTAGGAAGCCCCATAACCTGGTGATATTCGCTTATCGTTTTAATCCGATGAGGTTGAATGCTGGCCATATCACAAAATTATCATTATTGTTTGTAAGCGACCGCAAATTCCTTTGCAAAATCCCTCAGCTTTACTTTGCCCATCACCTGTGGTCTATGTCGGTAATAGTCCTCCATTAACGCCCCGGTATGCTGGCTGGCGAACATTTCCACTAATCCTTCAGCGATCTGTGCACTCAATCCGGCTGCTTTTAAAATGCTCAGCCTTTCTTCGTTGGAGATCAATACCCATTTCAGATCCGGTTTCCCGATAGCTGCACCCAGGATGCTGGCAGTTTCGTTGCCTGTCAGTTCATCACTTGCCACATACCGTACTTTCCGGCCGGCAAGTGGCGTTTCTAGTTCTTCAGCCACTGCAGCGGCAATATCTATGGGAGAGACCCATACCAGGTCGTCGTCAGCCCCGTAATTTGCCGTAATAACGCCCTGGCTTTTTATCATAGGTATAAAGCCCAACAAATTATAATAGAAACCAACCGGCCGCATGAACGTGATGGCAACGTCGGACAGCTTGTTCAGGATACATTCTACCCCACGATGGGCGAGAATGAGCCCTGAGTCCTTATCTAAATGAGCGCCAATGCTGCTCAGGTGAACCAGGCGTTGTACGCCCGAATGCGCGATCGCATATGCATAGTTATTCCCAATGCCACTACAATATGCCATTAAGTCAAGATCGGGATGGAAGAAGTGGGCGGGTGGCACCATAGTATACACTGCATCAGCACCGGTAAATGCTGCCGCAAGAAAGTCAGCATCTTCTACCGAGCCAATGGCAGCAATAGCTCCCAAAGCTTCAATCTCTTTTTGCTTTTCGGGATTGCTGCTGATCACCGTGACCGTATGTCCTTTTTGCACTAACGCTTCTGTCAGTGGCTTGCTAATGTGTCCCAGGGAACCCGTTACTATAATTTTCATTTCTTTGTTTTTTTGATATTACAAAGATCTGCATCAGCAAAGAAACAAACGTAGCCAGATCTACTCTTGTCGTAGTTAAATCCACTTATATAGGTACATGGACCCCGAGTGTGAAGCATTATTGACAAAATATAAAGGCTGTTTTAGTTAACCTTGATGACGACCTTTCCTTTTGCCCGCCCGCTCTCGACATAGGTCAATGCCTCTTCTGTCTTCTCGAATGGAAAAACCTTATCGACAACGGGGCGTATGATACCTGAATCAATAAGAGTAGTGATCTTGCTTAACTGGCTACCTTCCGCCCGCATAAAAAGGAAAGAATAGTCGATGCGCCGGCGTTTTGCTTTCCTGCGTACGCCAAAGCTCAGAAGCCCCATGACCATTTTCAGCGGCCAGCCCAGTCCTATTTCTTTTGCAAAACGAGGGTCCGGAGGGCCGGATATCGAGATAAGCTTTCCACCCGGCTTTAGCACCCGGAGCGACTTTTCCAGCGTCTTGGTATCCTGGCTGTTTAATACTACATCATAATCACGCAGGATGGTTTCAAAATCTTCCTTTTTATAATCAATTACAACATCTGCGCCAAGTGCTTTCACCCATTCTACGTTTGCCGTACTGGTGGTGGTTGCTACGGTGGCACCGATGTATTTGGCGCCGCTTCTTCCATGGTGAGCTTTTGGGGCTTAAGCGCCACATCGGCTTGATTCACTGCAATCAGCTCGGCAAAAGTACCGATGCGATGATCTGCTGGTCGTGCGTACACTTCATCGCCTACTTTAAAGCGACTGACCCTAGCACCTGTTTTTGTGATCACACCTGCGACATCGTGTCCTAGAACAAGAGGTGTTTTGTAGGGTAGAATGAGCTTAAATTCGCCATTTTTAATTTTTGAATCCAATAAGTTAACACCGGCGGAATATACCCGGACCAATACGTCATTTTCCTTTACAAGGGGATCCGCGATTTCTTGCAGATGCAATTTTTCTTTCTTACCGCAGCGGTCTATAATAAATGCTTTCATTTTGTGACGTTTGTTTTATGTTTACAATTATTGTACACTATTCACTCTTTTCAAGATTGAATTCTCAAACACACTATACGCAAAACGTTGTAGCGTAAGAATAACAGATGAGCCTTTGCCTACAGGAGAGCTGAACTTCGGGGCTTCTTCATGCACAATTTTCAGCACGGTATTTACAACTGGTTCAGGCCCGGCTGCTTTATCAAATTCGTTTTTTGCGAACGCAGCAATTTTTTGCCGGAATATATCGTAATCACTAATTTTCCCATTTGATATAACTGCATTTTCTCCAATACTGGTTTTGAATCCCATTGGCTCAATCATACTTACTTTGATGTTAAATTGATTCAATTCAAATCGCAGTGATTTGAAATACCCTTCCAGGGCATGTTTAGAAGCTGAGTAGTAAGCAACATTTGGAAGCCCGATTAAACCAAGAATAGACCCGATTGTAATGATTTTTCCCTGCTTTTGCTTTCTGAAATAGGGCAATAACTCATTGGTGAGTTTAACAGTTCCCCAAAAGTTTGTTTCCAATTGCAGTCTTCCCAGTTCAACAGAAGTTTCTTCGGCAAGCCCCGTTACCAAATACCCGGCATTATTTATCAATACATCTAATTGATTGATTTGACCGAACAATTGCCTGGCAAAAGATGCGATTGAATAATCGTCAGCAATATCCAATGCCAATAATGTAAAAGGCAGCTTGGCTTTATATTTATCCGGATTGCGGCTGGTACCAATCACATTGTGGCCACTTTCGTGAAGCTTGTTGGCGATAAGGAGGCCAAAACCGGAAGAAGCCCCTGTCACTAAAATTGTTTGTTTCATTTTGTGTTGTTTTGTACCTTTACTTGCATTTTGCAAGTTCAAATATATAATTTACTTGCAAAACGCAAGTAGTTTTTAAGATATTTTTTATGACTAAAGCAGGAAAGAGGTCGGATTGCCCGGTTAGTTGTTCCCTTGACATATGGGGAGACAGGTGGTCGCTGTTGATTGTCAGGGACTTGCTCTCCGCAAAAGAATGTACATATGGGGACTTCTTAAAGTCAGCGGAAGGAATAGCCACCAATATTTTAGCCGCCAGGTTACTGGCGCTGGAAGAAAACAAGATTATTGAAAAATTAGCCCACCCGGATAGTAAAGCCAAAGGGCTATATAGGTTAACCCGAAAAGGGATTGACTTACTTCCCGTAATGATTGAAATAAATCTATGGGCTGAAAAATATTTTTCTATTCCGGATGATAGGAAGGCACTGTTGAAAGAGGTGAAAAAGGATAAGGCCGGGTTTATTAAATCAATGACTAAGGAATTGGAGAGTAAAACAACAATCCACCGCTAGGCGGTGGATTGTGCTGAATCCCGGCACGGTTTATTTAGGACGCGCATTTCCCACAACAACCGGCGGAACTCCTGCGGCGCTTAGCTCTACCTGGTAGACGCCGCCTGGAACCTTTGTATGTACAAACACAAGCAGCCTGCCGTTCACCAGTTTCCTTTCGTCCGACAGATAATCACCCACGTCCGATAAATCGCCATTTTCTATTCCTATCAAGCGGGCGGCTCCCGTCACTTTTACCTTTATCTTCTGGTTAGCCATATAAAGGGGGTGGCCTTCTATATCTGTCATGGTGACTTCAATTTGTTGCAACCTGTCCCTATCATTGATCAATGGGGCTTTGTATATAGCCGCCTGTATTGCCGATGCCTTCCCCGGGGTGTGCAAGACATAGGCGCACGATTCTTTGCCGTCCTTATACCCTTTCACGGTCAATTCTCCCGGTTGATATACCGTATGAAAAAACAACACCCGGCCGTTTGCAGCGGTACGCGGTTGTTTTCCAAGGGAACGGTGATTCAAAAATAGTTCTGCTTCGTCACAGTTGGTAAAGCAACTGACCAGCAATGAATCTCCTGGATTCCCTTCCCATAGAGGATTCCCTGGTATTTCTTTCACTTTATGGCGTTGCGTGGTGACGGGAGAAACCACCATATAGACCATGGGGCTATCCCCCCATAGGCTTTGCCTGAAATAATAGGCCGGCTTGGCAAACCCGGCCAGGGTCAGCAATCCCTCACTATTGCCCCGCTCAGGCCAGGCGCCGGCTTCACCCAGGTAATCGATTCCAGTCCAGAGGAACTGTCCTGCTATATACCGGTTGCTGTCCACCGCATCCCAGGCGGCCACGGACATACCATTTTCACTCCCATAGATCACCCGATGGGGGTACTTTTTATGGTCCTCCCGGTAACGGTATTCCTGGTAGTTATATCCCACCACGTCCAGGTTGTCCGGGTAGGTCGTGTTGTTGGACATAGCCACCCCCGCAAGCGCGGCAGTGACAGGCCGGCTGGTATCCGCCCGCCTGACAGCCAGGGCCAGGCGCGCCGAGATTTCTCCGAGGCGGGATGCCAGCGGATGGTCCGGTAGGTATCCTTTTCCATAGATCTGTGGATTACGTCCGCTGTCCAACACCTTGTCCGTATAGGGGTCGTTGGGATAATCAATTTCATTTCCGATACTCCAAAGGAAAATCGAAGGATGATTCCGGTCCCGCTTAACCATATCCCCCAGGTCACGTTCTCCCCATTGGGCAAAATAGGTATGCGCGCCGTCGTTACCGGGTGTGCCCTGGTTCCATCCTTTTATCCATTTATTCTTTCCCGACTCCCACTCGTCGAAGGCCTCATCCATGACCAGGAAGCCCATCTCGTCGCATAAATCGTATAAGTAGTCTGCGTGGGGATTATGACTCATTCTGAGCGCATTACATCCACCTTCCTTAAGGATCCCGAGCCTGCGAACCCAGACCTCCCTGGGCACGGCCACGCCCAATACACCGGCATCATCATGTAGGCAAACCCCTTTGATTTTAATATTGTCACCGTTCAGGAAGAACCCTTCATCAGGATCAAACCGGAAACTGCGTATGCCGACACGCTGAGACCATCTGTCCAGGATCTTCTCTCCATTACTTACCGTTACATCCAACCGATATAGGGAGGGATGCCTGATGGACCAAAGGCGGGGATGATCGATGGAAAAGGAAAGCGCGGCAGGCGTGGTCTTCTTGGCCGCCGCTACTGTGGTGAATATCGCCTTTGCGGCAGGCTTTCCCGTTTCATCTACTAATACGGCTTGCACGGATACGGGCAAGTCCGATGTCTGACTATTGACCACCTCCACATTTACCTTGCCAATGGCCAGGCTGGGGGAGGAGGAATCCGTCTGGAATACTACGCCCCATAGGCCGATATGTACCGGATCTGCGAGGGTAAGATACACATTGCGGTAAATACCCGAACCCGTGTACCACCTGGAATCCGTAAACCCGGAATGGTCTGCTTTCACCGAGAGGATATTCAGCCCCCCGGCGTTCAGATAAGGCGTCAGCTCATATTCAAAGGAAGCAAAGCCGCTGGGCCGTTTTCCCAGGTAGTGCCCATTGATCCAGACTTCACTGTTTTTGTAAATGCCATCAAAATAGATGAAGCACTGTTTGCCCTTCCAGGCTGCCGGAATATGGAATGATTTACGATACCAGCCAATTCCTCCCGGAAGGAAGGCGGTAGCGCTGGCCCACTGATTGCTGAAAGGGCCTTTAACGCTCCAATCGTGCGGCAGCGTTATGGCAGTCCAACCGGAATCAGGAAAAGAAGGGGAAGCCGCTTCCGGTATGTCCCCCTTATGAAATCTCCATCCTTCATTGAATAATATCCTGCCTTCCTGTTGTTGTGATCGTACCGTCACCGGTAATGTCAAAGACAGCAGGGCTGAAAATAGGGCTGTAGTCAAACGCATAGTTGCTTTAATTGTATGATCTGTTAGACTTAAATCTATAATCCGGGCTTTTAGTACCCCACGTTTTGTTGCAACTGATTGTTCGAGGCTTGTATCTCAGCCAGTGGAATCGGCAGCCAATAGTGCTGAGGCAGAAACGAACGGCCGGCAAGTGCTATTTTCTTCGTGTAGGTATACCCCGATGGATTGGAAGGGTTTACGATCACACTCATCCCATAAGCGGGCACATTTTCCGTCGAATCTGCAATTTTCCATCTGCGCACATCGTAAAAACGGTGTTCTTCAAAAGCAAGTTCAATCTGCCTTTCATTTTGAATGGCTGTCCGCATAGCGCTTTGCGATAAGCCGACGGGTAACGCCGGCATATTCACGGATGCTCTTGACCTGATACTGTTAATGGCCTGATAAACGGTTGCGTCTGGGCCTACCGCTTCATTCTGCGCCTCTGCATAATTGAGCAGTATTTCGGCATAGCGAAAATAAATCCATGGCTGTGCACCAGCAACGCTCCAGGGGTTATCAATAGGATAGCTGTCATTCATATACTTCTTCAAATAATATCCTGTCTGGCTGGCGTTCCAGTTCGATGGCCCCTGGTTGCTATCCTTGCCGCCGGGGATATATACCTGTACCGTGTCGCCCCTGTATGGCGCCCCATTGTAAAGAATCGTAGCATAAAAACGCGGATCACGGTTTATATAAGGGTTTTGCGGATCGTATCCGGAGGTCGGGTCCGTGATTGATTTTCCATTATTCATTTCGTAGGCGTCCACCACATTTTGAAACGGGGTATTTCCCGCCCAACCATCATATCCATTAGGGCCATTGGCTATTTCCATACAAACATGCGGGGCTATATTGGGTATAAACAACCGTTCGAAGATAATCTCATTGTCATTAGGAGATAAAAACAGTTGCCCATAGCCGTTCTGGGATAAGGTGTATTTCCCTAGATCCATGACCGCTTTCGCCGCTGTAGCGGCATCCTGCCAGGTACCGGCGTTATATAAAGGACTCGCTGCATATAACAACAACCTCGATTTAAGCGCCAATGCGGCTCCTTCGGTAGCCCTGCCCAGCGCCCATGTAGCATCATTGTTTAGGGGTAATCGCTGGGCGGCGTCGTCCAACTGGGCAGTGGCATAAGCAATGGACGCCTGGATGGTAGCCCTGGCAAAAAGGGCGGGGTTCTGGAGGTTATCCGTTAACTGGGTCACGGTATCACCGATCAGCACCACTCCGCCATAATTACGGATCAGGTCCTGGTACCGGAAGGCGCGTATAAATTCAAGTTCCCCTATGATCCTGCTCTTATGTCCCGCGCTTAAGTTCAGACCGTTAATGATGCTCAGCGCATAATTAACAGAACGGATGCCGGCATAGCTGCGTGCCCATAAAGTGCCTAAAAACCCTGTATTGTTGGGCGCCATTTGCCCTTGCTCAATCAACCACGAACCATTATCAGTGTTATACATGGATTCGTCCGTAACCGAACTGGCCATGGCATATTCAAATGCCCTTCCAAACCCCGGAGCCGATCCTGCCCCTTCATTAGCCCCGATTACTTCACCTATGTACGTGTTTATTACATACGCCTCAAACAGCGACGTATCGGTTAAGATGGCCGCATTGGTTAACCGGTCCGTAGGTGTTATGTCAAGATAATTCTTTTTGCAGGCGGAGAACAAAAGCCCCAGAAGCAATAAACAGCCGGATATATATTTTATAGATTTCATTTTAGCAGTTTTTAGAGTTTAACAGTTACGCCAATATTGATAATTTTCTGCTCGGGGTAGAACTGCCCGGTGCCACTGGTTCCTTCCGGATCATAGTCTTTCACCTTCGTAAGGGTGAACAGGTTAAAGGCGCTTGCGTATACTCTAAGGCCTTGAATATGCAGCCTTGAGACGACCCGCGGTGAAAGTGTATAACCCAACTGCACATTTTTTAGCCTTAAAAATGCAGCGTTATTCAGCCAAAAAGTGCTGGGGTACTCCCCGCCGCTTATCGCATCCGAAGCCCTGTCTGAGACACGGGGATAACTTCCGTTTGGATTGGTTGGGCTCCATGCGTTGTCTGACCAGGAACGGTAATAATTGCCGATTGTTCCGGATTCTGGCAACACATACTGGCTCACTTCTGCCTGACCGGCGAACAGAACCGAGAGATCAAAATCCTTGTATCCGGCGTTTACATTAAAGCCATAAACGATCTGCGGTATGTTCCCGTATTTGGTTCGAATCTGGTCGGCTGCCGTGATCTGGCCATCGTGGTTATAATCCTGGTAGATCAAATCGCCCAGCTGTGCACCCGGAACATGCGGGGTACTGTTTAGTTGTGTCTCGGTCCTGAAAATCCCGGTTGCTTTATATAACAGATAGTTATTTAAAGGCCCTCCGGTTTCTGCCTGGTAAGGCAAAATACCAGGCGCTTCATCTACATACACTATTTTGTTTTTTGCGTAGGTGAAGTTTCCCGACACGCCCCAGCTAAACTTACCACGATGATTATAGCCCAATGTGCCTTCAAAACCATCGTTGTTTACCTTGTCAATATTTTCCGCAGGAACTAAATCGCCGCCATAGGGGTTAACGATACCGGATGTCGCCGGAACCGATGCGTTTTTGTAACCCAGGATATTCGACCTGATCTGCTTAAAATAAATGGCTTCCAACGTAAAGTTTTTCAGAAAAACGGCGTTGATGCCGATATCTGTCTTCTTAGCTGTTTCCCAGGTGATATTGGGGTTGGCCAGCTTGGTCAGGTCAATGCCCGGCTGAAGCGCTGGGCCTGATCCGTTATCTAATACGGTAACATTATTAAAGGAAAAATTGTCAAAGTATTGGAAAGGTCCAATGATGTCATCCCCCAATACTCCGTAAGAGGCCCTTATCTTTAAATCATTGATGAAATTGACATGCTCCGCAAACCAATTTTCTTTGGAAATGCGATAACCCGCGGAGATGGAGGGGAAATAGCCCCATTGATGACCGGGTGCAAACAAGGAAGAGCCATCCGCGCGAAACTGCCCTTCCAGCAAATACTTTTCTTCATAATTGTAGGCCAACCGGCTGATCACACTCCGGCGGTTATAATCGAAATTCCCGTTATTATCGCTGCTGCTGCCGCCATTGGTGGCATCGGAGGCGGCCGTTCCGCCTTCTGACAGCTCTGGCGTCGTAGCGGTGGGAAAATCATTTTTTTGCGCCCAAAAGAAATCATAGGTCGTTTTGCTTTGCTCATACGCTACAAAAGCATTTACATTGTGTTTGCCAAACTGTTTTACATAGTTCAATTTTATGTTTGAAGTGGTCAGTGCCTGGTTAAGCTGCGATTCATAAAGGGATGCCAGGCCGTTGGGGCCTCCTCCTTCAATGCTGGGCGTATAGGTCTCACTCGTGCTGTTGTAGGTATATACAGAATAAGGGGTATAGAAAATTTTACTGAAGCCTCCCGATTTATCCACTGAATAAAAACCGTCTATTGAAAGGCCGTTGATACCCGGAATATCATAACTGGCCCTCAAAATTCCATTAAAGGTCAGCGTTGGGCTGACATTGGTTCCTCCAATGCTGGTCCCTACAAGGGCGGGGTTGACCTGATCAATGCCCGCAGTGGGCAAGCCATTCGGATAAAAGCCGGCCGAAGTTGGGTAGGACCTGTAAATGGAGCGGAAAATATTGTCGGCACTGGTGGTCGGATACTGCCTGTCTTCTTCCCTTCCGGAAAGGTATAACCCGATTTTAAATCGTTTGGTGACATTGGCATCTAAATTCGACCTGAAATTATATTGATGATAGTTGGTCGCTCCGTTTTTATAAAGCCCATCCTGGTAGATGGTACCTAGCGAGGCAAAATACTTTACGTCTTCAGATCCCCCTGACACCGTGAGGCTATTCCGGTTTTGAAGGGCGACATTTTTTAAGGTTAGTTTTTCCCAGTTGGTATTCGGATAATTAACCAGGTCCGAACCATCTTTAAATTTCTGTATCTGTGCACTGCTGTAGACCTGGTTGGTTCCTCCGGTAGGTGCATCATAGTAGCTGATATCATTCACGATCTGCGCATACGTGGCTGCATCAGCCAATTTGGGCAAGCGGGTGGGGGAGTTGAATCCCTGGTTAAAACTATATGAAACCATTGGCTTGCCTGTTTTGCCACGCTTTGTCGTAATTAGGATCACCCCGTTTGCGGCCCTGCTGCCATAAACCGCCGCGGAGCCATCCTTTAATACAGAGATGCTTTCGATGTCGTTGGGATCAAGGCGTTCCAAACCGCCGATCTGCCCAGGTACTCCATCCACGACCACCAGCACATTGTTACTCCCGGTCGTAGCCAGTCCTCTTATCAGAATACTGGACCCGTCGTAACCAGGTTCTCCGGACGTGTTGTTGGCGATCAGACCGGAGAAGCGGCCGGCAAAAGAATTAGACAAATCGGGCTGGGGGCTTTTGACCAGCTCCGCTCCCTGTACGACGGACACGGAACCGGTCAGCGTCGCTTTTTTCTGGGTGCCATAGCCCACGACGACAATTTCCCCCAGGCTTTTGTCTATAGGCTCCATGGAAAGGTCGATGGCCTTGCGGCCTTTTATAGGTACTTCTAAGTTCCCATAATTCACGTGAGACAGGATTAGCGTCCCATTCAGGGGCGCCTGGAGCGAGAAATAGCCCGTGGTATCGCTCATAGTTGCCACAGAAGTGCCTTTTACTGAAATGGTTACACCTGACAGGGGGGTACCTCCGGAAAATATCCTTCCATGAACCAAAGTCTGCTGGGCAAGCAATGATCCCGGGAACTGGGCAAACATCCATAGAAATAACGTAAGGGGAATAAAACGCCGGAATAGGGGCATGTGAAGGCAAGCCATAGCATTTACCTGTTTCATAATAGCAATGTTTTAGTGAAATTGAATCGTTAGCGTCTGCAGTTTACAGGATGCAAGGTATAGGCCTGCCAAAGAATGACAGGGGGTAAATCACGAAAATGAGGGGGGTGAAATCACAATTTCCGGCCTTCTTCCGGCTTTATGACGTTTAGATCCCGGTTAAACGACGGGCGGTATTTTTTGATATATTCGGAAGGCACCATCCCGAATAACCGTACAAATTGTTCCCTGAAATACCGGGCGTCTCCTATCCCTACCTGGAAGGCCGCCTGGTTGACAGGCATTCCTTCGTGTAGCATCAGTACAGCCGCCCGTCTGAGCCGGATAGACCGGATGAACGCTATCGTAGACTGCCCGGAAATGGATTTTATCTTTTGATACAGGCTTGAATGACTCATGCCCATCGCCTTGGAAAATTTTTTAATGGTGAAATCCTCGGTATCTATATTGCTTTCCACCACCTCAATACACTTCCTCAAAAAATCCCTATATTCGGCCGGGACTTTGATTCGCGTCTCCTTCAGCGTAATACTGTCGAAGAAATACTTTTGCAATATATTCCGGTTCCGGAGGATCGCCTCCACCTTTGCCAGCAGGAAAGTGCTGTCAAATGGCTTGGTGATATAGTCATCGGCCCCCTTTTCAATACCTTTTAACTTCAATTCGTCGCCCGAGGAGGCCGTCAATAAGATAACAGGGATATGATTCAGGGTGGCTGAGTTTTTTACCCTGGAACACAGTTCAACGCCATCTATTCCGCTCATTTGAATGTCGCTGATGATCAGGTCCGGTATCTTTTTTGTAGCCTGGAAGAAGCCATCGTCCCCATTGGCTGCCTCAAACAGCAGGTATTTGCCGGCAAAAATGTGTCTTAGATATTGCCTGATATCCGCATCGTCGTCAATAAATAGGATTGACTTTTTTTCCGTGACCAACTCATCTGCCACTAACCCAAGGGTTGGGGCATCCATTGCAGACAGGTCCGCCGGTTCCGATTCAAGGACCAGTTCTTCCAATAAAGTGTGCCGTCCATCTGCATCTCGAAGAACATGGTTGGCAGGCAGGTGCCCCTCGCCTTTTTTCAGGGTAATAGTAAAAGTAGTGCCCTCTTGCAAGACACTTTTGCAATTCACCGTACCGATATGATCCTCTACGAAACGTTTCACCAGGTACAGCCCTATGCCAAAGCCGGTTTCTTTATGTTTTCCCTGTACATCCCCCTGCCGGAATTTATCAAAGATGGTCAGCCGCTCTTTCACGTCTACGCCACATCCACTGTCTTCCACACTGATCTGTACTTCGTCCTCGCCGTCACTCAGCGTCAACAGGATCGTTCCTCCGGCCGGGGTAAATTTGAAGGCATTAGACAATAAATTGAACAAGGCGATTTCGATCTTCTCATAATCCATATAGAGCTCAATAGGATGGGCAGGGGGCAAAATCCGGTAGTCCATGTTTTTCATTCTGGCCTGTTGGATAAAACACTGGTAGACTTCCCTGCATAGTTCTACTATGTCTATTCTCGAGATTTTCAGGATATCCTCTCCGCTGTCCGCCTTTCGGAACAACAGTAACTGGTCGACGAGACTCAGTAGCCGCCTGGCATTCCGGTAAGCGGTAGTCAGGCTGTCCGCCCCTTCTCCCTTTTCGATCCGGGCTATTTGCTCCTTTAAAGGATTGATAATCAGCGTCAGAGGGGTTCTGAATTCATGTGAGACGTGAGTGAAAAAAGACAACTTTCGTTCATTGACCTCTTTTTCCTTTTCCGAATTGAGCGTGGCTAGGGCGACTTGGTGCTCTAACCTGGTCTGCCTGGTCTTGTAGTATGTGTAGGCATACAACATAACTACTGCCAGGGATAGGTAACAGAAATAAGCCCACCATGTACGATACCATGGCGGGAGAACAGTTATTTGCCACATTGTTTTTACGGCTCCCCACTTACCTTCCGCGTCTGTATTTTTCATTTCTAACGTATAATGTCCCTCCTGTAATCGTAAATAATAGGCTGTACGGGATTTAAAATCCGCATAATTCCAGTTCTTATCCCAACCACTTAAATAGAAGGCGTAGGTGATTTTATCAGGATGAGAATATTCCAGGGCAGTAAAATCAAAAGCGAGATTAGCCTTATCAAAAGGGATCGTAAGGGGAGTGTCGTCCTTCATTTTAACAGCCTTATTATTAACCCGTATACCCGTCAGGAAGATGGGCGGCATGTTATATTGGGTATGTACGCTATCCGGATAAAAGATATTAAAGCCCCTGATCCCCCCAAACAGAAATTCGCCCGATCTCAGCGCCAGAGCCGCATTATAGGCAAACTGGTTGCTTTGCAAGCCGTCCGATTGGACAAAATTCTGAAACACCCTGTCTTGCGGCCTGAACTTGGACAGCCCATTGAAGGTACTGAGCCACAAATTCCCTTTCCCATCTTCCAATATCCTGAGTACACTGTTATTAGGTAATCCCTGTCTCGTAGAATATTGTACATAGCGACCTGTTTTCCGATCCAGGAGCAGGAGGCCTCCTCCGTCCGTACCTACCCAGAAATGACCGGCATGATCTTCACAGATGGAGCGCACGGTATAGCCGATATGATAGAAAACATGTCTTTTATTTACCCTGTCGATCTTTATCAGGGAATTGTAATTCCCACCCCACAAATTGCCTTCCCTGTCTTCCGTCAGGCATTGCACATCGGCAATAGTGGGGTCGAAAACCTCAAATTGCCGGGTAATCCTATTGAAGGTATATAGGGTACCTGAATTCACCGTACTTGCCCAAAGCGTTTTATAGGCGTCTTCATACACCAGCCACGCATTTTTTTCTTCAAGATGGGTGTAGGGATTAAAGCAGGTAAAGTGTTCAAATGTACCTGTTGCTTTATTAAAACAGTCAATCCCTCCAAACCAGGTGGAAAGCCAGGTACGTCCTTCAAAATCAGTCGTAATATTTGTAATAAAGTTGCTGCTAAGGCCCGTTTTAACCGAGGGCCGGGCGGTGAATTCAAAAAAACGATTTTCGCTCCTGTTCCAATAGCGCAGTCCGCTACCATCCGTGCCGATCCATACATTATGATCAGGTGTTTCGCCAAAAGACAGGATAAAATCTTTCATGCCTTCGCCAGCCTGCTGAGGGTCTGCCACCATTTTTCTAAAAGGCGATTGCATTTTCTCAATGATGTTGATCCCATCCCTCAGTGTGCCTATCCACTTTCTTCCTTCCCTGTCATCATAGATGGCGTACACCGCATTGCTCCCGATCCCTTCCTCCTTCTCTACCATTCCGGTTTTCTCCGGATGACCCGGCACAGGGGACATGACAAACAACCCAGCACCGTCCGTAGCTATCCAAAGTGAATTCAGTTTATCCAGACATAGCGCAACAACCTTCACATTATCCAGATAGCGCGGACCGGTGTACTTGCCTGCCTTTGTATCGTAGTAGTACAATCCATTATTACTTCCCACCCAGAGATTACCGTATGGATCTAATTGTAAGGAGTTGCCATTTTTAATATCCTTATTTACGAGGCGAATCGTTCCTTTTTTGGCGTCATATAGACCTAGGCCTTCATTTTGTATAAACACCCAGGCCAATGCCCGGGTAGAATCCCATGCAATGGCCCTTGAATCGTATTCACGTTTTAGTGCCTGACCCGATTCCAGGGGAACCCGCCAGCCCGAATGGCTATCAGCTTGAACTACTATGACAGAATAGGAAGTAGCCACAAGCGTATTTGTTCCACACTGTTTAATGAAACTGACAAATCCATCAATCCTGTTGCGCCCTTTTACATTGGAGCCGGTATAAGAAACACCGGAAAAAGTCTGGGTACCGGCATCGTAAACGGACAACCCATTATGGGTACCGACTAATACATTATGGGCGGCGTCCGTCATAATGCAGTTAATGCTGTTGTCGCAAAGCGAAGTCGAGTCACCTATAACATGCCGGTATGTCGTAAAATTATATCCGTCATACCTGTTTAACCCATCGTAGGTTCCAAACCACATAAAGCCCTTCTCATCCTGGTAAATACTGGTCACATGATTATTCGAAAGCCCATTTTCGATGCCCAGGTATTTGATCGCTTTACCCTGAGAAATACAGAAATCCGGGAATAGCAGCAGGAAGACATTGAATATAAACAGGAGGCTATAATTAGTAATGTTCTTTTTCATTTGTTAAATTGCATGTGTCAAAACAATATTACGAATAGAGTCGTAATAAAATTAAATATTGACAAGTGAAAAACTCAGACATCACTGATCCCCTGTTTCGCGAGGCTGTGGAAGCAATCGATGCCGGCAATTTACCTGTATTACAACAGTTGCTGGAAACCAACCCGCAATTGGTCAGGAAACGGCTGGATTACCCTGCAGAAGGGTATTTCAAAAACCCATACCTGTTATGGTTTATAGCAGACAATCCAATCAGGCAGGAGAAACTACCGCCAAATATTGGGGAAATTACAGGTTTACTGATAAAATTGGTAAGACAAAATGCCAAGGAGAGCTTTCAGGAACAAATGGACTATGCACTTGCCCTTGTTGAAACAGGACGAATTCCACGTGAATGCGGTGTACAGATTGATTTAATTGATTTGCTGATTGACAACGGCGCCACACCCGGTAATGCTCAAGGTGCATTGGCTAACGGAAATATGGAGGCGGCAAAGCATATTATTGACAGAAGCGGCAACCTAACATTGACAGCCGCCGTTTGTCTGGATTGGACGGATGATGTGAAGAGATTATTGCCTGAAACACTCATTGACGACAAGCAGGTGGCTTTGATAGCAGCTGCTTTTTACGGAAAACCGAAAACAATAGCATTATTAATGGCGTCAGGCGTTGATGTAAATGCGTACATCAAAAATGGATTTCATACCCATGCATCCCCTTTACATCAAGCGGTATCTTCAGGCTCGCTGGATGCTGTAAAAATTCTTGTAGAAGCCGGAGCCAATCTTGATGCAACAGACAAAATATATAATGGTACGCCATTGGGCTGGGCCATCTATATGCGGACTGAAAACAACGATGAAAATATAAGAAAAAAATACGCCGATATAGAAACGTATTTGCTGAGTAAACAATAAAATGCAGCTTCCGGCTTTTTGCACTACATGCATGGCCTAAATCCCACTGGGTTCTACTACCTGTCTAATACGGCGCCTTTGGATCAGAGAAATCGGTACCAAAATTTTATAATTCCTGGCTGGTAAAGCTACTGACATAGGGTTGTCACTCCTCCCATGCATCTTCGTACCGTTAAAATTAACGTTTAAAAAAACATTTATGACAACACAGGAAGTCGCAAACCGGTATTACGAACTCGCATGCGTCAGTAAATGGACTGAAATCCAAGATGAGCTTTATGACGATAACGTCATATGCCAGGAACCGGAACATGCCGCATTAAGGGGGGTGCAAGTAATGACAATAGGGCGAGACGCTGTCAAGGCTAAAAGCATAGCGAACCGTGAGATGATTGAAACACTTCATAGCCAGTATTGCAGCGAGCCAATAGTAGCAGGTAATTTTTTCAGTCTCGCGCTAAAAAGAGAAGTCACGTTTAGGAACAAACCACGTATGAAAACCGAAGAGATTTGCGTATTCCAGGTGGGGGAAGGTAAAATCGTGTCGGAACAGTTTTTCTATTAATCTAACAAGCCTTCCATTACCGCCGTGGCTCGGGTATGCCCGTCCCTTCCTCCGGCGAAATATGCCCTGGAGTGCCTTCTTTTTGAGCATTCCAGGGCCTTTGGAAAGACGAAATCACTGTATCAGGGGTGCCATGCTTTACAGAACGCGCCCCATGAACTCCTCATGCCTCCCTCAAACTCCCCTAATATTTCTGCCCTACCTATGCGGTTCAGTATAAATTCACGTCCATGCGCCCCCGTTTCATTCCCGCTGCCATCATCGCCGTCGTCCTGCTCTTTCCCCTTCACCTATTAGCCCAAACCACTCCCGCGGATATCGTCCTCCTCAATGGAAACGTCATTACGCTACGCGTCAATGGCGACCGTGCACAAGCCTTAGCCATCGCCGGATCCCGAATCCTCGCTACCGGCGACACCGGTTTCATCCGGCAATATATCGGCCCGGATACGAAGGTCATCGACCTGCACGGCGCAACGGTAGTGCCAGGTTTCAACGACGTTCATCAACACCCTTTTCCGGTGTATGCCTGGGACAAGCCCTATGCCACGCTGGAACTCGATACCGTAAGTTCCATGGGAAGCCTTATCGATCTCCTGAAAAGAAAAGCCGCGATTACTCCCAAGGGAATGCTCATCCGCGGTACGGCCTATAATGAAGTCCGGCTAGGCCACCAGCCCACCCGCGAATACCTGGATATGGCTTCTACAGATCATCCCATCCTCATTACCCACGCCAGCGGCCACCTTTCCGCCGCCAATTCCTATATGCTCCGGATCAGTGGCATCAATAGGAATTCCAAAGATCCTCCCGGCGGGGCCCTTGAGCGGGATAAACAGGGTGACCCCGACGGCATCATCAAGGAGTCGGCCCGCGGCCTGCTCACGCATGATAAATCCATTAACCCACCTTCACCGGCGCCGGAGGACGAACTGGAAGGGTACCGCATCTACTTCCGCCAGCAACTTGCCGGTGGGCTCACCAGCATCGGGGACTGCTGGACTACCCCGGCCAAGGTGAAGATCTACCAGGCCCTGGTAGCCGAGAATTTCCCCATGCGCTTCAACCTGTATATCGGCTATGACTATCTTGACCAGGTACTGTCAGGAAAAATTCCAAGGATCAAGAGCGATTATCTCCGCATCGACGGCATCAAGATCTTTCATGGCAACTCATTGAGCGGGAAGACCTGCTGGTTGTATGAACCGTATGACACCATCAATCCGGTGAGTGGGCAAAAAGATTATTATGGAATTCCACCCGCCCGCACCCAGGCTTCGCTCGATAGCCTGGTGCTGAAGATCCACCGCGCCGGCCTCCAGATCGCCTGCCATTCCAACGGCGACCGTGAAATCGACATGGTCATCCGGGCCTATGAATATGCACAGCAGCAAGACTATATACCCGACATCAGGGATCGTATTGAACACTGCAGCATCACTAACCAGGACATCCTGGATAGGATCAAAAAAGACAGCATTCTTCCGGTCTTTCATTCCTACGCCAACGAGCTGGGTGATCAGTTGCTCGTGTACGGCCCCAAAAGACTTTCCATGATCATGCCGACCAGAACGGCAACGGACATGGGCATCATTTGGGCCATGCATTCCGACTATCCCATCTCCCGCTTCGAACCGATGAAAAGGTTGGATGGCGCCGTGAATCGTAAGGCCCGCAGCGGCGCGGTCATCGGTAATAATCAGCGGATTGGGGTGGAGGAGGCCATCAGGGCCTATACGGTTGGCGGAGCCTATACCTCCCACGAAGAGGGCAAGAAAGGCCAACTCATTGTCGGCCAATGGGCCGACCTGGTGGTGCTGGACCAGGATCCGACCACCATTGATCCAACGGGATTGTCGGCCATTAGGACGATCATGACGGTAGTGGGAGGGAAAATAGCTTACCAGCATTGACGGCCCCGTTAATGTAGCCGGCCGCATGATCCGCTTTCGCCTTCTGCTGACAGGCGTTAGGTTTTCTGCACACACCATGTAGTCATGCACCGCAGGTGCTGCACGTTGGTGGTTTTTATGGGTTCATATAATGCACCTAACCCGGCGGTATAGTTTAACAGTGTTTGTTCATTAACCAGGAAGCGTTCAGAACCATCGGGCAGTAAAAAGCGGCCATTGCCTGATGGTTTTACCAATGACTCTATCCCGATATCCGATGCCAATCTCGCAAGAAAGTACCCCTCCGGTTTTAAAACCCGGAACATAGACCGTAGCATGGCGTCAAAATGCTGCTCACTCTTTGCAAAGTGCAATACCGCGCTGCAAACGATCAGGTCAAATGTGGCATCGTCATGCGGCAAATTTTCCGCAGGGCAAACCACAAAGTTTTCCCGGGAATTATGAGGGGCAAGCTCCGCTGATAATGCTTTTACTTCTTCAATGGCCCGTGGATTAGGGTCAATACCAAATACCTCGTAGCCGTTACGTAAAAAGTAAACCAGGTTTCGTCCACTGCCGCAACCCACATCCAACACTTTTTTTGAATGATCATAACGGCCCTTCAGCAGTTGGTCAAACAGGTAAATGTCAATATTGCCGTAGGTCTCTTGGAGTGTGTTTTGCATAATCTATCTGATAAGTGTTACCTGTCCCTTTTTAAAGGGGCTCGCCACACATGGATCCGACGTTTGAACTTGCCAAACATACGTCCCGGCAGGCTGAGCCACTCCGTTGAAAGTCCCGTCCCACCCCTTTGCAATATCATCGGTTGAAAACACCATTTGTCCCCAACGGTTGAAAATAGAAAAGTGTTTTATTTTGGCGGCGCCGAGTGCTTCAACCATGAAAATGTCATTGTGTCCGTCACCATTGGGTGTAAACGCGTTCGGCAAATAAATATTGGAAACGCCCGTTTTGGTAAAGTAAATGGTCAGGGAGTCGATCGTATTACACCCCAGTGAATTAAAAGCTTCAACCGTGTAGGTCGTTGTTTCTGTCGGATTGGCAATGGGATTGGGGATGTTCGGATTATTTAAGGAGGTGGCGGGGGACCATTGATAAGTATTCCCTCCCGCAGCCGTTAAGTGGGCGGTGGCGATTGTACAATCAATGTCATTAGATTTAGATAGGCTAACGATAGGAAGAGGATCTATGGTAATTTTTACCTGGAGATCTTGGCTTATATTACAAACCGTGTCGGTAATTTTCAACTGATATACGATGGAAGAGTCTGGAAGGGCTGTGGGGTTACTGATTTGCGCGTTACTGAGATAAGTGGCGGGGCTCCAATTATAAATATCCCCTCCTGTGGCCGTAAAAGGGACCGGTGCAGGAATACAAAATGAAGTATCTGCAGGTGCCACCAGAAATGGGGATAAACGCCTGAAATTAAGGTTTACCGTATCTGACAATGTTTGAGCACAGTAATTAGTGGTAGTCACATAGTAAACACCTGATCGGGTAGCTGAATAGGTTTCACTGCTGTTGCCATCCTGCCATAAGTAGCTTTGAAAACCTGATCCAGCATTGAGTAGGACAGATGCATTATAACAGAGCGTACTG
>Ga0302309_10000420_pt1 | contig 48835 bp, 41 predicted proteins | sample III_Palsa_N1_1_FD_200453 | JGI IMG/M metagenome (GOLD analysis project Ga0302309, IMG submission 200453) | Peat permafrost microbial communities from Stordalen Mire near Abisko, Sweden - III_Palsa_N1_1 | ecosystem: Environmental > Terrestrial > Soil > Palsa > Peat permafrost | place: Sweden...
ACCGGCTAAACCGCCGCCCAAGAAATGCCTATGATACCGAAGCCCGTCCGGTATCCCAATACAACTTGCAAGGGAAATGGATAAAAACTTACGCCTCTATGAGCCTGGCGGCGAAAGAAACCGGCATTACGTCCACGATGATCAGCGCCGCACTCAGGACACCCAATAAATATAGCGGTAACTACCTCTGGCGATATGGGGAGCACAAAGAAGACATGAAACGGATTCCTGCCTTTGCAAAGAAGAAACGGCTCTCCGGTGAGATTCACGCCGCTGTGATCAGCCAGTATGATCTCTCTGGAAAGAAGAGGCGGGAATACCCAAATCTAAAGGCGGCGGCCTTGGCTATGAAATGCCAGCCAGGCATGATCCGACGGGTAATCTTGGGTAATTTATTAACCGCCAAGGGGTATTATTGGAAGTTGGGGGAGGGCCCTCGTAAAATTTCCATGCTTCATTTAGAAAAAAGCAAGCGGCATTGGGAGAAAAAGATATGCCGTCCCGTTACCCAATACGGCGTGGACGGCCAAAAGATCGCTTTCTACCCAAGTCAGGCTGAAGCTGCCAGGCGTTTGGGCGTAAGCCAACTGGCAATTAATAGCGCTTTGCGAAACGAAAAGCTGCATACCGGAAAGAACTATTTCTGGAGATATGGAGTAGGGTCGGCAGTAATTAAGGTCCCGGAGCGGGTGACGCGCCAACATTACCTGCAGGAGTTTTACCAGCAGCCGGTTACCCAATATGACCGGCAGGGTGTACGCGTAGCTATTTTCGGAAGCGTAAAGGAGGCATCCAAGTGCGCAAAAGTGCAGCCATACGTTCTAGCCCGAGCGCTGACAGGGAAATTGCATACTACGGCTGATTGCTACTGGAGGTTGGGCAAGGGCAAAGTCAGATTATCCTGGCAGGAATTGGAAAGAACTGATGATATGCAGTTAAAGAAGCGGTCACGCCGGATAATTCAGTATGACATGTCAGGTAGGATGAGGAAGGAATATCCGAGCCTGGTTGAGGCGAGTAAAGCAACCGGAGCGGCGCCAGCCAATATCAGAAAAGTAGCTAAGGGTGAAATTAAATCAGCCAAAGGGTTTCTATGGAAATATGCCGATGAAATGAATTGACAATATGCTAATCAACGGTGCCTGGAAAAGGCAAAAATTGGTTCAACCGAAAGCTCAAGCGGTTGCGCATACCATAAGTTGTAATTTCTGGAAAATTTGGCATTACCTCTTTGATGAAGTCTGGATGGGAGCTACCTCTGGATTTGCAACAATTTACAAATCAGTCATTTAGACCCCTGTGTGCCATTTGAGCCAATGATATAAACGCGTGCCGATATTATTCCGATTTCCGTGCCTGCTGCTAACAGCCGTGACACAAAACAAAGTTAGGAAATGTGCCACATCTTGTCGGCAAGAAAATCCTGCAAGGTAGTCGGGCTATTGCTAAAGCTCCACTGCCCTCCTACCCCTTTCACGCCCCGGCACGCCAAGCCACATTACCCTAATGGCTATCGATATTCTATTCGGAATTTCGATTATACTACCATTGAATAAAAGATTTAAATTCACCACTTGATAGCTGAGTGAAGGGAAGACGCTAAAACAAAAACGATATTCCGTGTTAACAAAGAAACAGGTGCTTTCGGCAGTTAAAAATATGCCCGATAATTTTGATACTGTTCAATTATTTGACAGGATTCTCCTTTTCAATAAAGTGGAGGAAGGCCGTCAGCAAATAAAGGAAGGTAAGGGGTTGTCCACGATAGAGGCCAAGAAAAAGTTGAAAAAATGGCTGAAATAGTTTGGTCTCCCCGTGCCATTAACGACATTGACGAATAGCCAACTACATAGCCAAAGATTCTCTCCAGTATGCCGAAGCCCAAACCAGGTTATTTTTCTCCGCGGCTGAAGTGCTGGAAGTATACCCATATAGGGGAAGGATAGTCCCGGAAATAGGCTTGTCCACTATTCGTCAGCTTCTATGCGGCCACTACCGGATTATTTATGAAGTATTGAAGGAGAACAAGATCGGCATTCTTACCGTTCACCATCAGTCCAGGCTACTCAAAAACAACCCGGCGATGAAAAGACGCCTTAGAAAGAAAGGAAAGTAGCCGGAGCGGGAAATTTCATCAGCTGAATGCCGGAAAATCTGTGTTCTTTCAGCGTCTCCCCTTGGACGATGGTCTTCCGCGGCGCTCCTCCGAAATGCCAAGATCCCGACCATTGTCAGGGGCTTTGTGCCGCAGTCGAGATTTGCAAATATTTGAATTCCATTCAGTTAGACTCCTTTGTGCCGTTTGTGAGCCAATATTTCAAGAGCGTGCTAGTATTATTCCGAATTCAGTGCTTGCTGCTAACAGCCGTGAGACGATGCAAAGACAGGAATGGAATTTTAAATTCACTGTTGAGAAAACGATGTTATCGTTCGCGGGATGAGATTCGATCCAGCGCTGTATCTCAATTATGGTCAGCTGTTGCCTTAAATCGTTTATGATTTTCAATGCATTACTATTTAAATGCACCAAAGCGGAGTTTTTCTACTATTAATTGAATAGCTTGGACCCTTCATTTAAACCACTACGCCGGATATGAAAAGACATGTTGCCATTTTGCTTTTCTTTCTTGGGATATTCCAGAAAGGTCACGGCCAGGCATTTGATCCCGAATTTTCAAATATAGACAGTGCGCGACGCACAGCGAACCTAATGGAGAATACGATAAAGAGGGACAGACTGTTGTCGGATTTGGCCAACTACTACAACGAGTCAAAATTGGATTCCGGGCTGTATTTCGCACAGCAAGCCTTACAACTAAGTATGTTGTTGAATGACAAAAAAGGCGAAGCTGACGCTTATGGTGCCCTTTGTTACATTTACAAAGGCTATGGTGACTATGCAAAGGCGCTGGATTATGGGTTGAAAGGACTGCGCATTTTTGAAAGTTTAGGCGATCCTCAGGAGCTTGCTGCATGCAATAATAGGCTCGGGCATATTTCGCTTTACCAGAATAATCTGAATGATGCCATTGCCTATTATTCACGGGCTATTAGATTGGATGATGAAATTCACAATCCATCTGTCAGAGATTCCTACAAAGCCATCCATTTATCAAACTTAAGCTTTACGTTGTTTCGACTCAATTTACTTGATTCCGCATTGATAGTTGCTGAAAGAGCAAATGATTTATTCAGACGAGTTGGGACCAATCCAAAATATGCAGGTACCGGACTGGTGAGAATGGCGATGATCTATCAAAAGATGGGGCAAAATGTCCTGGCAAGCGAATTGTGTAAACAGGGAATTCGAAAATCAATCGAGTCGAACAATATCGATAACGTTGCGGACGGATATTTGGAGATGGCTGCGATATTGTTTTCGGAAGGCCGGAGTGATTCCGCTTTACGTAGTGCAAAAATTGGATTTACCCTTTACACGCAACTCAATATGAAATTTGGAATAGTAGACGGTAGTTTATTGTTGTCGAAGTTGTATAAGCAAAAAGGAGAAATAGACAGCGCATTTTTCTACCAGGGGGACGCCATTAACACAAAAGACAGCATTTTTACCGAAGCGAACATCAGCAGATTGAATAATATGAGCTTCGAAGAAAAGTTATTCCAACGACAGATGATAGAGGAAGCAAATGAGCGTCAGTTAAAGCAGGAGCGGAATCTTCAATTCGTCGGTGTGTTCATTGCTGTAATAGTGGTGTTAATACTATTCATTGTGCTGAGCAGGACGATTATTGTAGGGGAGAAATTTATTGAGTATTCCGGGGCATTGGCATTCCTTGCGCTATTCGAGTTTTCGAATTTGTTGATCCATACTTTTTTTGGCGAAATTGACAGATGAATCCCCCATATTGATGCTTTTGCTACTCATGGCCATCGGCGCAGTCTTAATTCCGTTGCATCATTTTGTGCAACCTCGGCTTGTCAAGAAGTTAGTAGAAAATAACAAAGCCGTAAAATTAAGGAACGCAAAAAAAGTTATCGCTGAGCAAGAGTAATAAGCTACAAGGCAAAAAAAGAAACGTTCGTTGATTCAATACAAACAGGGCGACAGTTTTATCCAGAAAGTCGTTTTAGTTCCGCCTGCACTTCGCTACAGGTTTCTCTTGGCAAAATAGGCGCGGTACGTGTTCAGGTCATGGTCCTTTGATCGCTCGTAGTCATCCATCCGAAGGAGAGCAGGTCGGGATATTGTTGGATGAGTATATCGGCGTATTTCCAATACGCCTCGAAGACGTGGCTGAAACTGATCGCAGCATACTGCTCCGACGGGGTGATACCCGTGGTCTTCTTACAACCACTCCAGCTGTAAACCAGCAGCAGCGCCAGAATAGCAGATAATTTTCCCGTTCGACAACTCGATCCAAAACGATTTTTCCGATGGATTCCCTTAATTGGATGCCAAATTGCTCCCAACCATCCGCCGCGTGGTCACCAGAATTACATTACATTGAAGAACGCATGATGCTGACATGTGAGACGGCCCCCTGGCTGCTACTGTTGGTCATTTGCTCTTGGGGGCAAGGATGGCCATTCGAATGCCTGTAAGGCGATTCGGCAGTATTCGAAGAAGGAAACGTAGTCGGAAATCATTTCTCGTAGAAAGAAACTATGATGTATAAGTGGGCTATCTACTGAATTCCGCTTGAGATCGAGGCAATTTACCACAGGTTCGTCCCGGCCGATAAGAACATGGGCTTCACTAGTGACAAAGGAGTGTTTGTAGGTATTAGAAATTTCGTTTAGTCGTTCTAATGGCATGATGTGGTCCTTAAATTTGGCTTTCATTGCATCGTTTTTTAGCAGGCCCCCGATACTGGAAGCAACTAATTTCTTGGGCTCTTTCCCTTCGCGAGCGAGAAAGTCGAGGTAGAAACTGAAGCCTATCATTTCATCGACGTTCTTCCTTAACCAATAAACAAGGGTTTCTATGGAGAATATTATTTGCCTATGCTCTTGTCGAAGGGAGTGGGGTTTCTCATTTTGCATAAATTTCTTTTCCAGCTCATGGAGGGTGTAGATACGGCAAATCAGCTCATTCATAAAAATGTGCCGTTCGTGATAGTCCCAATATTTTAGTCCGAGGCTTCCAAACTGCGGGCTATTGTGCAAATGCAGCAAAAAGTCTCTGTTGTTGTATCGAACGCCTCCTTTTGCAATAGGTATTTGTGGAATGGATAATTGCATGGTTTAATTAATTCCATTGAGTTATTAGCCTAATTGTTTCAGGTGAGCATTGGCGCAAAATGTTTTTCGCCGATTGGAAGAACTGGCTGTATTGTTCGATGAGCCGGCGCAAAGATACTTTTATGACATTGTAGCTATGAACACCGGTTTGCACAGGGGTGAAAATTGTAGGATCGTCTTCGATTAAGAAATACTCTGTATGGGCGTGAGCAAAGGGTGATGAAATGGCCTGCTGTATTTGTGCTATCGTATTGATGAATTCTATGTGTACTGAAAGGTTGTTCCATACTGATGGGTCACTAATAAGCTCCTGCAGGATGGATTTTAATCCGGATTCGGAAGGGTAAGAATTTGTCTTATTGATGTGATTCATGCAGTGGATAAGAGTAACAAGCTGGACGGTGGATTGAATCAAACTTAAGCTGATACTGTCAATATAAGCAAGCTCCAGGTAATGCTGCTCTCCGGTTGTATAATAGTTTGAGGCTTGCCGGGATTCGAGACAGTCCTGATGGATGAAATACGCATTGCGGATGGCTGTGTTTATGAGTTCGTGTCGGGCGTTTAGCTGATTGAAACATTCATTCAGGTATTCGTTAATGAAATATTGCCTAATGGCTGCAGGTACTTCTTTGTTCATGCCGGATTCCCGGATGGCGTCAACCGGCAACTGAGGTATATCGAGAGAAAGAATGTTTAGCATAATACTACAAGGTAGCAGCAAATTAAGGTGTCTATAACTTGGAGTTTTGCACAATCCCGAGAATTCGTTAAATAGTATGTATAATATTGATAAACAATACCTTGTATAGCTTTCGTGTTTGTTTGAATTCACTGGCTAATTCCAAACCTTCATCAGGCCTCCATCTGGATATAGGTATACAGGGTTGCGAAATCATCCGAAATATCCATAATTTCATAATATATGCTTGGATAACAACACCCATGCCAGTCATCGATGTAACACCGGAGAAGCGGATCTACTTATCAGTAATCAGCGAGTACGACTTGCTTAAAGGCGTATGCGAGTTAGTTGATAATGCGATAGATTTCGGGAGAAGAAATAATAAAGCGAATCTGGAAATAAAAATTTCTATCGATACCACCAGACAAACCATATCAATTGAAGACAACGCAGGGGGTGTTCCTGCATCAGAATTGGGACTTCTTTTTAGCCCAGGTAGGACAACCAATGAAATAAGCGATAGTAGCATCGGTTACTTCGGGGTCGGTGCAAAAAGGGCCGTCATAGCTTTGGCTCAAGATGTAACTATCCGGACAAGGTTCAAAGGGAAAGAGACCTGTAAAATCAACTTCGATGATGATTGGATTAATGAAGTGGTAGAATGGCAGCTCTCCTACGATATCGAGACAAAAAACATCGGAATCGGCACTACCAAAATTGAATTATTCAAATTGCGCACTCCGGTGAAGGAGGAAATTGTGGATAGCCTGAAAATCCATCTTGGTGAGGTGTATGCGCTTTTTATTGATAATGGTGTTGCTATCTTGGTGAATAGGGTAAAGATTCCGCAAATTTTATTCGACAAAGATTGGACCTACCCCAATCCTTATCAACCGACGTTATTTTCCGACAAAGTCGAAGTAGAAGATAGATTTGTCGATGTAGAGATTCTATCAGGATTGATTAATCATTCCGGTGATCCGGACGGTTCTTATGGAGTATTTTTCTACTGCAACGATAGGATGATCTGTAAAGGGCTTAAAGATTTTTCTGTTGGATTTGACGGAGGTCCGGTTGGCAACCAGCACTTTAATATTTCGCTGACGAGAACAATCGTGAAGCTAAAAGGCCAGTCGCGGGATATGCCCTGGAATAGCAGCAAGTCGGGTATTGATCCGAAACATCATACGTTTCAAAAGCTGCGTTCAAGTATCATTAATGCTACCGCAAACTATTCAAAAGTCAGCCGTGCTTTTCAAGGTAAATGGGATGGAGAGGTTTTCCCGTATGACAATGGCGAAATAGTAGTGAGGACGGAAGTATTAATTGATCACATCCCCAAGACTTTTCTGCCAAAACCTCCGGCAAGCAAACCGAGATGGCCTCAGCGTCTTGCTAAGGCTAATAAAAAGGTGGTCGATAGTAAAGTATGGACCCAAGGCTTGCAGGATAGCATTGTAGCTGCTGACGCGGTAATAAAAATGCACTTACCTCAGCGCAATAGAGTTGCACTGATAATCCTTGATAGTACTTTGGAAATCGCATACAAAGAATATTTAGTCAATGAACAATCTATCGGCATGACGGCTTTTGGGAAGATTGCTGGGAATAGGACAGATGTGCAGAAGGAAGTGTTTAAACACATTACGGTTCCGACAGCAACCGAAAAGCAGATCAATCACTATTATCTATTGAGAAACGATCTAATCCACCGAAGAGCTACGCCTACGGTGAGTGATACGGATATCGCCAAATATCGAAAAATCGTTGAGGAAATGCTTAAAAAAATGTTTGGCTTGCGGTTTAACGTTTGAGGAAGAAGGCGGGTTTTGTGTAGGAGTCAGGTCGCAGGCGGGGCATTCAATGGTGAATAACCTGGCGGCCGCCCATCTAAGTGTTGGCGAACAAACGCAAGGCGATAAAGTGAGGGCGAGGACCGGGGATATTCCGGTTATTCGCCCCGTGAAGGATCTCTCCGGGCTGGGATTCAAAGTTGGGGTTTTGTATGTTCGGAGTAGAGTTATACAAGAAAAGACTTGTTCACATTGTCCATTCTTAAGAAATGTGTCAGCGGCATTGTCTTCAAGGGCATATTGTTACCATAGAGGTCCACGTATTCCAGTTGCACAATCAGGTTCCCAATTTGTGATCTCAAGAATTCCCGTACCCTGATCTGCTCGGGGATCTTGTCGTTTATTGGAATTTTTATCAGATCGATGATCTCGCCGGGCTGAACGACGAATTCCGTATTAGGCGTCCAATATTTCCTATAGTTGACATTTGAATCGAGTTTTGGGGGAAGCCAGGCATAGATATTGCCTCGGACCTCACCGGTTGTTTGGTGTCTTACAGAGAGTTTCTTTACGATGGCGAGCCCCATGCCGCAATTTTTTAGGGTTACGCAGAGATCATTTTCATAGTCCCATTGACCGACATGGAGGATGGGTATAACAGACTTGACATCGTGTATGCGCTGTTGTCGCATGGTTCTATAAGTAAAATATACCCCCACGGCGGAGGCTGCGAATGCGCAACCCGCAATGATTACTGATACTGTAGCTACTTTGTCGCTCATTTAGGGCATATTGTTAGAGCTATTCTATTAAAATGCCAAAGGTATACAATTTGGTATTGAAAGGTCACCGCGAAAACACCCCTTTTTAGCTGACGGAAAAAAGATGTTTTAACCTGAAATGCCCGGCGAATAAAAAGCTTATCTTTTGACTAATGAATTTGCCAGTTGATTATATTGATCCTTTAGGTCATCATCGGAACCTCACATTTAATTTGAGCAGACTGGTTTTTGTCAAACATATGGCAATGGCCGGACGAAGGGCAAAAGAATATCACGACATGGATAAATATGTTCGTTGACAGCGCGGCGCGGGCTTTTCCGAAGCCGGAGGATCTTCAGAATCCGCAATCTGCGTATTTTGATAGTGATCCTGGCTTTGGCAAGGCGGCGAAGTATTATATCGCATGGGAACGGATGGTACATAAAGCGCTGGAAGACGATCTTTTCTTTTCGATTGCGCATGTGCTGGAAACTGAGTTTGATATTAAATGTTGCTGGCAACTGGCGGGCAGTCTTTATTATAAGCAGGCCTTGCAGGTATTGCGTGGCTACCTGGAGAGCTTGGTGCTGCCGATCTATTTCTGTGAATACCCGGATCAGTTCGATTAATGGAAGGCGAATAATTACCGGGTACCTGCGATGCGCGGAAAGCAGGGTGTTCTAAAGAACTTGGCGGATAAGGAGGTCATTACCACCGACCTGGCCGCGGAGATCTCCCGCATTTATGACGGTCTCAATAGTTATATCCATGGCAGCGAAAGAAAGCTGATCAGTCGGGGGATATTTACGGGAGATTATATGGGTCATGTATTTAAGGAGAATGATTTTAGGGAATGGTGTACCTATGTGGCTGAGACGGTTGACGTAGGGATCAGGTTATTGACGCTTCATTTTGATCAATGGAAGGCCAGGGCCGGGGGCCGGATTATCTGCAGCGTTTGTCATTACGCGGATTTCGACATAAGCGTAGAAATGGGCTTTGGTGGGAAGGAACATTACAATTATAAGTGCCTGCACTGCGGGGAAGAGATGACGCTGAGCTCGAAGCACGTGAAATAGACGCGCTGGGGTAACGAGGAATTCTGAGCTTTCCCGATTTTTTCATTGCGCAAAATCAGATATAAGCCATAACTAATGAAGAAGTTCTTACATGATGTCCCTGATATTTTGTATAAGTACCGGGACTGGCAAGATCCTTATCACAAAAGATTGTTAACTGACCGTGAGTTGTACTTTGCCTCCGTGGATCAATTTAATGACCCGTTTGACGGTACGATTCCATATAAATATGATCCGGTGGAATTGACGGAAGACAATATATTCCGGAAATATTATCTGATGACTAAAAGGGACCATCCCGATTGGGAGGATGTTAAAATTCATGCGGAGTGTTTCGAATACCAAAGGAGGGGGTATTTTCACGACGAAAAACACCTGGAAGACTTCGAGCGGGAGGCGTTGGACGATGTAAAGAGACAATTCGGGATTGTATGTCTTTGCAGACGACCGGATAACTTTTTATTATGGTCTCATTATTCTAAATCGCATACGGGTATTTGCATAGGCTTTAACAAGGTTTTATTGTTCGAGGATGCCCATGCTCAGTTCGCTCATATGCAATACCAGGAAAAATTGCCGATGTTGGGACTATTTGACAATGTCTTCACGCATTTTGCAAAGCTTATAGGGACAAAGTCGAATATTTGGGAATACGAAGATGAATATCGATTAACGAGAGCTGAGTTTGCGAGAGGGAAACAAGTGCTTAGGAAGGAGACTATTGAGGAAGTTATTCTGGGGTGCAGGATGCCCCAAAGCGAAAGGCAGAGCATTGTGGAGTTTTTGAGCGCTGAGTTTCCTCATGCACGAGTATACGAGATGGTACTTTCCAAAACGGATTTTAAGATAGAACGAATGCAGATCCGGTAGATTTTGGGAGGGGAAGCACATCCATGCTTTGTATGGATGTGCTTCTGTAAAATCAGTTCGAACATTTTCCGCCTTCGTTGAGATTCCCGAAGTCGGTTTGGTAGGCGGGCCGGCATTGGTAACTTGCTCCTGGTAGAGGATGGAGTTCTGCAGGCCCATGTACATGAGGGCTTCATAAGGAACGATGCCGCTGCCGACACTGGCATAGGCGGTGGCGTTTTGTGGAGTTCCTTCGGCAAAAAAAGGACGTGAAATCGACGACAGGAAAGCGAAGTATTGCTATATCATCTTTTTCCTGCCTTGTTCAGATGCCGTGATGTATCAGAAAGCGAGATAAGATCGGGTTGTGGGATTGAGTATCAAGGAATTTATAGAATCCATCCCAGTCAACCCTTTGCCTACCGGCGATCGCTCTGACGCGTGGGAAAATACGAGTGTTACTAGCTTTCGGCCAGTCCCGTCCACATGCTGATCAAGGTGGGTTTTTATGTCTTGTAGAAGCATTAACTAAATTCGACTTCATCTTCATCTGAAATAATTATTAACCGCAAACGCAAACTGTTCGATAAATAACTTTTTATACGCCGCCAGATTATTCTGCTCGTAGAAAACGATCATAGCCTTTTTGTAGTCAACGGGCTTAACGCTGCGATAAGACAGCGGGCAATAGCTGTTCTCAATCAGAATGCCGTTGCCAGTGATTCGCCCTGTCCTTTTGTTTCCATCCTCAAAAGGCTGGATATACGAAATGAACAACACAGCCAACAATGCTTTTTCAAATATAGAAGAGCGCAGGTTGATCACCTCGCAAGCCCGGTCCAAATACTCGCGGATCTGGAATTCATTCTCTGGTGGTGTGTAACTCGTGCCAGTAATACCCACAATACGTTTACGAATATTCTTACTGACGCCCAGGTCCGCTATCAACAACGAATGGATGTCTTCGATGGCTCTGGTCTTTAGTGGGGTGAATACTACTCTCCCTTCATAGATATAGTCCAACGCTTTTTTGTGGTTGAGCAACATGGTAGCCTCGTCCTTTTGCTTTCCTTCAGCTGGAATATTTTCAGACAGCAGGACCTCAGTTTCCAACAGACTATAGGTGTTGCCTTCAATTTGGGATGATTTCCAACTGAGTTCTATGGAAAGCCGGTTGCGCTCCTTCCGCACGATATCTTCCGGGAGGGTACGGACCCGTTCCTGGAAAGTTTGTTGAAGACCATTGAGCAGCACCAGCTCGTCGTCAGTAAAGATGGATACTTTTTCCAGATGCGTAAAGACCTCCGGATCGATTCGCTTTTTGCCTTTTCGTTCATCCACATCCTTATCGAAGTAGGAATCACCGATGTTGCCGTAAACCAGTCTATAGGCCGGCGTTATTGCATAGACGGTTGACCGTCCTTGCCCGCTTTTAATGAGTAGATGATTATCCACAAGGGACTTTAGGTCTCTATTGACGGTAGAGACCGGGGGATTGCCGGGTAATTGCCTCAGCATATCTGCTATTCCGCTTTCCGGCTGCTGTAATAACAGCTCCAGGATTTGCTTTTTCCGCTCACTTAATTCCATAACTTTTCATTTCCTCTCAAAAATAGCATTTTATCCTCTCATTATGGGAGGATAATTGACCCGAAATGAGAGGAAAGGCCATATCCATCCCTTTTCCTCTCAAAATAGCGCCTTTTTCCTCTAACTCTGAGAGGAGAAAATCATAGAAATGAGAGGGACCTCGCTGGAAGTTAAAAGGGCAATGCGGTCGGTGCCGGCAATTTGCTGAGTTCTTCTGATGGGTCTTTTGGCCTATACCGTTTATATGTATCATTTACATATTTCGTGGAAGTATGCCCCAGCATTAATGCAACGGTCGCTGCATTCACATTGGCATCCTGAAGCAAGACTGAGAAACTCAATCTGGCACAGTTCCAAGTAATATGTTTTTTGATTCCAGCGCTTTCGCACCATTGACCCAATAGTTTATTGGCCCCGTCCGCAGTAGGTAAATGAAAAATGTGGCCAGCGTTAGGAGAAGAGAATTCCTTTGCCTTTCGTTTGTCAAGAATAGATTTGGCAATTGAGTGAAGGGTTATGAAGTGTTCACCTTTTGTCTTTTCCTGGACAATAACGGCAGTATTGCCATCCTTTCCAATATGTCTCCATCCCAGCAATTTAATATCGCACCATCTCATTCCTGTATAACAACAGAAAATGAAGGATTCTCTCACCTCTTATTGAGGCAAGGCGTTTTCAACAGTTGTAAGTATTCTTCTGCTTCCAAGTGATCTTTGCGAACCTTGTTTCGATTTCCCTTCGCGGGTAGATCCTCGGCTGGGTTAAATCGAAAATATCCTTGCCGAGTGGCGGCTTTTAGTACTTTCTTAAATCTGGAAAAATAGTTGGCCGGCGTATCTCCATTAAAATGATCCAACAGGTATTTACGAAATTGAGCGGAGAACTCTTCAGTAACAGCGATTGGCGAAAGATATTTTTTCTTTAAGAATGATTTTAAATGGAGGAGGCTGCCTTCGAGATGCCGGTTTCCTATTTGTCTATTGTCTCTAACAAAATCTTCATAAAAGTCAAGAAAATTAGCCTTACGCCTGTGTGCAGGGAGAACTGCGGTCCCTATGGCCTGTCTGTCCAGGCTCAATTGGGACCGTTTTATTTCCAAAAAATGCAGCGCTTCTTTGTTGTGTTTCCGTTGTGTTGAATTGGTCGGATGAGTGAAGGTAAAAATGCCTGTAGCTATGCGCTGTCCAGCATCAATCCCCCAACTGACGGTATAGTACAACTTCTCTTTGTTACGTGATAAACGTGGCACAATTTTGATATTCATTTTTTGCCTCTATTGAGCCAAAATGTGTGCCGACGTGTGCTTGTTGTGTGCTGGTTTTGTTGCGAGATAATAATCTGAAGAAGAAGGAAGTACAAAGTAGTAAAAAGAAAAAACCGTTGCAATCGATTGATTTGCAACGGTTTATGTCGTGCCCAGGACTGGATTTGCAACGGCTTGCAAATCAGTTGTTTAGACCCCTGTGTGCCATTTGTGAGCCAATATTTCAAGGTGTGCTGGTATCGTTCCGGTTTCCGTGCCTGCTGCTAACAGCCGTGACACGGCGTAAAGGTAAGAATAGAACTTAACCTGAGAAATTTCTCCTTCTATAGTACAGAAATTATATATAATAGCCGTAATGCCAATTCCGTAGATTGACTTCGATAAGGTATCGGTAAGGTAAAACGGCAATTTTGTGCTGTAAATCAGATTTGCAAATAATTACATGTCAAATTTTTATACGCCTGTGTGCCATCTGTGAGCCAATATTTTAAGAGCGTGTTGACATTCGCATTTTTTCTTACCCGCTGCTTACAGCAGTTCTCCTGTACGGTACCAAAGGAAAGGGCCCTCCGCGCCGGCTCTTATTTCATTCGCGAATATGTTTTTCCGGCGATTACGCGACGAACCTGGCCAATATTTATAGCGCCGACATCTTTAACAATATTGTCAACGTGATGCCCATCTTCGTATAATTGACGGATTTGGATGACTTGTTCCTTCGATAAAGTATTGTCCCTGCTTTGGATTACTTTTTCATAGTACTCGTCGTCTTCCCATAAACCTGCAATAAGTAAGTTGGGCATTCCGATCCGCGGATGTTCTTTTGCGTATTCAAAAAGCGCTTTGTCTCTATCGGTCACTGAAATATCGCGGTCGCGGTTGAGATACCCTAATTTGTGCAGCTCCTTTAACCCCAAAAAGCCTCCCGGAATCATATTCAAGGAGGTCTTGGACTCCATATATCGTTTTACTATCCATTCCTCCCAGCCCATTGCACCCTCATAGGTGTGGTTAAGCGCCACCAGCTCCGAACTGAGCATTACGTCCGAACGCCCCTGGAATTCCCGCCAGGCACGATGGAAAAGCTTATTGCTGCCGCTTCTGATCTCCCGGAAATGTTCATTCATCCTCTCCAGCCAGTTCCGCGATGTAATTCCGCAATAAACCTGGCCATCTCCATCAGTAGGGATACCTTTGGCATCCATCAGGGTAACGGTGTGCGCATAACACATATATCCATCCTCCACATCTCCAAACCTTTTAATCAATGCCTGCAAAGGCAAGTGAATCGCCCAATTAGCCTTATCGGGGTATTTCATATTTATGTGGAACACGACCCTCTTTTCGTTTTCATCTCTCGCATGTTCTGTCTGCACACGATAATCCAGCAAGGCCAAATCTGATTTGCCAGACTCGACGTCCAGGTCCAATCTGAAATCAGCATCGACGTGGGCAAATTCGCTAATTTCCCGATTCCTCCTACCGCTTAAATTATGATCCAACAATTTACGTGGCAGGTAATCACCATGACTTGCTAATTGTTGAAGAAACCTTTCCAAAGAGTTCGCCAGACTGTTCACTCCCAAAGGATAGTTCGCTCCGATGAGACGGTGCACAGAGCGAACATTTATATACTCCATTTCCGATCCACTTTCTTGAAAGGTAAAAAGATATTTTGGTGATTACGGTGACGGAAGGTTTCGTTGACCAACCAATATTTTGGGGGCCGCTTTGATAAAAATACGAAATTCGTCTGGCAACCGATTAAACGGTTGGGATACCGCCAATGACTAACAAACAGACTCAAATCCAGCGAATTGTGCTGCTATTAAATAGCTGGCTGGGGATGATCAAGACATATAACTATGACAGCTATCAAGATATCAACAAAGATGCGGAGGACCTTTGCCGGCAATTGCTTAATCTCCTGTACGGGTATGATTTACAGGATCTCAATAAAATAAAGCGAGATTTCCCCGGGCTGGACCTGGGTGATAAGACAAAGGCGGTAGGGTTTCAGGTTACGTCCACTAATACCAAGGCGAAGCTGATGAAGACGCTGACGACAGTGGTTAAGTACGGTCATGAGAAGGCGTTTGTGAATGGGATAAAGATGCTTATCCTGAATAGCGAAGGGTTCAATCTGGGAAAAGCCGGAAAAAAGCCATCGGAGATTCTTGCAAGTTTCGATTCAAGCAGAGATGTGCTTGTACCCGCCCATCTGGTAGAGGCTTGCAGGGAGCTTTACGACAACGATATCGCCCGGTTTAATCAAGTTTTGGCTCTTTTTGAGAAGGGGCTTAATCCATTTTATTTTTCGGGAGAGCAGGAAAGCAGGCAACCAGGTCGGCCTATTGGAACCCTACCTTATACCACGGGCACAACGGCAGGGATGGTAGATATATCCCCTGCGTCGATTTCCGACGACCTTTCGGTGCCGGATATCCGTCCATTGGCAACGCGTGTCGACTTGATTGGCAGGTTCCGAACGCTATTGGATGAACATTGTATTTTATGGTTGATCGGGGAGCCGTCTGTTGGAAAGACTTCGGCTGCTGTATTGATCGCCCGGTCATCGGATGTCCCTGTACTTTGGTTGGAATGCCGCGATGTAGCCGCTGACCAGGTTGCGGGGCAGCTGTTAATGATGTTGGTAAAGTATCTTGATCTTCCGCCCGGCAAAGATTTCGGTGCTACCCTGAATGCGGTTTTCGATAGGCTGAATGGCGATATTCTGCTCATATTGAATGATTTGCCTCTTTTGCCAGCGTCGATCCGGTTACTATCAAATATTGCCAGGTTCCTCCGTGCGGCACAAGGCAAAGGAATTTCCGTCCTCATTACGTCCAACCATTCGGCTTCTTCCGACCTGGAAGCGCAATTTGACCTGGATATGGTCGAGGTTTCTCTGCCGCCCTTTACGGCAGACGATACTCGGGAGGTTCTTATAAAATATGGGGCCACGGAGGAACAAGTTGAAGTGTTTAGCGACCCGGTCACCACAGGTGCGGACGGACACCCCCTGCTTGTACACGCAGGTGCGCGATATCTTCGTGACCGGGGGTGGTCGGTGGACGATAATAGTCTTCGTGCGATTTTCACTGGTCGTTATGGCGCGGACATGGACCGGGACATTTACGCCAGGGTGTTGAATTCCACGACTGATGCCGCAACCCGCGACCTTTTGTACAGGCTTAGCTGTGTGGTGGGTAGTTTCGATACCGAAGTCGTCCAGCGGGTCGCGGGCGTTCAACCGGTGATTGATCGTGTCGGGGAGAGAATGAGCGGGCTGATTGGCATTTGGCTTCAGCCGGGTACCGATGATGCACTGCAGGTTTCGCCGTTGATCAGGAGACTGAATTCGAGTATCGACCGGGAAACGCGCAAAAGCGTCTATGAGGTTCTCGGTGATGGGCTACTGGCACGAAAGGTCATTTCTCCGATGGAGGCATCGGGCGCTGTTTTTTATTTTAGGCAAGCGGGGCAAAATGCCAAGGCAGCAATTATTTTGCAGCAGCTTCTTGTTGAATTTATGGGGCAGCCGGAGCTGTTTTTTGATTGGGGCCTCACGATCCACTGGTATACCTCGGCAATACCCGATGATGTACCGGATTTCATTCGGGTGCAGATCCGCGCACTTCAGCTGGAGTTTGCCTTAAAAGTCGGACGGGACACGGCATTGCTCGCGGAGGATCTGCGGGCGATTCTTGACCGGCCGGAGATTCCACAGGTGGCCCAGGCCATAGGGAATATGACGCTGTCTCATTATTTCGCCACGTCAGAGCCTCTTCGTGCATTTGGGCATCTGGCTGCCGCCAAACGTGCGTCCGATGCAATTAGGTTGGAGGATATTGACTTTGAAGGACCAGCATTTACAAGGGATTTGCTGAATGGGATCTGGTATGTATATCTACAGCTTCGGTCAAGGGCGGCTTATACGGAATGGTTCCGGATTTTCCGTCAGTTGGGTATGGCAGTAACTGCCGAAGAGGCTTATTCGAACAACGCTTATCGAATGGCCGGCGTATCTATTTACCGGAACGTACTGAGCGCCGCTGCTGGGGAATCTCGGGAGACACTGGACCTGTTTGATTATTTGATTCACGCGGCGCAGGAAAATGGGTTGGGGCTGATGGCCGCTTACGCGTTAAAATACAAGATAAAATACTTGGCCGGTGAGCTAAAGGATATTGAAGAGGCCGAACGGGTGCTGACGCATCATGAAAACATATGGAAAGGTGATCCGTTAATGCGTTTCCTGGTTTTTGCAGAGATGGCAATATGGCTTCATTATGCAGGAGAGGTCGGACGTGCCAGGACTTATTTGGACGCTATAGCTGATGTAGCCGTGCCAGAAACGTATACCGAAGGCTTAGATTACCTTATCCTACAGTCCCAAGCGGTCTATGCCGAGGATAAAGCACGATCGGCTCGCTATTCGCGTCAGGCCCTGACTCTGGCGCTTTCCGGAGATTACCTGCTAATTGATAAGATAAAGCTCTATGGAGAAGCAGCGACAGGGGAGTTGTTGTTGGGGCGCTGGGCGTCAGCCCTTGAGTTATATGCAGATGGATACCAGACCTTACTGGACCATTTTGTAAATGATGAGGAACAGCAGGCCCAGGTCATTCGATATGGCAGTGCTCTAAATTACCTGACGCAGATGATCAACGATGGACAGGCCCCCAAATACGACAGTGGAGAATTCGTAATCCCCGAACCCGGTCATTTTTATAAGACCAACGATGCGTTACTCGCCGGTAGCTTTTATTTCGACGAGCGGCGATTCTTTGGGGCAATGATGATCGAGGGTGGATACGAAGGTCTTGGGGATTGGGAAAATACCCGGTATTGGGCTGGCAGGAGCATTGATTTGTCGTTGAGTATGGAAGACCTCCGGTACGGTATCATGATTATGAAAATGGTATTCTTTCCCGTACGGGACGAGGAGTATCGCCGGGCATATTCGCTGCTGCAATACCTGGAAAATTGGATCCGGGAAACCAGAAAACGGGTGGTTTCAGAAGGTGAATCAAGCGACGTGATTGGTATGTTTACTGCGGTTGATGGTAGCGACGTCACGCTCTATCATTTGCTATTAATACCGGCTACCTTTACCGTCTCGCTGGATATCCTCCACGCTCGGCTATCCGAAGACCACTACCAGAGAAAGATAGATGAATTATTTGATCGCGGCAGCTACGTCTTACAGGAGCCTGAGGCATATGTGTTTGCCCGGAGCCTTTATGAGGCGATTTTATTGGATCGGATTGATTATCAATCTGTAGAGGGGCGATTTGAGCAATATCACGGGCCGCAGGTGCAGTCACTCAGGGTCATAGCGTATGTGCTTCTGGCGACATTCGCCAGTGCCAGGGAGGCTGCTAACCTTCATCTGGCCATCATTAAGCCGCTGGATATGTCCACTCGGATGTTCAGGTCCGCCTATCGGTTCGGAATGGTGCCATACTTTGTAGAGTTTTGGCGATGGATGGCAGAGGGGCGGCCGGGGGGAATCTCAACCATAGATCACATGAAATCAGCTGGTTGGGGACTGGTAAGTAAAGCGCCTTGGGATAAAAAACTGCCTAAAGTGTTTCAGGTCGTTACCCACCATTTAAATATCGAGCCGACGGGGCTGGCGGAAGAATTTATTGAGGGGCGATAAATACCGCCCGTCAGTGAATGGCGGTATGGTTATGCTAGTCTTTTCCCATGATTTCCCTACAAGGGCCGCTCCTCTTTCCAATTTATAAAAAATTCGCAGTTTTTGGACCAATAGTCTTTTTTCAGAAGAGCTGATTGGCAAAAGGAGAAGGGCCGTCGTTTTCTTTAAATTTGTAAAGTTTGTTGAATCCGTGTTCATCTGGTTATATAAATAAATGGGATGGAAGATAAATTCAATAGTAATCCGTTACAATTGGCTTTGGAGTTCAGCTGTTTTACGAATCGGTCTTTATTTGTTACTGGGAGAGCGGGGACGGGTAAGACGACCTTTCTTTCGTCGGTTCGGGAACAATGCCGAAAAAAAATGCTGGTGGTGGCGCCGACAGGTATCGCGGCGGTCAACGTGGCAGGCCTGACCATCCATTCGTTTTTCCAATTTCCTTTTGATATATTGGAGGAGCGTTTTTTTAAAGAGTCGTTTCCAGTGTATAACGCTGAAAAACGGCGCATTATACAGGAGTTGGAATTATTGGTGATCGACGAAGTGTCCATGGTCAGAGCCGATGTTATGGATGGCATCGACCGGGTGCTACGACATTACCGGAATAAGGCATCCACACCATTCGGCGGTATTCAGCTATTGCTGGTGGGCGATTTGTATCAACTGGCTCCAGTGCTTGACGATCAGGCTGCGGTCACGCTTAACAAACTCTATCCTTCGCCTTTCTTTTATGAGGCTAATTCTATGAGGAGCCTTCCTTACCTGGTTATCGAACTTACTACCGTATTCAGACAGGCGGATGATCGCTTTATCGCTTTGCTGAGCGCGATCCGTAACAATACCTGCAGCGAGGAGGATCTATGGTTGCTGAATGAACGGTGTATAGGTGAACATCCGTCGCCGGACGAATGCGTTTTTTTGACAACCCACCGGGCAACTGCCGAGGAATTGAATAAGAGGGCCTTGAATGAGCTTCCCGGGACGGCGGTTGTGAAGGAGGCGGTGATCGAAGGAACTTTCCCGGAAGGAGCGGATCCCGCGCCGCGGCGGCTGGAATTGAAGGTGGGGGCCCGGATCATCTTCACCAAAAATGATTCGGGCGATAAAAGGGAATATTTTAATGGTAAGATTGGGGTTATCACGCAGATTGCAGCCGATAAATTAGTAATCAGGGTGGGGACAGGTTCGAACATCGAGCTGGAACGGTCGACCTGGGTCAATAGGGGAATTGGGAACAATCCGTCAACAGGCGAGGTCGAACTGGTAGAATTGGGTACCTTTCGCCAGTTCCCGGTCCGGCTTGCGTGGGCGGTGACGATCCATAAGAGCCAGGGCATGACGTTTGACAAAGCGGTCATCGATGCGGGCGATGCATTCGCCCCAGGTCAGGTCTATGTGGCCTTAAGCCGCCTGCGGACACTGAATGGCCTTTTTCTGAAAGAGCCGCTGCGCCGCGCCGCCATCCTGACGGATACTCGCATTGTAGCATTTTATAATCAAATGAGCGCCCGGAAGCCGGCAGCTGGTGACCTCTCCGCGGCGATGACGGAATTTCGGCATGAACTGCTTATCCGGTTGCTGAGCCTGGAAAGTTGCGGCCGTAGTATCGGTTCCTTTGTTCAAAGCCATAGCGAGCTGCATCTTGGCGCTACATGGGAAACGGCCATGGAGAATCTCCTGGAGATCGCTTCCCGCTTTGAGCGGCAATTGCGCGGACTTCTGGCCGATGCGGATCAGTATCGTACCGTGAGTGTCCGTGTCGAGCAAGCGGTCCGTTATTTCTCCGAACAGATCTCTTTGCAGTTGATCAATCCTTTGCATGAGTTTGCCGGTAAAATGAGGGATACGAAAAAGAATGAGCCTGTGATCGCGGAACTGAATGGGCTGCTTAATTTATTAGAGAGGCGAAAATGGGAACTGCGGGCTGCTGAGCACGTCGCTGCTGCCCTGGCGACTGGAACGGGCACTGATGCGCTGATCGAGATGATCAGCCGGCAGCAGGACGGTTATTTGCCGGTGACGCTGGAGATAAAAAAGACTGAACCGAAGGGCGGCAGTCAAACTACTCAGCAAAAGACCCTGGCGCTCTTTCAAAAGGGGTTGATCTTGAAGGATATAGCGCAAAAGAGGAACCTGGCGGCCGGGATTGTGGAAGATCACTTGGCTGGTTTTATAAAAACCGGGGAAATCCATCTGAATCAACTGGTGACCCCGGAAAAGGTGGATCGTATCACGGCGCTGCGGCATCAACATCCCGGCTGGTCGGTCCACGAGCTTCGGCTCGCCCTGGGGGCGGATGTAAGTTTCGGGGAGATCCGCGCGGTTTTGGAGGCCTTGTAACCTGAAAGCATTATACTATATAGGGAATGGAAAAATACGACTATCGGACGATATTAGAATGCATCCAGGCCAAGGAGCCGATGGGTCTTGAATTGCTTTACGAACGGTACGGCCGGCCGTTTCACAGGTTTGCCCTGGATAAATGGAAGCTGGACGAAGAGGATGCCTGGGAAATCGTATATAAGACGTTGGAAACGATGGTTTTAAAACTTCCGGGCTATGAGTTTGAGTCCCAGGCGAAATTCGACGGTTTCCTTTTTACGGTTTTTACCAATTTCCTGCGGCAGCGCCTGCGGGCCATGCGATCAAAGCAACTGCCACAGCTGGTGTTCTTTGACCTGCAAGAGGAATTCGTGTTGCCCGCGAATGTCCGGGAAGCATTGACTAAGCAGGCATTTTCCGATTATTACGCTTCGGAAAACAACGATAGTAGCCGGATGCAGGAGTTCAAGGCATGTTTGGAAAGTCTACCGCAGCCGGATCGGGACCTTTTGTTGCTTCGGGCGCAAAACTATTCCTACGATGAGATTGCCGCTCTGCTGGGAATGGAGAATAGCCAGTTAAAGGTAAAATATCACCGGGCAAAGGAAAAATTAATCAAACTATTGAATGAAACCAAATAGGACCCATGGGTACTGAGAACGAAATAGACGGCTTCGATGAAATGCTTCGGTTGATTTATCTGGACCAGGTCCGGATGATGGATGCCGGGCAACTCCAGCAGGAGGTATTGAGGGTGCAGGAGGGAAATAAAGAGAGTGTGCCGACCGTGGAAAAAGAGCTGATGATGGACAGGCTGGCCGCTGTGATGAAGCAGCTGTCTTTTGGTGAATTGATCCAGTCCGCCATGCAGGAGCAGCAGGTTGCCGAAACGATGATCGTGGATAGGACGGGAGTGTCGTCTACAGTCATTGAGGCGCTCTGCAATGATGCGGTGTATCCGAATAACGTGCCGATACAGGCATTAAAGAAACTGGTAATGGAGCTAAGGCTTTCTTTTCTATTGGTAAAGGAAGCCGTACTGAAGACGTTTAGTCTGTTACAGCAACAAGCGGCATTGAAAGACCTATCAGGTGCTGCACCGGCCTTTCGAAAAGGCCACCACCTATTTCGTGACGGCCAGGCGGCCAATAGGTCCGATGGTGACGGAAATGAGCTGTTTGAGAACAAAGAGGCCCTGGACAAATATCTGAACAGATTGGGGGAATTAATGAATGAATAAGTTATGGAAAGGAAAGTTCACTGGGACAATACTGCCGTAAACAACTTGCTGGAGTGCAACAGGAAATATTATTTTTCACAGTTGCTCGCCTCCAAAACCCGCACGCGGCCGCTGCCACGCAAGGTGCATGAGCTGAAAAAGATGCAAAATCTTTCGATGTGGCAGGGTAGTGTCGTGGATCGGTTCATGGAAACCGTTATTATCCCCGGGATTTCCGCCAAAAAACCGTTGGATTTTACCGCCTTGGCGGACCAAGCGGTAGAATTGGCAAAAAAGCAGTTCGAGTATTCGCGACTCGCTATCTATACCGATCCTGTAGCCGGCAGGTTGGAAACAGCGCCTGAGTTTTGTATCCTCGACATCCACGAACTGGGAAAGCCTTATGAAGAGAAGGAGTTGGTGGAAGCCTATGACAATATCCGAAGCGCGATTTTGCGATTGCCGGAGATCCGGATGCCGGACGGGCAGACCTTGCTGGGGTTCCTTCAGCAATGTAGTTCACTCACTCCCAACGTTTATACGTGGAAGGCGGAGATCGAGCAAGCAATTGTCAAGCCTCAGATAGATCTGATGGCGTTGCATGACTATAAGCCGGTGGTGATGGATTGGAAACTGTCTCGGAGCTACACCGCTGACTATGCCCGGCAGTTGACGATTTGCGGGGTGGTGGTGTACCTGAAACGGTTGGGCAACCCGGATAAAAGGCCTTATCGTCCTGAAGATATCCACCTATTTGAAGTAAATCTTTTCAAAGGCACCGTGAAGCAACATCCCTTTACGTCCGAGCACGCCAATGAAATGATCGACGAGATCAATCTCAGCAGCCAGGATATCGCGCTGTTGTTGGGCGAGAATGAAGAGCCGGATATCCAGAATTTCGAAGGGACTAATAACGACGGGGCCTGCAAGACCTGCAATTTCCGATCGATTTGCGCATTTCTATATTTAAATGATGTTTATGATGAGAAAGCATATGCTGAATTTGTTCAGACTGCCCAATTTGCATGAGCTAGACTTTTCATACAAGCTGGTAAAGACCGATCTTAAGTGCAGTCCAGGGAAGGAGGATCTGTTTAATAAATACATTCGTAAGGTGGGAGAACGGGTGGCTTCCCTGACGGAGGGGCCGGTTGCCGTGGTGAAGCGAAATGGCGGCCGGTACATCGCCGTTCCGCATGACCGTGAACTGACCGAAGCGAAGGTGGATGTAGGCCCCTTCGTGGTCACGGTGACAGGACTTCCCGAAGTGTATCGGGTTGGGCCTGGGCAGGTGTTCCAGGAGGGCAATCTTTTCATCGTGCTGAACTTCCTGGATTTTGAGATCAGGAAACAATTGGGTGGGAACAAAGCGATTTGGAAACTGAACAATACTCATTTCCTGTATCGGAATCCACTGCAGTCGAACGAAGATTCTTCGATCGAGGTCTACGGAGGGTTCTCCTACAGACTGGTATGCTGGAACGATACCTTTTATGTGTGTGTCAATCTGACCACCCGCTATATCGATAAGCATTATCTGACCCACTATGTGAATGGACGGAATGTGGACGTATTGGTTAAGAAGTTATTTGGCCGCCGGGTGGTCTACCAGAATGGAGATGACTGGTACGCTGCTGAGATAAAGGGCTTTGGTAATCCGTTAAGAGAGCACCTGTTTATGCATAATGGCGCCGAGACGAATGTTTTTGATTTTATCGCCAACAAGACCCGCAGGCACCGTTTCCCAGCGTACAAACTATTGAAGGAGGAAGACCTGGCGTTACTCTATACCTACCCGGGCCGGTCGATGGAGCCGCATAGCGGTGCCTCGTCATTGGCCAGACTGATCCTGAGCACGCAGGACAAACAGGTGAGCGCTTTACATAAGTTCTCTATTAAAGAACCTTCCCGTAGGTTTGAAGGAATCGCCCACAGTATCGAGACTTTTTTTCAGGGACTGTCATTCAATGGTCGGCAGCTGGTGGTGGAAAAGAAGCCGGAGGAGGAGCTTATTCCGCATTTTGTCATGCCGGCGTTGAAATACAGGAACAACCAGATCCTGAAGCCTGGCCACTACAGTAAGGGGGGCAATATCAATGTGCGGGAGTATGGCAAAGAGCGTAAGCAGTTTCTAGAAGATAACGGCATTTTGAATGAATCCGACTTTGATGAGCAATGGTTGATCGTGCCTGATTATATGGTAAAGGAGCAGGTCGAAGCGTTTAAGAAGAACGCGGAACATCAGTTGAAAAAGCTGGCGCCAAAGTTCAAGGAGTTCAGGATCGTCCGATTTAAGGCAATCGAGGGTGTATCGGCAACCCGCCAGATCCAGGAGATCGAGAAGGCTCTCCGGCAGGCAAATGCGGTCAGTGGATTTGCCTTGTTCGTTATCCCCGATCAGGGGCGTGATGCGAAACGGTTGGCAACCACCTTCCATGATTGTCTGAAAAGCAAGTTTTATCCCGGATTGAAAGTGCAGTGCGCATCAGCGTCCCGGATCATGCATTTTTTTCAGCCGTTCGAGGCTTCTCTAACCCGGAAGGTGCGGGAATACAAGGTGCCGGAGGAGTTGAAGCCGCGTTTCAGGTCTTATCTGTTCAACCTGGTCATGGAGCATTTGATCATGAACCGGAAATGGCCTTACGCCCTGGCTGAAAACCTGCATTACGACATCTATGTTGGCATAGACGTGCATGGGCGGTATGCGGGTTTTACCTTCTTCTTTAAAAACGGAGAAAACCAGTTTTTTATACCTCTGCCGGTACCTAGGAAAACGAACGGGGACCGGGCAGAAAAATTGAAAGCGGATTTTCTATTTGGAATGATCTATGATAACCTGAAGCGCTACATTCCGCGGTATGCCGCCAATCCGAATGGTATTGTCCTCGTAAGGGACGGCAGGAGCTTTGGAGAAGAACAAAAAGCGCTCTGGCAGGTCATTGAACGACTGGCGGCCGATGGGATCGTTGATCGGGATCTAATAAAATACGGGGTGGTCGACCTGTATAAGCAAAGCGCCATCCCCTTTCGGCTGGCTTTGCTGACGGACAGTTATAATAGGATCGATAATCCGGTGGCCGGGTCCTATAAGGTCGTCAATAATGATGAGGGATTTTTGTTCAATACGGGCTATCCCTTCCAGTTGAGGGGCACGGCGAAGCCTCAACATCTCCGCCTACAGTCGGGAAACCTGGAGTTTTTGAAGGTGATGGAGGATCTGTTCTATCAATCGATGCTGGCCTATTCTGCGCCTGATAGGAGCAGTTCGTTGCCGGTTACGATCAAGTTGATCGACACGTTGCTGAAGCCGTTGACGGCCATGGCAGAGGTCGTGGAAGAGGATGAGGAAGAACTGGACGAAACAATAGTTGAATAATATTAAATGTCTTTTTCATGAGTGATATCAGTGCGTTGTCTAATCAATATGATCAACTGGTCGGCACCTCGGAAAAGGTCAATGACTCTGTGGTTGTATTTAAGAAGCAGAGCTTGCTACAGGATGCAGCCGCCAGGCGCAACTACCCAAACCTGAAAATATCGGGGGAGGAATTGGCGGCAGCGAATGCGGTGCTTTTGCTTTTTCTTGCGGATGTTTTTGAGAAGCCCGATAATGCAACGGAGGGCAAGGAAGAGTTTATGCCGGAGGCGGTGAAGGATGACTACAAGGATAAATTGAAAAGAAATGCCGCCTACCTCGATGAGGACCTGAAGCGGCTTCACCGGCGGTTGCAAGAACGGCAGGCAGTGACGGATAGTGATTTGAAGTTGATGGATATGTTGGTGACGGCGCTGGATACGGAGCGGAACAATTTATTCAGGAAATTAAGGACAGCCAGGGGATGACACTTTTTTTCAAGGGCATTTTCGCCGACCAGGCCAATGCTATACAGAAGATGCTTTCCCGTTTAAAGGGGAATACTATCCATAAAGATATGGATAAGGACTTTCTTTTCCGGACAATTCAAATGTTGGATGCACTGCATGCGGATATTGCGAAATTGTCGCAATCGGGCGACCTCGCCATTCCCTTGCTTACCAGCTCCAATATTGTCAAATACAATACGTTTATGGAGCGGCTGCAGACCATCGAGCTTTTCCGTTATCTCCCGATCATTAACTACGGCGATCCGGAGATCTATTTCAAGAAAAAGATCAGCCGGATCTATCAGGAGATCAATTGTCTTCAGAAAGAACCGCTCATCACGACCATCAGCAATTCCGATAGCTATTACTGGGCCTTGCCGTCCTACAATATCATTGCCGTCCCGGCTGGGGAAGAGAAGAACCTGCTGAATCTTCCAGATCTTTATCATGAGATCGGGCATTTGATCGAAATGCAGTATCGATCGGAGTTTCGGAATAATTTCCTGCCGGTACTCGATGGGTTCTACCGGGACGAGGAGCAGCGGGTTGTGGATGAGCAACGGGCCCCCGGGCTCGTTGCTTTTTACCGGGAAAAGCGGGTTAACTGGATCAACGGGTGGATCATGGAATTCACCTGTGATTTTATTGCCACTTTCCTGGTAGGCCCCGCATACGCCTATACAAACCTGAAGATCTGCACGCTTAGTAGCGGCAAAGACAGGATTTATGCGGATTTCCCGAGTCATCCCTCGGATGAAGCGAGGATGCGCGCCATCTTCTACATGCTCCATCAACTGGGCTTTGATAAAGAGATTGGTGAAATAGACGGACTTTGGCAAGAATTCCTGCGCCATGTCAACAATCCTGTACCAACGAACTATGCTTATATTTTCCCTCAAAAATTGATCGAGGCCCTCGGTCAAACGGTCTTAAAGGCCTGCCAAACGGTGGATCTGCGTTCTTACCCGGATCAGCTGACAAAATTCAATCCGCCTATTTCACGGATATTGAATGACGCCTGGGTGGAGGTGTTGGCTAATGATGATCAATACAAGACCTGGGAGGAGCAGCGGATTGGCGAGATAGCGGGGCTGCTTTGATGAATAGGTTTTCGTGGCAAGCTGATATTAACTCTGATTATTTCAAAAATGCACATTAAGTCTCGCTGGGGACTTACCCTAGTTGTGATCCGGTTATTTTAGAGTCCAGGCAGGATTTCGTAATTTTCGCACCCTCTAATCTCTAAATATGAATCCCATAATAGCATTTGATGAGTCCGGCAATACCGGCTCAAATATCCTGGATAAGGACCAGCCTGTATTTATTTTTGCCAGTGTTCATTACTCGCAACCTGAGGCTGAAGAAATAGTTTCGCTTATTCCTACCAATAGCGTAGGTGAAAGAAAATTCAAACAGATGAAGGACCGGCCAACGCATTGGCCCAAAATAGAAGCACTGTTGAATAGCCCGTTAATTTCAGGTGACCATATACGCATGTCGGTCATCCATAAACCTTTTTCCATTATCGTTCATATCGTTGACAGGCTTATCGAGGAGGTAATGTATAAGACCGGATTTGATTTATATGAACAGGGAGGCAATCTGGCAATGGCCAATATGCTACAAATGACATTGCCTGTTTTATGCGATGTAGGGACATGCGACGAGTTCAAATTCGCTTTTGTAATAATGTGGCGGACCAGGACGCTGGATGCGATAAATCATTTTTATCTGACGGCTGACAAATTGATAGCTAGTTGTAAAAGCGAACAGCTTAAAGATCTTCTTGATACGATCCCGTACAGCAGACAGTTCCTTGATGAAATTTTTGAATCCTGGACTAAATATGACTTTGATCCTGCGTTAACCGGTTTGTTTTGTCTATGCGATTATTGGGGGAGGAAATTTGGAGGGTCTTTCGATGTATATGCCGATCCATCTAAGCCATTGCAATATTTTGATGAATATATTCAACTGTTTAAGTCGGAAGAATTGGCACAGCAGGAGTTGGGATATGACAGACGAAAAATGATTTTGCCTTTAAAAATTGATGAGTTGATTTATAAGGATTCCAAAGAGAGTGCTCAGGTACAGGTGGCTGATGTTATCGCCGGAGCCGCCGGCCATTATTTTACTTCGTTGGTCAATCCTGCCTCATCGAATGGATTGTCTGAGATAATCGGGCGGTCTAAATTGGTTGAGTACATATACAGCCCTATTTGGCCGACAAATGGTGTTACACCTGAACAGTTAGGCACGGAGGGGAAAGGAGGTATCAGCCTAACTGATGGGATGGCGGCAATAATCGCTAGGAAAAGGAAAAAGTGAACGGCCCGCCTCCTGTAATGAGACGGCGCCATTGTCTGTGGAGTTGGGGTGAGTTAAGCCCCTAACCTATTAATGACTTGTTCTAAAAGGTATTTGTTGGATAGTCCGGACTGTTGGGCGATGAAGGCATCGCCGATCGATTGCCCGGCGAGTATGATATGCAAAAAAGTCAAGTCAGCGACAAACGCCTCGACGACATTGAGATAGGTGCTCATCTTGCTTCCCCACGGCTCCCTGATAATCTCACTGGACATAATGCCGAAATGATCGTATTTACTAAAATAAAGATATGCGTCATACAGCTTTGCGACATTCTGCAGTTCAGGATGTTGGGCAAGATTTTTAAAGAGTTTCCCCGGACCATCGGCCTTGGGGTACTTTAGTACTGGCCTGGAGCCGTTGTCGGGGTAGTTATTGAAGAAAGGGGTATGATTGTGGGCAAAGTTGGTATAGGACTCAGCCAGTTGCCCATCAGAAATAAATCCCATTTCCCTCGCGGAATCCAGGTAGGTTAACGTTTGTCCGAGGCCATCCGCCAACATTATATTACAGAACTGCAGTATTCGCGCCTCCCGTTCTTCGGGACTTACTTCCTCGGATTCCGCCTTTTTCAGAACTAAAAGCAGGTTCATGCCGATAAGCGTATCCAGCAGGAGGGCCCGGGTCAGTATGCCCGCACTGAATTCGTGCGCGCGTTCATGATTCATGGCCTCAAATAGCATGGTCAGTGTTAGTGTGCCATGCTTTAGTCTTTCGAGAAGGCTAATGCAAAATCCCTGGACTGCGTTTACCGTAGGGCCTTCATAAAAGTGGGAACAGGTAGCCTCCGCAGTTTCCTGAATGAAATTAAGGTGTTGGAGAATTAATCTCATGGGCTGTCTATTAAGGGTATTAGTAATCGAAGTGGTCGGGGGGCCGAGGTGCGGTGCAAAGATACCGATCTAAGGTTGTCTTGCCGATTTGCACCTTTTCTCAGCGAAAATAGGAGCAATACTGCAATGATATTCTGGATTCCGGCCCGTGAAATACGGAACAACGAAGAGAGGATTAGGCTCTTTTCGCCTGCAATATGGGTTAAAAAACGGTATTGACCCTAGGGCATTTTCGTTAAATTCCAGCCTTTTAATGTAATCTATGGAGGTCATCTTCGATACAAACGCATACCGCAGGCTGGCAGTTGAACGGCAGCCCCGGGAAATCATCGAGTTGTTCAGGCAGATTCGGAGTGTGGAGGAAACTGCGGGGATCTCGACGTATGTGTCGCCGGTGGTATGGTTGGAACTGTTTGTGCATCTGGCGGATTTGACGGATCCACATCTGCCGGATTGTATGGGGGCGGTGATTGGCAGCTATCTGCATAGCCGTAGGGATGAGGAAAGCATGAACTTTCGCCTGATGCACAGGGCAGACGTTATGCTGGCGGCTACTTTGTTTGGCTTTGAAGATGCGGGTGAGAACCGGATACTGGCGGATTTTGACCGGTTGGCGGGGTTGATCTATGATCGGCCTGGGCCTGAAATACTGGTAGACCATAACGAGTACTTAAAAGGCCTTAGGAGTTTCGCGGAACGTGAGGAGCAGGCGTTTATGGCAAGGTTTGAAGAACTAAAGCGAGAGTTTTGGGAGAAATATAGAGGGGAAAAGGGAATAGTAAAAAAGATGAGGGATACGGGCTTTTTGGATCGGCTGGCGGTTTTCGGTGTGGTCAAGGCGGGTGTGACTGCGGGTGTGGATGTGTTGAAAATGACTGAAGTGGAAATTGCCAGGTGTGTCGGGATTATAAAGAGCTATTTTCCGGCTCCGTCTTTTCTGGCGATGGATATCGTGACTCGGATGATCGGGAACGAAGCCTTTAGTATATCTAAAGACAGCAGGCGGAATTGGTATTGGGATTACCAGATGTTATTCTACATTTCGACGCGCACTGAGAAACTATTGGTGACGGATGATAAGGCGATGATTGATGCGGCGCATGCTGCCGGCGTGGGGGATAAAATTACACGGCTGTCGAATTACCTGGACAAAATCGGCGTAGCGATCGAGTTGAGACCTGGCGAGTTGAAGAGCATAATATCTACAGGCCATATACCCGTTGGGCAGGATATGAGTTTGGAGGATATAGCAAGACACCTGAACGTGCCCGAGCATTATCTGTCGCCTGAAAACTTGCCGGAATATAGAAGGGCGCACGCTGCTGTCGTGAACAGTATGGAGGTGGCAAGGCGAATCATTAGTCCATTCTATGAGGAGGCATTAAAGAATGCGGCTACGAATAACCGTAAACATTTGGAGATAGTTGATGCCGGCAAATTCATAATGATTACCGGGCTGCCGATCCGGCTCGTTGAGGCGGTCGAAAGTCCGGATTTTGTTATCGAATACAACGGCGAACGAATAGGTGTGGAGCACACGCGGTTGTTAAAACAATCAGACCAGCACGCACTCGGAAAGGTGCTGACATTGTTGAACGGGGCGGTGAACTACGTCAGAAGAAAAAGACCGGATATTACGGGATTGTTTGATGTTTCTTTGTTGACAGACGGGCCCATCTACAATGGCAAGGAATTTATGGACGTGACAAAACCGGAACTGTCAGTGGTTGTAGGTATCTTAGGTGATTATATCATTTCGCTATATGCGCAGACGCCGGGGCCGGCGCCGGACTTTGTAGAACGTGTCGTCCGGTATGACGACAATGTGTTACATATCAGGTTGAGTGAAAGGTTTGTCAGGTGTCAATTAAATGCCTCGCTCTTGGCTGACCGAATTGCTGAGAAAGAGGATAAGGTTAACGGGTATAAGGCGAGTAAGGGATTGACGGCTTGTTGGCTGTTGGTGGTGCATAGTTTGTCTGAATCCTCGTCCAGCTTTCACATAAGTCCGACTGATTTACCGGTAGGACGTGGTATGTTTGATCGCATTTTTATCATGGATTCTTTTGCCGAGACGATTATAGAGGTAAACGCAGGGCATTAAATTAAAAGGTATGTTGTTATATCGCGGGGATAAATACTACAATGTGGCAACCGAACCTGGACGGTTCTGGTTTGATGGCATCAGGGCAAAGTCATTTGGAAAGGGCGACCCGGCCTATATCAAAAAGGCGGGACTGCTGAAGGCTATCCGTCAGCATATTCATCATCCGGGTAAGGCGGATGTGAGTTATTACGATGCTACGGATTTTATATCTTTTTCGACGGATCAGGCGAGGGCAATGTATTGGGTGTCTGATAAGGGACAGCTTTTGTTGACTACCTGTTCGGAGCCTTACCGGGAGACGAGGTACGTGTTCAGGATGGATATTCCGGATAATGACTTGATCAGTCGGGGAGACGGGATCTATATGTATTCTTTTGTCTGTAACCAGGCGTTGAGAAAAAGCAATGTTGCCGCTTGGCAAGGAATTGAGATACCCTATTATACTAATTGCCCCTTGTGTCAAGGCGGGCTCGGGCATCAGATATTGTTAGTTGATACCGTCAAATATCTCTCGATCAATAGGAAGGTTGAAAGCGAGAGTGACGCGCTGAAGCTTGCGACGGAGGATTCGGAATGGCTGGTGCTGCCAAATGATCCGCTCGATCACGGCAGCCGGTCGTCAAGTGTTCAAAGGGCGGATTTTTGGTCGGTTGAGACCTATACGGTGGTGGGTGAAAAGCGTGATCCGATGTATGCTTCACCCATGGTATGAATTTGCAGAGAAGTATTTGGCAAGGGGGGCGAAGCCACGCTTGCCCGGAGTCATGACGGGAAACTGGGCTGCTTATGCCGAATAGATTCGACGAAGGAGAACGTATCGGCATTGGGCTGGTATGACCGAGGATGGTTTCATGGTGGTATATAATACTCTTCGGGGGCAATATTTTATTATTACATTTAATAGGTAAATATTAAATGGAGATATACTTACATGGAATTTGATTTGTCAAAATTCGATCTTGAGGCGGGCTCAACGCATCCATACCAGGATATTGTGCTCAAGGATGGAATCTTCTATATGTATGAAGGCGCTTTTGGCAAACGGTATCGTTATTTTGAGATCCCGATTAAGGGAATCACAGGTGAAGCATGTGCGGATTATTATAATAAGTACTATGTGAGGAATGAACATCGGTTCAGCTATATAGAAGATGTAAGGGTTTTGATATCTTTGGCTGAGGCGGACGACAAACTTGTGAAATTGTCAGGGGTAAAGGCATACTATAAGTATTGGAACCATTTCACTGAAGAGAATAAGTTACATACCCATTTTAACGTTATTCCATATTTTGAGGCATTGAAAGAATGGTATCGACTGCGACTTGCTGATATGTTGGTGAAGAACCGGGCACATTTTGTAAATAGGGATGTGAAAAACGCCTTGGTGCAGCAATGGGGAGACAAATTGCTGCAGGAAATGTCGGTGTATTTGACGCCTCCAGTGCATCCCGTTCGATTTTCCGTTTTAAGCATGCCTCATGTCCGTGAATTAGGCAAATTTTACAAGTGGGTCGCAGCTAAACATCGAAAAAAGGCTCCGGGAGGTATGCTCAGATTGGTCGCCCGAATTGGGGTTTGGGTTCTAAATAATCCGACGACGTCCGCGATTATTGGTGGATTCATTGTACTGCTTGTTGGTACGGTACTATTAAAAAGATGGCATGTGCTATAGTAAAAGTGAATCGTGGACAGGTAAGATGCCCCTTTAATGGTAACTACCATGAGACTATCTAGTAGGTAGAGACCGGGAGCTGTAATGACAGTTCCAGGATTTGCTTTTTCCGCTCACTTAATTCCATAACTCTTCGTTTCCTCTCAAAAATAGCATTTTATCCCCTCATTATGAGAGGATAATTGACCAAAAGTGAGAGGAAAGGATAAGCCCACCCCCTTTTCCTCTCAAAGCGGCATCTTTTTCCTCTAACTCTGATAGGAAAAAATCACCAAAATGAGAGGAAACCTGCTTGAAGTTTAAAATGGCAATACGGCCGGTCCCGGTAATTTGCCGAGTTCTTGGGATGGGTCTTTTGGCCTATAACGTTTATACGTGTCATTGACATATTTCGTCGAAGTATGTCCCAACAGTAATGCAACGGTTGCCGCATTCACATTGGCATCCTGAAGCAAGACTGAAAAGCTCAGTCTGGCACAATTCCAGGTAATGTGTTTTTTGATTCCGGCATTAGCGCACCATTGGCCCAACACTTTATTGGCCCCTTCCGCAGTAGGTAGATTAAAAATGTGGCCGGCCTTAACGGGAAAGAACTCCCCTACCCTCCGTTTGTCGACAATGGATTTGGCAATCGGGTGAAAGGTGATGAAGTGTTCACCCTTTGTCTTTTCCTGGACAATCACGGCAGTAGTACCATCCTTTCCAATATGTTTCCATTCCAGCAATTTAACATCGCACCATCTCATTCCCGTATAACAACAGAAAAGGAAGGATTCCCTCACTTCTTCATTGAAGCAAGGCGTTTTTAGGAGCTGAATATATTCTTCAGCCTCCAAGTGATCTTTGCGGATTTTGTTACGGTTTGCTTTCGCGGGTAGGTCTTCTGCCGGGTTGAATCTAAAATATCCTTGCCGGGTGGCGGCTTTCAGGACTTTCTTAAATCTGGCAAAATAGTTGGCCGGTGTATCTCCATTAAAATGATCCAACAGGTATTTACGAAATTGAGCGGATAAGTCTTCAGTGACAGCGATGGGAGAAAGATATTTTTTCTTTAAGAATATTTTGAAATGCAGGAGGCTGCCTTCGAGATGCCTGTTCCCGGCTTGTCTATTGTCTCGAACAAAGTCTTCATAAAAATCGAGAAAATTGGCCTTAAGCCTGTGTATAGGTAGAACTGCTGTCCCTATGGCCTGTCTGTCCAGCGTCAATTGAGACCGCTTCATTTCCAAAAAATAAAGTGCTTCTTTGTTGTGTTTCCGCTGTGTTGAATTGATCGGATGAGTGAAGGTGAAAATGCCTGTGGCTATTCGCTGACCAGCGTCCTTACCCCAACTCACGGTGTAGTAGACCTTCTCTTTATTACGCGACAAACGAGATGCAATTTTGATGCTCATGTTTGGACCAACAACGTGTACCCCTAACCGCCTGTTGTGTGCCGGCTGCGTGCCGTTTGTGTGCCAAAATGCCCAGCTATAAAGATCTGATAATGAAGCCTCTACAAAGTAGTAAAAATAAAAAAGCGTTGTAAATTGTTGATTTACAACGCTTTATGGTGCCCAGGACTGGATTCGAACCAGCACATGGTTTCCCACGCTGCGACCTGAACACAGTGCGTCTACCAATTTCGCCACCTGGGCATTCACCAACCGAAAATTCCGCCAACCGCAGTTCCTTTTCGTTCGGGGGTGCAAATATAGGAAAAGATAAAGTCGCGACGAAAAAAAGGCGAAATTTTTATTCGGACGCGGGCCGCCTCTCCTTCCACCCAATCAGCAACACCCCGACAATGACCAACGCCGTTCCGATCACCTGCCCGGCAAAAATCCGGTCACCGAGAAAAAAGTGCGCCTGGAGGATCGTCGACACTGGCCCTACGCTGGTGACGATTGCCGCATTGTTGGCCCCGATCCGTCGCATGCCCGCTGACAGCATAAACGAAGGGATCACGGTCGCCACCAGGGCCAGCATGATGCCATAGCCCCACAACGTACCACTACCCGCACCGGTCGGTATGGAGGCATGATTGCCAAATGCCTGCCGGATGAAGAAATGCACCAGCACCCCCAGCGTAGCCGTCAACATGCTGTAGGTCGTAAACTTGGCCGCGCCCACCACCGGCACCAGCCTGCCTGTCCCGGATAAGTAAATGGCATAGGTGATCGCACATAAAAAAACCAGGAAACTGCCCCAGTAAAAATTCGGATTGCCGGTATCGATTTTCAATTCGCCAAAGTAGGCTATCCCTATACCGGTATAGCTTAGCACCAGCGCGATGAGTTGCACCCGGCTGATCCGCTGGCGAAATATCATGGCATTGATCAGCACGGCAAAACTGGGATATAGGAACAGGATCAGCCGCTCCAATCCCGCGGAGATGTATTGCAAGCCTACAAAATCGAAAAAACTGCTCAGGTAATAGCCCAGCAGTCCCAGCGCGATCACCCAACCCCATTGCCGCCTGTTCATGCGTACATTCCCCTCCCTGTGGCTGCCCCAGAAGGCCGCCAATATGTAGAACGGCAGAGATAGTAACATCCGTAACGCCAGCAAGGTCAGCGCATCGGTATGGGTGGAACGAAAAGCTAATTTGACGAGGATAGCCTTGGTCGAAAACAGGATTGCTCCCGTAAAAGAGATCACAAAGCCGGCAAAAAGGGCATTCCTGCCTGTCGAACGGCCTTCCATCACACCGCCACGTTAAAATCCCTCAGGGCGTCGTTCAGACTGGTTTTCAGGTCCGTACTGGGTTTGCGCCGGCCAATGATCAGCGCACAGCTGACATTGTATTCCCCCGCCGGAAATTTTTTGGCATAAGTACCGGGGATGACGACACTGCGCGACGGCACCCGGCCTTTATATTCTATCGGTTCAGGTCCGCTGACATCAATGATCTTTGTCGACTGCGTCAACACCACGTTGGCGCCGAGCACGGCCTCTTTTTCCACGATCACACCTTCGACGACAATGCTGCGGCTCCCTAAAAAAGCGCCATCTTCAATGATCACCGGAGAAGCCTGCAGAGGCTCCAGCACGCCACCGATACCTACCCCGCCGCTGAGGTGCACGCCCTTTCCTATCTGTGCACAGCTGCCGACCGTCGCCCAGGTATCCACCATGGTGCCTTCGTCGACATAAGCCCCGATGTTGACATAACTGGGCATCAGCACCACATTCCTGGCCAGGAAAGCGCCGTAGCGGGCTACGGCATGCGGGACGGCCCTCACCCCCAGCTCCTTATAGTTCTTCTTCAACAGCATTTTATCGTAGAATTCAAATGGCGCCATCTCCCAGGTCTGCATAGGCTGAATGCCGAAATAGAGTAGTATAGCCTGCTTGACCCATTCGTTGACTGTCCATCCGGATGCCGCTCCACCCGCCGGCGAGGCCACTCCTGACGCCGCCGGAGCCGCTACCCGCAGCCGCCCCTTATCCACTTCTTCTATTACCGCCCTTACCGCATCCGCATACCGGGCGTCTTTTAACAGTTCACGGTTGCCCCAGGCTTCCGCAATCATTTCTTTCAATTCCATCACTGATTTTTTAAGTGCCGAAGATACACTTTTCACACTATTTTTGCGGTCGTGGAAAACAGTAAGGACTTCGAAAATGACATCGTAGCTTGTCTGACTACCCTGCAGGCAGGCGGCCTCCTCCTCTACCCTACCGATACGATCTGGGGCATTGGTTGCGATGCGACCAATCCGGACGCCGTCAAAAAAGTATATGCGCTGAAGCAAAGGGCTGAATCCAAAAGTCTCATCGTCCTGATGGCCGATCAGCGGGATATCCTCAAATATACCAGCCAGCCTGACCTGCGCATCTTCGATTTTCTTTCCACCACGCACAAACCCACGACCATCATTTATGAAGGCGCCATGGGACTGGCAGACAACCTGATCAACGCTGACGGAACAATTGCTATCCGGCTCGTGGCCGAACCTTTTTGCCGCCACCTCGTCAAACGTTTTCGTAAACCGATCGTATCCACTTCCGCCAACATCTCCGGAGATCCTTCTCCGGCCATCTTCAAAGACATCGACAGCCGGATCAAAACAGGCGTCGATTACGTCGTGCAATATCGCCAGGACGATGACACCCCCCGGCAATCCTCGGCCATCCTGAAATGGCACTCCAACGGCGAAGTCACTGTCATCCGTCCCTGAAAAAGCGTAATTTTGCCCCGTGCAGAAATTCCTGGTCATACAAACAGCGTTTATAGGTGATGTGGTGTTGGCGACGGCTCTCATAGAAAAATTACACAACCATTTCCCCGATGCCCAAATCGATTTTCTCGTCAGAAAGGGTAATGAGGCGCTACTAATCAACCACCCTTACTTACACGAAGTACTCGTCTGGGATAAAAAGCAGCATAAACTACAGAACCTGTGGCATCTCATCCGCCGCGTCCGCCGGACGAAATATGACAAGGTGATCAACGTGCAACGCTTTGCCGCAACCGGGCTACTGACAGCCTTCTCCGGCGCGAAAGAGACGATCGGTTTCGACAAGAACCCGCTGAGCTTTTTGTTCACCCGGAAAATCCCGCACATCGTCAGCGCGCTCCCGCATCCCGGAGCAACGCCTGACCCCAGTGAACGCCCTCTCCATGAGATCGACCGCAACCAACGGCTGATCGCAGTCTTCACCGACGACCAACCGGCCAAACCCCGGCTATATCCCTCGGCGGACGATCTGACTAAGGTTCAGCCCTATAAGGACCGACCCTATATCACAGTGTCGCCGGCCTCCGTGTGGTTCACGAAGCAATACCCGGCTGAAAAATGGGTGTCTTTCCTTTGGCTTGTGCCATCATCCTATACCGTCTATCTCCTGGGAGCGCCCTCCGACAAAGACTTGTGCGAGGATATCCTTTGCGGAATAGAAGAACTACCAATCCCGGACCATCTGTCGACTGCAACAACCGGCCCTGCCGCTGTCATCAACCTCAGCGGGCAGCTCGGCTTCCTTCAATCCGCCGCCCTTATGAAGGACAGCGCCATGAATTATGTCAACGACTCCGCCCCTATGCACTTTGCCTCCGCCGTCAACGCTCCGGTCACGGCTGTCTATTGCTCTACGGTCCCGGCCTTCGGCTTCGGCCCCCTATCGGATGTCAAATTCATCGTCGAGATCAAAGAACCCCTGGACTGCCGCCCATGCGGCCTGCATGGCTACCGGGCCTGCCCCAGAGGGCACTTCCATTGCGCCTATAAAATTCAAGAGGCTCAGCTTTTGGAAACTTTAAAATAACTTCGCGCCCGGCCGCAGGCTGAACCAGCCCCGGCCACCGGCCATAAGCCGAATCGCCATCACCATGGATATCCAGTGCACAGACAAAGAACTGTTCGTATTCGAAAAGATCGCTCAGGCAGCGGCAGGGATGAACGTGCCTTGCTACCTGATCGGCGGCTTCGTCCGTGACCGGCTGATCGGCCGCCCAACCAAAGACGCCGACATCGTCTGTGCCGGCGACGGGATCAAATTGGCGCACCAGGTGGCAGCCACCCTGCAGCCCAGGCCCTCTGTCTCCTTTTTCAAGAACTTCGGCACGGCCCAGATCAAATGGGAAGACTGGGAAATAGAATTCGTCGGCGCCCGGAAAGAAAGCTACCGGGCCGAATCCCGCAATCCCGACGTGGAACCGGGCACCATCGAAGACGACCAGCTCCGGCGCGATTTTACCATCAATGCCATGGCTATCAGCCTTAACGCGACAGACTTTGGACGCCTGATCGATCCATTCGAAGGCCGGAAAGACCTGGAAAAAAAACTGATCCGGACCCCGCTGGACCCGCTGCGTACCTTTAGCGACGATCCGTTGCGCATGATGCGGGCCATCCGATTTGCCAGCCAGCTGGACTTCACTATCGATGACAGTGCGTTGAACGCCATCACAGCAGACTGCCCGAGAATAAAGATCGTTTCCCAGGAAAGGATCACCGATGAACTGAACAAAATTATCCTCAGCCCAAAGCCCTCCATCGGGTTAGATCTTCTTTACCGGACGGGCCTGCTGAACATTATCTTTCCGCAAATGGTGGACCTCGTCGGAGCGGAATATATCGATGGTCACGGTCATAAGGATAATTTTTACCATACCTTGCAGGTCGTCGATAATATCAGCCGGCATACTGACGACCTCTGGTTGCGCTGGGCCGCTATCCTGCATGATATTGGGAAGCCGGCCACGAAAAAATTCGAAAAAGACCAGGGTTGGACTTTCCATGGTCACGAAGTGGTGGGCGGGCGCATGGTGCCGAAGATATTCGCCAGGCTCAAGCTGCCGCAAAACGAAAAAATGCGCTTTGTGAGGAAAATGGTCGAATATCATCTGCGACCTATCAGTCTTACGAAGGAGAACATCACGGACTCGGCCATTCGCCGTCTCCTCTTCGATGCCGGTGACGACATCGACGCGCTCATGACCCTCTGCGAAGCGGATATCACTTCGAAGAACAAACAAAAGGTCCGGCGCTTCCTGGATAATTTCGAGCTGGTGCGGGAAAGACTGAAGGAGGTCGAGGGAAAAGACCGGATACGCAACTGGCAACCACCCGTCACCGGAGAAATGATCATGGAAAAATTCGGCCTTCCCCCCGGCAGAACGGTGGGCGAACTGAAGAATGCCATCCGTGAAGCTATCCTGGACGGAGTCATCGAGAATAATTACGAAGCAGCATATGATTTCATGATGGAAAAGGCTGCCGGACTGAACCTTACCGCAGTGAAGTAGGGGTTGGAGATACAACCGGCCCCGGTTTGGTTTTTGTTGAATTTATGTATCTTGTGACCTATAAATTGCATAAAAGCCATGGCGATCTTGAAATTCCGGATCTATTTTGAGGAAGATGACAGCATATACAGGGATGTGGTAGTGCGACACACGCAAAGCTTCTTGCACCTCCACCAGGTGATCCTGAAAGCATACGAATTCGACAGTAAGCACCAGGCCACCTTCTATCGCAGCAATGATAATTGGCAGCGGGGTCGGGAGATCACGCTCGAAAAATATGCTAAACCCTACAAGGCCGAACCATTGCTGATGGAAGACACGACCGTCGGCTCGGAGATCCGTGACCCCAACCAGAAATTTGTTTATGTGTACGATTTCGTCAAGAACTGGGGCTTTCTGGTGGAGCTGATCAACGTGTCTAAAGAAGAAAGCGGAAAGTTGGACTATCCTGCCGTCGTCAAGTCGGAAGGTATCCCTCCTTCCCAATATGGCACCAAAGGATTGGTAGGTGATAAGCTGACCGAAATGGAAGAAAAATACGACTTGACCAAAGGAACGGAAGGCTTTGGCGTAAAGAGCGACCAAGGCGAAGACATCGAAGAAGAAGAAGAGGCTGAAAAGGAAGAGGGCGAAGGCGAAGAGGGCGCCGCAGAAGACGAAATCATCTAAGCGCTTGCAAGCACCTACCGTTATAATTATCGTAGGACCGACGGCAGTAGGAAAGACGGCGGCGGCCATCCAACTGGCGGTGCAGTTGCAAACGAAGATCATCTCCGCCGATTCCCGCCAGTGTTACCGCGAATTGAATATCGGCGTAGCCAAACCCTCCGCGGCAGAACTACAGGCGGTCCACCATTATTTTATCGATTCTCATTCCATCCGTGAGGAAGTCAATGCCGCCATTTTCGAGCAGCTGGCCCTGCAGTGGACGGCTGATATTTTTCGTGACAGGCCAACCGCTGTCATGGTAGGAGGTACAGGTCTGTACATCAAGGCTTTTGCCAACGGGCTGGACGATATTCCCCCTGTCGATCCCGAACTGCGCCAACGCCTGCGGCAACAATACCAGCAGGATGGCATAACGTGGCTGCAGCAGGAAGTCCGCCAACTCGATCCGGCCTTTTTCACCGATGGTGAACAGCTCAACCCACATCGCCTCCTGCGGGCGCTGGAAGTCCGCTTGGCCACCGGCCGGTCGATCCTCTCTTTTCGTAGCGGAACACCCAGGCAACGCCCTTTCCATATCCGGCTCATCGGTTTGGAATTGCCCAAAGAAGAACTCCATCGCCGTATCCACGACCGGGTAGACACGATGATGCAACACGGACTGCTCGAAGAAGTAAAAAGTCTGCTCCCTTACCGGACTCACAAAGCCCTTCAGACGGTCGGCTATAAGGAACTCTTCGACTATCTCGACGGCGCCTGCTCGCTCGACGAGGCTGTCGCCAATATCGCGACCAATACCCGTCGCTATGCCAAACGGCAGCTGACCTGGTTTAAAAAGGATCCCGCCATCCAGTGGATCGACCCCGCCCGACAAAAAATAACCTAATCTTAATATTATCGTAACATAGTTTAATCCAAATTTTGCGACTTTAAATCGGGCGGTGTCCGGTTTGCACAACTTAAAATCTTCCAACGGGTGGTTAATAACCTGCACAAGCTCATAGCACGGGAATTCGGCGACGATTTTTTATGGGGGGTGGCGATGGCAGCCGTACAAAATGAAGGCGCATGGAGCAGCTATGGCAAGGGTATCTCTATCTGGGATGCCTTCTCCCGGCGGCAAGGAAAAATAAAAGGCGGCGGACGGCCCACCATCGCATGCGATTTTTATCACCGCTACAAAGACGATATTTTGCTGGCCAAGGCCCTGGGTTTCTCGGTCTTTCGCTTTTCCATTTCCTGGGCCCGCGTCCTGCCGGAAGGTATGGGGCGCGTCAACAAGGAAGGCATCGCCTTTTATCATCGGGTGATCGACGAATGTCATAAGCTGGGGCTTACCCCCTATGTCACGATGTATCATTGGGACCTGCCCATAGCATTGGAGAAGGAAGGCGGCTGGACCAGCCACCTTATGTTGAAATGGTTCACCCGTTACGCCAGCCTCCTGGCTGAAGAATACGGCGATACTGTCAAGGACTGGATCGTGTTAAACGAGCCCTTCGGCTTCACCAGCCTGGGCTATATGCTGGGCAAACACGCTCCCGGCAGGATGGGCCTCTCCAACTTCCTTCCCGCCATTCATCATGCGGCCCTCGCCCAGGCCGAAGGAGGGCGCATCCTCCGCGCAACGGTAAAGGGCGCCCATATCGGCACCACCTTCTCCTGCTCGGAAGTGCTGCCCCATACGAATTCGCCTGAAGACATCCAGGCGGCCAAGCGGGTGGATATCCTGATGAATCGCCTCTTCATCGAGCCGGCACTCGGCCGGGGCTATCCGCGCGAAGACTTCAAATTCCTGGAAAGACTGGAACTCCACAACCGCAGCTGGAAATATACCGAACGCATGGCATTCAACTTCGACTTCATCGGTATCCAGAATTATTTTCCCGTAGTCGTTCGCCACAATCCCCTCATCCCCATCGTCCAGGCATCGGAGGTCACGGCATCTTCCCGCAAAGTACCGCAAACGGCCCTGGGTTGGGAAATCAACCCCGATAGTTTCTACAGGATACTCAAACGCTTTTGGCTATACGGCGGAGTGAAAGAGATCATCGTCAGCGAGGGCGGCGCGGCTTTCAAAGATGTACTGGTCAATGGCACGGTCGACGATTCTCAACGCATAGAATATTACCAGCAATACCTGCTGGCCATGCTCCGGGCCAAAAAAGAAGGGGTCAATATAAAAGGCTATTTTGCCTGGACCCTGATGGACAATTTCGAGTGGTCACACGGATACAACGCGCGATTCGGGTTGATCCATGTAGATTTCGAGACGCAGCTGCGTACAATTAAAAACTCAGGGTATTGGTTTAGAGATTGGCTTAACGGCCGTTAGCGGAAGTCCCTGTGTATCGCCGCATCAAAAGTTTTCAGGCTCCATCCTCCGCCCACGATAATCCGCCGTACCGTCATCAGCGGATCGGTCGGGTCCATTTTGTCGGCCAGCTGAAAAGCAGCGATAAAACCTCTTTTCCGCAACTGAGGCAACGCCTCCCGGTTCCACAGCCCGAAAGGAAATGCAAAATAGCGGATAGGCTTACCCGTGATCGTCTCCAGCTGTTTGGTAGGCTTATCGATCTGGATGGCCCAGTCATTGCCCTGGTACTTCCGGACATTGTGATGGTCCCAGGTATGACTGCCGATCACATTGCCTGCATCGAATAATTCCTTGACCTGCTCCTTACTCATATAATGCGGCAACCGGCCCAGGGATACTGTCATGATAAAGAAAACACCCCTGAACCCATATTTCTTCATCTCCGGCCACGCCACCACATATTGGTCCTCGTCCGTATCGTCGAAGGTCAGCATGATAGGCTTGCTGGGAAGAGCGGCACCCGTCGTCAGATAGGCATATAACTGATCGGGCAGGATGGTATGATAACCGCTGTCAGCCAGCATCTTCAGTTCCGCTTTCAGATCGGCCGGGGGCATGATATAATCCTTGGATACTTTGGAATCCGTAGGTTTCCAGTCGCGGACCTGGTGATAGCATAAGATGGGAACTTCCTTGCGCCCAAGGATCACGGAAGGTGGAGGCACCTTGCCTCCGGGGAGGCCCGCCGTATCGGCTCCGCCCGTTGGCGTAGATGCCGTCGCATCGGCTGCGGCAGGGGCCGAGGCACCACTCTTACCGGAAGACGCTCCCGACCCGCAGGCCGTCGCCGCAAAAAATAAAATACCCAGACCTGCACTGACAAAATTTTTCATCATATTGAATTTAACGGGTTTTAATAGAAAATATTTCACTGTTCCGACAAGCTCCAGGATTTTAGCCTACCGGCCCCAATTGGCCCAATCCGCCACCATCTCTTCCAGCCAGCGCCGGTCTTCTTCGTCAAAGTCATTCAATTCGGTACTGTCTGCATCCAGCACACCCACTACCTCACCCTGGTGAAAGACCGGCACGACGATCTCCGACCGGGACAGGCTGCTGCACGCGATGTGCCCGGGGAAAGCCTCCACATCGGGCACGATCAGGGTCCGCCCCTCCTGCCAGCTTGTCCCGCATACACCCCTGCCCTTGCTGATCCGCGTACAAGCCACAGGTCCCTGGAAAGGCCCTACCACCAGTTCCCCATCCTTTACGAGATAAAACCCTACCCATAACCAGCCGAACTGTTGCTTCAGCGCGGCCACGACATTGGCCAGGTTGGCCACGCGGTCGGGCTCCCCTTCGGTGAGCGCCCTGATCTGGGGTAACAGCGAACGATATTGGTCCGTTTTGGTGCCGTCTGCCAGTTGTAGATCTTCTGCCATCGCGCAAAGGTAAGACGTCCGTCATCATCCCGGGCAAAAGTTCGCAAAATGCGAACTCTTTCTTACATTACATCAATGCCCCGGTTTTTTATTCACCCCGATATAGCCCAAGCACGCACACCCCACACCGATCTCTATACCGATCCGGTCCTGTTCGAACTCAGCAAAGAAAAATTGTTTGCCCCTTCCTGGCAATTTATTGGCGATACCCATCTCGCCGCTGCCACCGGCGATGCCTATCCCTTCACCCTGCTGGAGGGGTTCCTCGACGAACCGCTTGTCCTGGTAAAGGATGACAACGGGATGCAGCGCCTGTTGTCGAATGTCTGCACACATCGCGGCAACCTTGTCGTCAACGAACCTTGCCGGCTGTCCCATCTCCGTTGCCGGTATCATGGCAGGCTCTTCAACCTCGACGGTTCCTTCCGAAGCATGCCCGAATTCAAAGAAGTACAGGATTTTCCTTCCCCGGCCGATAATCTGCATCAGCTGCCGCTGACCAAATGGGGAAACTGGTTGTTCACTTCTCTCGGTGACAGCCCCCACGACGACTATTGGCAGGAGATCATGGAAAGGCTCCCGTGGCTGCCCCTCGATACCTATGTCTTTCATCCCGAATATACCCGTGACTTTATCGTCGACGCTCATTGGGCACTCTATTGCGAGAACTATCTCGAAGGCTTCCACATTCCGTTTGTGCATGCCGGCCTGAATTCCGTCATCGACTTCGGCAACTATACTACGGAACTATTCCGGCATTCCAGCCTGCAGCTGGGCATTGCCAAAGAGGGCGAAGATTGCTTTAACCTGCCACCTGAATCGCCCGACTACGGGAAGAAGGTAGCCGCATATTACTTTTTCGTCTTTCCCAACACGATGTTCAATTTCTATCCCTGGGGATTATCGGTCAACATCGTGCAGCCGCTTGAACTGGCAAAGACCAAAGTGTCCTTCCTGACGTATATCTCCGACGCTTCCAGGTTCAATACCGGCGCCGGATCAGGATTGGATACCGTAGAGCTGGAAGATGAAGCCGTCGTGCAGGCCGTGCAGAAGGGGGTCCGGTCGCGCTATTATTCGCATGGCCGCTATTCGGTGACGCGAGAACAGGGGACGCACCATTTTCACCGCATTATCGCCGATCGGATCGGATAAGATATAATACAGTTGTATGCCCTCTTCCCTAAAAAAAAGCATCGGTCTCTGGTCTGCGACCTCCCTCGTGATCGGCAGCGTGATCGGCTCGGGTATTTTCATGCGGCCTGCAACCATGGCCGGCCAGTTGGGTAGCCCCCTGCTGCTGTTGGGCGTCTGGCTGATAGGCGGGATTGTCTCTCTTTTCGGCGCCACGATCTATGCCGAATTGGGGGCCATGTACCCGGAGACGGGCGGCCCATACATCTATCTGAAAGAGATCTATGGTGACTTCATCGCTTTTATTTATGGCTGGTCGACGATGGCCGTTATCAATACTGCGGCAATTGCCTCTATTGCCTTCGTGTGTGGCAACTATGCGGAATACTTCGTGCATTTACCGCGTTTTGCCCCCGCAATCGAACAGGCTTTCAAGTGGCATATACCCTACCTGGCGGACATCTACCCCCTGGAGAATGCTGGCGTCAAGGGCCTGTCCATTCTGATCCTGCTGGCGCTCACCACCGTGAACTATCTCAGCACCCGCTGGGGCAATGGCATCCAGTTCGTGGCCACGGTCCTCAAGGCGCTGGCGTTGGTGCTGGTGATCGGTGGTATTTTGTTATCCGGAAAGGGTCACCCGGCGAATTTTGTGACTAACGCCCCGGACTTTCATGCCCACGCCTTTTTGATCTTCGTGGCTGTCATGGCGGCTACTTCCGGCGCCTTCTCTTCATATGACGGATGGTATAACATCAATATGGTGGCCGGAGAGGTGATGGACCCACAACGCAATCTCAGCAGGAGCCTGTTCATCGGTCTGGGCGCCTGTATCGCCATTTATTTGCTGGTCAACCTGGCCTATCTCTATGTGCTGCCCATCGCTGTGATGGCCGGCTCGTCGATGGTAGCCGCGGATGCCGTGCAGAAAGCGTTGGGTGTGTCCGGGGCCGGAGTGGTGGCCGGGCTGATCATCGTCAGCGCTTTCGGCGCCACGCAGAACAATCTGCTGACCAATGCCCGCATCGTCTTTGCCATGGGTGAAGGGCGCGCCTTTTTCCCCTGGACAGGCAAGGTACATCCCCGATGGGGTACGCCAGGCAATTCGATGATCGTGATGGGAGTATGGAGTATGTTGTTCGTGCTGAGCGGGTCCTTCGACGTACTGGCGGATATATTTGTATTCATGTCGTGGGTATTCTATGGGCTGACGGCTATCGGTCTCTTTATCCTGCGCCGCAAAAGCCCGGACCTGCCGCGTCCTTATAAGGCATGGGGATATCCACTGGCGCCGCTGGCTTTTATTATTTTTACCCTGTTCTATCTCGGGACTACGCTTTACAATGATATTACCGCCTATAGCAGCGGTAAGTCGCCTATCATTAATTCGGTGCTGGGGCTGCTGCTGACCGCCACGGGTATCCCGTTTTATTGGTATTTTCAGCGCCAAAAGCGGAAAACATGAGAAAGATTGCATACCTGGCAAGCTGCTGTTGGCTGGCTGCCCTTTTTGCCACCGCCGGTCGGGCCACCGCCCAGCAGGGCGACCCGCATGCGGGTACCGGCGCCCACACAGCCGGGTCGACGGCTGCACCCGACAGCTTCTTTCTCCTCCGCCCGGACAGGGTCTTCGACGGAGAACAAATGCATGAGGGCTGGCAGGTGTTGGTTCACGGCGGGCTCATTGAAGCCGCAGGCCCCGCAGGCTCGATCAAAACGCCGCCGGGCACCGTTATCATGGATCTCAAAGGCGCTACCCTCCTGCCCGGATTGATCGAAGGTCATAGCCATCTTTTTCTCCACCCTTATAATGAAGTGTCCTGGAATGACCAGGTGTTGAAGGAATCCAGGGCCGAACGGGTGGCGAGGGCAACTGTCCATGCCCGTGCCACATTGCTGGCGGGGTTCACCACGACCCGTGATCTGGGAACAGAAGGAGCGGGTTACGACGATGTCGGACTCAAGCAGGCCATCGATAAAGGTGTTATTCCCGGCCCCCGAATCTTATGTGCCACACGCGCCATTGTCGCCACCGGTAGCTATGGCCCCAAGGAGCTCAGCTATGATGTCGAATCTCCCCATGGGGCTGCGGAAGCCGATGGGTTGGAAGGATTGACGAAGGAAGTCCGCACGCAGATTGGAAAGGGAGCGGACCTCATCAAGGTTTATGCGGATTATCGCTGGGGACTGAACAATCGCGCCGAACCGACCTTCACCGTGGAAGAGTTGAAAAAGGTAGTAGAGGTCGCTGCCAGCAGTGGCCGGGAAGTAGCGGTACACACGTCTACTACAGAAGGCATGCGGCGGGCCATCGAAGCAGGTGTCTCGACCATCGAGCATGGCGACGGCGGCACTCCCGAACTATTTGCCGCCATGAAAGCGAAGGGAATTGCGCTGTGCCCGACCCTGGCAGCAGGAGACGCTATCGCTCAATATGGCGGCTGGAAAAAAGGTATCGATCCGGAACCGGAGCGCATCCGGGAGAAAAGAGAGAATTTCCGTGAGGCGCTGGCATCCGGCGTCACGATCTGTATGGGCGGCGATGTTGGCGTGTACGCCCATGGCGATAATGCCCGTGAGATGGAGGCCATGGCCGACTATGGGATGAAGCCTCTCGATGTGCTTCAGTCAGCCACCTCCGTGAATGCCGACGTATTCGGGATCAGCAATCGGGTAGGCCGTATCAAACCAGGTCTGTTGGCCGACATCCTCGTCGTCGATGGTGATCCATCTGCTAATATTTCGCAGGTGCGTAAAGTCAGGTGGGTGATGAAGGAAGGCGCCATCTATCATCCGGCGGCGGGCAACTAACTGCGGTCCTCGTCGTTAGCGCGTCAACTGCCGGATCAGCGCCGCATGTTGCGGGTATTGCCCGGCCAGCGCTTCTTTGTCCGCCAGCTCAAAATCGGCAAAATCAAAACCTGGCGCTACCGTACAACCGACCAAAGCGTATTCGCTGCCTTCAGCAGGCGCCGAAGCGAACCAACTTCCCGCTTTAATAACGGCGTGGAATGACTCTTCTTTAAGAGGATCGTTGCCTAACCGGTGCATCAGCAGACGGCCACTGTGATTGATCTCATAGACGATCAGCGCGTCGCCGAAATAAAAATGCCAGTGTTCATCGGCAGCGATCCGGTGAAAGGCGGAAAATTGGCCTTCGGCCAGTAAAAAATAAATATGGGTACTTGCGCTGCGATCGCCCTGAAAGAATAGCGGCAGGGATTTTTTGGGAATAATCAACTCAGAACGGTAAACCTCGCGGAAGGC
>Ga0302309_10000421_pt1 | contig 48795 bp, 61 predicted proteins | sample III_Palsa_N1_1_FD_200453 | JGI IMG/M metagenome (GOLD analysis project Ga0302309, IMG submission 200453) | Peat permafrost microbial communities from Stordalen Mire near Abisko, Sweden - III_Palsa_N1_1 | ecosystem: Environmental > Terrestrial > Soil > Palsa > Peat permafrost | place: Sweden...
CAAACAATGCAGTTATAAAAAGATAATGGACCATATTCCTTAAGACGGGTCGGCTTTGAAAAGATTTTAGACTGAGGCCTTTTTTATTCGTCTTATTATTTTCACGCGCAGCGAATGTACACAAGCTGCCGGCTTTTCGTTGCTCAATTGTTAAGCAACGAAATATCATTGCTTTATTTTTTAATATTTAATTATAAGATGATGTAAATCAATTATATAACTCATTGGCACTAACGTTGAATAGATAGGCATTCGGTAACTAAATAGCAGCAGACAAACTGGCGTTAAACAAGGAGGAAATTTTCTTACACATTTAAAAAAATAGTCATGATACAAAAACTTAATAAAAACAAAAAACCGGCGGCCTGGAAGCTTGCCTTAACTGCTGCATTCACGGTAGTCTTTTTCCTTTCATGCTCACTGGCAAACAGGGCACTTGCGCAGGTGAAAAATATTGTGCTTGTTCATGGGTCATTTGTTGACGGTTCGGGCTGGGAAAAACTTTACCGTATCCTTAAAGCCAAGGGGTTTAATGTAAGTATTGTTGGCGACCCCAATACAAGTATGCCAGACGATGTGGCCGCTACTCAACGGATAATTGATAGGCAGGACGGCCCTTGCATCCTCGTTGGTCATTCATATGGTGGCGCTATCATCACAGTCGCAGGCAATTCACCGAAAGTTTCAGGCCTGGTGTACGTATCAGCATTCGCGCCTGACTCTGGTGAAACACTTTTAGGTTTATTGCAATCCTATCCACCCGATCCCGTTTCAGGAATTCTGCCGCCGGATAAAGACGGCTATGTTTGGTTTGATAAAGCAAAATATCACTCTGGCTTCTGCGCGGATATCCCAACATCGATGGCAGACTTTATGGCTGACTCTCAAATACCCACTGCAGTGGCAGCTTTTACTTATGTTTTTAATGATATCGCTTGGAAAAAGAAACCCACCTGGTATATTGTGGCAACACAAGATCATGCAATACCTCCCGACCTGGAAAGAAAAATGGGCAAAAGAACGGGTGGAAAAGTATCTGAAATAGTTGGCAGTCATGTAATATTTATTTCGCATGCGGAAGAAGTTGCCAAAGTTGTTGAAGCAGCAGCCAAGGGGTCGCCCTCTAATTAAATTCACAGAGATAAAACCGAAACTCGTTTGTTTGGTGGCCGAAATTGATGGTCAAACGAGTTTTGGTTTGGCTATCAATATTCGCAAAACCAAGAATCAGATACGATACAAACATTATGAAAAAATTATCCATCATCGCGACAGTTGGTATGTCGGTGCTGTTATTCTCGTTCAAAACCACTGCCCCGGCTACCTGGACAGCCGATAAAATGCACTCAAAAATTGGGTTCAGCATCACCCATAATATGGCGAGCGATGTTGAAGGTTCATTCAAGGTTTTTGATGCCACTATTACTACCACAGGCGACGATTTTACGGGTGCTACCATTGATTTTACTGCCGATGCCTCCAGTATAACCACCGATAACGAACGGCGCGACAAAGACATTAAAAGCGATGACTTTTTAGATGTAGAGAAATTTCCGAAAGTGGTTTTCAAAAGCACTTCGGTAACTAAAACAACTGCTTCTACTTATAAAATTGTGGGCAACTTAACCATGCACGGCGTAACCAAGCCGCTTGTGCTGGATGCTTTTGTGCGTATTCCACCGGCAGCTACAGGGGTTACGGGTGTTGCAGGTTTCAAAATCAGCGGCATTATCAAACGTTCTGATTTCGGTATCGGCGGCACTTTCGCCAACATTGTTTTAGGCGATGAAGTCACCCTTGACGGCGAGTTTAAAAGTAAATAACTGTCGTTTAGTCTTTACGCAAAAACAGGGGTACAGTGTGGGCGTGTGTATCTATCTCAACTTTAAACCGGTCACCGCATTGCGGGCAGTAGATTTCGCTGTCTACTATGGCATCGGCAATTGTTTTTGGTACGCTGTCTTCTTTATACAAAAGCGCTTTTCCGGTTTGGTCTTTCAATTCTTCTTTTACAACGTGCCCGCATTCTGGGCAGTTAAATAATACAGCATCGGCTGTTTCCATAAAGGGTGTTTTATATTAATCGTTAAAGGTACAACCCGGAAGATGAAATGTTGGGATTGTGAGGCGACGTAACAAATAGTTTACAGTGTTTAACTAACTGTTCATTGAACGGCTGAACGCACGATTTTTCAATGAACACCTAAGTGATTGTAAAACAATTTGATAGCGAAAAATGGTGAACGCCGCGAACATGTATATTATTGATAATGAAATGATTGGCTCAATGTGTAAACCTATTTCAGGACGATACACAGGACGAGACAGGCGGGATGAAGTTAATTACTGATGAACCTTTTTAAAACTTTTCGTTCCATATTCGAATTTGGCCAAATTTCTATTTTGTAATAATCATCTCCTTCATCCCCTTCAACACTTTTTAAATTTGATGAATATATTCTCACCCGGTAATTACCAGGTTCAATTTGGATTTTCAGTATCGGATCAGGAATGGGGCAACCTTTTAATATCATTGTATCGGATTGTATTATTAAGCCGCCCTCCACAATGTGATCATAATTTGCTATATCAAAATTAATATTTTCGTGATCTAAAAATTCAATTTCCCCTTTAATAGGGCCGTAGCATTCCGTTCCGATTCCTATTATTCCATTTTCTATTGCCAAACGATCATTGTAAGCATCGTCAGTCCAAAACTTTCTCGAAGCAGTTTCACCAGGCGCTATGCTATCGCATAGATAAAATTGATGATATTGAGTATAAAAATCCAGCTTGTATTTCATGTCTACTGATTACGGAAGGTATTCGAAGTTTATGTCGGCCATGTGCTAATATAAATAATTCACGGGCTTGTTGGTGACAACACCAACAAGGGCGGAAAAAACATAATTTGAAATATCGGGCGGAAATTTTACTTTTAACAAAAACAACATTTTATGAAACTTAAACCTATTTTACTGTTACTGCTGCTTTGGCCAGCGGTATCATTTTGCCAGTCAATCGACTCACCGCTTGTTGGGTCTTCAGATGATAATTCAACTACAATCACAAAAATTGAAGTCACCAAAACAAACACCATTATTACTTTTACACATATTGCAACAAATAAAGGCAATTGGGTACAATTAAATAAAAGCATATACCTGCAGGATGCGAATGGCGAAAAGCGGTATGCCTGCATAAAATCTGAAGGGATACCTTTAAGGCCTTTACAACATATTGCAGCCAGCGACAATGAGCAACTGGTTTTTAAGGTTTATTTTGAAAAACTGGAACCGGGCACCAAAGAAATAAATGTGATTGAAAGGGCGTTATCTCCTCAAGACAGGGCTTTGGGTACAAATTACTTTAATTATTATAATGTGAGCCTTGAAAAAACCGACACGGTGTTATCCAGAAAGAGCACGCAAGTAAGGCTTCTGCCGCCCGATGCGGCGCCTTCATCGCCTTTTAACAACGCTATGGGGTCGATGCTGCCAATGATAAATAACATGTACGCCAGTATACTGAATGCTCAGATAGCGTTTTACTCCGACCCCGCCAAAGTAACCCAACTTGCAAAAATTACTAAAAGTTATTACGATGCCCTTATAGGCGCAGGCTTTTCGGCAGACCAGGCCGTTAAAATAATCACCTCCAAACAACTTATTTCGATGGATGGGAAATAGCAGGCCGCAGCTTGTGTTGGGGTTGTTTGCCATGTTGGCAATACCAGCAAGGGCTGAAAAAATTGATGATATTGAGTATAAAAATTTCCGCCTTTGTTGGTGTTGTTACCAACAAATCCCTATTTTGTCATTATTAAGGTTGTCAAATTCTGGTGCTAAAATAAATAATTAACAGGCTTGTTGGTGACAACACCAACAAGGGCATAAAACCTATTAAACAATTTTTAAAGCTGCCCAAGCAGTACCAATAGCGGTTATTCCCGCCATGATATTTTTAAACACTTTGGGTGATAATTGATCTTTATAAGCCTCGATTTCTAATATTATTTTTTCAAGTTGTTTTTCCAGAATTTCTTCTTTAAAAGTAAAACCTCCTCTTAACAAAAACTCATCAGTTTCAACTTCAACTCGTATGACTTGTAGACCAGTACCATTAAATGTTTGAAGTATCGTGACTAGTCCCATTTTATCAAATTGCCTTATTAACGATTGTAAAAGGTCGTCTTGTAGACCGAACTCTTTACCTCTAGCAACAAGTTTATATCTATCTCTATTGTCTTTAAGTTCATACAACAACTTATCTTTTAAAGCTGGCAAAATATAGTTTGACATAATTATCATTTTATAAAAACTTGTATTCTTTTAAGTTTCCAACATAGGGCATTTGCTGTTCAGCCTATGGTCGGTGTTGTCCTCACCGCACCATTCCGCCACTTAATCCGCCTCCACGCTCTCCCTATACATCTCATCAATATGGCTGGCATACTTCTTCTCAATCACCTTACGCTTCGGTTTTAAAGTAGGCGTTATCTCGCCCTCGTCCATACTGAAGGGGTTGCGCTTTACCTTAAAGCTTTTGATGCGCTCAAACTTGGCCAGCTCGGGCGAGAGGCGTTTGAGTTCCTGGGCTATCCAGTCGTTTATTTCCTTTTCCGCTATAAATAGTTCGGGATTTTCAAAAAAGGCGTTATCCAGCTTAAAGGTTTCCTGCATGGTTTCCTTTGCGGGGATAATGATGGCGGTAATGTACTCGCGCTTGTCGCCTATTAAAAATACGCCCTCAATACGCGGACTTTTCAGATACGTATTTTCCACCGGGGTAGGATAAATGTTTTTGCCGTAGGCGTTCACCAGCATGTTCTTCAGGCGGTCGGTTATTTGCAGGTTGCCCTTATAAAAGCGGCCGATATCGCCGGTATGGAACCAGCCTTCCGGGTCAATGGCCTGTGCGGTCTCCTCGCGTTTGTTCCAGTAGCCCTTCATGATGCAATGCCCGCGTATGATGATCTCACCCTCTTCGCTCTGAAATTCGGGTTTAAAGCTTTCATAAGTTTGCACGGTGTATATCTCTTTGCTATCCACATTCTGGATGCCTATCTCCACGCCCGGTATCACGCGGCCTGTTGTGCCATAAACCTGGCGGTCGTTTTCTGTAACGGTTACCACGGGTGAGGTTTCCGTCAGCCCAAAACCTTCCAGCACTTTTATGCCCAGGTCGCCAAAAAACTCGCCCACATTTTTGGGCAGTGCGCCGCCGCCGGAAATCATGAACTTTAGCCTGCCGCCCGTTCTTTCCTTTATCTTGCTGAACACCAGTTTATCGGCCAGCTTATATTGCCTGCTTAGTAAAAAGTTTGGCTTTTTGCCGGCTTCCTTTACCAAACGGTAGCGGCGGCCGACCCGGAGGGCCCATAAGAATATTTTTGCCTTTATGCCGCCGGCTTCAGTGCCGCCTTTAATGGCACGGTCGTGGATGCGCTCCAGCAGGCGCGGTACGCAGTTCATAACGGTCGGGCGTACTTCGCCCATATTTTTTGCCAGCAGGTCGAGGCTTTGGGCGAAGGCTATCTGGCAGCCCGCGCCGAGGCATACGTGGTAAGTAGCCGTGCGCTCAAACACGTGCGACAACGGCAGGAACGATAAAAACAGGTCGGTACTTTCAAGAACCGGTATCTGTATTAGGCTCACGCGTACATTTTCACACAGGTTATGGTGCGTAAGCATTACGCCTTTGGGCGTACCGGTGGTGCCTGATGTATAAATAAGGCACGACAGGTCTGATGGTAAAATGGCTTCGCGCGCGGCAGTAATGGCGGAGCGGTACTGCTCCACCAATTGCGATCCTTCGGATATAACATCTTTAAGGCCGATAACACCAGCGTTGAGCGGGGTTTTGCCGATATGCTTCTCAAAATCGTCAAACGCGGGGATGATGCGGATCAAAGCCGGGCAATTGTTGGCCACTTTTGCCACTTTGCGCAGCAAAAAGGGGTTGCCTACCAAAATGGTGCGTGTGCCCGAATCATTCAGGATATATTCAATTTCAGCTTCGCTGAGGGTAGGGTAGATGGAGGTGTTCACCGCACCGATCTGTTGCAGCGCCTGGTCGTAATACACATAATCCGGGCCGTTCTCGATGATCAAACCCAGCATATCTCCTTTTTTGATGCCGATCTCCAGGAACCAGGCCGATATGGCGTCGATCTTTTCAAGGGCTTGTTTATAACTTATTTCCACCCAGACATCGCCTACTTTGTATTTTAAAAAAGTGTGGGTATCAGGGTGGATGTTAGCTACTACATTGCGTATCAGGCTGGGAACAGTTGCGTTTTCAGGTACCGGGTTTTTGTCCATTAGTTTAGTAATTGGTTTAACAAATGTAGTGATTTCACCGATTGTGTTTTTTGATTTCACCGATTCATTCTAATAAAAATCAGTGTAATCACAAACAAAAATCGGTGCAATCATAAAATAACAATAAATTAGCCCGTGATAACTTTATACCGATGACAGCCGAACTCAAAGCCTTTATCAGCAACTACGTTTCGATGGATGAAGCGGAGCTGGATGGTATTGCCGGGATGTTCCGCACCAAAAAACTCAAAAAGAACGAATTTTTATTGGAACAGGGAACAGTGTGCAGCGACCTGGTTTTTGTGCAGCAGGGCTGCCTGCGCCTGTATTATTTAGATGACGATGTGGAGATTTCAGTGTGGTTCGCGTTTGATCATTCATCGGCTATTGATATTTACAGCTTCATCAGCGAAAAGCCCTCCTATTATTTTTTGCAGGCGATAGAAGACAGCGAGATATGGTACTTGCCTAAATCAGAACTGTTAAAACTCTACCAAACCCACCCCAAAATGCAGGAAATGATGCGCTGTTTTTGGGAAGACGCCGTTTTAAACCTGATAGACCGCTTCACCGCCCTGCAACGCGATACCGCCGAACAACGCTACCTCGACCTGCTGGCCAAACCTGCCTATATGCAGAAGATACCGCAGAAGTATTTGGCATCGTTTATTGGGGTTACGCCGACTTCGTTGAGCAGGATCAGGAAGCATATTAGATGATTTTGATTTCACCGATTTTTTGTTTTTGATTTCACCGATAGATTGATGCGATTTCAGGCATTTCTTGTTGGGTGAAAATGTTCGGCTGTCACCCTGAGCCTGTCGAACCATATTGCGTAAGGCCATCACGCGCCCTTCGACAAGCTCAGGGTGACAGCCGCACTTTACTTCATGTAAATGCCATGTTACACACTATTATTCCCACCAACTTTTGCTTTAATTTGTATATACAATCCTACATTTAAAGCAATTACTCCCATGCGCAGGTATTTATTTTTAATAGCGATTTTATTATCCGGCACCGCTGCCTTTGCCCAAACAAAGCCGGTTATATTACAAGGCTTTACCCTCGGCCCTTACTGGACGGGCACTGATTGGGACACCACCCATGCCTGGAGCGTACCATGCCCGGCTGATCCGCGCTCATTTCCGGCAACAAAACAGTGGTATTACGATGCGCTGGCCGGAAAGGCTAACGAGATAGCTGCAAGCGGCTTTACCTCGGTATGGTTCCCGTCGGTGACAAAAGGGAGCATGGGTGGCTACGGGCCTGCCTTAAAACCGCATCGTGTGTCGGGCGGCATATATGATGTAGGCTATGGCGTATTTGATGATTATGACCTCGGAGATAAGTTGCAGCAAGGCACAGTGCCAACACGCTACGGGTCGCGCGAGCAGCTGACGGCTTGCGTTGCGGTATTGCATGCCAACGGGCTGGCCGTTTACCACGATTTTATACTGAACCAGCGCAACGGCGCAAATATGCAGCCTGTTGCACCCGATTACCAGTGGTTTGGTTATAAGGATGCATTTGGCAATGAAAATGGCGGCCGTTTCCCGAAATATACGCGCGATTTTCACAATAAGATCAGGTCGTACCCAAATTCGCCTGGTGGTACGGTAGACCCGCATACCCCATCAAACGTTTTTCCCGATGGGTCATCAACCGGGCAAAATGAAGGTTACTGGGGGCCTGATTTTGCACACATTACCGGCGAGCGCGACATAAACGGCGTAGACGGCGTTTGGTGCGCCGAGGAGCTTAAACGCTGGGGCGACTGGCTGCTGAAGGCTACCGATATGCAGGGCTACCGGCTGGATGATGCAGGAGGAATATCATGGGATTTTATAAAGCAGTTTGTTAACTATGGTGCCATGAAAGGCAAGTTTTCTGTTGCAGAACTGGTAGGTGGCCGCTATGATGTATATCACCAGGAACAATGGCTGCAACAATCGGTAGGTGAGCAGGGAAGTAATTTTACCATGTTCGACCAAGCTTTACAGCCTGTGTTGCTGATGATGTGTAAGAACAACCGCTTTAACATGACTTATCTCCAATCCAAATACCTTTCCTATCATAGTAAAGACCCGGCAACTTCGGTAAATGCAATTAACCCGGCAGCGGGTTCGGCCGATCCCGGCAAAGGGATATGGTACCGCAGTTTAATGGCCATTGACCCCGACCAGGCGGTATTGGTTTTAAACGAGGTAGATATGGAAACACCCATCGGCACCATGCCGCGTGTTGCCTTGCCCAAACAATGCCTTTTGGGCTATACCTATTTGCTTACCATTGGCGAGGGTACGCCTTGCATTGCAATAAAGGATTGGAACACCGCGCCGGGCTGTTACGGCAGCACGGTAATCGACGGCCACACGCTGAATTATCATTTGAACAAGCTGGTTTGGTGCCATAGTTTTGTTTGTACCGGTAAGCTGATCAACGAACAAGTATCACCCAATGGCTATGTTTATGCCTTTGAACATACCGGCGGCAGGGGCGCAATGGTTTTCCTTAACAGCGATCATGACAACGCAATACAGGATACGGTAACCACTTCAATCCCTAATGGAACAGTACTAACCGATTATACCGATCATCCGGTAAAAGCCACCGTAGCTAATGGCAGGCTCATCGTTACCGTGCCTGCCAATACGGATGGTCGCGGTTACCTGGTAATGGCCCCGGCAGGCATCACCGGCAGCTTTAAACCCGTTAAGAAAAGCACCACGCAGGAGTGGGACGCCAGCACTGACCTGAGCATACGCCCGGCCAGCAATAAAAAACAGCTGGTATGCCGGATACTCGTAGGCAAAAATTCAAAGATCACTTCAAAATTGCTTGATTTTAACACGAATAACTGGGCGAGCAATACCACGCTTACGCTTGAGATCGACCGCTCATCGGCTGATAGCAGCAGTAATACGCCTGTGGCTGTTCAAACCTTCAATAACAATGATAAAGGAAAGGCGGTTATTTACAAAGTGCCGGCTAACAGTAAACCGGGCTGGTATTCGTTTTGGGTTACCGGGAATAAACTTCCGGCAGGAAAAGAAAACTGGTGGTTCAATTTGCAGAATACGTATACTGCGCCGATGAGTTTATGATTTCACCGATTTTGATTTGTGATTGCACCGATCCTGATTTGTGATTACGCTGATTCCAAAATTGCATCTGCATTATCATTAAATCTTAAAATCTGTGATTCTTAAATTGCGTTAGGGATGGCAGCGGATACCGGCCTGCGGCTAAGGCCTTGTGTAGTATGAGCGTACAGCCCGGGCCGCAGGCAACGCCCTACTGGCCTTACGCGCCCTTCGACAAGCTCAGGGTGACAGCCGCACAATCAATCACTTTTAAAAAACAACACCGATGCTAGTCACCTAATATCGGTGCAATCAATATCTATAAATCGGTGAAATCACAATTACAAATCGGTGAAATCACAAACCAAAAATCGGTGAAATCAAAAGAATTATACCGAAAAACTTTCCCCGCAGCCGCAGGTGCGGGTGGCGTTGGGGTTGTGGAAGTTAAAGCCTTTGCCGTTTAACCCGTCGGAAAAATCCAATTCGGTACCGGCAAGGTAGAGGAACGATTTCATGTCCAGCGCCATGCGTACGCCTTTATCCTCAAAAAACTGGTCGCCCTTTTTTATTTCGTTATCAAAATCGAGATTGTACGATAAACCGGAGCAACCGCCACCCTGTACACTCACCCGCAGGAAGTACGACTCATCGAGCCCCGAATCCTGCATCAGGTGTACTACTTTATCTTTTGCTTTATCAGTTACAGTTACCATGTTAGTGATTTGTGATTTGTGGTTAGTGATTAGTTGTATGGCGCATTTTACTAATCACCAATCAACTGATCACTAATCACAAACCCATTAATGATGTACCTTTTCGCTCACCAAAGCCTCAAGGCCGTTTTTTACGCGGTAATCATTAATTGCTGCTTTAATAGCGTCCTCGGCCAATACCGAACAGTGAATTTTTACCGGCGGCAGTGCAAGTTCTTCAACAATGTCCATGTTATCAATTTTCATGGCATCGTCAATGCTTTTGCCTTTCAGCCATTCGGTAGCTAATGATGAAGATGCGATAGCCGAGCCGCAGCCAAAAGTTTTGAACTTAGCGTCGGTGATCACATTGTTATCATCAACCTCTATTTGCAGGCGCATTACGTCGCCGCACTCAGGTGCACCCACCAGGCCGGTACCAACGTGACTGCTGCTTTTGTCTAAAGTGCCCACGTTACGCGGATTGGTGTAGTGATCGATTACTTTATCTGAATAAGCCATATTCTTTATTTATTGAATTAGTGAGTTAGTGAATTATTGAATAATTAAAACTCGTAATATTTATTTTAAAATGAGCATCTGCACATTCGCACATCTGCATATTTACACATCAATTAATGTTCCGCCCACTCAATCGAGTCCAGGTCGATGCCTTCTTTAAACATTTCCCACAGCGGCGATAGTTCGCGCAGGTGGGTTACTGATTTTTTTGTTATCTCGATGGCATAATCAACTTCCTCTTCGGTAGTGAAGCGTCCCAGTCCAAAACGTATCGAAGAGTGTGCCAGATCATCGCTCAAGCCCAAACTTTTCAAAACGTATGACGGTTCGAGCGAAGCTGAAGTACAAGCCGAGCCTGACGATACCGCCAGATCTTTCATCGCCATCATCAAACCCTCGCCTTCAACATATTTAAAGCTGATGTTGGCTACATGCGGCAGGCGGTGTTCCTGGTTGCCGTTTACATAGCTTTCTTCCAATACAGTCAGTTCAGCTTGCAGCTTATCGCGTAAGGCTGATAAACGTTTTGCTTCGCTTTCCATTTCCTGCATGCACAGCTCGCAGGCTTTGCCTAAACCAACAATACCCGGAACGTTCAACGTGCCTGAACGCATGCCGCGCTCGTGGCCGCCGCCATCCATTTGTGCGGTAACTTTAACACGCGGGCCTTTACGGCGAACGTATAAAGCGCCAACGCCTTTAGGGCCGTATATTTTATGTGCTGACAATGCCAGCAGGTCGATGCCGTCTTTATTTACATCAACCGGTATTTTACCAACTGCTTGTACGGCGTCGGTCATGAATAAAGCACCGTGCTTGTGCGCAATGGCAGCAATTTCTTTTACAGGCTGAATAACGCCGATCTCGTTGTTGCCATACATAATCGAAACCAGGATGGTTTCGGGGGTAATGGCATTTTCGAGTTCAACCAGATCAACTAAACCGTCTTCCTTAACAGGCAGGTATGTAACCCTGCCGCCCAGTTTTTCAACGTGTTTGCAGGCGTCCAGTATCGCTTTATGTTCAGTAACGGCAGTGATAATATGGTTGCCTTTTTCCTTATACATCTCGAACACGCCTTTTATGGCCAGGTTGTCCGATTCGGTAGCGCCTGAGGTAAAAATGATCTCCTTCTCGCTGGCGCCTATCAGTTTGGCAACCTGCTCGCGGGCGTAGTCAACAGCCTCTTCAGCCACCCAGCCAAATGCGTGGTTGCGACTGGCCGCGTTACCAAACTTGCTGGTGAAGTAAGGCAGCATGGCTTCCAGCACGCGCGGGTCCATTGGCGTAGTGGCGTTATTATCTAAATATACCGGGATATCCATAACTTAAAATTAATTTACAAAGATATACAAAGTTTTTATTTAAAATGATTCAAAACAAGGGTAAAAAAATGCAAGCGGTCATTAATTTGCAATATTTGGATATGAAAAAAATCGAGCACATCGGCATAGCGGTCAACAGCATAAAAAGCGCATCGGCGATATATGAAAAGCTGCTGAATACCAGCGTTTACAAAACCGAAGATGTGGCCTCTGAGAACGTGCGGACGGCTTTTTTGCAATGCGGCCCCAACAAAATCGAGTTGCTGGAAGCCTTAAGCGACGACAGCCCGATAGCCAAATTTTTAGCCAAAAAAGGCGAGGGCATACACCATATCGCCTTCGAAGTGACAGACATACGCGCCGAGATGGCAAGATTGAAAAGCGAAGGCTTTGTTTTATTGAATGAAGAGCCGAAAATGGGCGCGGATAATAAGTTGGTTTGTTTTGTTCACCCAAAAACGACTAATGGTGTTTTAATAGAATTATGTGAGACTGTCTGAATCGGAATTTACTGAATTTAAGAATTAGCAGAATATTATTTGAAGCGCCATTCTGAAAATTTTAAAATTCAGTAAATTCTGATTCAGACAATTTGGGCGTTGCCCTGCGGGCCGGGCTGTACGCTCATACTGCGCAAGGCATTAAGCGCGGCCTGCACTGAGGCCCACGAAGTGGCCGGTATACGCTGCCATCCCTAACGCAAGGATTTTCAAGGCACAAAAGAGCGTTGTCATGCTGAGGCACTCGAAGCATAAGGGCAAAGGCCTAACGCATTTTGTCTGAACCATGATTCGTCGGATGAAAGGATTGACCTGATGTTTATTGGTAACAACATTAACAAAGGCAAAATACTACAGTAAGTGAAAAAAAAATTTATGAAATATACCGTACTCCCTATTTTAATTGGTTTATTCTTAATTGTCGGGTGCAAGCAAAAGGCAGTTGAAATTCCAAATGATCCGTGGAGTGCATTAACCATAGAGTCTGAAGATCATACCCTAATAACTGTTTTTCCCGATAAGAATACTGTAACGGTAAAAGTTTATCATTCCGGCACATTTTTTTACCGTCCAAAGAAGATTACTGTAGATACCTTAAGGTTCTCTTTTGCAAAAGCAGAAAGAGATAGCATTTTTTCTTTAGTAAGGGAAATTATCGCTACACCGCCGCTTGTTAAACATCATTGTACAGATTTTGTCGGTGATTTAAGATTGAAAATTTATTATGGGGAAACCTGTGTTCAGGCAATTGATTATACGGGTGTTTGTAACTGGAATATTTTATCAAATAAAACTATGGTTTTGCATAATATACTAAAACGCAGGTTGAATAATGTGTTCTTAGGAGAAGACGATGCCGGGAGAAGCCACGTGGATAATTGATAAATAATAGATTGTCAAATTGATCGACTATGATTCGAGCCCTTTTAAGGTATGTTTTAACTGCTTTTATTTGCTGCTCGCTGGCCGGACTTTGCTTTACAGCCAATGCCCAAACTATAAACGGCATAGTCACAAACACCAACGAAAGGCTAAGCGGCGCCACAATCAAAAACATAACCACAAACGCCAAAGCGACAAGCGACGAAAGAGGCATATTCACCATCCGTGCGCAAAAAGGCGACACCATTGTAACCAATATGCTTAATTATAAGGCCGATACATTGGTTTATAACGAGCAGGACTATTTGATCATCCGGCTGAAAAAGATCAATATTATGCTAAAACAGGTGGATGTAAGAGACACACTTTCAAACCCGCTTAACACTTACAACAAGAATAAAGTAGAGTACAAGGATATCTTCTGGAAAGGCGATAAAAGTAAAATAATATCGTTCCCCGCCAATATCGGGCTTATTCCCAGCATCGGCATCGCCGTAAATATAGACAAACTGTACAGCGCGCTAAGCAAGCAGGGAAATGATGCGCGGCGGTTACAGCGTAACTTACTGGACGATTACCAGGAAGATATAGTCGACCAGCATTTTAATAAAGCCCTGGTAAGCAAAATAACCGGGTATACAGGCGATAAGCTGGATGATTTTATGGTGAAATACCGGCCATCATACGATTTCGCTTCCAAAGCATCGACCTATGAGATGATAGCGTATATCAGGAAGGAAGCGAAATTGTGAACCGGAAATGTCAACAAGTGCAAAGCATTACTAATCAACTAATCTCTAATATTCTTCGCAGCAAGTATAGCATTCAAAAGCGCCGTTGCGTGTACATTGGCCATGTTGGCATTAAGTTCTACTGATTTTTCCCCGTAAAAGAAGGTTATCACATATTCGCCGGTTGGTTCTTTATAAAGAAAATACTTTTTCATTACAATCTGCTCCACTTCCAGTTCCTCCATCTGGTCGATTTCATAAATCTGTGTTTTTTTATAAAACAAGCGGCGTTTAATAACGGTGAGTTGCTTATTGTAAATGTTGAAAGTTGTTTTGTTTAACAGAAGATCTGTAATAGCAAAAAGATAAATAATAAGAGATATTGGGTAGATAGCATCCCAATAGTCTGGGCCTTCTCGTTTATTATAGATCTTTACGATATGAATAATGCACACAAATACCCAAACGCTCCAAAGTACGAGCATCATTGTGTTTTTCCTTTTATAGGAAACCTCGTAAGCGGGGAGTGCTGCGGATATGAATGGTGTGCTATTCACAATACTATTATCGGGATAAATAATTGTAATTGCTGAATTTAACCCTGAAAAATTGAATCTTAAATGCAATTATGATTCTTCGCCGGGGTTGCTGTTTGCCGATTTTAGCGCCTCAAAAAGCTCTTCAGCATTAAAATTTTGCAGGTTAGCTCCTAAAGTAGTCTGTTTCTCATCATAAAAAAAAGTGATGATCTGTTCCTTTGCTGGGTTGACCTTTTTAAAAGAAAATGTTTTTGTTTTCACTTGCTCAACCTCCAGGTTTTCCATTTTATTTATTTCAAACACCCGTGTGCTTTTATAGAATAGCGCGCGGTTAAAAACGGTCAACTGCCCGTCGGCCATTCCGAATGTAGTTTTCGACCAAAAGAAATCTAATAAAATTATGATGTATAACACTACAAGCACCGGCCATAGTATATCAGAAAATCCAAATTCATGAGGCTGCTTTATTAGCTTAATAGTATTCAACACACTGGTTAATATCCATGCCAAAGAGATAATAAAAAAAACCGTCTTTTTCTTTTTGTAACTGAAGTTACTGTATGATGGAGATAATTCTGATACTAACATTTCTTCTGCTAAAATAAGGGAAATTATTAATATCAAGCGGGTTCAATGTAAACAAACTTCCGAAGTTTAAGAAACTTTGGAAGTTAATAGCTGGTGGTCTCAGCAATATTGGCAGGTTCAAAAGCGGTATTGAAATATGATTATTGAAGACTTTTTATCACACTCTGCAACGAATCTGCCTGGTAATTAAATTTCTGTATTCGGGCGTTCATTTGGGGCAAAATGGATTCTTCAGTATTGATAGTTGTATTTAAATCATCTATTTTTGATAAGGATGATTTTTTGTGTTCATGATAGCTATTGGCTTTATCCCAAACCATGGATACTTCATCTGAATTTATTAACGCGTAAGCTAACGCAGCTACTACTGCCACTTGGCCCCATTGTTCTTCATCGTCGGTATAATCGTTTTTTAAATTCAAAGCAGCATCAGTTCCCTTTGCTCCTCCTGCAATTGCGGCTACCGCCCACACATGTGCTTTCATTAGCGAGTCGGTACTTAGGCTATCTTGAGCTAAGTCGTTAAGCTCTGAGTTAACTTGATTTTTTAGTTCATTAATCTTCGATTGAACCATATTGATTGAATCAGCTAAAGAATTGCTTTGTGAAACAATATCACTTCTTTCGCTGTCTAGTTGTTTGATTTGTTCTTCATTGTTTTTGCAACTGCACAATAAAAGCAATATAGTTATCAAAAGAGTTGAGGTTGATAAAAGAGTCTTCATGAAATGTGATGGAATAGATTATTTTGTACAAAAAGTTTAGTAACATAAAGCTACTGATTTTTAATAAATAAAAACAAGTTTTTTGTATGTGAAATAAAAATAAATTTTGTGGGAGATAAATGATAAAATATCGGCATGTTGCCGACAATCGCACCAAGTTGACAATACATTCGGGATAGCAACGGAGACCGGCCCTGTGGTTAAGGCCTGAGCAGTATGAGCGTACAGCCCGGCCCGCTAATCGGCGGAAACGCCCTCCTTATCCGAATCAGAATTCACAGAATTTTAGAATTAACCGAATTCTGTAAATCCTTTAATTCAGCAAATTTTGATTCAGACAACTTCAAACAAACTATTTTCACTTTCCATTTTATAAATTTGAATTAAAGTGTTACATTTGCACCTCTTTTAGAAGAAAAAAGACTAAGGCAATGAAAAAAGATCTGCATCCATCAAATTATAGGTTAGTTGTATTTAAGGATATGTCGAACGACTATTCTTTCCTGACCAAATCATGCATCGATACCCGCGAATCCGTAAAATGGGAAGATGGTAACGAATATCCACTGGTAAAACTGGAAATTTCGCATACTTCGCACCCGTTCTATACCGGTAAAATGAAACTGGTTGACACTGCGGGCCGTATTGATAAGTTCCGCACCCGTTACGCTAAGAAATAAGCGGCTGTTTGAAATAATATTTGGAAGTCTCCCGTATAACCGGGAGACTTTTTTATTTTTGCCCCATGGCAATAGTCCTTTTTGAAGATAACGCGTACCAAACGCTGCTGCCTTTAACGTTTACACGCCCTGTTGCCGATTTGCGCATAGGCATACTCACCATTGCCGAAAAATGGGCAAAATATTTAAACCAGTCTTATTCTTTCCATACCCGCGATTATTTGCAGGGGAAATTCCCTTTGCAGCTAAGCGCAGATAACCTGTTTATCAATGGCGCATTTTGCCCCGATCATGACCTGCTGGAAGCAATAGATAAACTGTCGATAGGCGAAGCGTTAAAGCTGAACGGACAACTAATAGCCGTAAAACTTACCGAAAGCGATGCAAAAGAGTTTAATGCTGATGCCGCGTTCGACCGAGTTATAGAATATGCCAATACCCCGGTAAGGTTAAAATACCCGGAAGACATTTTCAGGAAGAACGATATCGAATCGCGCAAGGATTTCGCTTTGGTTACCAAAGGCCGCACCAGCAAGGTAATGAGCGCTACTAATACCATTATCGGTGAGGATTTTTTTGCCGAGGATACCGCCGAAGCCGAATGTTGCACCTTCAGTACAATTAACGGCCCGATTTATTTGGGCAATACCACCGAAGTTTGGGAAGGGACGAATATCCGCGGGCCATTTATGCTGTGTGATAACTCGCAGCTAAAAATGGGCAGCAAAATTTACGGAGCAACCACCGTAGGCCCGTATTGCCGGGTTGGGGGTGAGGTGAATAATGCTATCATTTGGGGATACTCCAACAAAGGGCATGAAGGTTACCTCGGTAACTCCGTTATAGGCGAATGGTGCAACATGGGCGCCGACAGCAACAACTCCAACCTCAAAAATAATTATGCCGAGGTAAAGCTGTATGATTATTCAGCCCAGCGTTACCGCAAAACCGGGCTGCAATTCTGCGGCCTCATTATGGCCGACCACGCCAAGTGCGGTATCAATACCATGTTCAACACTGGCACGGTGGTGGGCGTAAGCGCGAATGTTTTCGGGGCAGGTTTTCCGCCCAATCACATACCCGATTTTAGTTGGGGCGGCAGGCAGGATGGTTTTGAGGAGTATTCGCTGACCAAAGCGCTGGAAACAACCGCAAAAGTTTTCGCCAGGCGTGAGCATCGCGAGTTTAATGCAGCTGAGGAGTACATACTAAGAACAATATTTGAACTGACCAAAGAATACCGGAATTTTGTTTAGTCCATAGACCATGGACAATAGACCATAGCAAGAACCCAGTAGGATAAATATTAATATAAATTAGAAATCACTATGGACCATGGACTATGGTCAATGGACTAAAAAAACAAACATGAGAAAAAAAATAGTTGCCGGAAACTGGAAAATGAACCTGGATTATAACGAGGGCGTGGCCCTGTTTTCGGAGATCACCAATATGGTGAAGGATGAGGTAACAGGTAAACAGGGGGTAGTAGTTTGCAGCCCGTTCATTCACCTGCACAGCCTGGTGCAAATGGCAAAGGGTTATAACAAAGTTTCTGTAGGTGCGCAGAATGCCCACCAGGCAGAAAGCGGCGCTTATACGGGCGAAATTTCAGCCAAAATGATCAAATCTGTTGGCGCTGAATACGTGATATTGGGCCACTCTGAACGCCGCCAGTATTTTGGTGAGACCAACGCGCTGTTGGCTAAAAAAACGGATATCGCACTGAAAAATGGCCTGAAACCGATCTTCTGCATCGGCGAAACGCTTGAAGAACGTGAAGGCAATACCCATTTCGACGTAATAAAAACCCAATTGGCCGAAGGTGTATATCATTTGGATGCTGAGCAATTCGGTCAGCTGGTGATCGCTTATGAACCGGTTTGGGCTATTGGCACCGGCAAAACCGCTACTTCGGAGCAGGCACAGGAAATACATGCCTTTATCCGCCAGGAGATCGCCGCAAAATACGACCAGTCGGTTGCTGACAGCACTACTATATTATACGGCGGCAGCTGCAACCCAAAAAATGCGCCCGAACTATTTGCACAGCCTGATATTGACGGCGGCTTGATCGGCGGCGCGTCACTTAAATCAAGGGATTTTGTGGATATAGTGAAGGTGTTTAATTGATATTAGAGGTTTATGATCGGTGATTGGTGATTAGAGATTAGTGGCTTATGATTTGCGACTATTTTCCTAATCACTGATCACCAATCACTAATCACCCGGCAATGAAAAAACTCTTCAAATACATATTGCCCCCATTTATCGGTTTCACGGGATATTTTCTCGCGGTGCGGTATAGTGGTGTGTATTTTCAGTTGCAGATTGATGAGATGGGCGAGGGTACGGTGCAAAGTTTTATGGCTTATTACCGTTATTTTTTGCCATTGCTGTTTGTGGTTGCGGTTTTAACGCAAGGGCTTATTGTTGTGCCGATATGGAACAAGGTGCTGGCCTATCAGAAATGGTATAGCAAATTGGTTGATTTTGTGAGCGTAGTTTTTATCTGCCTGCTGTTTGCCAGTGGGATAAGCTACCTGATAAGCGACCCGCAGCATCATATCCACCGTTTTATAAAGCTGTCGCTTTTTATGACGGCGGTGCAAATGGGGTACTGGCTGATCAATGTGTTGATATTATATCTGCTCGATCTGAAGAGAAAATCCCATCCAACGACCAAGAAGACGGAGACAGAACGTGATGAACAGATTTAAATCTCAAGGGTTGTATCATAAATAAAATAAAGAGGATGACATTGCGCCATAAAAACTCTGTGTTTCTCTGCGCCTCCTTTGCGCCCTCTGTGGTTAATTCAACCACAAAGGACACAGAGATGGAAACACAGAGAGCACAGAGACAAATATTAGCAGCACCTTATATCTAAAAGATGAACTACTACGAACTCATATTTACAATTATCACCACCGAGGATTATCACCAGGACTTGCTCATTAACACGTTGGGCGATATAGGTTTTGATACCTTCGAGGAGATTGAAAGCGGGTTTAAGGCTTATATTCCTGCTGATGAGTTTAACAGCGACCGGCTGGAAGATGCTTTGAATGAATACCGCGAAATGTTCAGCTTTTCGTATGAAGTTAACCTCATCCCCCAAAAAAACTGGAACGCGGAGTGGGAGAGTAATTTTGAGCCGATAGTGATAAAAGACAAGATATTCGTTCGCGCTACTTTTCACCAGCCCCGGCCGGAGTTTGAATATGAGATAGTGATCGATCCGAAAATGGCGTTCGGTACCGGGCATCACCAAACTACCTCCATGATGCTGGAACATGTGCTCGAAAGTAAAATTTCCGGCAGAAAAGTGTTGGATATGGGTTGCGGCACAGGTATTTTAGCTATTATGGCGGCAAAATTAGGCGCTGAAGCAATAACAGCTATCGATTACGACCCGGTTTGCTATGACAGTGCCATTGAAAACGCAGAATTGAACGGTATTAGTAATATTATTGCTATCTGCGGATCAAAAGAAGTGATACCTAATGAGCAATACGATATTATTTTAGCCAACATAAACCGTAATATTTTATTAGACCAATTGAGCCGTTACAGTGAAGTTTTGAAGCTTGGCGGCGAACTTTATTTAAGCGGATTTTACGCATCTCCCGACCTGGAAATGCTTACCGATGAGGCCGCGAAATATAATATTAAATATACTACCCATAAAACTAACGGCGGTTGGGTGGCCGCAAGATTTATTAAATAATGCGTTTAAATCAAATAGAAGCTGTTTTTTCGTAATTGTATGATAATTAAACACTCACATAAAAAATATTTTAATATTTTACGTTTTTTTAAAAAAATATTATAACTTTATTAACTATTGCGAAACCTTATTTATTGCCGAATTAAATGAAAACACTGGGAAAAAAAATCAGGCTGTTACGCCATCAAAAAGGATGGAGTCAGGAAGATGTTGCCAAACGTTTAGATATCTCTATTCCTGCTTTTTCCAAGATCGAAACCGGTATTACCGACATTAACCTTTCACGCCTGGAACAGATTGCAACATTGTTTGAAATGGGCGTTGTGCAGTTGCTTACTTTTAACGAGGCGGAGCAGGACCAGAAATTTGTTACCGAACTGGAAACGGTAAACAAACGCCTGCTCGACCGTGAGAGCGAAGTGATAGAGCTACAAAAAAAAGTTATCGAACTTTTTGAAGAGTTAAGGCATAAGAGAGAAACAGCTTAAAATTAGTTATTAGTTGATTGGTGAGTAGAGATTAGGTTTTACGTTCACCTTCTTTAAAATAAGCACCTCATCGTAAGGTGTTTTTTTGCAAATACAGCCCCGGTTGCCGAGTGAATGGCTATCATTTTTTCGTTAAAATCGCCTACCCATGATAGCTCGAGTTCTTCGTACTGGCTCATCGGCAGTATGTATTCTCCTAGTTTTATAAACAGCGCCGATTCGATCCCGTGGTTCTGGAATTTTTGCTTGGTGCCCATTACTATGGCACGCAAGCGGCTCACGCCCTTCCATTTATAGTATAAAAACTTCAGCTTACCAATAAGGTCGAGCTTGCCATTGAGCGGTTTAAGCATCTGGTTGGCATCGGGCAGGATGATATTGAACGAAGCCGGTTCGCCGTTAATATAGGCGAACAGGATCAGCTTTTCGTCCATCAACGGCTTCATTTTTGTAAAACTTTCCAGTATGGTGGCGTAGGTTATGGGCACAAAATTTTCAAAGCCCTGCCAGGCATCGTTATATATTTCAATAAAATCAGCAGCGAATTTTTCTACCTGGCTTGCCTTCAGGTGCCTGAACTCGTAGCCGGGTTTGCGGCTAACCCATGAGGCAATTTTGCGAAACCTTTCGGGGAACGGCTTCAGCGTATTTAAATGATTGGTGATCTGCTCATATAATGTTTTAAACCCGTAATCCTCAAAAAACTTGCGGTAATATGGCGGATTATAGTTCATGCCGTAGGACGGCGCCGAGTCAAACCCCTCAACCAGCAATCCCCAAAAGGTGTCATTTTCGCCGAAATTTATCGGGCCGTCCATTGCCTGCATGCCATTGTCCTGCAGCCATTTTTTGGCGGTATCAAATAACAGGAAGGCGGCTTTTTCGTCATCGATACATTCAAAAAAGCCCGTGCCGCCGGTCGGCTGCTCATAGTTATAGGCTTTTTCGTTATTGATGAATGCTGCTATACGGCCGATGAGCTGCCCGTTATCATCCCTAAGTATCCAGCGCGTACATTTTCCGTGGCTGTGAAAATTATTCTTCGCCGGATCAAAAATCGCTTCTACATCGTTATCAAGGGGGCAAACCCAAATTTCATCGTTTTTATAAATTGCACGGGCCGTATCTAAAAAGGCTTTTCTTCCGGCTTTGTCTTTAACTTCGGTTATACGCATGTGGGCAAATGTGCCGGTATAAAAAAAGCATCCAGGGGCATACACTGAATGCTTTTAAATAGGGTTATATTAAAAAATATTAATAATCGTCGTCTTCCTCGTAGCCATCAAAACTCTCGTACCTTCCCAGGTCGTCCATCGGGATATCATAATCATCTTCTTCATCTTCATCATCAATAATCCTTTTCTTTTCCTTAGGATCAGCTGCAGTGGCCGGTTTCTTAATACCCGCGCTTTTCGATGCAGTCTTTTTCTTTACAGGTTTTTTCGGCGTTCCCATCGGATGGCTCTTTTTTTAAATACACTAACTCAATAATATGTTTAAATCAAATCAAAAGCAATTTACTTTTTTAAAACTGCAAATTGTTTTCAATAGTAAAAATAATCAAAATCATTTTTATTAAAAATTCTGATAAAAATTTATTCAGCCGCTTCGCCGATAGTATTAGCGCTGCCGGTAAGTTCTTTAATATGAGGCAAATCCTCAATATCGTTAACGCCAAAATAATCCATAAACAGCGGGCTGGTGCCGTAAAGTATCGGTTTTCCAACCGTTTCGGACTTGCCTACTATGGCAATTAATTCTTTTTCGAGCAGTTTTTGTATAGAATAATCGCAGTTAACGCCGCGTATTTGTTCCACTTCTGTTTTGGTTGTTGGCTGCCGGTAAGCGATTATAGCCAGCGTTTCCATTGCTGCCTGGCTCAATTTCTTTTTCGACCGCTGCGCCTGCAACAGGCTGATAACAGGATGGTATGTTTTCTTAGTTAAGAATTGGTAGCCGTTATTAACCTTAACCAGCTCAATGGCCAGGTCATTATCCTGGTATTTTTGCTGAATGGCGGTTATGTTTTGTGCTATATCTTCTATGGCAATATCACGCTCCAAGGCTGCCTGCAGGCAATAAGCTATCTCCTCAATGCGCAGGCTCTGCTCCGATGAAAATATCAAGGCTTCAATGTAAAGCGCGATGTCTTGCATTTAATTAAAAGTTAAAGTATTGGGCTATACTCTCACGCGTTGTAATAAGTTAAACTATTATTTAAAACTGCCTGACAGTGCAACACGTAGTTCTATATATTCCTAAATAAAACTTTTAAAACTAATCATTCTATTTATGAAAACAGCATCAGAACTAAACACAGGTAATGTAAACCTGCACCGCAGATCTTTTTTACGCTATGCAGGTGCGGGCATTGCAGGCGCGGGCCTTTTAGCCGTCGGGGCATCCTGCCACAAAGACCACAATGTTACGCCATCAGGAACAATTTCCCTGGGAACAGGCGATATAGGCATATTAAATTATGCCTACGCCCTTGAACAGTTGGAAGCAGCGTTCTACACACAAGTTGTAGCAACTCCTTATTCGGGAATGCCGAGCGTTGAATTAACTTTTTTGACTGACATCCGCGACCATGAGGTTTGTCACCGCAATTTCTTCAAAGCAGCCCTGGGTGCAAGCGCTATTCAATCGTTATCTGTTAATTTCAGCAAGATCGACTTCACCAGTCGTACAAGCGTTTTAACCTATGCAAAAGCATTTGAAGATTTGGGTGTTACCGCTTATGACGGTGTAGGTTATAAAATCCAAAACGTGGCTTACCTCGCTATTGCAGGCAGCATTGTTTCCGTAGAGGCCAGGCATGCGGCGCTGATTGGCAATTTATTGCAAAATGGAAATTTTGTATCAAGCGACCAGGTTAGTACAAGTAATGGCCTAAATGTAAGCAATGACCCGGCTACCGTGCTTGCAACAGCCAATACCTTTTTAAGCGCTCAAACACAGGTTTCAGCTAATTTTTAATCATTCACTATTAATTATTTACGATCATGAATTTATTCGGTATAATAGAAGAAATAGAAAAAATCGACCCTGATTTTCAGGACAGGATCAACCCGCGTCGGGATGCGATAAAAAATATTACCAGCTTCGGTTCCAAAGTGGCTGTGGCGGCTTTACCATTTGCATTAGGCTCCATTTTTAAAAAGGCCTATGGTGCAGCAGCCAGTACTACTGATGTAATAGGCGTACTGAACTTTGCTTTAACACTTGAGCACCTTGAAGCCGCATTTTATAACCAGGGATTGGGTACAAGCGGCCTTGTAACCGATTCCAGTTATATTACCCCTATCCAAACAGATGAAAATAATCACGTTACTTTTTTAACTTCGGTTATTACTTCCTTGGGTGGAACACCTGTTGCCGCTAACGCTGCCGGGTATGATTTTACAGCCGGCGGAACATTCCCAACAGTTTTTTCAAATTATCAAACATTTTTGGCCGTAGCCGAAACACTTGAAGACACAGGTGTACGCGCTTACAAGGGCCAGGCAGGCACTTTGGCGGGTAACCAAACTGTTTTAACAGCAGCGCTGTCTATTCACGCGGTTGAAGCAAGGCATGCTTCGGCAATACGTTATTTACGTATGTCTAAATACGGTGTGAGTATTTATCCGTGGATAACCAGCCCAACAGCATCAGGCTCCGACGTTAGCGGCGCAAACAGTAACGATACCGGAATTACAGCTGTTAACGGTAACTATGGCGGTGCAACCGCAGAAAATACAACTGTTCAAGGAGGTGTTAATATACTTACCCTGGCAAGCGTTGAAAGCAGTAGCAGCACATCTGTTGCCACTGCTACAGCGGCATTTGACGAACCACTGACCACGAATGAAGTACTGGCATTGGTTACACCATTTATAAAATAAGCTAATAAATAAGATGGGTAGTGAATGGCCGTCACCTGATCGTTCGGGTGGCGGTTTTTTTGGTTGGGATTACACCGATTGATGTTTAGGATTCCACCGATGCATATCTGGTTTAAGAGACAGGGCGAGGCTTAATAATTGATTACCTGCTCTTCAATCTGTACCGGAATTTCGCGCCAGTCGTATTTTTGGGTGCGGAGTTGTGGTTCGAAACCCGCTTCGCGGATGGAATCCTGTATGCCTTTGGCGGTAAACCGGTGTGGGGCGCCGGCGGCTGATACCACATTTTCTTCGATCATTATCGAGCCGAAATCATTCGCCCCGGCATGCAGGCATATTTGTGCAACCTGTTTGCCAACTGTAAGCCATGAGGCCTGTATGTTTTTGATATTAGGCAGCATAATACGACTTAAAGCGATCATGCGGATATACTCATCGCCGGTTATATTGTTGGTTATACCGCGCACTTTACGCAATAAAGTACCGTCATCCTGGAAAGGCCAGGGGATAAAAGCAATAAAGCCATAATGACCTTCGGGTTTTTCGGATTGTACCTGGCGTATCCAAACCAGGTGCTCAAAACGCTCCTCGATGGTTTCCACATGGCCGAACATCATGGTTGCGGATGATGGCAGGTTGAGCTTATGCGCAGCCCGCATTACATCCAGCCACTCCTGTCCGCCGCATTTGCCTTTGGAGATGAGCCTGCGCACACGGTCGTTCAATATTTCTGCACCTGCTCCGGGTAATGAATCAAGGCCGGCGGCTTTTAGTTCGCGCAGCACATCAATATGCGCCATGCCTTCCAACTTAGACACATGTGCTATTTCGGGCGGGCCTAATGAATGTAATTTGAGCGTTGGGTAAAGCTCTTTTAACTGTTTAAACAGGTCGGCATAAAACTGGAGGCCGAGATCGGGATGATGGCCACCCTGCAATAAAAGTTGATCGCCACCATAGCGGAAAGTTTCTTCTATTTTGCGTTTGTACGTATCAATATCTGTGATATAACTATCCTCATGACCGGGACGACGGAAGAAGTTGCAAAACTTGCAATTGGCTATACAAACGTTGGTGGTATTTACATTGCGGTCTATCTGCCAGGTAACTTTGCCGTGCGGCACCTGCTTTTTGCGCAGCTCGTTGGCTACGTACATCAGGTCGGGCGTGGAAGCATTGTGATAAAGGTAAACACCCTCATCCTGCGATAAGAATTCAAATTGTAAAGCCCGCTGCAACAGATCCGCTGTGTTCATGTAACAAATATACATTGTTGAGTGATAAAGGTGAAAGGTTTAAGGTAAAAGGAGTGCCATTTTATTATGGTTGATAGTTTATGGTTCATAGTTCATGGCATTCTGTGGCGTTATCCGTAACTTATTATGCCGATATGCATCTAAAAATTATGAAAATATTTTTTACCTGCTTCATTTGCTTATTTACCGCAACATGTTTTGCCCAGCAGACGGATTTCGCGCAATTCGCGGATAAATTCGTCACAGGCTATCAAGCACTGCACATTCCAGACCTGGAGTTAAGCTACGTGAGCGGTTTTAAGGATATAAAATCAGCTGATAGTGTTGAAAAACAAGTGGAATTTTTCAACTTAACAAAAACCGGACTTTCAGCCTATAAAATAGACGCGCTTATACCAGCACAGCAGCAGGATTACCTGCAAATTGGCTATGAAACCGATATGAACCTGCAACGGCTGGCGCTTGAAAAACAATGGCTGGCAAATAAGCCGGATACTATTTCAACCAAAGGTATTTATACTTTACCCAACGGCAAGCAATGGTACGCTTACTTACTGAAACGCTGGCTGACGGATGATGTAACGCCTGACCAGGTGTATCAATTCGGTTTAAGTGAAGTAAAAATTGTGAAGGCCCACATCGAAGCCATCCGCCGACAGACAGGATTAAGTGAAGATGCTTTCTATCAACATTTAAACGACTCCGAGTATTTTACGAACGATCCTCAGCTTGTGCAGCAATTATTTGAAGAGGCAAAAGACACGGTTTACCATAACCTCGGCCGGGTTTTTAATCAGCACGTTATATTTCCACTCGTTATAAAAAAGGGCGAGGCAGCCATGCTTGCACAAACGCCTGGGTATTATGACAATGGCACTTTTTATTACAACCTGTTTAACAAATCGTATAATAAACGCCAGGTAGACTGGTTGTTTATACACGAGGCTGTACCCGGTCATCATTATCAGAACTCCGTTGATTCTGTTCAAAAGCATTCAAAAGTAGAGAAGCAATTCTTTTATTTATGTTATGCCGAAGGATGGGCATGTTATACGGAAGATTTGGGCAAAGAGATCGGCCTTTATAAAACACCTTATGCCGAATTGGGCAAGTGGGAGTGGGATATTGTTAGGGCGGTGCGCATACCGATGGATATTGGCTTAAATTATTATGGCTGGACGGATGCGCAGGCGCTGGCTTTCTGGAAAGCGAACATCCGCGGCCAGGATGATATTGCCCTACGCGAAATAGCCCGTGTAAAACGCTGGCCGGTACAAGCCATTACTTATAATTACGGTGCCGCGCAAATAAAAGCCATGCGGGATGAACTACAGAAAAGGCAGGGTGCGAAATTTGATATTAAAGATTTTCACGACCGTGTTCTTTGCAACGGTGTATTGCCATGGTTTATGGTGAAAAGGAATGTTATTAATGATTGATGAATATATGTTCTTTTTAGCGGCTATTTATCATTTTTTATTTAACACTGCCACTTTAAACTGTTATTCAACTACCTTCCCTTTATCAAGCCGCAACACTTTGGTTACGCTATCGGGTATTTCGTGCTGGTAATGGGTAACGTAAATGAGGGTAACATTACTCATATCGCAAATGGTGTTTATAATGCTTTTAAAATGCGCCTGCTGGTGAGTATCCATCCCCTGGCAGGGTTCGTCAAATATTAATAGGTCGGGGTTTTTGATTAAGGCCCTCGCTAACAGGCATAGGCGCTGAACGCTGGCAGGTACATTTTTTAGCAGGTTGCGGGCATATTTGTCAATTTCGAGCGCTTGCATCCATCCAAGGGCAGCATCAGCTTTTGCTTTCTGGCTCGGGCGGAACAAACCTAATGTATCATAATAGCCCGATTCGATCACCTGTAAGCAACTGTTCTCCGTAGGGAAATACTGGTGCAATTCGGGCGATACAAAGCCTGTTTTGCGTTTAATATCCCATATACTTTCGCCGGTGCCCCGTTTCCGGTCGAACAAAACAATATCGTTGGCGTAGGCCTGCGGGTTATCGCCGTTGATCAGGCTCAATAGGGTTGATTTCCCTGCACCATTCGGGCCGAGCAGCGCCCATCTTTCGCCGGGCAATATCTGCCAGTTTATATCGTCCAGGATTACTTTATCGCCATATTTGATGTGGACATGGTTCATCTTCACAATAAAGCTGAACTTATTCTCCCCTGTATCTCCGTTTAGCAGGGCGCGTAATTTTGAGCGATCTGTTTTCTCGTAGTTGTTTTGAACGAATTGGGTGGGATCAAATTCGGTTTTCTTTAACGTTTGTATGATCTCTCCGTCTTTCAATATAGCAATGTCGGTTATCCCCTCAGGTATTTCATACGGCGATGTAGCCATAATGATGGTAATGCCTGATGCAATGATTTCTTTAATAATATCATTAAAGTCGGCGCGCGTTTGTACGTCAAGTCCGGTGAGCGGCGCATCCAGCAGTAGCAATGCCGGGTTTTTCACCAGTGCGGCAGCTATCCGCAGTCGCTTGGTTTCACCGTTTGATAGCTTGATCAGTTGCTTATCGAGCAGGTTTTCCAATCTTAAGGTGGTAATAGCCTTTTGCAGGTCCCAGTAATTGTTTTGAAGCGATAAGTGGGGCATCGACCGCAAATATTCATCAACGGTTAGCGCATCTTCTGAATCGGATGAGTTATAGCGCTGCTGGTAATAAAACTCGGTAGTGTTTGATAAATTGCGGAAATGATGGGTTGGCTCAACAATAGCCATCATTTTTTGATGGGTTGAGGTTGTAGCATCGGTATCCGGGTGGGCCGTTAAAAAATCCTCATAGAAATAATACCGTATTTCGCCGCCGGTAATATTAAACCTGCCTGCTATAGTTTGCAGCAAAGCGCTTTTACCCGAACCGCTTTCGCCTATCAGCGCCCAATTCTCGCCTTTATTAATAGTAAAGCTAAGTTGTTTAAGAAGTATGTTGTTGAGGTACCTTGCGGTAACATGCCGGATGGATAGTAAGTTGTTGCTCATGGCAGATAGTATCGCGGTAAAAATACTTATCTCCCATAAAAATACTTCAATAAGATACCAGGAAAGTTTTAATCAGTAGATTTATAGTTATATAGATTTTTTCATCTGCCCGCTAGTAAGCGATATAGGTGGTTTGTTTTTTTTATTCCAGGCATCAAAATTAACAATACTGCTCACGACAACATTATCACATGCTTCATTAGGGCATTTCAGCAACCACTCGTGTTTAATTTGTTCAACAACCGGCTTTTTGCCGCACTTTATGCAATTCTCACAAACAATATTGGGCTGTATTTTGTAAATCATAAAATCAAGCTAAAGATTACATAAATATAAAACGACTTATTTACATATCATACTATTTTTTCAATATTTTATTTAGCATGCATGTTTATTATATTTTTTTCATTTTTTAAAGCATTTATTCCTGATAATTTAAAAGAATTAAAAAACCTTTATTTATTTGCTGCGTTTTTATTCTACCGGAACATTAATAAATACTTTTTACATCAATTATTATTTTAATAGATATTAACCATGAAAAAATTAAACCTTTTACTTATTCTTTTAGTAGTTTCCCTGATGAGCAGTTGCTCGGTTATAACCGGAATATTTAAAGCCGGCGTGGCTGTAGGAATTATAGTAGTAGTGGTAGTTATCGCTATCCTTATATGGATAATTTCACTTTTCAGAAAATAGACTTTTAGAGATAAAGGTTATAAACAAAAAACGCCCTTACAATTATGCAAGGGCGCTTTTTGTTAAATCGGGCTGGATTATTTCTTCTTTGAAGTGTCAGCAGCCATTTTCATTTTGCCAGTGTCTTTTTTGGCAGTGTCTTTCTTTGAAGTGTCAGCAGCCATTTTCAAAGAATCAGCAGTTTTAGCTGAGTCAGCAGCTTTAAGTGAATCAGCAGCAGCTGAACTTGATTTGCTTTTGCAAGCTGCAAAAGATACGGCGATAGCTAAAGCTAAAACACCAACTTTGAATGAATTTTTCATGTTAATTTTTTTAAAGTGATTAATAGTTCTGCCTTTAATACCTAAAAAAGCAAAAGGTAACCCGTGATTTTTAAAAAAAATCACAGATTACCTTCGAAAAAAGTGTAAAAAACTAATAATCAGCTTAAAAAAGCTAATTATTTTTTCACAGTAGTGTCTTTCTTAGCAGTGTCTTTTTTGCTGGTGTCCTTCTTAGAAGTGTCAGCAGCTAATTTTAAAGAATCAGCAGTTTTAGCTGAATCAGCAGCTTTAAGTGAATCAGCAGCAGCTGAACTTGATTTGCTTTTGCAGGCTGCGAAAGAAACTGCGATTGCTAAGGCTAAAACGCCAACTTTGAATGAATTTTTCATGTTTGAATTTAAATTATATGTTAATTATTTTTTGGTTTCCTTTTTTGTTGTAGTAGTTTTTACTACTGTTTTAACTGTAGTGTCCTTTTTGGTACTGTCGTTTTTTATGGTAGTATCATTTTTAAGGGTATCCACGGTTTTTGTTGTAGCCGAATCGGTTTTGCCTGAATCAGCCGACGACCCGCTCTTGTGGCCGCTGCAAGCAGCAAACGACACCGAAATTGCCAGTGCCAGTGCTGTAATTTTTAATGTGTTTTTCATGGGTGTATTAGTTTGATGTTCACTTAATACCTATAAACCATAAAAGGTAACCCTGTTTTTATAAAAAATAATATAAATCCCATATAACTAGTAGATTATATGGTTAAAAATAGGGGGCGGACACATTAAAAACCGCCCCCAACCAAAAAACTATAACACTTATTTTCTTGACAATTTTGCCGAATCCTTCTTAATAGAATCTTCCACCGCCCGCAGCGAGGTTGATCCGGAACCGGAATGGCTTTTAGGGGCCGAGACCTGGGCGGAAGCTTTTTGCGAAGTATCCTTTGCAGTTGAATCAATTTCGGTTGTTGTTTTGGTGGATGAATCGATCTTTACGGTGGTAGATGTAGAGTCGGGTCCTTGTTTTTTGGTTTTATCGCCGCAGGCAGCCAACGATAAAACAGTTACAGCTATTAAAGCTGTGTTAACCATGTTTTTCATAATGCTTTTCTTATTAGGTGTTTACAATGCTTTAATGCGCGAATTTTTAAAAGGTAACCGTATTTTGTTATTTTAGTTTTTTTTACAAAAACATGGGTTACTATTGTGTACCTATGTGTATTAAGTGAGGAATATTAAGTAGTGAACAAGGAAACAAAAAGCACCATCCCAACTGATAGTGAAGTAATACTGGGGATACTTAATAATTCCGAAAGTGTATTGAAGCGGTTGTATGTTGCCTATTTTCCGATGGTGCTGCAACTGATCATCAATAATAATGGCACACCCGATGATGCAAAGGATATTTACCAGGAAGCCATTATTATTCTTTATAATAAAATAAAGGCGGGAGATTTTGAGCTAAGCAGCAAGCTCAAAACATTTATATACTCGGTTTGCAGGCGGTTATGGCTCAAAAGGCTTAGCCAGATGAGCAGGTATGGCGGCGATATAAAAGATTTCCACGACTATGCGCCGATTGAAGAGGAGTTGGAGCGGCAGAATGATGTGGATATACAGTTAGGCAAGATGAATGCCGCGCTGCAGTTATTGGGCGAACCCTGTAAAACCATTATGGAAGATTTTTATATCCATAATCGCAGCATGCAGGAAATATGTGAGCGTTTCGGCTATACCAATGCTGATAATGCCAAAACACAAAAATATAAATGCCTGCAAAGGCTTAAAAAGTTATTTTTTCACCAGAAATAGGAGGACAGAGAACGATGAATGACGGCAAATTACTTGAAGAAATTGAAAGGTACCTCAATGGCGAAATGACCGCCACTGAGCGTAAGCAATTTGAAACGCTCAGCAACAGCGATGCTGCTATTGCCGCGAAAATTGCCGAACATAAGGAGTTTGTTAAAACGCTGAAAATGTACAGCGACCGGCTGGCGCTTGAAAACCGCCTGAATGCGATACATGATGAGATTGATGTGCATACGCTGACAGAGGAACTGATGGTGCATCCTTCATGGGTGGTAAGGTTATGGCGCAATCATCACTCAAAAATATCGGTGGCGGCTTCTATTGCTATTTTTGCGGTTTTATGCACGTTGTTTGTTACAGGTGGTTTTAATGACCAGGAGGCTAAATACGTTCAGTTAAGCCGTAAAGTTGGCAATCTTGAGAACTCAACACTCCAGCTAAAACAAAAAGTGGCCCAAACTACAGGCCGGGCGGCCGCTTACAGCACGGACAAGCTTAGGGGAACCGGTTTTGCGATCTCATCAAACGGTTTAATTGCCACTGCCTATCATGTAATTAGCGGTAATGATTCTGTTTATGTACAGAGCTCTGCCGGTCGGTTATTTAAAGCTAAGGTTGTTTATACAGAACCGGAAAGCGATATAGCAATATTAAAGATTGCAGATACTGCATTTAAAAATCTTGCGGCAATACCTTATACCTTTAAAAGAAGTGAAAGCGACCTTGCCGAAAGCGTTTATACTTTTGGTTATTCGAAGGATTCGGGTGTTTATGGAGAAGGAAAATTAACTTCGGCAAATGGCCAGAATGACGATAGTTTGGATTATCAAATATCTGTCCTGGTAAATCCGGGTGATAGCGGCGCTCCTTTGCTTGATGCAAGAGGCAATATAATAGGTATTATTAATGGTAAGGAAACCCATCTCGAAGGCATGAACTTTGCAATTAAATCAAGCTATTTGTTGGATGCCATCGACTCGCTTAACAAATCGGATAATAAAGTATACCTGAACACTAAAAATACATTGTCGACTTTAAACGCTGTGCAACAGCTTAAAAAGGTAAGGAATTATGTGTTTATGGTAAAGGTTTACGATAAATAAGCCCTGAAAATTCACATATATAGTCCGAAAAAAGAGCTTCCTTAGGGGGGCTTTTTTTGTGAGATGGGTTAACGGTCAACCTCGCCCAAAACAAAATCAATAGAGCCTACAATAGCAATCAGGTCGGCTATCATTACGTTTTTAGATAGTTCAGGTAGAACAGACAAATTACTAAAACTCGGCCCGCGTGATTTTACACGGAACGGTATCTCGGTATCATTAAACCTTTCCTTACCTGTTTTGGCGTCGATGGATTTATTTTGGGTATGTATGAAGTAGAAGCCCAACTCACCTTTTGCACTTTCGCAGCGCACGTAATAATCCTGCGGTTTTGGCGTGAGTTTACGGGGGAGTTTGGCACGTGGATCGAAATCGGGTGTGCGTTTTAACTCTTTTTGTAAACGATCGAGGCACTGCTCAATAATAATGAGTGATTGCTCAATCTCATCAACGCGCACTTTGTACCTGTCCCAACAATCGCCGACAGCGCCCATTTCGCCTTTGCCAACCGGTATATCAAATTCAATTTCGGGATAAACCGAATAGCCGTCGATACGCCGCAGGTCCCATTTAAGCCCGGAGCCGCGCAGCATAGGGCCGGAGCAGCCATAGTTAATGGCCACATCCAAAGGCAGCACACCTACATTAGCAGTACGACTGATAAATACCTGGTTTTCGGTGAGCAACCCGTTTAGCTCATCCATTTTAGGCTTGAAATAATCTACAAACTCGCGGCAGCGCTCCTCAAAACCAACCGGCAAATCGTAAAACAAGCCACCAACCCAGATATAATTGTACAGCATACGTGATCCCGATGCCCATTCCAGCATACCCATTATATGCTCCCTATCGCGAAAACACCATAGGAATGGCGTGAAAGCACCAATATCGATACCATAAGTGCCGATAGCTATCAGGTGTGAGGCGATTCGGTTAAGCTCACAAACCAGTACGCGGATATATTCAATGCGTTTGGGGATGTCTTTATCAATGCCCAGCATACGCTCAACCCCCATCACCCAGGCGTGGCTGTTGTTCATGGATGCGAGGTAGTCCATCCTGTCGGTAAACGGAATAGTTTGCTGATAGGTAAGCGACTCGGCGTGTTTCTCAAAGCAGCGGTGCAGGTAACCGATATGCGGAATAACTTCCTTTACAATTTCGCCGTCGGTGATCAATTCCAGCCGCAAAACGCCATGGGTAGAGGGGTGTTGTGGCCCCATATTCAATACCATGTCCTCAATGGAGGCGGAAGTGATTTTATTCGTGTATGCTTTTAGAGCTTCAGTCACTTGATTTCGGATTTCGGATGTTCGATTTCGGATTTTTTAATTGCTGATTTTGTTTTGCCGTTTTTCCAATAGCTGTAAATATTGCTGTTAATTCATTCGCTTCTTTTTTTAATGGCGAAATGATATCGGCGTTTACCAAACCCGCTTCCTCCATTAATTCAAGCCAGTAAACACATTCATCAGCTTCTTCTTCAACAATTATAATTTTATTAATAAAGTCGGCAGAAGATTTTCCCCTACAAGCGGACCGGTAATTTGCCCCAACTGATGATGAGCTTCTGATAAGTTGATTAGATAAGACGTTTAATGAACGGCTGCCAGGCAAGCTTTCTATAAACCTTACTATTGTAGCAGCAAATCTTGGCGTTCTTTTTTTAAGTTCAATTTTATCCATTTTATAAGATGTTTAAATCCGAAATCGAACATCCGAAATCCCAAATCACTTTATTTTAATTCCTTTGTAAAACTCCGCCTCTGTATAATCCTTTCTCAACGGATATCCCTCCCAATCATCAGGCAATAATAATCTGCGCAAATCCGGGTGTCCCTCAAAAAATATACCTGCCATATCATAGGCTTCACGCTCATGCCAGTCAGCCGAGCGATAAACCGATGAAACACTCGGAAATGATGGCAGATCATTCTCATCGCGACCATTTTCTTTACTAATCTTTAAAACCAGTTGCGTTTGATAGGGGATAGATGCCAAATGATAAATCACGCCAAATTTCCCGGCTTCAACACCATAATCAACCCCGCTTAGGCAGGAGAGAAAATCAAAATAAGTTGATGGGTTATCCCTCAATTCCAGGCAAACTTCCGCTATCCTATTCGGAGTGATAAGTAAAGCAGGCTGCATGCCACCGGTTTCCTCGCCAAGTATAACTTCGGCGCCGAACTTTTCTACCAGTAAAGATTTAATTTCTTCAAAACTCATGGCGCCAGGCGTACTTTTTTCCAGTTGTTTTTATCGGTTTTTTTATAAAGCACACGATCATGCAAACGGCTGCTTCGGCCCTGCCAGAATTCCATCAGCTGTGGTTTTAAAATGTAACCGCCCCAGAATGATGGCTTGGGTATTTCCTTATCCCCGGCATATTCTGCCTCTAACTCATTCCACTTTTTTTCGAGTATGTTACGGTTAGCTATTTCCTGGCTTTGCGGCGATGCTATTGCACCCAACTGGCTTTTACGCGGCCTGGTATGAAAATATTGCTCCGATTGTTCTTTGCTTAACTTTTCAATAGTGCCTTCAATGCGTATTTGCCTTTCCAGCGTTCCCCAAAAAAAAGTAAGCGCGCCATGCGGGTTTTTGGCTATTTCCTTGCCTTTACGGCTCAGGTAATTAGTATAGAATGAAAAACCATTCTTATCAAAACCTTTCAACAGCACTATACGTGCAGACGGCCGGCCATCGGTTGTTGCTGTAGATAACGTCATAGCATTTGGCTCGTCCTGTTTCGACTCGAGCGCCTGGTTAAACCATATTTCAAACTGCTTTATCGGATCGGCATCAACGGTAGCTTCAGACAAGGTAGCCGAGCTATAGTCCTGCCGCATATCCTGTAAATCTTTTTGGTCCATTTGGCAAACTTACTAATTAATTAAACCGTAAACATGGTAAATATGTCTCATAAATATCAAAATGAACATATTTTTATAGTTATTGTTAAAGTAATAAATACCAGGCTATGCTAAGTTCAATATCCGCCGCCACCGGTCACTTATTAATATCAGAACCATTTATGATGGACCCGAATTTTAAGCGTTCAGTTATCCTCCTTACCGAATATTCGGAATTGGGTTCGGTGGGATTGGTATTGAACCATCAAAGCGACTATTTGCTCGGCGATGTTTTGCCCGACATTGCTTATTCCGATATGCCGGTTTACATAGGCGGCCCGGTTGGCAACGATACTCTGCATTTTATCCATAATTGTCCCGATAAAATACCTGATGGCCTGGAAATTACCGATGGTGTTTTTTGGGGCGGAGATTTCGAGATTGTTAAAAGCCTGGTATCAAATTACCAGCTTACACAGGACGAAATTAAGTTTTTTACGGGCTATTCCGGCTGGACAGGTGGCCAATTAGAGGCCGAACTAAAGGACAATGCCTGGATAGTAACCGATAAATTCACCCCGCAGGTACTGTTCGGTCATAACGACCAGAATTTATGGCGGCAGGTAGTGATCGGTTTAGGGCAGCGATACGCGCACATAGCTAATTTCCCGGAAAATCCGTCGTTGAATTAGGGTGTTCAAGAAGCAAGAAATTAGAATCAAGAAGCAGGAAGCTGCATTTTTCTGTCTTGATTCTTGCCTCTTATCTCTTGCTTCTATAAGTCCTTGCTCATTTCCTCAGCTGATTGCTCAACTTTTTTCTTCAAATCTTCTTTGTATTTGATGAGATTTTGAACGAGAAACTCATCGGCTGTAGAAAGTATCTGCGCAGCTAAAATACCGGCATTTTTAGCGGCATTTAGCGCCACCGTAGCAACCGGGATGCCGTTGGGCATTTGCAGGATAGACAGGATAGAGTCCCAGCCATCGATAGAATTGCTCGATTTTACTGGTACGCCAATAACCGGCAAATGGGTGAGTGAGGCCACCATGCCCGGCAAATGGGCTGCACCGCCGGCACCAGCTATAATTACCTTCAAGCCGCGGTCGGCAGCGGCGCGGGCGTAGCTGAACATGCGGTCGGGTGTGCGGTGGGCCGAAACTACCGTTATTTCGTAATCAACGCCTAATTCCTTTAAAACATCGGCAGCATCCTGCATTACAGCAAGATCGGACTTGCTGCCCATTATAATTGCGACTTTTGGTTGACTCATGATCAGCCCCCTCTAAATCTCCCCCGGTAGGGGAGACTTTTTTGTTTTAGTTTTAAAAGCCCTCCCTACCGGGGAGGGTTTGGGTGGGGCTTAACTCACCACCCTTAACGTTTCCTGCACGTACCTCGCTTTTTCAATAGCCTTTTCTCTGTCACTATCCACAATGGTCACATGCCCCATTTTGCGAAAGGGTTTTGTAAGCGCCTTGCCATATAAATGTACATAAACGCCGCCTATTCTTAATATTTTCTCAATACCCTGGTATACTGCCGGGCCTTCGTGTCCGGCTTCGCCCAGTACATTTACCATAATGGCATTGTTAAGGCAAGCTGTATCGCCAAGCGGCTGGTTAAATATAGCCCGCAAATGCTGCTCGAACTGCGAAACCACGTTGCCTTCGATAGATTGATGTCCACTGTTGTGCGGGCGCGGGGCAAGCTCATTCACCAATATCCGTCCGTGTTTATCTAAAAATAGCTCCACCGCCAATATCCCGACGATCTTTAACGTTTCAGCTATTCTTTTGGCGATCATTTCAGCTTCCTGCTGCACTTCAAAAGGCAGCGTAGAGGGCGATATTAAAAACTCAACCAGGTTAGCCTCCGGGTTAAATTCCATTTCCACCAGCGGGAATGTTTTTACCTCGCCGTCTTCATTGCGGGCGACGATCACGGCTATTTCTTTCTCAAAATCTATCCAGCGCTCAATAATGCTCGGTGCTGTAAAGGCTTTATCGAGATAAGATTCATCAATCACCTTGTAAACGCCTTTGCCATCGTAGCCATCTTTACGCAGCTTTTGTATATAAGGAAATGGAATATGGCTGTTTTTCAATTCTTCGGGCGATGAGATAACCTTGAACTCGGCCGTTGGTATGTCATTCTCTTTAAAAAATTGCTTTTGCAATCCTTTATCCTGTATCAAACGGATGATGCGCGGCTGCGGATAAACCAATACGCCTTCTTTTTCAAGCTGTTCCAGCGCATCTACATTTACTTTTTCTATCTCGATGGTCAGCAGGTCTACTTTCTTACCGAAATTGTAAACGGTCTCGTAATCGCCTAAAGAGCCTACAACAAATTCGTCGCATAGCTTACGGCAGGGTGCCTCGCGGTCAGGGTCGAGCACTTTTACAGTAACATTGTAGTTTATAGCCTGCTGTATCAGCATCCGGCCTAACTGGCCGCCGCCTAAAATACCCAGTTTCAGATCGCCGTAGAATGTTTTCATTTAATGGTGCAAGTTTAGCCTAAATCTTTCAAAAAGCCTAAATGCTTGTGAAACAAGTAGTCAATCAGGTTATTTTTTTAACCGTACGGAAGTAATAAAATGTATACACGGCAATGTAAACCACATTCATTATAAAATAAACAATCTTATCAGTCACACTCCCTTGCATAAATAAGATGGTTATGAGCATGATAACCGGCCCGGCAAAGTAGAGAAGAACGCTTACAACCTTACTACTCCTTACAGATGGCGTTACCAGGAACAGTGCTGGTAATGACATGGCTACTAATATGCCGTTTAAAAATAACGCGCCCACAATAATAAGGGGTAGTACATGGCTATAGTTTGTGCTGTCCTGTTTATGGGAAATCATATACCATAAGCAGGTTACGGCAATGCCGATAATGACAGAAATGATAAACGTTTTAAGAAGTAACAGTAATAAACCGCGCATGCCACAAAATTAAAGGAAATACCGTGCATTCAAAGCGGGTAATTTAACACAACTTACAAATACAATAATCTTCCTTTTATTTTGTAGTAATAAGCATGCGCCATTAAGGTAACGGTAAGCCCTATGGTGAACATAAGAATAATACAACCCGTTAGCGCATTGGTAATACTGAATGGCTGTTTGGGCACATTACTCAAAGGCACAACTACCCGCTCCATAATAGCCCAGGTGATTACACCATAAATAATGGCGATAATTATTTTATATCTTAAAATCTTATTAAAAAAGGGGTAGAGCAAGAACCAGGTAATGGTAAAACAAAGCGCTATAGTATAATGCGCCAATATGCCCCAAACCAGCATAATGCCGCTACCGGTAAAAGCGCTATTGCCAAATATGCCGCTCGCAACAAACCTGAAAACATCCAACGAAATGGTATGGGTGTAATATGCCGTCCAAAATATGGCGGCTAAACCATCAAATGTACCGGCCAGCAGCCAGGTAAGGATTATTGCTGCCGCTATACTTGGCTTTTTTGCGTACACAAGTGTTGTCATTGTAAATAATTGATAACACTAATGTACAAAGAAATTATCCTTTTACCGTTTCCTGCCAGGCATGGGCCATTAATGCTGCACCCGCCACAGTTGGATGCACCCCATCAATCGACCAGTAGTTCGCAGGCGCATGGTTCAGCGCTTCGTCCATTACCGCCTGGTATGGAATGAATGCCGCGCCGAAATCTTCGGCTGTTTTGCGGGCTGCTTCACGGTAGGTATCAAAGGCCGGGTACCAGCTATCGTCAACTGCTTTAACGCCTTTCACCGCAAACGGCTCACCAATGATGATCTTTACATCAGGCAGCGCTTGCTTGGTACGGTCTAACAATTTATGATAATCGGTGCGGTAAATATCTATGGTTCCTTTATACCCTGAAGTGATGGTATGCCAGTAATCGTTAACGCCAACCATTATGCTCAGCACGTTCGGTTTTATAGTTAATGCATCGGTGTCCCAACGATCTGACAGTTGGAAAACCTTATTTCCGCTGATGCCTTTGTTGTAGATGAGTAGTTTTTTATCGGCATACTCCCTTAACAATCCCGATGCGGTAAGCAATACATAACCCGAACCTAACGAACCAAACTCATTCGGCGCGCTTTTGGCTTTATCGCGGCCCCATTCGGTGATCGAATCGCCCTGGAAAAGCACTATATCATTTTCCCGTAACGATACTTTTTTTGACGGTGCTGCTTTAGCAAAAGCTGCGGAAACTATTGATGGCATGCTTAACGATGCCACGGTGCCTATAGCGGCGTTTTTTATAAAATTACGGCGGTTGCTCATGGTTGTATTTGGTCGATAGTCCATGGACCATAGTCCATGGCAGTTATGGTTCGGCTAATATAGGTATTCCATCAAATATGAGAGGAAATTGACATTATAATAGCATCAATTGTAAATAATGTATTATTTAGACCATAGTCCATGGTCGATAGTCCATGGCTTTTTATACAGGATTATCTTAATTTTCAGAAATACGGCTATGGTCAATGGTCTATGGACTATGGTCTAAAAACAACTATCTTCGCAGCATGTATCAGCTCATAAAACCGCTGCTTTTTAAGTTCGACCCAGAGAAGGTCCATTACTTTGTTACCCGCAATTTAAAGTGGTTTAACCGCTTGCCGGGAGGCGTTAAACTGAGCCGGGCAATATGGGCGATAGAAGATACAAACCTCGGAAAAGAGGTTTTCGGCCTGAAATTTAAAAACCCGGTTGGCCTGGCCGCCGGTTTTGATAAAAATGCCGAGGTGATCAGCGAAATGGCAAACCTGGGTTTTGGCTTTGTTGAAGTAGGCACTGTAACACCATTGCCGCAGCCGGGTAACCCCAAGCCACGAATGTTTCGTTTGCCAAAAGATAGTGCGCTGATCAATCGCATGGGTTTTAATAATTTAGGGGTTGATGTAGCGGCCGCGCATATCGCAGCTTACCGTAAAAATGCACCGGCAGCCCAAAAAGGGTTGATCATCGGTGGTAACATCGGAAAAAACAAAGTAACACCGAACGAAGATGCAGTAAACGATTACATCAAATGCTTTGACCGCCTGTTTGATGTGGTTGATTATTTTGTGGTGAATGTAAGCTCGCCCAACACGCCCGGCCTGCGCGAACTACAGGAAAAGGGGCCATTATTAAACATCCTGAATACGCTTCAGCAACGTAACGCCAAAAATGGCATCAGCAGGCCCATATTGCTTAAAATAGCGCCAGACCTGACCAACGAACAATTGGATGATATTGTAGAGATTGTTCTCACTTCAAAAATAGCCGGTGTTATCGCAACCAATACCACCATCAGCAGGGAAGGGCTTCAATCTCCCGAAAAACTAAAGAATGAAACCGGCGGACTGAGCGGGAAACCCTTAACCAAACGCTCAACAGAAGTGATCAGTTACTTAACAAAAAAATCAAACGGCGCTTTCCCTATAATAGGAGTGGGCGGCATTCATTCGCCGGAAGATGCGATGGAGAAATTACAGGCAGGTGCATCGCTTATCCAGCTTTATACGGGCTTTATTTACGAGGGGCCGGCATTGATCAAAAGGATCAATAAAAAAATATTATCACAATAAAAAACCTATGCATTTTTGCCTGGTAACTTATGGCTCAAGGGGCGACGTACAGCCATTTATAGCCATGGCATTGGGGCTCATGGCAAAAGGGCACCAGGTAACTTTAGCCGCGCCGGGTAACTTTCAGCAACTGGTTAATAGTTACGGTATTGATATGTTTCCTTTGCATGGCGATGTTGAAGAAATAGTTAATTCGCCGGAATGCCAAAAGGTTATTAGATCGGGCAGCGATACAGCTTTTATGCGCGAAATGCTGAAGAAGGTTCGTGCAATGCAGGTACCGTTATTTGATGATATTTACCGGGCCTGTAAAACTGCTGATGCGATAATAGCTGTTAATACCGCTGTTTTTTATGTAGATACTATAGCTGAAAAGCTTGGCAAAAAGTGGGTTATTGTACAATTGAACCCGCCTATGATACCAACAAAGGCATTTCCGATGCAGATGTTAAATGTGCCGGATATCACATGGTTCAATCGTTATACCTATCATATTATTAACAATGTACTATGGCGTGTGCAAAAAAATGACGTGGCGGTACTTAGGCAACGCGTGAATTTGCCGGCGTTGAAGGAATCTCTGTTTAAAAAGATCATTAAAGCAAAGGTCCCTATGTTACATGCCTTTAGTCCCGAGCTAATTGCCAGGCCGCCCGATTGGAATGATGAACACACAATTGAGGGCTTTTTTGTAGTACCGGCAGCAACCGGTAAAAATCAACCGGACAAAATCCATCAGGATTTAAATGAATGGCTGCAAGCGGGCGAAAAACCGCTTTATATCGGTTTTGGCAGTATCCCTTTTCCAGATACAGCGAAGCTGGAAAATACGATAAAAGGTATCTTGGCCCAATCAACTACACGGATCGTCTACTGCCAGGGATGGTCGCAATTACCCGAATTGCCTGTAAATTCCAATTTATTCGTTATTAAACAAGCCGATCATCAATGGTTACTGCCTAAATGCTCGGCTGCACTGATACATGGCGGTATAGGTACTGTGGCTGCGGTTTTAAGGGCCGGTATCCCGGCAATCGTAGCATCCATTTTCGTAGATCAGCCTGTTTGGGGAAGAATAATTCAGCAGAAAAATTTGGGTGTTCATATTCCCTGGAAAAAACTTTCGGCAGAACGCGTTTTAAAAGCTTTGAAGGATGTTAGTCAATTGCCTATTAATCAAACCATCAGCAATGTACAGGTCAGGTTAAGTAAAGAAGACGGCGTAGGTGCAGCTATTAAGGATATCGAAGCATACTGTAGCCAATCAATTCCTGTATAAATAAAAAAAGGATCAATAAAAAAAATCCCCCAAGTTTCCCGGCAGGATTTTCTTTATGCAAATCTTAACTTAGTGTTATTTGCTTTCCAGGCTGGCCAAAACTGCGTTGTTTTTGTCAGTCTGGCTGTTTTTTGGCTCTTTTGAACGGCTGCCTGGTTGCAGGTTAGTAGCATTTTTCAGAAACTGTACCTGTAGCCTTGATACGGTTTTATTTTTTCTGTCTTTTCTTTTTAAACGAGTAACACCCATGATCTTAATTTTTTAATGTTTTAATCCTGAGGTCGGGAGCGGATTCGAACCGCTGTAAAAGGTTTTGCAGACCTCTGCCTAGCCACTCGGCCACCCGACCCTTTTTCAAGGCTGCAAAAATAGCAATAATTTATTGGCTGCCAATTTTATTTGTACGTTTTTCGGCTTATTTCTGCACAAAATATGGCTGTGGCCACCCCAACATTCAATGATTCGGCCATCCCGGTACGGGGTATGGTCACCGCTTTTTGTATCCGCTCCTTTATTTCGGGCCGTAAGCCGTTGCCTTCGTTACCCATAACAATAAGGCCTTCGCTGCCGAAATCCGTTGTGAAAATATTGCTGCCATCCAGCAAAGCGCCAAAGATCGGCAGGTTTATTTTAGTTAGAAAAGCAGCCAGATCGGTATAATGAACATTAATGCGCGACAGTGAACCCATAGTTGCCTGCACTACTTTGGGATTGTAAACATCAACCGTATCGCCGGAACAAATAATATCTTTTATCCCGAACCAGTCAGCCGTGCGAATAATGGTGCCCATATTGCCCGGGTCCTGTATGCCATCAAGCACAATGGAAAACTTTTTGTTTAAAATACTGTTGTTCAATGCGGGCCATTCGGGTATTTTAACCTGTGCCACAACGTCCTGCGGTGTTTTTAATGAGCTGATCTTTTCGAGGTCGTTCAACGAAATTCCCTGAAAGTTCATTTTTCGCGATAATTTCAGCAAATTTGGGTCGAAGTTATAAGTATGGTAAATAGTATCAACCTGGTAGTCCGAATCGATGAATTCATTAACCGATTTGAGGCCTTCAACCAAAAAAGCGCCATGCTCTGCCCTGAATTTTTTCTGTTGTAAGGATTTTAATAAACTGATCTGTGATTTTGAAAGCATACGGTAACCCCAAAAATTTCCTTCTTACAATATTAAGTATTCTCGCCGTGTTTGCGCTTTCTAATTGCAGTTTAACGCGCCATCTCAAACCCAACCAGGCTTTGGTGCGCAAAATCACTATCAAAGGCATGGATAAAGAGTTTGCGGTGAATGCTGTAAATTATGTCGACAAGGAGCAGCAGCCCAATAATGTAATCAACCTTCAATTTTATTACTGGTTCAGTAAAAACGGTAAAAAGGATATTGGTGAGCCGCCGGCTATATTAGACAGCGGCCTGGTTGAATTTTCGCGCCAGCAAATAGAAAAATATATACAATATAAGGGTTACGTTAAGGCCCGCGTTACCGACACCATCATCATTAAAAAGAAAAAGGCCGAACTGGTTTTTACCACGGTTGAGGGCCCAATGTTCAGGGTGCGTAATTTTACGGATAGTATATTGGACAAAAAGGTTGAAGCGCTTTATAACCGGAATAAAAGCATCTTTAATAACGTTGGGCCGGGTAACCGTTTTGACCTGGACACGCTAGCTGCCGACAGGGACGCTTTTTATATGGTGATGAAACGTAATGGCTACTTTGATTTTTACCGGCAGTATATCAGTTTTGAAGATGACTCGGCACTTGATAAAAGTGAGGTTGATGTAAAGATGGTGTTGATCAATCCGCCGGGTAAATCTGCACATCCTATTTACAGGATGAACAACACGCTCATCACCATCTCCGACAGTCACGGGCGCACTGCCGGCAAAGCTGATACCATACAGGTGGATTCGCAATTCAGGTTTGTGGATTTTTCGCACAGGTTCAGGCCGCGTACGGTTATCGATTATGATTTTCAGCGCAAAGGGCAGTTGTATAATATCGATAACCAATCGCTCACCACATCCCGGTTATCCGAACTAAACGTTTTCAGGAACGTGCCCAACCCCGAATATACCAAACTGGCGGATAGCAGTAACCGCCTCAACTCAAAGATTGATATTGTACCGTTGAAACGTATGTCAGACCGTATTGAGGGCGATGTCTTGTTCAACGGCGGCCAATATGGGTATAACATAGGCAATACCTTCACCGACCGTAATATTTTTAAAGATGCTGCTATACTACAGTTTAAACTGAATGACGATATCCTGTTTGATAACAGCCATAACGTTATAAGCCCGGGCGCTATCGAGAACCAGGATATTGACGCGGGTGTAAGCCTTATCTATCCGCGTATCATTTCGCCTTTTGATTTTACGCAGCCCGGTAAATATGGTGTACCACATACCACCTTCTCCACCAACTTTACCTTATTTTACCAAAAAGGGTTGGTGCATCGCGAAAGTTATCTTAACGCGATTACCTACGATTTTTTTGAAACGCCCGACAAAGAACACATCATAACCCCAATATCTATTCAATTCTCAAAAGGTACCATTGATCCTGCTGCTAATGCGCTGCTGCTTGCAAATAATTATGGGTCTTATGTATATCTGATTGGTCGTACCGTGTTTACCACGGGTAGCCAGTATAGCTATGTATTAAACGCCAATAAGCTTAATACTTACCATAGTTTTATTTATTTCAGGGGAAATGTTGACGTTGGCGGTAACCTGCTTGATGCTGCGACTAATATTCTCAATACGCCCAAAGATGATGTAGGCGAGCACACCATATTGGGGTATCCCTTTTATCAATACACCAAATTGGAAGCTGATATCCGGTTTTATGAAAGCCTGGGTGGCGAAAGCCAGTTTGTTTTCCGCATCAATCCTGGCATAGGCATTCCGTATGGCAACAGCAACCAGCTGATATTTGAAAAAGAGTTTTATGCAGGCGGATCAAATGATATGCGGGCATGGTTGCCTCGAACGCTCGGCCCCGGCCAGTTTAACAGGGCTAGCTATGGCACCGACTCTGCAGCCCAGGCTTTGCGTTCGCGTTTGCAATATATCGACCAGTTTGGCGAGGTGAAGATCATGACCAACAGTGAATTCAGGTATAAAATTTCGGATGACTTTTTTGGGTCGATATTGCGGGGCGCATTCTTTATGGATGCAGGCAATATATGGCGTTTAGATAAGCAAGTACAGCAAAGCACCAACGAGCTTGGTACAAATGTTCAAAATCCCGGCGGCGAATTTAAATTCAACAACCTGCTACAGTCTACTGCCATTGGCATAGGCACCGGATTAAGGTTCGACCTTACCTTTTTCGTATTCCGGCTTGATGCAGCCTTTAAATTCAAGGATCCAGAGTTCCAGGGAGCAGATCAATGGGTGCTTATCAACCATTTTAGTGAACTATTCTACACCGGCCCTTTTAAACATGCTTACCAGGTAAGTAACGGCGCCTCCTATAACTTTTTACAGCTGAACTTTGGTATTGGGATGCCGTTTTGAGGTGGTGATTAGTGATTAGTGATTGGTAAGTAGTGATCAGACCGGTTTTTCCTAATCTCTAATCTCCAACTACTAATCACCAACTTAAAACATCCCCTTCAACCCGTCAATAATACTCTCGAAAAATGTGGGAATGCTGAGGCCGCTGTGGTAATTGAAGTAAATAAATACAATTAGAATGACCACCGCTACGATAATAAACTTGCGGAACATATAGCCCAGTAATACAAGTACCAATGGTATGGCAATAAGCACGACCCAACTGATATGCACCAGCGTTAATTTATCAGCGCCGACATAAATATAATAGAGCATGCTGTGTGTGCCGGTTTCATCTTCATGCCGGGCATAAATAAAGCTCGAACGATCTATTTTATGATCGTAAAATGCAACGCCTTTTTCAAACTTCAGGGTATCGTCAAACCCATTTATCGTAAATAAAAAATGACCGTCAATGTTGCCGAGCGTGTTTTTATGCGATGAATCGGTTGCTACAACTGCTACTTCATTTTGCGCGAACGGATTTTCCTTCAATATAAAATGGTTTATTGCCACGCTGTCTTTTGTAGCAGCAGCAAAGCACCAGGCCGGAAAGATTATGCAAAAAAGTAATAAGAGCTTTTTCATTCGATAGGTTATTATGTTGTAAGTGGCAACTAAAATTACAATTTATCAGCGGTTAAGTAAATAAATGTTAAGATTTAATACTGTAGCAAAACTTACCCATAGCAAATAAGGCAACAGCAACCATGCGCCTGTGCGACTGAACCTACTGAACCAAACCATGTTTAAAATAATGCTAACTAGTAAAATCAATATCACTACCAGTGCGCCCAATATTTCGTGCATACCAAAAAATACTATCGACCAGAAAAAATTGAGCAATAGCTGGATGAAATATATACCGACGGCAGTTTTATAAGCAACGGAATTATCGCGGTGTTTCCATACCCGGTAAGCGGCATAGGCCATTACTACATAAATGGTTGTCCAAACCGGTGCGAAAATCCACGCGGGCGGGTTAAACCAGGGCTTTTGCAGCAAAGCATACCATCCTGCAATCTGGGGCCGGGTAAAAAGCGAGGTAACAAACCCTATAGCTACGTTAATAGCTAAAAGAATGATAAAAGGAACGAACTGGAAATTATCGCTGCGTTTGTTCATTGTAAGCTAATAACCCATTTATCAGCAATTGGTTTTAACTGTCACAAAGGATAAGAGATGCCAGCTCTGATGTTTGGCAGATAATAAACAGGTTCGAAACCGGTTTCGGCCAGGTCGCAGCTTACGGTGATGTTTTTCAGGGTGATTTCGCCGAAGATATTAGCGAGCGCCGTATCGGCGGCATCACGCCCCCCTGCAATTTTTACCAGCCCGTTTACCGGGATAAGCCGTGTGGCATCAAAAAATACCCATTCGCCGCCAAGATAAGCCTCAAAACAGGCATGGAAATCAGGTGGTTGCAATAGGTATGCATACCCCGTAAAATACCGCGCCGGGATGGTGAGCGCACGGCAAAGCGCAATACCTAAATGCGCAAAATCACGGCAAACGCCCTGCTGCTCGGTAACGGTATCAAATGCCGAAGTCTCTACATTGGTGGATCCGCTGAGATATTGCACATTGCTGTATATCCACTCGGTAAGCGCTGTTACCTGGTCAAACGGTGTTGGTATTTTGCCGAAAAGGTTGTGAGCCAGCCTGTATAGCTTGTCCGATTGACAATAACGGCTGGGATATAAATAGGGCAGGATAGTCGTATCGAGTTGTGCTAAAGGTACTTCCATTACATTTGTGTGGTCGGTAACTTTATAACAGCTGTCAACTATAGCCTTATAGGTTACTTTAATGGTCCCTGGTTCGTGTACCTCGAAACGTACCAGGCGGTTACCCTCTACAGAAATGATCTCCTCAAATTTGATGTAAGGGTCGATCATGAAGGATTCTTCCAGTACGGTTTGGCTGGGTGTGCGCAGCGCGTGGACGTTTAAAACGAGGGTGCCTGCTGTTGCGGCATCAAATTCCAGCTCGCTGAACACATTGAATTTCATTGGTGGTGGTTAAGTTAGTGAGTAGTTGATTGGGTTGATTAAGTTGATTGGGTGAGTGGTTGGTTATAACTGCACTTGGTTAATTAGTTGATTAAGTTGATTGGGTGAGTGGTTGTAGCTGCACCTGTTATTATTAGTTATTAGTTGATTGGGTTGATTAGGTGAGTAGTTGTTTTATTTTTAACTCAATTCATCGTATTTTTTCTTTTTTAAATATTGAATGTATCCATTTAATAGACGCAAACAACTTTCATATTCAGTTTGGAAAGTTTGCAATATTTCATCGGTTACAAACTTTTCCTCATGAGCGATAAATATGTGGTCGAGCGTTTCAGATAATGATCCCCTGGCCATTATGCAAAAACGAATGTTGTCCTGGTAATGAAAACGCCCGTGACCTTCAGCTAAGTTGTTACCTATGGATCGCGATGACCGGATGATTTGATCTGCTAAGCGATATTTTTCCTCAACGGGAAATGACTTCGTGATTTCTGAAATAAGTATCCTGATTTTTTTAGATTGTTTCCAAACTTCTAATTCTGTAAAGGATGCCATTTATTTTCTTTATAGCTATTCAAAACTACTCACCTCATCAACCCACTTACAATTTCCCAACCACTCACTTAATCAGCTACTTAACAATT